>MDTE01053161.1_pt1 | contig 14105 bp, 16 predicted proteins | sample 811231 | NCBI WGS metagenome assembly MDTE01 (sample SAMN05326651, study PRJNA326480) | marine metagenome | isolation source: seawater | place: Indian Ocean: Red Sea | collected 2010 | reverse complement strand
AGTTTTTTTGGTATAAAAGAAAGTATAGAATTGATTAACAAATATATTAAATAATGTTTTCTGTCTTAAGACCTTTTTTATTTAACTTAGATCCAGAGACCGCCCACGATTTGGCAATAAAATCGCTCAAGTTTAATCCGCTACCGAGCAAAATATTCGAGGTTGCAGATGAGCAAATGTTAAATATTGAATTATTAGGAAAAAATTTTCCTAATCCTATAGGATTAGCAGCAGGTTTTGATAAAAGCGCCGAGGTTTACAATTCACTTTTAAAATTAGGGTTTGGATTTGTAGAAATTGGAACAGTTACACCGTTAAAACAATATGGGAATCCTAAGCCAAGAGTATTTAGACTTGAAGACGATCAAGCTTTAATTAATAGACTGGGGTTTAATAATGATGGAATGGAAGCAATAAGGGCAAAAATTATATCAAATAAAAAGAAAGGTATATTAGGAATTAATATTGGACCAAACAAAGATACTTTAGATCAAAAAAATGATTTTTGTTTAGGATTAAAAAATTTTTTTGATATAGCAGATTATATTACTGTAAATATTTCATCACCAAACACTGAAGGTTTAAGAGATTTTCATGATCAGAAAAAACTTATGGACCTTATAACTGCTCTCAATAAAATAAAAACTGATAATAAAACCAATATTCCTTTATTGTTAAAAATTTCGCCAGATATTAATAGTAATCATATTCCAGAAATTTCTGATGCGGCAATAAAAAATAATATTTCAGCAATTATACTTACAAATACTACCAATGGTAATAGGGCTAATTTAATAAGCGAATTAAAGAAGGAAAAAGGGGGGCTCTCAGGAGAACCTTTAAAGCAATTATCAACTAATATGATTAAGAAATTTTACAAAGAAGTAAGTGGCAAAATTCCTATTATTGGTGTTGGCGGAGTTAATTCAGGAAAATCAGCATATGAAAAAATTATTTCGGGCGCATCATTATTACAACTTTATACAGGTTTTGTTTATAAAGGACCTTCTGCTGCAAAAGATATTAAAAAGGAATTGATTGAAATTTTAAAATCTGAAGGTTTTAAAAATATAAGAGAGGCTGTCGGCAAAGGTGTTTGACTAACCAATATTCTGAAATGAAGGAAAGTACTCCAAAATAAAAAACCCCAGAACTTGTAATTGGTTAGTTAAAATGGCTATTCCAGTTAATAATAAAATAGCACCCCCTACCTTAGTAATGATTAATGTATATTTTTTGAAATTTTTGGAAAATAATAAAAATTTATCAATCAAGATGCCAGAGATTATAAAAGGTATTGCTAATCCTAAAGAGTAAAACGATAATAACAAAATACCTCTACTAATATTTTCCTCCAATGCGGCCAAGGTTATGATTGAGCCTAGAATAGGACCTATGCAAGGCGTCCAACCAAATCCGAAAGCCGCTCCCACAATAAATGGAAAAGCTAGATTGTTATTATACTGTCCAGTAAAAAATCTCATGTCTTTGTTCATGAAATTTAAATTAATAATCCCAATTATTTGAAGTGAAAAAAGTATTATAATAATACCTGCTATAATTCTTAAAATATTTGAATTTGTTAAAAAAAATTTACCTATAAATGATGCTGTAGAACCCAATGTTATAAAAACAAAAGAAAATCCTAAAGTAAAAAAAATTGTTTTTATAATTATTAAATTTTCTTTTTTTTCTCTTACTTTATTAAAAGATGTCCCAGAAATATAAGCAATATATCCAGGAATTAATGGCAATACACATGGTGATAAAAAACTTATTAATCCAGCTAAAAAAGCTATAGATAATGTTGTATCCATTAATACATTGCTGGTTTATTTACTCTTTCAGCTCTCCATCTGCTAACTTTTCTTCTTACGAAAGAAGCTGCAACTCCAGAAACCAATGCTAAAAATATTGAAGAAATTCCATAAACAATTGGATAATTGTTTGCTAGATTAAAAATTGTATTACCGAACTCACTTATTTCTACAATTTGGTCCGTAGGAATTTTTATAGCAGGCGTTCCATTTCTAAAAAAAGTATCGTATGCCATTAAAATTCCAACAGAAATCATAAGTAAAGCAAGTAAGGTTTTTAATTCAGAACCTTGTAGCTTTTGTCCAATTTTTTGACCTGTGTGAACGCCCGCGATAGAACCAGTTATTAATATTAGAACAAGAACTAAATCAATTGTGTTGTAAGCAAAAGCATGTGCGGCAACAACAAATCCAGTCACAAATATAGTTACAAATAAAGATGTGCCTGGTACTAATTTTGTTGGCATGCCAATTAAATATATCATTGCAGGAACCATTAAGAATGCTCCTCCAACACCCATGATTGCCGCTACAAAACCAACTACAATACCTAAAATGAGCGGAACTAATGCACTTTCATAAAGTTTAGAAGTTTTAAATCGTGTTCTAAACGGCAATCCATGTATCCAATAATGAGTATGTAATTTTTTTTTTATTATTACTTTTTTTTTAATTCTATCAATTTCCATAATTCCGTCTCTGAGCATAAAACTTCCAACAATAGCAAGGACGTACATATAGGATAATGTGATAACTATATCTATTTTATTAATATTTTTAAAATACCCAAAGGTTAAAATTCCAGCAGCTGTTCCAATTAAACCTCCACTAATTATCATCCAGCCCATTTTAAGATCCATAGTTTTTTTAAACCAATGAGTTAATGAACCTGATGTTGACGAGGCTAAAATATTGTTTGCTTCGTTTGCTACGGCATAGGCCGGAGGTATTCCCATGAAAATTAAAAAAGGAGTCATTAAAAACCCACCTCCCACTCCAAACAATCCTGATAGAAAACCTATTATAAAACTTACGAATAGTACTAACACTACATTTATTTGAACTTCTGCTATCGGTAAGTAAACTTCCATTTAAAAATCTTTAAATATAACTATTCCTCGGGATTAAAGTTGTCAATATTTTAATATATTAACTTGATTCCATTTTCTACTACATCTATATACTCTTTAGGAAATTGAATATGTCAAAAAAGTGCGAGCTTACAGGCAAGTCTCCTTTAAAAGGTCATAGGGTGAGTCATGCCAACAATAAAATGAAAAGGAAATTTTTTCCAAATTTAAAGAAAGTCACTTTTAAGAGCGATATATTAAAGCGAAATATTAGACTTAGTGTAAGCAGTACGGCATTGAGAACTGTCGATTATAAAGGTGGATTAGATTCCTATTTAAAAACCGTTAGATCAATCAAACTATCTCACAAAGTAAAAAAATTAAAAAACAGAATAATTGCTAAAGCTTAATCATTAATGATTAAAGAAAATCGTATCTTTTTCATTTTTGCAGTTTTAATGGCGTTAGTAGTTACTCTATCTAATTATCTAGTCCAATTTCCGGTAAATTTTTTTGGTTTCCAAGATTTATTAACTTATGGAGCTTTTAGTTATCCCGTAGCATTTTTGATAACAGATTTGTCGAACAGAAAATACGGAAAAAAAACAGCAAAAAAAATTGTATATATAGGTTTTGCAATAGGTGTTTTTTTAACTCTTTATTTTTCAACAAATTATTCAAATTTAATTTCGATAAGAATAGCTTTTGGTTCAGGAATTGCCTTTCTGGTCGCGCAGTTAATTGACGTTAATATTTTTGATAGACTAAGAAGAAAAGCTTGGTTTATTGCTCCTCTAACATCTTCGTTGGTAGGATCTGTTATTGATACATTTTTATTTTTTTCAATTTCATTTTATGGAACTGGAATAAATTGGATAACATTATCTTTTGGCGATTTGTTAGTTAAAATACTAGTGGCTCTGATAATGTTAATTCCTTTTAGATTTTTACTTAATAAAATTCGTGAGCAAACAATTATTGAAAAAAAAATTAGTGTATAGATTGATTGCTTTTTTCTGAGAAAAGCTTGGTTAGTTGGTTGATCATTACATCTCCAAGTTCTTGAACATCAGCAATTTTTATTGCTTTATTATAATATCTAGTTACGTCATGACCTATACCAATAGCTAAAATTTCAATATTTGAATTTTCTTCAATCCATTTAACAGTTTTTTTTAAGTGTTTTTCAAGATAGTCACCAGAATTTACGGATAATGTAGAATCATCTACAGGAGCACCATCTGAGATAACCATTAATATTTTCCTTTCCTCTTTCCTGCCGGAAATTCTTTTATAAGCCCATAGCAAAGCTTCCCCGTCAATATTTTCTTTTAAGAGACCTTCTTTAAGCATTAAGCCAAGATTTTTTTTTGATTGCCTCCAGGGTTTATCGGCAGATTTATAAATAATATGCCTCAGGTCATTTAGTCTTCCTGGATTTGTAGGTTTATTCTCAGCATTCCATTTTTCTCTACTTTTTCCACCTTTCCAATTTTTTGTAGTAAAACCTAAAATTTCTACTTTTACAGAACATCTTTCCAGAGTTCTTGATAAAATATCTGCACAAATGGCTGCGACCGAAATTGGTCTGCCACGCATTGATCCAGAATTATCAATTAGGATAGTAACTATAGTGTCTTTAAATTCGGTTTCCTTTTCCATTTTATATGATAAAGCATGCAATGGATTAGCAACTACTCTTGATAGTTTTGCTGCATCTAACATGCCTTCCTCTAAATCAAATTCCCATGATCTATTTTGTTTTGCTAATAATTGTCTTTGAAGTTTGTTAGCAAGTTTGGCAACTAAGTCCTGCAAATTTGTAAGTTGTTGATCTAAGTTTTTACGTAGTCTCATAATTTCAGTTTCATTTTCTAATTCTTCCGCACTTTTTACCTCATCATACTCATTAGTAAATATTTTGTACTTTTCTTTTTGTGTATTCTTTTGATTTTTTGCAAGCAGGTCTGGGTTACCCGTTATCTCTTGCGTATCTTTTTGACCCGAATCATCATTTTCATTTGAAGTCTCGAAACTAGTTTCAACGACATTTAAAGCAGTGTCATCACTTTGATTTTCTTGCTCTGACAAAGATCCTTCATCCTGATTTTCTTGTGAATTTGAAGAATCTTCATTTTGCACATCTTTCTTTTCTTCTTTTTCTTCTGAATTTTTGTCCTGAAAATCGAGATCGTCAATTAGATTAGAAACTATGCGACTAAATTCACTTTGGTTTTCTAATTGAGTATCTAATTTTTTTAATTCTTTGCTTATACTTTTGTCAAACAAGTCTTTCCAGTAACTTAAAACTTCTTTTGTAGCAGCATTTTGTTTTATTTTAAAAAAATGGCTTCTCAAATATAATTCAAAAGCCTCTGTTATTGGAACATCTGCTTCAGTTTTAATTTCATCAATTTTCTTATTTTTAAACTTATTCTCATAACATTGTATTATATTATTTTTTACACCTTTTAATTTATTTGCTCCTATTTTTTCATATCTAATTTTTTCAGCAATAGCATATAATGTTTTTGCCATAGATCCTTCCGGTTCATTTTCGAGGTAGATTTTTTTATCTGTGTATTTTATTTTTAAGGCAGCGGAGTCTGCAAAAGCTCGTAAATTAGTAAAATCTTGTAGTTTTTTTAGATTAGCTACTTCTGGCAAGTTTAATGAATTTTTTTTTGTATTTGTATTATTTCCAAATTTAATTTCAATATCATAATCTTCAGCTATAGCTTTAACAGCAGAAGAAACTGCGGACTTAAATCGCTCTTTCAATAGTTCTTGCTCGTCCATTTTATATTTTGATATTAACAGAAGATTCGGGAAGGTCGTCACCAAAACATCTTTGATAGTATTCTGCAATTATATTTTTCTCTAGATCATCACATTTATTTAAAAAGGTAACTCTAAATGCATAACCAACATCTTTAAATATTTCTGAATTTTCTGCCCAATGCAATACTGATCTAGGACTCATTACGGTAGAAATATCTCCGTTCACAAATCCTTTCCTTGTTAAATCAGCAACTTTAATCATATTCGAAACTAGTTCTCTGCCTTCTTTTGTATTAAAGCCTTTTGACTTTGCCAGGACAATTTCTAGTTCCTTATCAAATTTAAGATAATTTAAAGTTGTTATAATATTCCATCTGTCTAATTGTCCTTGATTGATTTGTTGAGTTCCCTGATAAAGTCCTGTGGTATCGCCTAAACCAATTGTATTTGTTGTAGCAAATAATCTAAAAAAAGGATGTTGTTTTAAAACTTTATTTTGATCCAACAATGTAAAACTTCCTTCTTTTTCAAGAACTCTTTGGATTACAAACATTACATCTGGTCTTCCTGCGTCGTATTCATCAAATACTAAAGCTACAGGATTTTGTATTGACCACGGAAGTATACCTTCTTTAAACTCAGTAATTTGTTTATTGTCTTTAATGATTATTGCATCTTTTCCAATTAAGTCTATACGGCTTATATGACTATCTAAATTTATTCTTAAACAAGGCCAATTTAATCTTGCGGCCACTTGCTCGATATGAGTTGATTTTCCAGTTCCATGGTAGCCCTGAATTAAAACTCTTTTATTAAATGCAAATCCGGAAATGATAGCTAAGGTTGTATCTCTATCAAACTTATAATTATTATCAATTTCTGGAACATACTCATTTCTTTTTGAAAATCCATCAACTTTCATTTCTGTATCTATTCCAAAAATTTGGTTTACTGAAATTTTAATATCCGGTGTCATTTCTGCTAAATTTGTCATGCCTGTCTACTTTCTTATCATTATAAGCTTTAAGTGGCTGTAAGCCAAAGTTATTTTCTTCAGTCTATCTTCAAATTGCTTGTTACCCGAGTTTTTATCAGGATGAAATCTTTTTACAAGAGTTTTAAATTTTTTTTGTACAATCGACCAGTCCGCGTTTAATTCTAGACCCATAATTTTGAATGCATCTTTATCTTTTTCACTAAATTTTCTATTTTTAAAGCCCTCAATGATTTTTTCTTGTTGATTAAAATTAAATTTATCATTTAAGGTATTGCGCCATAAAATATTAAAAAAGTTGTCTGAAGAACCAAATTTTTTTGTTGGTTTGTGCCAGGTCACATCAGATTTTATAAAATCTTCTATTTGATTTTGGGACATACCCTCAAAATAATTCCAGCTTCTATTGAACTCTTTAATGTGTTTTTCACATAACCATTTATGTTTTTTACTGTTATCTTTTTCTCGCGGCGCTTTATATGTTCCGCTTTCTTTACAGTTTTTCCATTCACAGATATTTTCCATTGTTAAAAAGCATTATATGTTCTAAGATTCTAGATGTGAAGTCATGAATTTTTTTGACGAAATTAAAGAAAAAATTAATAAAAAAATTAAGCCTGAGAGCATAATGCTGGTTGATAATTCAAGCTTACATAGAACACATAAATCTTTCGATAATAAGAAATTTCACCTAAAAATTATAATTAAATCTAAAAAATTAAAAAATATGAACAAAATAAATGCCCACAAAGAAATTTTTTCTATATTAAAAGATGAAATGAGTAAAAAAATTCACGCTCTAGAAATTGAAATTAAGTAGTTTTGGTATTGTAACTTGAATTTATAAATTTTTTAATTTTATTTGGATTTATTTTAATAATTTTTGGTTTTGTTGTTTTTCCAATTTTATTTAACAATATTAAGCTTATTTTTTCATTAGTATTTTTTTTGTCTTTTTTCATAAAATGTACAATTTTGTTAATTTCATTTTTTTTAAAGAATTTATTAATGTTCATTGGCAAATTTAAATCACGATAATGTTTCTTTATTTTTATAAATTCGTTGGAGGGCAGCAATTTTTTTTTGTTAGAAAGTTTACTTGCTAACATCATTCCAAGCAAAACTGCTTCTCCATGATTTAATTTTTTCGAATAATTTTTTGCTCTTTCAAAACCATGAGCAAAAGTATGTCCAAAATTTAAAATCATTCTTATATTTTGTTCTCTTTCATCTTTGCTTACTATAATATTTTTAATTTTACAGTTTTTAAAAATTGCTTTTTCAAGTTTAGAATTATTTTTTCTATTTATTATTTCTTTTCCATTTTTACAAAGCCATAAAAAAAATTTCTTATCCATGATTAATGAATGTTTTAAAATTTCAGCATATCCAGAAACTACTTCTCTTCTTGGCAAACTCTTAAGTAAAGATATGTCACATATTACAAAATCAGGCTGATAAAAAGTTCCGACAAGATTTTTTCCCTGGTTTGTATTAACTCCAGTTTTTCCTCCAACCGAAGCATCAGCTTGAGCTAGTAGAGTTGTTGGAATGTTAACAAAATTTAAACCTCTCTTGGTTAGACTTGCTATAAAAGCTGACAAGTCACTAACAATACCTCCGCCAAATCCAATTACACAATCAGATCTATTATAATTATTTTTTAGCAGCTCTTCAGTTATACGATTAGCTACATTAATATTTTTATTTTTTTCATTTGATTCTAATTTGTATATTTTAAGCTTATATCTTTTTAATACTCTAACTAAATTTTTTAAAAATTTTTTCGGTAATTTTTTGTCACTTATGATGCATATTTTTTTTACATCAGGTAAATTCTTTTTCATTAAATTTCCTACCAATTTAAAAATATTATTCCCAAAATAAATAGGATAGGACTTACTTTTAGTATTTATAGTTAATTTAGTAGTTTTCATAAAAGGTAATAATTTTGTCTACAATATTTTTTCTACTTAAACCTTTACAATCAAGTTTGTAATTAGCAAGTTTATATATATTTTTTCTTTTTTCATATAATTCTTGTATTTTGCTTAAACTATTTTTATCAGTAATTAATGGTCTTTTTTTGTTCCATTTTATTCTTTTATTTAAAATTTTTAGATCTTCATCTAACCACACAGATTTTGTTTTGTTCAAAACCTCATCTCTGATCTTTTTATTTATAAATGCACCGCCACCCAAGGCTATGACACATTTATTTTTTTTTAGTGAATTTAGCACTTCTTTCTCTTCTTCAGATCTAAAAAATTTCTCACCCTTAGTTTTAAAAATTTCAGAAATTTTCATTTCATTATTCTTTTCAATCCGTGCATCAGTATCAATAAATGTAAATCCTTGTTTTTTCGCCACAATTTTACCCAAGGTAGTTTTACCAACACCCATCATTCCTAATAAAACTAGGTTTTTTTTCACGATTACCCGAAATTTTAAATTTGATTTTTCACAATTATGTCTTAATTTTCGAGTGTAAATACAATTTAACAATTATGCAACTTAGATTAAGACCCAGAGCTAAAAGTAGTTTAATTAATAGAGGTTCAATAATTAAAGCTACTTTAATTCTTGTAGTTTTTTTTTTAGGAATATTTTTACTTGATAAAATAGATTTTCCAGCACCCACAAAGATTATCAAGCAAGAACTAAGCAATGATAAACTCATTACACTTAAGTAAATTAACTACTATTATATTTTTTTTAGTTACACTAAATTTTAACCTCATATTAGCAGAGGAGGAGCCAGCCGATATATGGAAAAAGAAAAACAGTGAAAATGAACAAAACAATCAAATTGAAAACGAAATAACAATCGAGAGTCCAACTATTTCTGAAGACATTAACAAAATAAGCATAAAAATTGATGAAGATACAATCGAAGATACAGATCAATCTGTAATTGGAATATTCGATCCTGAGGAAAATAATTTTAATTTAGGCATGTGGTCAAAGACAGACGGTCAAGAAATAAAAAAAGTTTTAAAAAGAATAGACAAGTTAAAGCTATCAAAAGTTTCAGAGGAATTACTTTTCCAGGTTTTGTTTACTAATGCATACCCACCGAAAATCAATTTAAACTCTGATGAATTTTTAAAAATAAAAATAAATTGGTTAATAAATAGAAAAAGAATAAAAGATTTGGAAGTCTTATTAAGAAATAATGAAGAAGTTGGACAAAACCCAAAAGCTATAAAATTTTTAATAGATGAATATCTGTCTTCCGGAAACATAAAATCAGCATGCGATAAAATAAACTTCCTCAATAAAGAAACTCAAAATAATTATCTGGAAAAATTTAAAATTTATTGTCTTATAAATAAAAATAGAAAAGAGGAAGCTCAACTAATTTATGATTTATTAAAGGAAAGAGGATTTAAAGATAAATTTTTTGATGATAAAATTAATTATTTATTAGGTTTTACAAATAATACAGATAAAAAAATTTTAGACAATAATCTTTTAAATTTTTATCTTTCGCATATTACGACTGATAATTTTCAATATAAACCTAATGATAAAACTGACAAATATATATGGAGATATCTTTCTTCTGCTAATTTAATAGAAGTAAATAATCTTGAAGATGAAAATATAATACTAACCTATGAACAAGCGGCCGCGGAAGATTCCTTTGATAAAGTTGAAATTTTTAAAATTTATTTAAAAATGAATTTTAATTTTAATCAATTAGTAAATGCACAAGAAGTTTATAAAAATTTACCGAGTTATAAGGCTAGAGCTTTACTTTATCAAAGTATTTTATTGAGTGACGATGAAGAGAAAAAAATTACTTTAGCATTACTTCTCAAAAATGTATTTATAAAAGATAAACTTCTAAATGTTTATGTTGAAGAACTATCAAATATTTTAGAATCTATAAATGATGAAAAAATATCTGATAATTATGCCGATTTAATAAAAGAAAATTTAAAAGAAAATTTAAATAAGAAAATAAAATTTGATAATGATATATTGCATAGATCAAAAGTTATAAAACACTTTTTAAATAATGAAGAAAAATCAAAAAGGTCAGAAAAAGATTTTAAAGCAGTCTATAAGAAAATTAAAAAAAATAAGAAATATTTTATTTCTATAAAGGACATTATAGTTTTGGAATCCTTAAAAGCTGATGGATTTACTATACCAAGCGATTTAGATTTGAAAACTATCTCTTCCGAACTTTCAGTTCCAAAAAATTTAAAGGATTTAGTCAGCGAAAATCAAATAGGCTTGGTTATGCTTAAGATTGTTGAGATTATCGGAGAAGATAAAATTGTAAACTTAGACCCAGAAACTATTTATTTCTTGAGCAGAATATTAAACGATCTTAATCTTAAAAAAATACGAAATGCTATTCTGAGCGAAGCTTTACCCGCAAGAGTCTAAATATTTCTTTTAAAAAATCACAATTACTTGACTGTAATTATTTAATAATTTATTCATACAATATATGGCTCTTCGAAAAATATTAACAGAACCTAATAAGATTTTAAGAAAAAAATCTTTACCCGTAGATGTTGTGGATGAAGAATTACAACTGCTTATGAATGATATGGTTGAAACTATGTATGCCGCTCCAGGCATTGGTCTTGCTGCCATACAAGTAGGCGTTCCCAAAAGAATTATAGTTCTTGATATCTCTCAAAAAGAAGGAATTAAAAGTCCGATGTATTTTGTTAATCCAGAAATAATTGAAAAATCAAAAGATTTATCCAGATATGAGGAGGGATGTTTATCTGTTCCAGGTCAATTTGCAGAAATTGAAAGACCAGAAACCTGTTATGTAAAATATCTGGATTATAATGGACAACCTAAGGAACTCAAAGCCAAAGGCATGCTAGCAACATGTATTCAACACGAGATGGATCATTTGGAAGGTGTTTTGTTCATTGATTATTTGTCTAAATTGAAAAGAACCATGATAGTAAAAAAACTTTCTAAACAAAAGAGAGCGGTTGAAAGGATTGTAGTTTAAATTCGCCGATAGATTAATGTCACTTAATATTGTTTTTATGGGAACACCAGAGTTCTCAATACCTACTTTAGATATTTTATTACAAAAAAAATTTAATGTTCAGGCGGTTTATACCCAGTCTCCAAAAAAATCAAAAAGAGGGCAGAAAATTAATTCATCGCCAATAGAGGAATTTTGCAAAAAAAACAAAATAGTATTTAAAAATCCTTCAAGTTTAAATATTGAGAATGAGTTTAATAATTTTGAAAAGTTATCACCGGATTTAGTAATAGTAGTTGCATATGGTAAAATGATACCAAAAAATTTTTTAACCCTTCCAAAATTTGGATTTATTAACATCCATGCATCATTATTACCTAAGTGGAGAGGTGCAGCACCAATTCAAAGAGCAATAATGAATGGAGATAAAAAAATTGGAGTTAGTCTTATGAAGATCGAGGAAAAATTAGATGCAGGACCAGTTTTAGCATCAAGGGAATTTGAATTGGATAAAAATGAAACTCACGGAGAGATTCAAAAAAAACTTTCTTTTGAGGGAGCTAATTTATTAATCCAGTCTTTAAAAAATATCGAAAATGGAAATTCAAATTTTGTAAATCAAGATGATTCTCAAGCTACTTACGCAAAAAAAATACAAAAAAATGAAACGAAAATTAATTGGAATAGAGATGCCAATAAAGTTCTGGCGCATATTCATGGCTTAAGCCCTAGCCCAGGAGCTTGGTTCGAATTTAACAAAGAACGATTTAAAATTTTAAAAGCTATAATCTCATCAACAAATGGAAAATCGGGTTATGTTCTTGATGAAAATCTAACCGTGGGATGTAGTTCAAATTCTATTAAAATTCTGGAATTACAACGTCAAGGAAAAAAGAAACAAACTGCTAAAGAATTTTTATTAGGAAAAAAAATTAAATCAGGAACGATTCTAAGTTAATGCAAAGATATAAAATAAAAATAGAGTACGAAGGTACATCATTTGTTGGATGGCAATTTCAAAAAAATGGTCGATCAATACAAGAAATTTTACAAAAAGCAATATTTAGATTTTCAAACGAAAAGGCAACAGTAATTGGTGCCGGTAGAACAGATTCTGGAGTTCATGCTCTAGGACAGGTAGCACATTTCGATTTGAAAAAAAAAATAAACAATAAAAAAATCCTGCCAGCCATTAACCAAAATATTGGAAATACACCAGTAACAGTTTTAAAAATAAATAAAGTAAACAAAAAATTTCATGCAAGATATGATGCAAAAAGAAGAACTTACAAATATTTAATTGTTAATAGACAGTCACCTTTAGCTTTACAAAAAAATAAAGCTTGGCATATAAGAAAAAAATTAGATTTATCTTCCATGAAAAAAGGTGCCAAATTATTACTTGGAACTCATGATTTTTCAACTTTTAGATCTTCATCTTGTGGAGCTAAATCACCAATTAAAACTATGGAAAAAATATTAATAAAAAAAAATAAAGATAAAATTACACTACAATTTACTTCGAGATCTTTTTTGCAACAACAAGTTAGATCAATGGTTGGATGTTTAAAGTATTTAGGAGAATCAAAATGGAATCTAAAAGATTTTATAAAATCATTTAAATCAAAAAATCGAATTGAATGCGCTCCCCCAGCACCTGCTTGCGGTTTATATTTAACGAGTATTGAATATTAGTTTTCCAATAAAGATTTTACGTGATAATCTACACTTTCTTTAAGAGCATTAAGATCATAACCTCCCTCTAAAATAGATACGACTTTTCCACCACAAAGTTTTTTAGCAAGAATCAATATTCTATTTGTAAGCGTGTAATAATCTTTAGATTCCAAATTAATTTGGGCAAGAGGATCATCTTTGTGAGCATCAAATCCTGCTGATAATAAAATAAATTCAGGTTTAAAAATTTTAAGTTTATTAAAAATACTTTCATAGGCGTTTAAAAATTCATGAGGTTGAGTTCCAGCACTTAGAGGTACATTTAATACATTATCTTTATTACCTTTTTCATTTGATCCGCCAGAGCCAGGATAATAAGGGTATTGATGAGAAGAAATGTATAAGACTCTTTCGTTATCATAAAATATGTCTTGTGTTCCGTTACCATGGTGAACATCAAAATCAATAATGGCGACTTTCTTTAATTTATATTTTTCTAATAAATAGTAAGCGCCTACTGCTACATTGTTATATACACAGAACCCCATTGCTTTTTGTTTTTCAGCATGATGTCCTGGAGGTCTTACAGCACAGAAAGCATTATTAAAATCTTTTTTCATTACACCATCTATTGCAGTTAAAATTGAACCCACGGCATCTTTGGTAGCTTCTTTGCTACCTGGGGACACTATTGTATCTCCATCTAAAAAATTTAAACCTTGCTTAGGAAAAGATTCAGTAACATTATCCAAGTAGTTTTTATCATGAGCATACTCTAAATATTTAAGATCAAATTT
>MDTE01158528.1_pt1 | contig 14106 bp, 11 predicted proteins | sample 811231 | NCBI WGS metagenome assembly MDTE01 (sample SAMN05326651, study PRJNA326480) | marine metagenome | isolation source: seawater | place: Indian Ocean: Red Sea | collected 2010 | reverse complement strand
GAAAAGTCTGCTGTGACCTCAGGGAACCAGTCGTGCTCACCGGCCGGCTCGGCTGCGTGGTACCCGGCGATGAGTCCAAGGCCGTATCGGAGCACGACTTGGCACAATAGTTGGAAGATGAACGCACCCAGGCCAGCGACGACTCCGACCGCCGTCGAGAGCAAGAACCATTTACTCGTCAACTTAACGTCGAACGCACGCAAGAAACTTTGAATCAGTTGGCGAGGGCTCATAGCGGCTCACGGCGGGAGAAAGACGAGAAACTAACTTTGCCCTTAGCGCGCGGCAAGGGGAATTCGTGTCGAACGTTTGCAACTGCCGCGTTCGCATCGGAGCGCTTATTCCCAAGAGGCTATGTGCGTAGAGTCGCTTACGCGGGTTCAACCGCCCAGCGAGCCTTCTCGGAACGTTACTTCCGTTCGTCTTCGGTATAGGCGAGCGCAACGAACTAGCACTCTCTCCGTGCTTGTTCTTTTGCTCATGGTGTCGTGCCGACAGTCCGAGGTGCGCGTTCCAAAACCAATCCCGGTCGAAGAGGTGGTCGGAATGAGTTGGGAGGGTGTTGCGTCGGAGGAGATGATCAAACGTCTCTGGAAATCACAAACGGTCTGCGAACGAAGCGCTGTGGTTGTTGTACGGCTCCACAAAGACGGTGGTCACGAGCGCGTCGTCTACGCGGTGCTGGAAACTCTCAGGCGAGCATTGGACTCGTGGATGCGGTACGACGATCCCTATTGGTTCCCATCGTCTTCACCGCCGTACTACTACTACGGTCCGCGATGGTATTGCTGGCAGAGAACGCTCGAGCGATCCGGAGTTTCCGGCGCTGGCTTCGTCATCCGTTATTGTTTTGGTGTTGACGTCGTCAGTCGTTGCATCGGTCGTAACGTCCGATGAGGCCGTTCCACCGGATCTTGACGAGATCCCATGCCATCGTTAGCGGCGTGTGCCACTTCAAACGGCTCTCGTCCGACTCTTTCCAACTGACGGACACTTCGTCGACTCGCAAACGCTTCCGATGGGCAATGTAGAGTAGCTCGACATCGAACCCCCAGCCGGTCAACCGTTGGTTTCGGAAGATCTTCCCCGCTGCGGACTTGCGGAACATCTTGAAGCCGCACTGAGTGTCATAAAAGCCGCGCACCGTCAAAACTTTGACGAATATCCGAAAGGCCAGCGCCATTAAGTTACGGAGAGGGCGCCGTTCGACTGTGGTGGTCACGTCGAACCCGCGTGAGCCGATCGCCACGTCCGCGCCGTCTTCAATCGCATATAAGAGACGTGTGGCTTCGCTGATCGGGGCAGAGAGGTCCGCGTCCGAGAAAAGAATCGGATCGAACGCGGCTGCGAGTACCCCACGACGGACACTAAAGCCTTTGCCTTGATTCGTTTCGTTTTTCAGGCAAATGACCTGCGGCCGTTCTCTAAGTTGATTTGCTGTGCCATCTCTTGATCCATCGTCGACAACGATGATTTCCCATTCGTCGAGGTTGCTTTTACAGAACGCCTCGATTTTTGCGACGTTGTCGGCAATGCGTTCCGCTTCGTTGTATGCGGGGATAATGATCGATAAGTTCACGATAGGCCGGACGGGGTTTTGATGACAGAAGTCGTGTGACCGACGCCTTCATGCAGAATACGGCTTAACTGATTACCGTTGGTGAGTCGATCAATCGTTGACGTATCATCTACGACTGTGTTCGAGAACATTTTTCTGAAGAGCTTTTTGTCGTCGCGTAGGTCGTTGTTCAACACGTTGACAGTTGACGTAAAACCTTACTCATGCCTTGACATGAGTTGAACACACAGGTACGATCACCGCCACATTGAGCTTCGCGCTGGAGCAATGAGTTGTGCAGTTGAACGGTTGAAGTGCCTTGGCATGAGGCGCGGATCGAAATCGAAGTTGCTGAAACGAAACGTTCAGTGATGGAGTTTTCAAAGCGGTCAACGAACGGTTCACGGTCCAGGCGCGAGAACGTTCGCGGGTAACTTTTCAGACTCGTGAACGCTCCCACAAAAGGGGGGCTGGCGGAGAACGGATTCCTTCTCGCAGCCCCGCTTTTCTTTTTAGGGCTTTCTCGTAAAGCCCCCTCCTTCCAATGAGTTTCGCCTTTTGGGTTCGCTCTTTTGGGATTGAGGCTTTGCTTTGGCCTGTCTCGACTTGCCTTCGGGTCGTCGCTGGCGGCGTTCTGAGCCTTCGTGTGCTTCGGCTTTTCGGGTATTCCGAGAACCTCGTTGTTCTTCCGCTCGGCGTTGTCTTTATCGGTGATCTGGCCTTTCGTTGGCTTGGCTCAATTTTTCCTTTGGGGACTCCGATACCCCTATTGGAGTTCATCTCCATGGGGCGGAGGAATGAGGCGCACTGGGGCAGTCGACCTCCTCGGCCTGCTGATTTCCGTGTTGAACGAAGTGCTCACTTAAAAAATCAGACGTTTGGGTCTGTACGGCACTGGGGCGATCCAACCCTACGAATCGAGGGAACAATGAACGAGTCCAAGACTCCCCAAGGCAATCTCTTCTCGGAGTGTGACCTCGCCAGTTGTCGTATTGAGACTCAGGGTGGAACCGTCTACTGGCTGTCGGAAGCGGATGACGACGGTTATCGCTGGATTATCAGAGAGCATCTACAGAGCTCTGACACCAATACGATGGTGATGCAGAAATTTTCGAGCTCCAAAGAGAGCCTCGATCTGGGCGACAAGTTTCGCGGTTGCCTCGCGGGTGAGGTTCAGATCGGTGTGCCGTTTGTCCTCGAGGTCTCCGGCCGCGATACTCGCATTCTTAGCGAGGTGGTCGTGGCGATCGAGGTCGGCAACGTCCCGCAGATGATTTTCGGCTAAGCCGCGTCGCGACTGATCGTCGAACTCGCAGTGCTGAGCGGTTTCATGCCCACGTGATTCCCGCAGTCCACGGGCGTTCGCGTTGGCGTACTCCGCCGTAGGCATGGGTTATTCGTTGAGCAACCACCTCCTGCGCACCACGCTTCTACGAACCCGTGAAGTGAAATGCCGGGTGCTTTAAGCTCCCCTAGCCGAGCGTTCACGGTGACACTCTCGCTGCGTACGCGTGGGAGCGGTCGGCGGCCAGCTCACTCGCCGGTGCGGTCGTCTTTATCCGTTTCTCCCTCCGTGCCCTTTTCTTCTTCGTCGACGGCCTCAACGAGTTTTTCTTCGGTGAGGGCTTCGACCTCGCTGCGGCTCTTTTCGTCGACTTCCGCTGCCGTGACGAGGAGCGAATCGAGGATCGGAAGGTGAAACTGCAGGTAGCGCTGTCGACGCAGGATTCCCGGCTGGAAGAAGAACGCCCCTTGATCCAAATGGAACAAGTACGCGAGAACGACGCGAGCGTGCTCGCGCAGTCCCGATTGAATCAAGTTTGTGGGAAGCTCTTCTTCCTGGAGAAGCATGATCGCGATTTCCAAGTCATAGAGCTGCTTCTCCTTGCAGCGGTCGAGGATCTCCGCGCTCACGAGCTGGGACCTCTTGAGCAGCGTCGCAAGACTGAGCTCTTCGTCCTTGTGGTTCCAGCCTGTCAGGCGGAGGATTCCTTTCTCGATGTAGAGCTTTGCAATCACCCCCTGGCTCACCGTCGTCAACACGCCGGTAAGGTTTGAGTTTGCAAGGAAGCTCAGAAGATTCGGAAATCCAAAGGTGCAGATGTCGCCTCGGAGCACGACCGGAATCGGGTCGAGTCCCTCGATCAGCGCGCTCAGTTGCGGAAAGAAGACGCGACCGTCTTCCTCTTTTCCGTTGGGCACACGCACCTTCTCGGCATCCACAGCAACAGGAATGCCCCAGAGATTGAGCTGGTACTGGAGTCGCAGGTTTTGGGATTTGAGCGTCCTGTTGGATCTTTTCTGGTGCTCAACGTTTCCGAGAAGCTTCTCTGTCTCCTCGCGGCTCTTCTCCAATAGCGACTGGAGTGTTAACAATTCCAAATGATCGTCGGCGCTCTGAGCGGAAAAGTCGTTGCGAAGCGTCTCCACTCGCGCGTTTAGCTCATCGACGGTCCGCATGAGCGACTCGCATTCCTCCGTCTTGCGTTCATATTCGTGTTTGAGAAGCTCGAAGTCGGAGTGGTCTTGTCTCGTGGTTTGAGTTTGGGCTTGCTCTTGGAGCGTTTGAGAGGCTTTGGCGAGCGCGATTTCCGTTTTCTCTTGAGACGGGTGCTGCGCGTTAGCCGAGGCCGCCTCGGAGGCTTGTTCGGCGTCAACCTTCGACTTGGTGAGCGCCCCGTTGTTAGGCGCTTGTTTGTCTCGCAGATGGCTCACGTCCGGGACTCCTTCCCCTCAGCACTCTGAGCAGCACCAACGTCAACTGCGTCCGTTGCGTGATACACGCCGCTTTGAGTGTCTCCTTCTGCGATCTCTAGCGTTGTCTCTCTGACAGCGCTCGGGAGGCGGATCGTGACACACGTTCCGGTCTTGTCGGGTCGATACGGACTGGCAATCCACACCTCCCCGCCGTGTTCTTCAATGATCTGTCGGACGATCGCCAGTCCCAGACCTGCTCCAGGGATCTGTCCCGTCTTTTCGTCGTCGACCTGGTGTCCGACGAGAAAAATCGACTCGAGCTCGTCCGGGGGTATGCCCGGGCCGTCGTCGATGACCTCGAGGCGGACGAATCCGTTTTCGTCGCGTGCCTGGAGAATGATCTTTCCTCCCTCTTTGCAAAACTTCATCGCGTTGTCGATCACGTTGGCGAACGCTTTGGTGAGCCGACTCGCATAGCCCGCGACCTGTGAGATGTCGGTTGCCATGCGGTCGATGAGCGTGACACGCTTGCGTTGCGTTTCGTCGGCGACGGCCTGAATGAGGTCGTCAAGAAGCTTTCGAAGACTGATCGAAGTTTGTAGTTGGGCGGCAGCGAGGTCGCCCATTTCGGTGAAATCGACGAAGCGGTCGACGAGACGACAGAGAATGGCGGAGTTGCGTCGGATCTCGGCGAGGATTTCTTCGTGCGACTCTTCACCGTCGTCTGCTCTTTCAGTGAGAAGCGGAAGATTTGCTTCGATGACGGTGAGAGGAGTACGCAGCTTGTGGGCCACGTTTTCGATGAACTGCGACTTGAGGCGCTCGATACGCCACACCTCCGAGCGGTCTCTTAGCGTTACCACATACCCCGAGGGCTCGTCGGCGTCGCGCGGAAACGGTACGATTTTGAAGGAGAGAATCGCCGTCGCCGGAGGTGCTTTGTCCGGAGACTTGTCATTTCGTTTCGACGCCAGGCTGTGGACTGCGAGGGAGCCGACCGCTGGCTTTGAATTTGGCGGCAGAGGCGGTGTGACTTCGAAGCGATCCAACAACGATCGAAACGACTCGCCGAGGACGTTCTTGTGTTCAGCGCGCAGTAGTACCGTCGCTGCCACGTTTGCCTCAACGATTTGAAACTCTGAATCGGTCAAGACAACGCCATCGGTGAGGCTTGTGAAAACTGCCTGAATCTGCTCCTGCCCCGTGGTCGTCTCTGCGAACAGTTCTGCGTTCGTGAGGCCGACTCCGATCTGACTGGAGAGGGCCGCCAAGAATAGGCGGTCGCGCTCGGAGAAAGCGGGCTGCCCAGCCAGTCGCTCGATGTAGATCAGACCTTTAAGCCGATCCTTATCCCGCAGTGCGCAGGCCAAGCGCGAGACCTCAGGGGTCGTTCGTTCGACACTGCCCTCGCTCTGACAGGCGGCGTCCAACACTTCCTGCGGGATCACGAGATCAGCTTCCGAGTCTGAAGCGATTCCGCGCACGACGACAGGCGTCGGCCGGCCCACCTCATCCCCGTTTGACGGCGGTTCTGCGAACATCAACGCGCTGCCGCGATCAGCGTCGAATTCCGTCAGGACGAGGTCGATCGCACGTTCGAGCAAGGCCTTAGCCGTATCGACATGACCGATTTCGCGTTGAATCTCGCTGATGGTCGCGAGTTGATCGTTGAACTCAGCGCGGTTCATTTCGACGTCTTCCGCCGCCGCGCCGACCAGGTCCGTGGACTCTTCAACTTCGTCTGGGAGGCTGAGCTTCTCTACGCGTACACGTGTCGTGTCGTCACTCTTCTTGTTTCGCGCCTCGACCCGGATGAGGTACTTGCCGATCCGCAAGACGTCACCGTGGGTCAGCACCTGAAGCCGAACAAGCATTTCGTTCACGAACGTTCCGTTCGTGCTGCCATTGTCGCGAACCAGGTGAAAATTGCCTCGTGGCTCGATCTGAGCGTGGTGTCGTGACACGCTGTGATCGGGAAGGATGAGGGTGCTGGTAGCGTCGCGGCCGATCGAGACGACTTCGTCGTCGAGCTCGATTTCATCAACCGATTCTAGCCCGTCGAATACCTTGAGGCGAACCATGGACGTCCGGAAAAATGCGATAGATGGATGTGGTGCCCCGTTCCTTCAAATCCTTCTATCGGCTTGAAAAGTGGGAATCCTGTGGTTCGCAGTGTTCTCGAACGCGCCGCCTCGTCAGGCTTACTGCGCGTGAACCTTCCCGCGCACAATCGTGTGGCTCACACCGCCCGAGAATTTGCTGCCTTCGAACGGCGACCAGCCGGCCAGAGTCTGTAGGTTTTCGCGTCGGATAGTTACCGGCTCGTTTTTCAGGACGGTGAGAGACCCGACGAAGCCTTCCGCGATCTTTCCGTAGAGGTCCGGGAGATATCGGTTCATGAGCTGGCCGGGTCGTTCGCAGCACGTGAGCCGGACCGTTTCCCAGGAGACTCCTTCGTCGCGTAGCCAGAAGAGAAACGGCCCCACTGTATCGAGTTGAGGGACTCCGGACATGCCGGCTTCGTTCTCGGCCAGGGAGTGCGGCGCGTGGTCGGTTCCCAGATACTCGATTTCTCCGTCGCGGAACGCCTCCAGAAGCGCGACGCGATCGAGCTTTGTACGAATGGGCGGATTGCATTGCAGGAAGCTTGGGGAGTGAAACGCTGGCTTGTTGTCCTGATCGAAGTAGAGGTGGTGGGGTGTTACTTCTGTCGAGACCTTGATCCCGCGAGAGCGCGCTTCCCGAATGACGTCGAGACCCTCGGCGGTCGTGAGATGGCAGATGTGCGGTTCGATCTGGAATCCAGCGCACATCTCGATGACCGTCTCGATCGCGACGATCTCTGCTTCTCTCGGGCGGCTTTCTTCGTGAGTCGCGGCGCCGACGTGGCTCCTGAGGATTTCCGGATCTTCTGCGTGAAATGCCACACGCTGGCCACGATATCGGGCCAACGCCTGGCGTAGCGCCTCCTCGGATTCGAAGAAGAGCGACCCAATGCTGGGGCCCATGTAGACCTTGTAGGGCGCGGGAAAGCTCAGGGGGCGAGTGCCGGGGCCGACGCCTGCAAAGAGGAGGATCTTGACGTCGCTCGTCTTCGTCAAGTCGCGCTTGGTCGCGTAGGAGGTGTCGTCAATCGGTGCCCGGGGATTATTCGGCATTTCGATGAACGCCGTCACTCCTCCGTGGAGGCTCGCTTTCCCAGCGCTTGCGAATGATTCCTTATAGAGCTCCTCGCCCGATGGGTCTTCCCTGGCATGGACATGAACGTCGATGATCCCAGGGAGGATGATGTGGCTCTCGTCGAAGATGTAGTCGCCGCTACCGGTAGGCTCCGAAACCTCGGTGATGAGCCCGCTGCGCGTGTCGATCTCGATGCGGCGGTGAACGAGTGAATTACCATGGGCCTCGGGCGTCGCGACGTGTCCCTCGACGGCGAGTGTGTGTTCAGTTTTCATGATCATACGCGCAGCCTACCGGAAATCTGGCGCGATCCCAATCCCCTCTCGGCTTCGTTCGCCGCCCCGAAGGGGCCGTTCTTGATTGAACTCGCTGGATCCGTGGATATATTACCGTAAACTCTACGACACACTCCCGTTGAGCCCTGTCGTCGCGGTGACACGCGACAGAAGACATGAGCGGACGAGGCGACGTGTGAGTGTTGTATGTAGGTTGCGATATTGGTCGGCCGCGTGACCGACGGAACGCGAAGACTGTGGAACGCCGTGATTCGACGCCGGCGCCTTGACTGAAGAGTCGGCGATCGAGAGGCCAGCAGCGGTCGAGAAGTACTTTCCGTAATTGGAATGGATACATGGTGACAGAGACAGACGAACCGACTGCCGAAGAGTCTCTTGGGACGCGGAGTGACATTGAAGAGGTCAGTGCGTGCAAACGGCGCATGAAGGCTTCGGTGCCGGCAGAGAAAGTCCGCGAGGAACTCGACCGGAACTATAAGGATCTGACGCGTACGGTTCAGGTTCCCGGCTTTCGTCGTGGTCGCGTGCCGCGCAAGCTCCTCGAATCGCGCTACGGCCAGGAGGTCGAGTCCGAGGTGAAGGATTCGCTCGTCAATTCCTCGTTTTCCGAGGTCGTTGACGAAAAAGATCTCAAAGTTTGCACGTCTCCAAAGTTTGAGAACGTCGAGTTCGAGGCTGGGTCGGACCTCAAGTACGAGGCGGAGTTTGAGGTGCGTCCGCAATTTGATTTGCCCAAATATAAGGGCGTCGAAGTTCCTGCTGACAAAGTGCAGGCGACTGAGGTTGCCGATGAGGAAATCGACGGCGAGCTTGAGCAGTTGCGAAAACGCCTTGGTACATTTGAGTCGATCGAGGTCGGGGACGCCGGGGAGGACGACCACCTCTCTGGGTCGTACGTGCTACTTGGCGCGGAGGACGCCGAGCTGAAGGGCGAGACCAAGGCACACTTTCAGCCTTCCTCGAATGTTCTGGACCAATTTTTCGTTGAGGGGTTAAAGGACAAGGTCGCGGAATGGGGAGCTACCTCCGACGAGCCGCTGAAGCTTGACGTCACCGTGCCACCGCAGTTTCCGGACGAGGTCTTGCGCGGACAGGAGCTACGTCTACATTTCTCCGCGGACAGCGCGCATCGCAGCAAGCTTCCTGAACTCGACGAGGAGTTCGCGAAGTCCGCGGGCAAGGAATCGCTCGACGACTTGAAGGACGATATCCGCACCGCGCTTTCGACCCGCAAGGAGCGCGAGGCCGAGAAAGCCACTGAAGAGTTCATTTTGGAGCATCTTGCGGGTGAGACAGAGATGGAAGTGCCGGAGGGGCTGATCGAGCTCCATCGTCAGCGTCAATTGTTGGAGTTGGAGCAAACGCTGATTTCGCAAGGCATGTCGCCGGACGAAGTGCGCGAGTTTATCGCCAAAGAAGGCGCCAGCGTGGGTGACGAGAAGGACGACGAGGCGATTCGGTTGGCGGCGAAGAAGGGGTTTATCCTTGAGGCAATCGCGGAGAAGGAAAAAGTCTTCGTCACCGAACAGGACGTCCAACAGAGACTGATCACTCTAGCGAAGCACTACGGAGTCTCTCCAGCTCAATTGCGCGACGAAATGGAGCGTAGAGGGTCACTGGGCGAGTGGCGCCAAACTCTTCGTCACGAAAAGGTTCGGGCGTTTTTGCGTGATCGCGGCAAGATGGCCGCTTCGGACTCGTCTTCCTCCTCGTCTGACGATTCGAAGGAAGCGGACGAGAAAGACAAAGAGAAGGAAGAGACGTCCGCGGAGTGAGTCGCCGCGTCCGGATTGGAAGTTGAAGAGAAATGTCGGCTACCGATCAATTCAAGGCGCCAATCTGCCGAATCAGGGAGGGGGGGACCGGTGGAACTGTCCACTGACCTCCTATCCTAGGACGTTTCGGAGCTTGATCTCTTTTCCGGAAGATAGGCGCGGTTTTCCAGAGGAAAACCTCGCCTTGTCCCGAAAGATCGACGGTTTTTCCGGAAGATAGACCTAGGGCAACTCGGATTGGAACGACTAAAATTGAAATAGGTGAGGAGCCACACCGCATGAATGCCAATCTCGTTCCCATAGTTATTGAGAAGACCGGTCGAGGCGAACGCTCGTATGACATTTACTCCCGCCTTCTCAAGGATCGGATTATCTTTATCGGGCCGTCGATCGACGACTACACTTCGTCTTTGGTCATTGCGCAGATCCTGTTCTTGATGAGCGATAACAAGAACCAGGACATTAACGTCTACATCAATTCTCCGGGTGGGTCCGTCACTGCCGGATTGGCGATCTACGACACGATGCAGTTTGTCCCATGCGATATCGCTACTTACTGCATCGGGCAGGCCGCCAGCATGGGCGCTGTTCTTCTCGCTGCCGGCACCGCTGGGAAGCGTCACTCGTTGCCGAACGCGAGGATTATGATCCACCAGCCTTGGGGTGGCACCGGTGGTACGGCAGCGGACATTGAGATTCAGGCACGCGAGCTCGGCCGGAACAAACAAGTGCTTTCTGACATCCTCGCCAAGCACACCGGGCAAACCGTCGATCAGGTGATCGAAGACAGCGACCGGGACTTTTTCATGACGCCGGGTCAGGCGAAAGAGTATGGTCTCGTTGACGAAGTCATTGACTCCCTCAAGGGTAAAGCGTCCTAGAGGCAGGTTGGTGCGCCGGACTTTTGAACTGAAGGGTAATCATGACGCGTAGCGGCGGCGGCGGACGAAGCCGGGGGGAAGTGGAAAGGTGTGCGTTCTGCGACTCTACGAAACACGAAGTCGATAAGCTGATCGCTGGACGCCCCGGGACTTTCATCTGCAACCGTTGCGTCGAGATTTGCCACTCGATTCTCCACGAGGACGATCACGAGGGTTCAGCGCCGCCCCCTCTATTGCTTGAGCAGATTCCGCGTCCGAAGGACATCTTTGAGAAGCTCAGCGAGCACATCGTCGGCCAGGAGCACGCCAAGAAGGTGCTTTCCGTCGCGGTGCACAATCACTACAAGCGATTATTGCTTGAGGATAAGAACTCGTCCGGCGTCGAGGTCGAGAAAAGTAATATCTTGCTGATCGGTCCGACCGGTTGTGGCAAGACGGCGTTGGCGCGAACAATGGCGAACCTCTTGAAGGTGCCATTCGCAATCGGCGACGCGACCACGCTTACCGAGGCCGGCTACGTCGGTGAAGACGTCGAGAATCTAATTTTGAAGTTACTGCAGTCGGCCGACTTCGACGTTGAGCGAGCCGAGCAGGGTATCATTTTCGTCGACGAAATTGACAAGGTTGCCCGAGCTACCCAGAACGTTTCGATCACTCGAGATGTCTCGGGAGAGGGTGTCCAGCAGAGTTTGCTTAAGCTGTTGGAAGGAACGGTCGCGAACGTACCCCCTCAGGGTGGACGAAAGCACCCTGAGCAGCAGTACATTCAGGTCGACACGAAGAACATTCTCTTCATCATCGGCGGTACGTTCTCGGGGCTGGAAGAGATCGTCGCGAACCGGATCGGACAGAAGATGATCGGGTTTAACCCGGTCTTTGGCGACACGCATCGCGAAGATCTCAAAGCTCGCCGGGAGCTCTTGCGCCAGATCGAAGTTGAGGACCTCGTCCAATTTGGAATGATTCCAGAGTTTCTTGGTCGAGTTCCGCTGATTAGTACGCTCGATCCGCTTGCGGAACAGGATCTCGTCCGCATCCTGACCGAGCCACGCGATGCGCTCGTCAAGCAGTACCAGGAACTGTTTCAATTGAGCGACGTGAAGCTCACGTTTACTGATAAGGCGCTTCGCGAGCTTGCCAAGCGGGCCATGAATCGCGGGACCGGTGCTCGTGGCCTGCGGGCGGTCATCGAAGAGGTGATGCTCGACTCTCTCTACGAGATACCGAATCATGCCGACAAGATCGCCGAGTTCGCAGTCACCCCGGAGCTGGTTCGCCAGAAGACGTTCAACCGGGGTAAGCGAGTCAGTCGGAAGACCCGGACCCGTCGCGAGACCGCTTAGGGTTTCCTGTAACCTTATTTCGCTGAGGTAGTTGCGACGAGTTCTTGGGTTCGTCGAGGCGCTTCCCTGAGAGGCTTTCGAAACACCTTTGATAAGCGGTCGGGGCGCTTGTATAGTACTCGTTTCCGTCTTTTTCGTGGGCGGTAGCAACTAGGTGTACCGCGATCGCGAAGACGCAACCGCGGAAGCCACCCGAGCGGAGTTCTGACGACCGATGAAAGATGGGATTCACCCGAAGTATGTAGAGTGCACGGTTACGTGTGGTTGCGGCAACACGTTTGAGACCCGCGCCACCATCACCACGTTGAGCGTGGAGATTTGCTCTGCATGCCATCCCTTCTATACTGGCAAGCAGAAGTTCGTTGACGCTGCAGGCCGCGTTGAGAAGTTCCAGAGTCGGCATGCGTGGTCGAAAGAGGCGATGGAGAAGGCTCTAAAGAAGAAAGAGCGCCGCACGCCTCGTAAAGAGAAGGTGAGCGTCGGCGTTCCGAAGACGAAGAAGCGTAAGGCTGTGGAAGCCGAGGAAGGCGCTGTCGGCGAGAAGCGCTCGAAAGCCGCCAAGTCGGCTGATAAGGCGGGGGCTGGGGCAAAGCCCGCCGAAGCCGACAAGAAAGCTTCGGAAACGAAGCCTGCGGAAACCGCCGCCAGCGAGTCCTAACCGGGCGCTGGTTGAGACAGGTGGCGAAAGCGGGTCGTCAAGGCTTTGGCGCGTCGGACCGTCGGGTTCGGGGTTTGCTGCTCGGGTGGGTCTTCGGAGCGGGAACTCGAAATGACGGTGCTCGGCGTGCGGGTTCGGATACGTTGAGGCCGGCTTTCGTGGAGGCGAGCTGCAGAGGGTCATGAGCACGTCGGATATCGTTTTACCGACTGCGGTCGAGGAGAAGCTCAACGAGCTTCAAGTACGGCATGCGGAGCTGGAGAAGCTCGTGGCGCAGCCGGAGGTCATCGAGCAGCCAGCGCTCTACCGGGCCCACACTCGCGAGCTGGGGAGCCTGGGAAAGCGAGTCACTCGCTTCAAGGAGTACAAGAAGCTCAAGCAGGAGCTGTCTGAGAATGAGGCGCTTACTCAAGCGAGTCATGAAGATGCCGAGTTGCGTGAGCTTGCGAGTGAGGAGATCGAGCGGCTGACGCCACTGGTCGAAAAGCTTGCCGGTGAGCTTCTCGAGGTCATTCTCGTCGAGGACAAAGACTCCGACCGCAACGTGATTGTCGAGATTCGCGCCGGTACGGGGGGCGACGAGGCAGCGCTGTTTGTCGCTGATCTCTTTCGCATGTATAGCCGCTACGCCGAGTTCAAGCGCTGGAAGATCGAAATTCTTGACGCCTCGCCGACGGACCTCGGCGGTTTCAAGGAGATCATTTTTAGCGTAACGGGAGGCTCCGTCTACCGTGACCTCCGGTACGAAATGGGTGGACATCGCGTGCAGCGGGTGCCGACAACGGAAACCAGCGGGCGCATTCATACGTCAGCGGCCACGGTTGCCTGCATGAGTGAGCCTGAGGAGGTCGAGGTTGAGGTTAAGGAAGCCGATCTTCGAATCGACTACTATCGTGCTTCCGGCCCAGGTGGACAGAAGGTGAACAAGACCGCGTCGGCTGTACGTATCACCCACCAGCCAACTGGGTTGGTGGTTGCCATTCAAGAGGAGTCGTCGCAGCACAAAAATAAGGCCCGAGCGATGCGCGTCCTGCGTAGCCGCCTCTACGAGCATTTCGAGGAAGAGCGCAAAAATCGCGAGCAGTCGCAGCGGCGGAGTCAGATCGGCTCCGGCGATCGCAACCAACGCGTGCGGACCTACAACTTCCCGCAGAATCGCGTCACGGATCATCGCGTGGGAGGCAATCTCAACCTCGAGAAGATTATCCAGGAAGGTCAAATGGAACCGCTCTTCGATTCTCTGCGAGCCTGGGAACGAGAGCAGAGGCTAAAAGACTTGTGACGAGAGACGCGCCCTAGGAGTGCGCCCCAGTTGGTGCACGCGGCGTAGCCGCAAAACATGATTGCTCGCGACGTTCCGAGTTCCGATCAATGGACGGTGGCCAAGCTCTTGGCTTGGACCGAAAGCCACTTTACGAAGCTTGGCCTGCGCTCTCCGCGTTTTGACGCCGAGCTTCTCCTCGCTCATGCGTTGGGCTGCTCACGGCTGGAGCTGTATACCGGTTTTCAGCAGATGGTTGAGCCGCAGGAGAGGGCGTCGTACCGAGGCTACGTAGAACGACGTAGCCGTAACGAGCCCGTCGCACAAATCATTGGTAGGCGGGAGTTTTACTCGTTGGATTTTGAGGTGACGCCCGCGGTTCTCGTTCCACGGCCGGAGACGGAGCATTTGGTCGAAGTCGCCCTCGACGCATTTGGGGGCGAAACGCCCCGCACTG
>MDTE01122149.1_pt1 | contig 14106 bp, 11 predicted proteins | sample 811231 | NCBI WGS metagenome assembly MDTE01 (sample SAMN05326651, study PRJNA326480) | marine metagenome | isolation source: seawater | place: Indian Ocean: Red Sea | collected 2010 | reverse complement strand
TCATCGTCGTCGTCGTCGTCGTCGTCGTCGTCGTCGTCGCCGCCGTCGTCGTCGCCGTCGTCATCGTCATCGTCATCGTCATCGTCGCCGTCGTCATCGTCGTCGTCGTCGTCGTCGTCGTCGTCGTCGTCGTCGTCGCCGGTGTCGTCGTCGTCGCCGTCGCCAGTGTCGTCGTCGTCGTCGTCACCGGCGTCACCCCGTGGGGGCACGTAGCCACAGGACTGAATCCGCAGACGGATGCCTGGAGAGAGGTCTTCTTCCTGGGTGCCGTCGTGGTCATCGCCTCGCGCATCGAACGAAACGCAGGAGAACAAGAGAAGGATGGCCACGATCGCCCGGGAGCGGACTCGAAGCCATATCGGGTCGTTACGTCGTCGCAAGGGGGAAACCCATGGCTCGGGAGTATACCCGGTGTCCGGCGGACTGAATCTCCTTGACCGACTGTTGTTGGATTGCCCGCACCCAGATCGCTTGGGCGAGTAGACTTCCGGCCACGATGGGAGTGCGCTCTTCGCCTTGGTCCCCTTCTCTTCGCCGTACGCGTGACCTGGTGGCGCTTGCTGGCTTCCTGTCTTTGGGCGTTGCACTTGGCCTGACGGCAGCCACAAGTCTTCAAGCGAAGGTCGATCCCCAGGTGCATGCGTTCTATCTCGAAGGTCGTCGCCTGCAGGAGGCGCATCAGATTGATGAGGCGGTGACACGCTACGAAGCAGGCTTGGCGATCAACCCGGACCACGTGGAGACCTTGTATGAGCTGGGCTGGAGTTACTACGTTCTAGGTCGTTGGGATCAGGTACTGGCGGTGTGGGGTCGCGTTGTTCAGCTTGCTCCTGAATCTGACCTGGCCACCGCCCTTGAACGCTACCTTCCTGATGCGCAGCGAGAGTTCGACGCGCTTGAGGACCGGAGAAAGCGACGAAGAGACAAGCGCATGGAAGCCACCGCAGCGCTGCGCAAGATGCGTATCCGCTTTGCGCTGGCAGGAGACACCATGTTGGGCTCGCCAACCACAGAAGCTGGGCTCCCCCCCGAGGCCGGGCGAACCCTGCTGGGTCCGTTCGCCGACGCTATGCGCTCTGCTGATGTCGCCTTTCTCAACCTGGAGGGAGTCTTTCTCGACGATGGGACCAGTCGCAAGTGTCGTCGGTCCAGCGCAGAGGACTGCAGAGCCTTTCGCAGCCCGGTTCGTTTTGCTGAGATTCTCGTGGGGGCTGGGATCGACTTTGTCTCGCTGGCCAACGATCACGCCAATGACTTTGGTGCCCGCGGCCGAAACGCGACACAGGACGTGCTCAGACGTGCCGGAATCGCTTTCTCAGGCTCCATAGGGCAGGTGGGCACGATTGACCGGAGAGGTCAGCGGGTTGGGTTCATCGCTTTCTCTACCTCCAAGGGGCACTACGATATGCGCGACCTAGAGACAGCATCTTTGGTGGTTCGTGCAATGGATCAGCGTGCGGACTTGCTGGTGGTCTCCTTTCACGGAGGCAGAGAGGGGGAGGGGGCAGAGCGAACGCCCGCGAACTCGGAGCTCTTTCGTCCTGGGGTCGAAGGAGATGTTCGCGCCTTCAGTCACGCGGTGATTGATGCTGGAGCCGATCTTGTCGTCGGGCATGGGCCGCACGTCTTGAGAGGTCTTGAGGTTTATCGGGATAGGCTCATTGCCTACTCCCTGGGTAACTTCATCACCTACGGAGGCTTCGATCTCTCCGGGGCTCGGGGCCTCTCGACGCTGCTCGAAGTGGAGCTGGATGGCGTGGGTGCCTTTCAAGAGGGTCGTCTGTTGGCCGGCCGACAGGAGGAGCCCGGAGGCGGTGTGCGGGCCCTTTCATCAGAGGCAGCAACTCGCCTAGCCAAACTCTCCAGGGCGGACTTCGGCGCTGCTGCTCCACGAATCAGTCGAGATGGCGGGATTGTCCCATCTGGGGAGGTGAGCCCATGAGTTGTTGGGGTGTACGGCCTCGTCAGGCTTGTTGCGGCCCGCGGGGGGGCGGCGGCGTGCGTGTGGTTGTTGCCTTTCTGACGACAGTCATGATGGTGGGCGCGTGGACATCGGCATGGGCGGACTGGCGTGCCGAACTGGCAACCATCGCGGGGCCTTCGGGTGTCGTGCACGCGATGGACGAGGAGGGCGAGTCTTTGGTGTCCGTGGGGGGTGACGAGGCTTTTCGGCCAGCCTCTATGTTGAAGATCGTTACCGCGCTCTTGGCCGAGCGCTACTTGGGCTTAGACACTCGGTTTCGCACCGAATTTTTCGTCCACGGAGATAGGCTCATTGTTCGAGGAAGAGGGGATCCGTTCCTGGTATCGGAGGAGTTGGATCGCATCGCACAGGCCTTGCTCCCGCTCCTGAAAGGCAGATCGCTGTCGGGAGTCTTCATCGATGATTCCTTTTTCGAACCCAACATCACCGTTCCTGGCGTTGGCAGCTCCGAGCAGCCCTATGACGCCCTGAACTCGGCAACGGCGGTCAACTTCAACACCGTGCACGTGACCGTTGTCGGTGACCAAGTGCGGTCTGCCGAAGCACAGACACCGCTGACACCTCTTGCTCGCGAGGTCGCCCTTTCTCGCGGCGTACGGGGAACCGAGAGGGTGAGCCTGAGTGATGATCCCGAGGTGGTACGCCGGTACGCGTCGCAACTTATCGCGGCAAAGCTACGGGCTCATGGCATTCAGGTGGGCACAGCCTTTGGCTCTGTGAAGGTGGCTAGTGACTTGCCTCTCTACGTCCACGAGAGCAGCAAGACCGTTGCTGATGTGTGCTCGGCGATGTTGGTGTACTCCAACAACTACGTGGCAAATCAAGTGTTCTTGGCTGTGGGTGAGGTGGTTCACGGAGCGCCTGCGAGCCTGGAGAAGAGCCGTTCTGTGGCGCGTGACTTTGTGGCGGAAAATGTTGGGCTAAAGGGAATGGTGATGGTGGAGGGGTCTGGTATTTCGTATGAGAACCGGGCCACGTCTCAGGCGCTTCTCGAAGCCCTTCGCCTGTTCCAGCCGCAGCGCAACTTGATGCGAGAGCGCCGAGGTGTACGACACAAGACAGGAACCCTCAAGATCACCAAGTCCGTCGCAGGCTATCTAGACACCCAGTCCCATGGCACCGTCCGGTTCGTTGTTGCGCTGGATGGCCGCGGCAGTGAGGCTCGTTGGGACATTGTTCGTCTCCTCGGGGAAAAGCTCTGAGCCCGTGTGCGGTTTGTTGCGATGAGCAGGAGTGGGCCGTACGCTGCCCCAAGTGGTTGGCGCCTGGGGGCCCCTTGGGGACATCTGGCCTTCCATGTACGGATCGGGGAGCTTCATGTCGGCCGAGGTTGAGACCAGCGAACCCAAGTTGAGGCAGCTGCTGGAGGCTGTGGCGCAGGGGGATGGCCCGGCCTTTCGGTCTCTGGTCGTTTCGACTGGAGCCCAGGTCTACGGCACACTCCTGCGCTTCACGGGAGATGAGGTGGCAGCGGCCAGTCTGCTGCAGGCGACCTACGAAGAGGTGTGGCGCTTGGCGCCTTGTTATGACCGCCAGTCGGGGCCGGTCATGCTCTGGATTGTGGGCTTGTGTCGCTCGCAGATCGTGGAGCACGGTCAGAAACATCGACGGGGAGACTTCGCCCCGAGGGGGCCTGCGACAGTGTCCGACCAACCTGGGGACTTCGATGTGCTGGAGCGGTGCTGGTTCGGTGGGTTGCGGACCGGTCCTGCCGGTGCCGGAGATCGGGATCGTTTCTCGTCGGCACTTCGGCGGCTGGCCGCGATGCCCTTGTCGCCTGCCGAAGACGGGGGAGATTGATGGAGCTCGATCTCTGTCGGCACCTGCGTCCGGAGTACCCACTGTTTGTGGCAGGGCTCGCCGATTCACAGCTCTCTCTGCGAATCCAGGTGCACTTGGCTGATGGTTGTGCGCCCTGTGCTCAGGAACTCGCGGCCCTTTGCGACGCCTTCCATCGGTTGGGTGCGAGCCAGGGACCTGTCGACCTTCCCGCCGAGCTGGTCGAGGGCATGGTGGCGGAGATCACGGCCCTGGAGCAGGAACATCCCGAGCCCGTCATTGTGTACCCAGCAACCCGAGAGAGACCCTTGCTCTGGACGTTGGTGGTGCTTTGCTTGCTCATGGTTGTTGCCGTTGCGTTTTGGGGCCGCGAGAGGATGCACGCACAGCGCTTGGTTGAGGCCGACCGTGACATGGCCAACATGCAGACAGACCGGGTCCTTGAAGACTATCGGCGGCTCCAGCAGTTGGTGGACGATCTCACAAACCCGAGGGTCAGCGTGGTGCACTTGGCGCAGGAGTCTCCGGCGCAGGGCGGCGGTCATGCTCGGGTCTTTGTGAACTGGGAACAGCGGAGAATTACAGTCCGCGCAGTGGGTCTGGAGCCGCCGCCGGAGGAGCGGCTGTACACGATGTGGTGGCGAGGGCTGGGGTCGGAGCAGTTGATCGGGCAGCTCCCCGCAACCGCCGTGGCTCGAGGGGCCAGTGTGCAGCTTGATATACCCGAGGGGCTGGAGCGGTCAGCCCAGTTGCTCATTAGTGTCGAGGCCCAAGGGCCTGTGGCTCCAGAGTCCCGGTTAGGGCCCGTGGTCCTGCAGGGGGCCATCGAACCTTCGGAAGCCGAGGCTGAGGGGGAGCAGAGCCACTCTCCAGCGCCTTGATCTCTGGCGTCTCAGAGGCCGGCTCGCTCTCGTTTTCGCAGAGCCTGCTTCGCCTTTCGTCGCACCCGGCCGTCGGGATCGGAGCGGCTGAGGTCCCGGAGCCGCTCACCCACCTTGGTGGCGGGGGCTTTCGCCAAGGCTGTTGCCGCTGCTGCGCGCACGTCGCGGCTCTCGTTGCGGCTTGCCTCCAGTAGTACCCGGGTGGCTCCAGGTGCGTCTGCTCTTCCCAAGCCTGAGATTGCCAAGACCCGAAGGTTGGGATCCGGCTCTCTCTCAATGCGGCTGACTATTTGGGCCTCCGCGTCCAGGCTGTCTTGTTCATCCAGTAGTCGAAGAAGACTCGCGCGGCGAAGCTCGGTCGTGTCGGAGTCGGCCAATGAGGACCAGATGGGGAGCGCCCAGGAACGGTCCTCTGGTGGCACGTCGCCGCTGTCTAGCCAGCGAACGATCCAGGTCTGAGCCACGGGGCCTCCCGCAGCGATTGCCAGGTCGAGCAGCAGTTGATCTCGGTTGTTGCCCTCGAGTGCGACTCGGCCATCCAGGGCGATGGTCCACGGCGCGAGCTGGGGAGCATCGGTCGCACGCTGCACTTGCTCGAGTTCCGCAGTGGTGGCGGCGACGAACCGCTGCAGCAGGGAACTGGCTGTCTCAGAGACGCGCACATCGTTGTCCGTGGAGGCGAGCAGCAGGAGGTTTCTTACTTCTGGGGTCTTGCGGTTTGCCAATGCAAGCGTCACCTCGGACCGGAGTCGGGGCGAGCGGTCGCGCCGCAGCAGCCAGGCCATCAACTCAGCCTGTTCTTGACTCAAGCTCTGCTGGGCCTCGGCAGGCGCCTCCTGCAGCATCAGCCATCCGAGCGCATCCCGGCGAATGGGTAGGTCCGAGTCGTTCAGGAGAAACCAACGGGCCAGCTGGATGCGCGTCGTCACGGGCACACGGTCCGAGCCCAGGTGGCACGCGAGGGCGTCGTGTCTTGCTCGTGAGTCGGGCGTAAGCATCAACCAAAAATGCGGGGCCAGGTCGGCAGGAAGCCCCATCTCGGGGGGAGCGAGCCCTGGGCGGTCCACTACGGCGAAAAGAAGGCCACCTAGTTGTCCCTCGTCGGCGAGCCATCTTGGCACCTGCCCTAGCGCGAGCTGAGTTGCTCCCCGCAGCAGAGCGCCGAGCTGGAGGTCTGCATAGTCGCCCTGTTCAGCGCTTCCCCGCGGTGAGAACAGTAGCTCGCCCGATTCCAGCGGCTCGCCATTGGGCACGAGGTGTTCAATGTGAAACCGGATCTCCCAGCTCAGGTAGAGCGCCCATCGTGGAATGGACACGGGCAAGATGCTGGCGCCGAGTCTCTGGTCGACAGTGCGGGTCCCTTCGAGGAAGGCGTCGACGAGCTGCGCCGAGACCACGGCTCTCGCGGGGAGCCGCACATCGTCGGGAGCCGGGTGGGCTCCTGCTCGCTCCAGAATGGACCAGACCTGTTGGCACAGAAAGTCGGACAGCCAGGCCCCGGGGTCGAGCTCCTCTTCTGGCATGCCGGCAAGTTCGTAGATGTTCTCGCCGTCGTGGGCGTCGAACAGCATGTGGCTGGGATCAAGTTGGGTGTCGCAGAGCAGGGCTACCGGGACGCCTGCCAGCGCATCGGCTGTAGAGGGGGAGGCCGCGAGGGTTGGCGATGCAACGAGCAGGCCGATCCAGGCGGCGGCCGCCAGAACCGCTTGGCGGGGGCGTGAAACGACGAAGGGAGTGGCCCCCACCTTCTCTGTATCCGATCCGTGCTCAGCCGACGATGTAGCGTCGCGGTACCCAGTTCCACCCCGAAGGCCCGCTCGCAGCATCCCGAACCGATTGGCCGAGCAAGGAGTGCACAGCGGCTTCGATGCGCTCGGGGTTGAGCGCTGTGGCCTCCTCGAGGGCTTCGGACTGGCCAACGGCGGGCACGTTCTCCATGCCCACGGCCTTTACGGGCACCCCAGGTAAGGCTTCGGCCACTTGTGACTGGATCTCTCGGTGGAAGCCGGCGAAGGGACGATCGTCAGCCACCACCAGCAGGCGCCCTGTCTTCTGTACGGATGTCAGGACCAGGTCCATGTCCGGCGGCACGATGGTGCGTAGGTCGATGACCTCAGCGGAGATGCCCTCTTCGGCAAGCTTAGGGGCCACCTCCTCGGAGAAGATCGCCCCTCGCCCCCAACCGACAATTGTGAGATCGGATCCCTCTCGTCGCACAATCCCCTTGCCCAGCGGAACGCGCACACCCTTGCCCACGTCCGGGATGCCTCCCTTGCGGATCAGGGTCTTGAGCTCCTTGATGGCAGCCTTGTCGTCGGCAGCGGGCTCGTCGGGGAACGCTGGCCCAAGACTTCGTCGGTAGCAGTACTTGGGCTCCAACATGACCACAGGCCCGCCGTAGTCGGCGGCGCTCATCAGGAGGCCGTAGGCGTCGTACGAGGTGGATGGCATCAAGAGAACAAGACCCGGAATAGGGCTGAACATTCCATCTACGGACATCGAGTGATAAATCGCGCCCCCGCCAAAAGGGTCGGTGGGCATGCGCAGGATGACCCCTGGGCTCACCTGACCGATGGACGACCAGTACAGGTTCCCCATGTGGACCAGCCAGTGGTAGGCATTGAGGGCGTAGTCACCGAACTGGATTTCCGGAAGCACCCGCATGTCTCCGTACATGGAGGCGCCCACGGCGGTTCCGAGGATAAGCGGCTCGTTGATGGGTGCGTCGATGACGCGGTCGGGATACAGCGCCTTGAGTCCTGCGGTTGCCTGCATCACGCCGCCCAGGTGGCCCACGTCCTGGCCCCAGATGGCCGAGTGATAGGTCTCGAAGATGTCCCGCTGGGCGGCTCGGAGAGCGCCGGCGTAGGTGACGGATGTGGTGGGTCGGGAGTTCAGGTCCTCGGGCTCGGTGCAGTCGGGGAAGGGGGGGCGGATCCATTGATGGATGGATGCGGGCCCCGGCTCGGGCTCTTTTTCTACTTCGCCCATCCACGCGGCGACTCGCTGGTCTTCCTCTCCCATGACGGCGCCGAGGTCGTGGTGGGCGAAGTAATCGGCGCCCTCTCCAGCGATGCGCTTACAGATGTCACCTTCCTCGAGCAGTCCTCGTTCCACGAGCTGCTGTCCGAAGCTGATAATGGGGTCGTGCTGCTCGAGATCGAAGCGGTAGTTACCGGCAGAGGAGTGGCCGTTTAGGCGTGGCATGTGGTGCACGTGCCAGAGGCAGCCCTTCTGATGGCTTCGACAGTAAGTGGCCACCTTGTACGCGACCTCGTAGCAGTCCCAGAAGTCCCGACCGTCCGATGAGAAGAACTCCAGACCGAATGCACGAGCGTAGGCTTCGAAGTCCTTGATGCCGCGCCCATCTTCGGCCCGTGTGGAGATGGCGATGGCGTTGTCGGTTACGGTGACGCAGGTGGGTAGAGACCACACGGAGATGGCGTTCATGGCGTCGTGCAGGTCGATCTCGGCCGTGGTGCCATCGCCGATGGACGCTGCGGTGAAGCCGTCAGTGACTCCGCTGAGCTTCATGCTTTGTGCGTAGCCAGCAGCTTTTCCGAGGTTCATGCCGAGGGGTGACTGAACGGGCAGGAGGCCCCGCTCCAGATCCAGCAGGTGGTTGACCATGTTGCGGCCGCCGGAGAATGGATCCGTTGCTCGACTGTACTGCTGACGCAGGACGTCTTTGGCTAGGTCCGGCCGTCCTGTCATCTCGCACCACATGGCGTACAGGGTCCCCGACCGATAGTGGCCACAGAAACCGAAGTTCTTTCCACCGTCGGTTGCCTTGAGCCAGGCGAGCGCTGTGGCTGTGGCATGGATCTCTTCGCCAGGCCCGTAGATGGCGAACTTCACCTTGCCTTGGCTCAGAAGGCGAACGACCCGCTCGTCCATGCTCCGGTTGCGTACAGCAACCCGGTAGGCAAGACGCAACTCGTCGTCTGATGGGATGGGAGCGGAGGAGCTGCTCGCTGACTTCTTGTTGGCTTTGGCCTTGGTCTTGGCCTTGCCTGCTGCCGGTTTCTTGCTCGCCATGGGGAGTCTCCAGAGGGTTCGCGCTTGGTCCGGGAGGGATCAGTGATGAGAAGGGAGCTCGAAGCCCTTTCGCCCGGCCCACTGTACGTGAGCCTCCAGGGATTCTGCTTGTTCCTGAAGCCGAGGTGTACGGTGGGCGAAGACATCGTCAAATAGGGAGCCCAGCTCTGGGGCAGGCGTCTCTTCGACCTCGCTCCAGCAGGATCGGATTTCTTGGTCCACTTCTTGTCGGAAGGTCTCTTCTTCGGGCTCTGACCAAAGGCCCGCTTTTCGCAGGTAGAGGCCTGTTCGTACGATGGGGTCTCGTTCCCACCAGCGCTTGGTCACGTCTTCGTCGCGATAGCGGCTGGGGTCGTCCGAGGTCGTGTGGGCACCCAGTCGGTAGGTTAGGCACTCCAGGAAGGTTGGGCCGTTGCCGCTGCGGGCTCGCTCCGCGGCCTCGGTGGTTGCCTGATGGACAGCCAAGACATCGTTCCCATCCACTCGGAGCCCTGGCATCCCATAGCCTGCGGCCTTGACGGCCATCGACGAGGCTGCCGTCTGACATCCCACCGGAACGCTAATGGACCACTGATTGTTCTGACAGACGAACACGACGGGCAGCTGCTGGACCGAGGCCACGTTCAGGCCGACATGGAAGTCGCCTTCGCTGGTGGCTCCGTCGCCCATGAAGCACATGGTGACGTCTTCGCTCCCCTTGAGCTTTGCGGCCAGGCCCAGCCCGTTTGCTTGAGGGATCTGGTTGGCGATGCAGGAACTCATGGTCACGTAGCGGTAGTCGTGACCGGGTGGGTGACAGGGCATCTGCCTCCCCTGGGTGATGTCGTCCCGATTGCCTAGGAGCTGATTGAAGTACGTGGAGAGCGGAAGGCCTCGGTACAGCAGCGCACCCGCCTCGCGCAGGGCCGGCACGATCCAATCGGTGGCGCGCAGGGCGGCGGTTGTTCCAAACACCGAGGCCTCCTGGCCCGTGCAAGCTCCGTAGAACCCGATGCGTCCCTGTCGCTGCAGCTGCAGCATGCGATCGTCGATCTGCCGTTGACGAGCCATCGCTCGGTGGAGGTCGAGGAGCTCCGAGTCGGAGAGGCTGGGCTTGCCGATCAACTGGCCGGCGGGCGTGAGCACCTGTCGGAGGTCCGTGGGCACGTCCTCGGGAGGACACACACCGTCGGCTGCATACGTGGAATTGTTACTGCGCACGAAGCGGAGGATCCTCGCAATCGGGTCGGGATGCAAGGGCCTGTTTACCCGTGGGTGTCAAACAGGGCTTCGCAGTTGTCCTTGTTGGCTTAGCTTCGAGAACCGGAGACCGCGGCGAGGAGCGAGGTGCCAGCTTCTCTGACCTCATCCAGAAAGACCTCTTCACCTTGGCGCTGAAGACTCAACTGAGCTCCGAGGATCGCGGTGGTGACGGCCGTTCCATCGGCTGCGGGGTTGATGCAGGGCGTGCCGTCCCGAATCGATGCAACAAAGTGGGCCAGCTCCGCCTTCAAGGGCTCGACCCAGTGCAGGCTGGGCACGACCACATCGCCGTGACGGATGTCTACTTGCCATTCCGAGTAGCTGGTGGGGCCCACCGGTGCTTTGGACACGCGGCTGTCGTAGAGCTGGATCTTGGCCTGGGGAGCCACGTCGTCGAAGACCACCATCTTCTTGCTGCCGACGACCGTCATTTCTCGGACCTTGCGGGGATCGAGCCAGCCCAGGTGTAGGTGGGCGTTGATGCCTTCGGGATAGCTGATGGTGACGAACACGACGTCCTCGACGCCTTCTTGCAGATACGAGAAGCCGCGGGCCTGCACCGAGATGGGCTCGAAGCCCAGCCAATGTTGCAAGATGGAGAAGTCGTGCGGCGCGAACGACCACAGCGCATTGACGTCGGCTTGCACACGCCCGAGGTTCACTCGCCGCGAGTAGAGGTACAGCAGGTCGCCCAGGGTGCCTGAGTCGATGTAGTCCTTGACCTGAGTGGCCGCTGCATTGAAGCGGAAGATGTGCCCCACCATGACCTGAAGCTCGCGCTCTGCCGACAGCGCTTCCAGCTCTCGGCAGTGCTCCAGTGTCGTTGCCAGGGGTTTCTCGACGAATACGTGCTTTCCAGCGAGAAGCGCTCTGCGTGCCAACTCAAAGTGCGTGTGGACCGGAGTGGCGATCACGACCCCTTCGACCTTTGGGTCGCCCAGGGCTCGGTCCAAGTCGCTGTGAGTCGCTGCCGCGGATCCGAGCTTGTCTCGAACGGCCTGGGCCCGCTCCACATCCAGATCTACCAGGTGTCGCAGCTCGGCTTCGGCCAGGGCTTCGAGGTTTCGAGCGAGCCCCGGGCCCCAGTAGCCGGTGCCGACGACAGCAATGCCTATGGCTCGTCCCATGGCATCAGCCTAGCCTGGAACCGCCACTGGCGGCCACCGAGCCTTGCATGCAACTCCATCCACCCGCAGTCTTGAGTTCATGGTCCGGCCCCCGTCACCGCGGCTCTTGGCTCTGCTTGTCGTGGCCCTACCCCTGGTAGGTCTGCTGATCGATCAATTGGTCGTCACCGACGCCGAGCGCCTAGAGCACCTGCTGCAGGACCTGAGCGCTGCTGTCGCTTCTGAAGACAAAGATCGGTTCGCTGGCTTGGTCACCGAGGACTTCTCGTTTGAGGGACCTTCTCCCGTGCGCTCTGGGGATTACGAGGAAACCTTCACGCGCCTGGCCGACTTCTGGGCTCAGGTAACGGCCACTGAACTCAACTGGCGGGATCCGCAGATCGACCAGTCTGGCCCCCTCGCTACGGTGGAGAGCTCGGGTCTCGTTCGTTTTCGTTACGGTGACGTCCTGGTCATGTACCGCGCAGACTCTCGGCTGGTCTGCGTGCGGCAGGGCGATGCATGGCGTCTGCGTCGGCTGGACATTGTCGCCTTGCGGCGAGGAATTTTTTGATGCTCCGCTGGGCCGAGCTTCTGCCTAGACTGTAGGTGTCATGAGTATCGATCGTCTTTTTTGCCTGTTGGTTGCCACGAGAGGGAGTGACCATTCCCGGGCGCCGTACCTTGGGCTCTCTCAGCTGCTGCTCTTAGTTGCGCTGGCATTGCCCGGCTGCCGAGATGAGGCGGGCTCCTCGGGCTTTAGCTGGCTCGATTCAGATGAGGACAGCACCCCAGAGGATGCGGAGGAGGATGAGGAAGAGGAGCTCCCGCCCATCGCTGAGGAGACCCTGCTCGTGAGCTTCGATGACGAGATGCACGCGCTGTTGGTCGTCGACCCGAAGACAGGAGAGGGGGATCTGGCATTCGAGTTGCCCGATGATGTCTCCAGCATCTGTTCGACTGTCTTCACTCGGGATGGGCTCTTGTATGGATCGGGTGGTGGGAGCCTCTACGAGGTAGACCCCTGTACGGGGGAGACCGTGGAGGTGGGCTCCTATCCGGATGGTGCGACCATCTGCGGGATGGCAGCCCTGGAGCTGGAGGGCCTCTACGGCCTGAACCGAGGGGACGACACTCTGGTGCAGATCGATCTGGACACGGCGGCTCTCACGACGGTGGGCCCGTTGGGCTGGGAAGTGGGAGCCCACGCGCTCACCTGGGACCGTCAGAACAGCCGCTTCTTGGCAATTGACGGTAGCGAGAACCGCATGATGGCGGTGGATCCGAAGACAGGAGAGTCCACCGCGCTGACCTCCATTGATCTCGACATCGCTGGGGTGGGCGCAGAGAAAGACCCGGTGACGGGCGAGTTCTATCTTTGTACCGGCCCCAACCTGTACAGCATCGTGGTCAAGACCGGCGAAGCCCAGAGCATCGGTCGCATCGGTGATAGCGATAGCTGCAACGATCTCGGCGCCACTTGGATTGAAGTTCCCTGTTTGGGCCGCTAAACGCTCAGCACAGGGGTGGCTTCCCGCCCTCTCCCTTGCCCAGTCGAGCTCTCCGCTCGTCCCACAGCTGGAGCATCTCGTAGATGGTCTTTGCGACGACCATGGGGCGCCCTCCCTTTGCGCTTCCGCCCTGACGGGGCCGATAGACCGACGGCACCTCGACCACCTTCTTTCCCAGTGATCTTGAGCGCACCAGGATTTCTTCCAGGAGGAACACGCCGCGGCTCTGAGGCTCGAAGGAGTCGAAGATGTCCCGTCGCCACAGGTGAACCCAGTTCACATCCTGGAACTGGTGCTCGAACAGCGTGTTGCACAGCCACAAGAAGACCGCCGAGGAGACCTTTCGATACAAGGTGTAGTCGTCGCGGCTCAGCCGATGGCCGATGACGATATCGGCTCCCTGATTGGCGGCATCGACGAACATGGGGATCTCGCCGTGGTCGAACTGTCCGTCGGCAGGCACGTAGATGACATAGGTGCCCGATCCGTGCTGGATGCCTGTCCAGATCGCCTGACCCGAGCCCATGTTGCTGCGGTGCCGTACCAGCCGGATCCTCGCGTCCTGGCGACCGTAGTTCTGGGCGACCTCGGCGCTTCGATCGGACGAGCCGTCATCGACGACCAGCACCTCCCAGCTAAAGGGAGCAGCCTCGAGGACAGTGCACAGCTCGTCGAGGGTCGGCTTGAGCGTCTGCTCTTCGTTGAAGCACGGGACGACGACCGTCACCTCGATGGCTTCGGCGCGGGCACTCATGGCGAGGTCACCGCTCGCCCTTGCTCACCACACAGGGCCCCAGCACCAGTCGGTCGAGGCCCGTCGTTGCCCAGCATCGAATGGCGTCGTCAGGTGTGCCAACCATGGGCTCGCCGCGCACATTGAACGAGGTGTTGAGTACAGCAGGTACCCCCGTGAGGCGGTCGAAGGCTTCGATGAGGTCGTAGTAGAGGCTGTCCGACTCTCTCGACACAGTCTGGAGGCGGGCTGTTCCGTCCACGTGGGTTACTCCCCCCAGACTGGAGCGCGCCTCGGGTCGCACCGGGTGGACCTTCTGCATGTAGGGGACGGTGCCTCCGCTGGGTATCTCAAACAGCTCGCTCGCGCGATCTTCGAGTACCGAGGGCGCGAAGGGTCGAAAGGCTTCGCGGAACTTTACTCGGCTGTTGAGAATGTCCTTGTGGCCCGCGGCGCGCGGGTCGGCCACGATGGAGCGGCCACCCAGAGCTCTAGCCCCCAACTCGGCGGGTCCTTGGAACCACCCCACGAGCTCGCCCCGCTCGAGGGCCGCTGCCGTGTCGCTGGCGATGTCTTCGGGCTCGGCGAAGCTCCAGCCCCCTCGTCGGAGGGCTGCCCTGCAGGCTTCTGGGCTGTAGGCGGGCCCGAAGCGATCGTTGACCCACTGGTGGCGCTGGGATCGACCGAGGATGGAGTGCCATACCCACAAGGCCGCTCCGACTGCTGTTCCGCCATCGCCGGACGAGGGCTGCACCCACAGCGCATCGTAGGGGCCCTCGCGCTCCAGTCGCCCATTGGCCACGGAGTTCATGGCGACGCCGCCGGCCAGTAC
>MDTE01108037.1_pt1 | contig 14107 bp, 12 predicted proteins | sample 811231 | NCBI WGS metagenome assembly MDTE01 (sample SAMN05326651, study PRJNA326480) | marine metagenome | isolation source: seawater | place: Indian Ocean: Red Sea | collected 2010 | reverse complement strand
CTTTGCCACTGGATTTGTAACATCGTTTGCACCAATCACGTAAGCAACATCACAGTTTGCAAAATCATTATTTATCTCTTCGAGTTCAAATACTTCATCATAAGGCACATTTGCCTCTGCCAATAATACATTCATATGTCCAGGCATTCTTCCAGCGACTGGATGAATTGCATAAGAAACTTTTACGCCATTTTTTTTCAATGCATCCACCATTTCTCTTAATGCATGTTGTGCTTGAGCTACAGCCATACCATAACCGGGTACAATAATTACAGAAGATGCATTCTTCATCAAAAAAGCTGCATCATCTGCATTTCCACTTTTAGTTGGTTTTTGTTCTTTGCTTTGAGTAGATGATACTTGGTCTATTGCACCCCAACCTCCTAAAATTACATTAAAGAATGATCTATTCATTCCTTTACACATAATGTATGATAGAATTGCTCCTGAAGATCCAACTAAAGCTCCTGTAATAATTAAAGCTGTGTTTTCTAATGTAAATCCTATACCAGCTGCTGCCCATCCAGAGTAGGAATTTAGCATAGAAATTACTACTGGCATATCTGCTCCTCCAATTGGAATAATAAGCAAAACTCCGACTAAAAAGGAAATAACTACAATTGTCCAAAAAACATTTGATGATTGAGTTCTACACAAATAATAAATTAAAAAAATAATTGTCAGTCCTATTAATAGATTTATAAAATGTTGTCCTTTAAAAGTTACAGGTGCTCCCGACATTATCCCTCTTAGTTTAAAAAAGGCTATAATTGAACCGGAGAATGTTATTGCTCCAATTGCAGCTCCTAAAGACATTTCAATTAAACTTGCAAGTTTAATATTTCCTGTGCTGCCAAGATTGAAAGCTTCAGGATTTAGAAATGCAGAAATTGCAACAAATACTGCAGCTAAGCCAACTAAACTATGAAATCCTGCAACAAGTTCTGGCATTGCAGTCATTGGGATTTTAAATGCAATAAATGCACCAATTGTTCCTCCAATTATTAAAAATATCAAAACATACATAAAACCAGTGCCAAAATTTTCAACTGACAAGAAAGTGACAATTATTGCTATAGCCATACCTGCAATACCAAAATAATTACCTTGTCTTGAGGTCTCTGGAGAAGATAGGCCTCTAAGAGCTAAAATAAATAAAATTCCGGAAATTAAGTAAAAGGTTGCGGAAAGATTTGCTGACATATTTTAATTTTATTTTTTCTTTTTTTTGTACATTTGAAGCATTCTTTGAGTTACCAAAAATCCACCAAAAATATTCACTGCTGCTAAAACAATTGCAAGAAATCCAAATATGCTTGAAGTTTCAAAAATTTTGTCTGAGTTGCTTGCTAAAGCTGCAATAATTGCACCTACAATTATTACTGATGAAATTGCATTTGTAACTGACATCAAAGGAGTGTGGAGAGATGGTGTCACACTCCATACAACATAATATCCAACAAAAATCGATAATATAAATATACTTAATCTGAATATAAAAGGATCTATTTCCATATTTATTTTACTAGTGTTTTTTCTATAATTTCATCTTCTATGTTTATATTAAATTTTTTATTTTCTTTATCATACAAATTGCTCACAAAGTTAAACATATTTTTTGCATACAAACTTGATGCTGAATTAGGAAGTTTATTTAAAATATTACTTTCTCCCATTATTTTTACACCATTATGATCGATTACCTCATTTACTTTTATAACTTCAGAGTTTCCACCTTGAGACGCTGCAAGATCATATATTACAGACCCACTTTGCATCACCTCAATCATATCTTTTTTTATTATTAAAGGTGCTTTTTTTCCTGGTATTAAAGCAGTACAGACTACAATATCGATTTTTTTTAATGTTTCTTTTAATAAATTCTCCTGTTTTTTTTTAAATTCCTCTGAAGCCTCTTTTGCATATCCACCTTCTGTCTCTAAATTTTCAGCACCTTCTACAATTAAAAATTTGCCACCTAAACTTTCAACTTGTTCTTTTGATGCAAGTCTTACATCTGTTGCATAAACTATAGCACCCATCCTTTTTGCAGTTGCAATAGCTTGCAACCCTGCAACACCTGCTCCAACTATTAGCACTTTGGCTGCTGGAATTGTTCCTGCGGCAGTCATCATCATCGGAACAGCTTTTTGGTAAAAAGCGAATGAATCTATTACTGCTTTGTATCCTGCTAAATTTGCCTGAGATGAAAGAATATCCATAGACTGAGCTCTCGTAATTCTTGGCAAAAGTTCAAGAGAAAAACAGTTTATATTTTTATCAAAAAGTTTTTTAATTTTTTCTTTATTTGAGAAAGGATTTAAAACTCCAATTAAAAATTGACCATTTTTTAATTTTTCGAAGTTATTGTCACTTATTAAGCTCATTTGTAAAATTGCATCAGCCTCAGATAGCACTTTTTCATCACCTTCTAATATCTCGGCTCCTTCTTTTTTAAATTCTTCGTCAGAAATATTTAAATGTTCACCATAGCCTTTAGGTAAAATAATATTTAGATTTAGCGATTTGTATTTTTTGATTATGTCTGGAGTAACTGCAATACGTTGTTCTATTTCCAAATTTTCTTTAATTGATCCAATTTTCATTTATAATAAAAATATTGCCATTAATACTAAAATTAAAACTACTAAAATCGATCCCCATAGAACAAATTTTGTAAAGTTATTCCATGTTTTTTTATGGCTTTCATTATCCATAAAACTATTTTTGTCTTGCTTTAAATTTTGGATTTGTTTTATTTATAATATAAACTCTACCTCTTCTACGAACAAGCTTAGAGTTCAAATCCCTATTTTTTATAGATTTAAGTGAACTTTTAATTTTCATAAATTTTGGTTCTTAATAAACGAACTTATATAATCTTTCAATTGTATTTTTCCGTATCTTCTAATTATTTGATTATTTTGAGATAATTTTGTTAATGCAGAAGCGTATCTCTCACCCAATCTTGGTTTTAAATACCTTATTTTTGACCTAAACATTTTAGCAACTTCAAGAATTGAATAAGACTTGTTGTTGGTAATACTATAATGAACATTTTTATTTTTTTTCCAAGCCTCAAAACAAACATCAATTGTATCTGAAATATGAGTGAATCTTCTTGACTGAGTTCCTGGTTTCACAATAGTCAAAGGTAAATTTTTTTTATATTGATCTTCGAAAATCCCAATTACTGTGGCCATGGGACCTTTTTTAATTTGTTTAGGACCATATACATTATAAAAATAAATAACTTCATATTTAAAACTAAACCACTTTTTAAAGTTTTCTAGAAGCTCCAAATTTTTTGATTTTGTAAAAGCATAAGGAGATAGGTTTTTATCATTTCCATTTCTTCCAAGACTTGCAGAAGTTGCTGAATAAATTAATTTAATATTATTATCTAGACAAAATTTAAAAATAGCTTTAGTTCCAATAGTGTTGGAGTCATAGCATTCATCAAATTTTAAAAAACTTTGATAAATTCTTGCAAATTCACCAAAGTGAAAAATTGTATGTATATTTTTTTTAAAATCTTTAAGTATTCTATTTATATCTTTAGTATTTCCATTAAAATATTTAATTCTTTTTGACCTAATGTGATTTTTAGTTGTACCACTTGAATAATTATCTATGCTTATGATACTTTTATTAGTCTTTATCAATAAAAGTTCAATTAGATTAGATCCAACAAAGCCTGCTCCACCAGTAACTACTAGGATATTTTTCATGATTTAAATGCCTGGCAACGTCCTACTCTTCCATATCTTAAGATAAAGTACCATTGGCGCATAAAGGCTTGACTTCCGAGTTCGGAATGGGATCGGGTATTGCCCTTTAGCTATAATCACCAGGCAACAGTTTTATAATAGATTATATTTAATTTGCAAATATTATATCAAACTAATTGCTATTAAAATTTTACGTATTTTGGAGTTTTATACAATTTATATTATATCACTATGTTAAATATTTTTATTAGCTCACTTTTCAGTAGCATTATACTTATAATTAATGGTGTAATTTTTATTAAGTTAATATTCAACACTAGAACAAATGATATAAACATATGGGAGTCAGGCCTATATGGTTTTATAGGGATTGGATTTATTAGTGTAACGCTTAATTTTTTTTTTCCAATAAATAAAATTATAGGATCAATTTTTTTTATTTTATCATTAATTATTTTTTTTATATTTTTTTTAAATCAAAAAAAAAAATTAGAGTTAATATTTATTATTTTTTTTGTAACTGTTACAAGTTTTTTATTAATTACAAGTGCGAACGTAAATCGGCCAGATGCAGGACTCTACCATTTACCATACATAAGTATATTGCAAGAGAATAAAATCATCTTGGGATTGACTAATTTACATTTTCGTTTTGGATTTGTTTCAATCTTTCAATATATATCATCAATTTACAATAATTATTTCCTTAAAAGTGAATTTTTAAATTTACCGTTAGCTTCCTTGTTCCCCTTATTTTTTTTATTTTTAATTAATAAATTTATAACTAGTTTAAATGAAAATAAAGCATCAGAGATTATATCAATATTTTTCATTATAATTTTTTCTCTTTATTCGTTTAATAGATATAGTAATTACGGTAATGATGTCCCAGCTAGTATATACTTTTTTGTTTTAATTTTAATTATTTTTAAAATCGAAAAAGTAAATCATATATCCATTAAAGAGTTTTTTCATATTTCTATAATTTCTATTTTTTTACTCACATTAAAAGCATCAATGGCCATTGTATTATTGTTGCCAGTAATATTATTTTCCCTATGTAAGAATAAATTTGAAATTCTCAAACATAGAAATTTTAAGATTATTACGTTTCTTTTATTAATTTGGATGTTTAAAAATATATTAATTAGTGGGTGTGCAATATTTCCTTTAAAACAAACTTGCATAAATAAAATATTTTATTTCAACGAGAGTTTGACAAATATTGCATCTGATGAACCTGAGGCATGGGCAAAAGGTTACCCTCAGAGTAATAAAAAAATGAATTACAAGGAATATAATTCTAGTTTCAATTGGATTGAAACATGGACAAAAAGTCATTTTTTAAGGATTATTGAAAAGATAGCACCATTTTTAATTTTACTTTTACTTTTTTTATCAAAAAAAATTTTTAATAAATCCTTTTATAAAAATTTTAACTTTAAAGAGAAAATAAAAGAAAAAACTATATTCATAATTCTTTTCAGCTTTTACTGTCTATTCATATGGTTTATAAAATTTCCTCTCTATAGGTTTGGAATGAGTTTTATTTCTACCTTCATAATATTTACATTGGTAGGAATTTTTATAAGTGGTCGAGATTATTTATATAATAAAAATATCTATTTTTGTATTATTGGTATTGGATTGATGCTATTTTATTCAAAAAATATAAATAGAATAATTAACAATTACGATTTGGTTTACAATAATTCCCCATGGCCAAGAATTTTTTCTTTAAATAATAATGAAAAAAATAATGAAAAAAATTTTTTGAAAGTAATTGATAATAACAACGACCTTAAATTTTATTTTAGTGAAGGTCAATTATGTATGTATTCGAAATCACCTTGTTCAAATTTAAACAATCCTAATCTGAATAGAATAAAAATAAATGGATATTCGGTTTTTTATATAAAAAACAATTAATCTAAAAATCTATATTTAATAATACAGTAAAGTGCTATAAAAGCGTCTTTTAAGGTAATTTTTTTACCTTCTTCATATGACCTTCCTCTGTAAGAAATAGGAACCTCGTAAAAAACAAACTTTTTTTTTGCAAGTTTTACAGTTATTTCAGGCTCAACACCAAAAGATTTCTCTTTTATTTCCACTGAATTGATAACATTTTTTTTAAAAACCTTATATCCAGTTTCCATATCAGACATATTTAAATTAGTTACGATGTTAGTGACTATTGTAAGTAATTTATTAGCCAAAAAGTGCCAAAAAAAATGTAATCTTACATACTCTCCGCCAAGAAATCTTGATCCATAAACTACATCTGCATCTGTCTCTATAAAGGGCTTAATTAATATTGGATAATCTCTTGGATCATATTCTAAATCTGCATCTTGTATAAGAATAATATCTCCATCTGCTTCTTTAAAACCTTTGTTAATAGCAGCACCCTTCCCAAAATTTTTTTCTAAAAAAAAATATTTTATAATTGAATTTTCCTTACTTAATTCTTGAATGATTTCTCTAGATTTATCAGTGGAGCAGTCGTCAACTATAATAATTTCTTTATCAAATAAATTAAACTTTAAAACTTTCTCTACAATTATTCTAATTGTATTTTCCTCGTTAAAGCATGGGATTATTATAGACAGTTTCATATAGTTCAATATATATTTTTATATAAAATAATTAAATCTAAATCTTGTTCAGAAATCGTAAGTTTAAATATTGAAATTTTTTTAACCTTTCGTATTAATAAAAATATCTTATAAATTATGAAGCAATCAAACGTTTCTCATCTTATGATAATTAGATTCTAAATCATTGTAAGTATTTAATATAGCTTCTTCAAATTTTATTTTAGGTTTCCAACCGTAAGCGTGAGCAATACTCGAATTTAGTAATTTTCTTTTTACACCATCAAATTTTGAATTATTATTAAATTTTATCCTTAAATCTAAATTCAATATTTTAATAATCTTATTTGAGATCTGTTTTATAGAATAATCTTTTGAAGTTCCTATATTTATAAGTGTATGTTTAGTTTTTTTATTCATGAAAAATACTATAGCATTTGCTAAATCATCAACGTGTATAATTTCTCTTTTTGCTTTCCCGGTTCCCCACAAATTAATATACTTTTTATTGTTTTTATTTGCTTCATATATCTTTTTTAAAATTGCTGGAATGAAATGTGAATTTTCTGAATTATAATTATCACCTGGTCCAAATGTATTAGTTGGCATTAAAGAAACGTAATTTCTATTGTACTGTCTGTTGTAACTTTCGCACATCTTAATCCCTGCTATTTTTGCTATAGCATAGGGTTCGTTTGTCTCCTCAAGTTTACCTGATAATAAATATTCCTCTTTAATTGGTATTTTACAATTCTTTGGATAAACACAGCTTGAGCCTAAAAAAATAATATTATTTATATTGTTTACATGACATCCATGAATTAAGTTTGATTGTATTTGTAAATTTTCTCTTATGAAATCAGCTCTAAAACGATTATTAGCTTTAATCCCACCAACTTTTGCAGCAGAAATGATAACAACTTTAGGCTTGTAATTTTTTAAAAATTTTTTTACTTTATTTTGATCAAATAAGTCAAGTTTCTTTTTATTTTTTGTAATTATGTGCTTAAATTTTTTTTTTTTAAGCAATCTTACAACTGCTGATCCAACCAGACCATTATGTCCAGCAACAAATATTTTATCACTTTTTTTAATCATTTTTAGACAACAAATTTAGGTCATTTTGAACCATTTCCTTAGCAAGTTGTTTGATGGTAATTTTTGGTTTCCATTTAAGTATTTTTTTTGCTTTTGATGGGTTTCCTAACAATGTGTCTACTTCATTTGGCCTAAAATATCTTTTGTTACATTCAATAATTATATTATTTTTTTGATCATAAGCTTTTTCATTTATACCTTTACCTCTCCAAGTAATTTTCATATCTAATTCTTTAGCAACAATATTTATAAAATGTTTTACTGAGTATTGTTTACCTGTAGCAATTACAAAATCATCTGGTTTTTTTTGCTGTAACATAAGCCATTGGGCCTCGACATAATCTTTCGCATGTCCCCAATCACGTTTTGCATATAGGTTTCCTAAAAATAATTTTTTTTGTAATCCCAATTTAATCTTTGCTAGTCCAATTGTAATTTTTCTGGTAACGAATGTCTCGCCCCTTCTTGGACTTTCATGATTAAATAAAATTCCATTACATGCAAACATTTTGTATGACTCTCTATAATTTATTGTGATCCAATGAGAAAATACTTTAGCAACACCATATGGGCTTCTTGGATAAAATGGAGTCTTTTCTGTCTGTGGTATCTGTAATACTTTTCCAAACATTTCTGAGGTACCCGCTTGATAAAATTTAATCTTTTTTGTTAAATTTGATGTTTTGATCGCTTCAAGAATATTAAGACATCCTAAAGCATCAACATTTGCTGTATAGCTTGGTATCATAAAAGATACTGCGACATGCGATTGAGCAGATAAGTTATAAATTTCATCAGGTTTAATTAAATTTATTAATTTATGTATTGAAATAGCATCTGTTACATCGCCATAATGCAGAAAAAATGATTTATTATTAATTTCGTATATATGGTCTACTCTTTCAGTATTAAGTGAAGAGGATCTACGTTTAACACCATGAACTATATATTTTTTATCCAATAAAAATTCTGCAAGATAAGATCCGTCTTGTCCTGTTATACCAAAAATTAAAGCTTTTTTATTTTTTGACATTTATTTTTAAAAAATTATTAATTTAAAAGATAATTGATTACTATAACCAATTTTACAATTATGTTCATCTAATTTTCTTTAAAATTTTATTTTTTAATTAACTTTTAAATCAATTTTTTTTTTTATTATATTATTTAGTAATGATATTCATTATTTATTAGATGTCTCAGACAGTTATCTTATTTTTATTATTTGTATGGTTATTGATATTAATATATGTAAATCTTAAGTATAGGAATAATCTTGGTAAATATTTTAATTTAATTGATAAGCCAGATAAAATTAGAAAGATACACAAAAATGATGTTCCTTTAATAGGATCATTTCCCTTAGTAATCATTTTTTTTTCTTATTTGATTGTTTATGAATCGACAAATCTAATTCTTTTTAAAATATTATTTATATCTTTCATGTTTTTTTTAATTGGAGTCATAGATGATCGATATCAAATTTCTTATCTTAAAAAATCAATTTTTGCTGTGATTATATTAATAATTTTTTTAAGTTTAAATAAGGAACTACTTATTTCTAGTGTGAAATTTAATTCATTCGATATAAATTATCCCTTAATTGAAAGTCATAGCTTAATACTAACAATAACCTGTATTATAATATTAATTAATGCATTCAATTTTACTGACGGTATTAATGGTTTATCAAGTGTGATTGCAATCGTGTGGCTGATGAGCATAACACTTTTAGCAAAAGAAATTAATTATTATTTAATTTTTTTTTCAATATTTATTTTATTAAATGCTGTTCCAATTTTTTTTGGCAGATATTTTTTAGGAGATAGTGGAACATTGTTTGTTGGTACTTTTATCAGTTTAGAAACAATAAAGATTTTTAACTTTCAAAATGCTAATATTTCGTATGAGAATATTTTTTTAATTTTTATGATACCTGGGCTTGATATGATAAGATTAGTTTTTGCCAGAATTATTAATCACAAAAATCCTTTTTTACCTGATAGAAATCATCTTCATCATCATTTCATAAAAAAATATTCATTATCAAAAACACTTTTGATTTATTTTTTTCTAATTACAGTACCAGTTTTTTTAGACAAGATAATTTTAATTGATACAATTTACATAATCTGTTTTGGAATTACCGTCTACACACTCATTTATTTTAAAATTAAAAAAGTTTAAAAATTTTCTTTTCTTTAAAGTTTTTTTTAATATTTTTTTCAAGCAAAGATAAAGGCCTATAGAAATTAATTTTGTTAAAAATTTTTTTTTGCTTTGTTAATATTTTTTTATATAAAATTTTATCACTCTCAAATCTTTTTAAAATTTTTAAACCATCGGTATGATTTTTTGCAATACATTCATCCTGTATTAATAAACCATTCCAAAAACAATTTGGGTTTCCAATTATCAAGCAATTAAAAGCCGCTGCTTCAATAATAGAATTTCCCCACCTTGGTAAAGTATATATAGGACAATAAAAATATTTTGTGGTGGAGAGTAACTTAAAATATTCGCTAATTTTTAAATTTCCATCAAGTTTTGCTACCTCGAAGTTACCTAAACTATTGAAAGATAAATTTTTTGGCTGATATATTTCTAAAACAATTTGTTTTTTTTTTTTATCTTTTAAACGTAATTGTTTTGAAATGTTATTATGAGTAAATGTGTAAGGAAAACTTATAGATTTTTTTGATTTAAAAATATCATATAAAGTAAATCCCTGTGTAGTGTCAAAAGTTAAATCATATTTTTGGTTACCAAAAAAGTTATCTTTTAAATAATTTTTTTCTTTATGATCTTCAAAAAGTAGTGTCCATAAAACTTTAGGATTTTTTTTAATTACATTCTTTGGTATTGAATCTTTAATAGAAAAAACCCAATCAAATTTTGTAAAATCAAAGTTTGAAAAATTTATTCCTTGTTTATATTGCTTACTAAAATAATGAAATCTTTTGTCTTTAACTAGTTGTTTTATGGGAATTTTTTGCTCTTTATAATAATTTGAAATTACAACTTTTGCATTAAATTCAGTCAAAATTCCAATCGGTCCCATTCTATATTGTGACGACTTGATTGTTTCAATTGTATTTTTTAAACCTGCTGAATATAAATCTGAATAATTTGAAGGTTTTACTATTAATACCTTAATATGTTTAAGAGAATTTTTTTTAAATTTAAAGTTGTGATTGTAAAAAAAATTTATTTTAGAAAATAAGTTCCAATTGAAAATAAAAATTTTTTTTAAAAAATTATTTATTTTAAACATCATTTAAAGACCTCTTATTTTGGTTGGTATTATAAATTGTTTAACTTTTGTTCTCTCTAATTCATTTAAATATATATATTCTATTTTAAATATTATTGAATTTGATTATCAAATATTATTTATTTTTTATTATTTTAAAGTTGTATTACGTTCTTAATTTTTTTTGTAAACCTTCCTCTTGTGTCTACAATTAATTTTGCATTATCTTTTAGAAATTTATAGTTTATATAATCATGATCTGCTAAAATAAGACAAACATCAATTTTTTTCATATTTATTAAATTTATATCTTTTGATCTTAAACTGCTTAAGACTAAATTTTTTTTTAAATCTTTTTTATCTATTAATTTATCGTTGTAAAAAATATTAAAATTATACCTTTTTAATAATTGTATTATTTTTGTTGCTGGAGTTTCCCTTATATCTTTTGAATTCTTTTTGTAGCTTAAACCTATAATCAATAAATTTGCTTTGGATAAATTTATTTTGTGAAAAATTAAATTTTTAACTAAATTCTTTACAATATAATTAGGCATAGATTCGTTTATCTGTCCTGATAATTCAACGAATCGAGTGGAAAAATTAAATTCCTTTGCCTTCCATGATAATAGAAATGGATCTACAGGTATACAGTGACCTCCAAAACCTGGTCCTGGATAAAAAGGCACAAAGCCAAAAGGTTTAGTAGATGCTGCTTTGATTACTTCATAAATATCAATATTCATTTTATGTGACAAAACCTTCATTTCATTAACAAAAGAAATATTAATTGACCTGAAAATATTTTCATAAATTTTTGCGAACTCAGCCGTCTCGAGTTTACTAACTTTATGTGTTGTAAAAACTTTGTCATAAATTAAGGAGATTTGTTTTAAACAGTTATTAGTAGCTCCAGAAATAAGTTTCGGGATATTAAAAGTTTTAAATTTTTTATTACCAGGATCTACACGCTCTGGCGAAAATCCTAAATAGCAATTTTTTCCAATTTTAAGTTTTTGATTTAATATGATCTTACCAAAGATTTCTCTAGTAGCACCTGGATATGTAGTTGACTCATTTATGATAATTTTATTTTTAAGATTTAATTTTTTAAGGATATTTGCTACTGAGTTTAAGTGACTATTGTCTGGTGATTTATTTTTTAATAATGGAGTAGGAACACAAACAATATAAACATCATACTTTTCTAAATTTTTTAAACTATTGGTATAATTCACTTTTAATTTTTTTAAATCTAGGAGATCACTTTTATTAACGTCCTCAATACGAGATTTACCCCTTTTTAAATCATTGATTAATTCTAAATTTGTATCAAATCCTAAAACTTTAAATTTTCTTTTAGCCAGTATTGATAACAAAGGTAAACCCACATATCCTAAGCCAAAAACTACAATTGATAATTTTTTTTTAATTAACATCTGTCAAAATATTTTTATTATTCATAATAATTGGTCTTTTAATATTATTATAGGATTATTGATTATATTCGTTATATAAAATTACTTTAATTATATTTAGTAAAATAGCATCTAATACTTTTTTTTATAATTTATCAATTTTAAATAAATAAAAAGGTTAACAAAGCCTGTTACTTTATATTAAATCTGTCAAATAATTTTTGTACATATATTATCGTAGGTTTTATCAGATGTTTCGATTTAGTCTTTTTTTTTATAAATTTATCAAGGGCAGACTCTATTGACTTTGAACTGTAAGGATTAAAATATATTGGTATATTTTGAAGTTGTTCTTTTGCTCCAGGATAGTTAGAGCAAATTATTGGTTTATTCCTTGCCATAGCCTCGAGCGGAGGTAAATTCTCTGGGCCAGCATAAGAGCTATAAATTAAAGCTAAACAATTATCGTATAACTTAACTAAATAATTTAATGACACAAAGCTTAGTACTTTAAAATCTTTAATTGAATTTAAAAGAAATTTATTTTTTATTTTTTTAAAATATTTTTTATCTTTTATATGTCCAACTAGGACTAGTGTATATTTATTATTATTCTTATTATTAAACTTTTTAAATCCTTCTAATAAATTTATATGATTTTTATGTTGCCAAAAGTTTGCTGGATACAAAAAAAAATTTTTAAGGTAGTTAATCTTATTTTTATATTTTTTTTTCTTTAAAAATACCTCTGGAGTTGGATGTTGATTATATATTATTTTTTTTGTCTTTATATTATAATTTTTTTTCATTAGTTTTATTAATAAACTGGAACCAGAAATAACATTATAAGAATTTTTTAAAAACTTATTTATCACACGCTCTCTATACATTTTTATAAAAATGCTACCTGTTTCAGGAAAAGATGAATGTGTTAAATGTTGTAGGTCCCAAACTGTTGAAATATATTTTGAGAATAATGGATAATAATACTCAGCTGATAAAAACCAAACAATGTCTACAGAGTTTTTTTTTTGTGTATTTAAATATTGGTTAAATCCTAAAAGATTATATAATTTAAGCAAAAATGGAAATAAACTAAAAATAAAACTTTTAATTTTTAATAATACATTAAACTCGTTTAGGCTTTCACACTTATAACCAGATTTTAAAATTTTTTTTTTTAAAATATTTTTTTTATCGTTAAGAATTATAAAAAATAAATTTTTTTTTTTAAATCTCTTTAAGATTGTATTCAAAATATCTTGAGTAATTGTATATCCCCCTCCATCTGTTGGGTCTCTATAACTGACGAAAATTCCAAGTTTTAAGCTATGCTTGCTAAAACTTTTTTGCATATAAATTTTATTTTTTTTTCATTTAAATCATGACTTGAAGGAAGGTATATTCCTCTATTCCATAGGGTATTACTATTTTTTGTAATGAATTTTGATTTAAATTTTTTAAAACATGGCTGATTGTTCATTGACATAAAGAAACTTCTTGTGTCTATTCCCAGTCTTTTTAATTTATTCTGGAGTTCAATTTTCGATATTTTTATTTTATTTGATAACAAAATACCAACCATCCAATATACAGGTGATGCATTTTTCTCTTTAGTAATAAAATAAATGTTTTCATTTTTTAGGTTCTCTTGATACAATTTTTGTATTATTCTTTTTTTTTTTTATTATTTCCCTAATATAAGAGAGTTGACTATTTGCAATAGCGGCCTGCATACCTGTCATTCTAAAATTAAAACCTTGAACAAAATGTTTAAATCTTGGCGTGGTAAAACCTAGATTTTTATAAAGTTTTAATTTGTTGTAAAATTTTTTATCATTGGTGGTGATTAAACCACCTTCACCTGATGAAATAATCTTATTTGCATAAAAACTATAACAGCCGGCTATCCCAAAACTTCCAACCATTCTATTTCCATACATTGCACCATGAGCTTCTGCGCAATCTTCTATCAAATATAATTTATACTTTTTAACAATCTTTAAAATT
>MDTE01118005.1_pt1 | contig 14109 bp, 16 predicted proteins | sample 811231 | NCBI WGS metagenome assembly MDTE01 (sample SAMN05326651, study PRJNA326480) | marine metagenome | isolation source: seawater | place: Indian Ocean: Red Sea | collected 2010 | reverse complement strand
TTACAGTTGGTTCGCCGCCTGTGAGATAAATTTCTTCTACAGTGTGAGCAATTTCAAATAAATTTTCCCAAGTCTTTTCATTCTCGGGCCAATCCATTTTACTGAGTCTTTCATATTCACTTTCAGGTAAAGCCTTATTTACTAAATGCCATTCTTTAACCCATAAGTTACTAGCATATGGATTACACATTCTACATTTTAAATTGCACAAGTTACCCAAACGTAGATCTACATATTTGATATCAAATGGCGCTTGTTTACTATATTTGCTTGTATCTATGTCATTATTCTCATGCCAATCTGCTGGAAGGTTTTTGTCTATAAAGTAGTATGTGTTATTCCAACCTGACCTTGCACTTTTTATTCCTGCATCTTCTTCTTTAAAGCATCTTGCACACATTTCAGGACGTTCTCCATCCAACATCTGCTGTCTTAGTGTTTGATAAACTTCACTGTTCCATGCTTCTTTCATATCGTCTTTACTGATGTTATAGATTTGACCATTGGGCTTTCTTATAAAACCAGTGCCTGGTATTACATTACAACACACTCGCAAGTTACCACTGGCATTTGTAGCCAGGCTCATAAATGGTAGTACACAGAAAGTTTTACTCATTTATCTTATTACTCCACTGTGAAATAGACTAGGTTTCTTACCATAAACAAAATAGTGTTTGTTTTCATGTCCTTCAATCCAATCCCATTCATTTTTATTGCCTTGCATAGTTTCATCTCTATAACCCATGCCAATTGCCAATTTGGGTCTTAGTGTTCCGTCATAATGAAAATTATGATGAAATATTTGAGTTTCGTCACCTTTGGATCTTCTTATCGCTTCTATTTGATTCATTGCCATTAGAGGATCCAAACTAGACTTATCAAAATGTTTCCATAATTCTTCAGTAAATGCTTGTCTATTTTCTTTATCAACTGTGCCTTGAAAACATGCAATCTGGCTTGCATCATACCCAAGGTGTATAATAGTTGTTACCATTGCTCCTGCCATAAAGCCATTGTTTCTATCAAACAAAGATACCTCAGTTTTTTGCGTTGCATCTAATTTTTCTGGCCTACAAGCAAGAAACAAATAAGGTGCAGTTTTTATTGACATAAAATGTTCAACGGTACCTTCTACTTTTGTAGTTTTATGTCCATCATCATGAATTGCACAATTCCACCATATATAATCTTTTAATTCTTGTTTGTCTGGTCCTAATACAAACCACAAATTAGCTGGTATGCCCCCTCTTTGTTGAGGTGTATATTTCATAGTCGTTAAAACTTTAGTCACATCTTGTGGGTCAACAGTTTTTGAAGTATCAAAATATCTACAGGTTCTTCTATTTGACCATGTATCTTTATCCCACATAATCTTTAAACTCCGGTGCTACTGCTACAAAACTTGTACTTCTACTTTCGTCCAGTGTTTTCGTATAACGTAAAAATTGTTCAAAATGTTTACTTTCATCTTTTGCATTAAGAAAATTCATGTTTTGATTTATGAATCTATGGATACGTTTGTTACGCTCATTTGTAGCTTCAACTGTATTTAAATACTTTTTATATTTTGCAGTTGCCAGTTGTTTTAGTTCTTTTGGTAATACTTGTGGATTTATGAATATAGGATCCCATGCTATGTTGCCATGTACAGGTGTATCCAATACATGTTCAAAATAATCATAGCTGTCCGGTAATCCAAATACATTCCAAGCACTGTAGCACAATGCCGCTCTACCCTTATACTTGCCGCCAAGTTCACGCTTGACATCACGTAAGTTTTGTGCTAGAACTTTGGTATCACTTTCAGTTCTAATATAATCATTGAGTGCAGGATGTCCGTCTATACTTAAACTTAGATCAACACCTTTAAATTTACTCCAACTAGCTAGTGTATCAAATTTTCCAAATTTTAATTTGCTGAGATTTGTACTGTACTTTACGCTGATATTGTCTCCAAAAGGTTCTAGTGCTTCCAATACTTTGTAATGTAATGGATCCATCAACGGCTCACCTCCTGCAAATTCTACAACTTGTATTGTTGGTGCGAGCTTTACAATATCTTCTACGAATTGGTCATTGTCAAAGTTTGTTTGTCTAGTTGTATCGTTGTATACTCCTATGCTTTCATATTCATGTTTTACTTTAGCCCAGTCTTTAAGCCACGTTGTACTCAGATCAGGCTTGCATGTTCTACATCTAAAATTACACAAGTTACTCATTTTTAATTCTAGCACTGGTATTTCAAAAGGCATAACTTTAGCACAAGTTTTTGGAATCATATGTTCTCTAGTCTTGTTCATGCTTTGTCGCATACTAACACTACCTTGGTCTTCCATATCCCAACATTGAAAGCAATGTTTATTTCTACGACCTTCAAGCATATCCTCACGCAAGTTTTGTTGACGTTCACTGTTCCATGCTTGTTCAAATGTCATGTCTCGGATATTACCCAATGTGTCTCTGCTACGACAACAAGGTGTTATTGCTCCATCAGGTCTGGTGCTTAGATGTGTAAAAGGCAGTACGCAAAAAGTATCACTCATCTTTTTTCAACCTAAACTTTATATCACAATAGCCACACACAGCTTCACCGCCTTCCGGTATAGTATAATATACTTTAGGGTGATCCATATCTTCACCCATACACCATACTCTTGGATTGTCTACATAGATTATTGTTTCAGGAGGATCTTGCTTTTCCTCACCTGTGTATTGCCATGCATTAAATGTCATGCAGTCTCCAGCCATTTTGTTGTGTTTAAATCTGCGGCACAGTTGCACCACTGTTTCATACAAAGCACAGGATCCTCTTCAAGTGTAAATCCAGTTTCCAAGTTACCCAATACTCCACCTTGTTTGCATGTTGCTCTATACACGCTTCCATCATTGTCTATCATCAGTGTTTCAATACCTGCCATACACTTCCAACGTTTGAATGTATTCCATTTGTTTTTTGTAAGTGTGTTGACATTGTCAAACCAGCTTTCATCTTTGGTAAACAATTCACAGTTCATTTCTGCTGTGCCGGCTTTGTTAAATGTTTTTAGATATTCCAGCTCTTCGTCGCTGTAGTAATTTTCTGCTCCAGCATATTGTATACCAGCAAACTTCATACCACTGCTATATGGTTTGTTCATCTCACCTGTCTGTAAGTTGGTCATTGGTCTAATACGTCTAACATTGAACTTTACTTTATTTTCTTTTAACCAGTCTACTACACGTTTTATTTCATCCAAGTGTCCAGGCAAATACATCAAGTGTACTTTGACTTGCTTGCGATTCAAGTTGCTGAGTACATGCTTCATATGGTCTACACGCAAAAATTCAAAGTGCCAACTGAATATTAAATTATCAATCAGTTCTAATGCACGTTGATACTTTTCCAGTGGCAAACTGCCGTTGGTAATTGTACTGACTTCATCAACTCCATACTTGGGAAACAGCTCTAGTATTTCTAATATCTTTGGATGAACAAATGGTTCACCTCCAGTCAAACTCATGCGTATTTGTTTGTTTGCATAAAACTCACGCATGGTGCGTACTGCATCATCAAACTTTTCAAAAGGCAAGTGCTTGCTTTTGTTGTCATGTAGATCTGCACCGCAGTAACTACAATCAAAGTTACAGCGTCTACCCATGTTCCATTCAATGCGTACCCATTCTTTATATTTTTTACTAGCATGTTCTACACGGATCAATTCCATTAAAATTCACCTTCCAGTTGTGGTATATAATCCAAAACATTTGTATTCCTAATATCATCAAGGTCTCGTGTAAAATTTTTAAATAATTGCCATTGATCTTCTTTGTATTTTGTTTTGTGTAAATTTTCTCTCATAAAATCCAAACTATGATAGCCTTTGTCCCAGGTTTCTAAAACACGCTGTTTTACATGTGGAGGCATATTATTAGGATCCAAGTATGCAGGTTTAGTCACCAGTAAATTAAATTCGTTGGGTCTTTGATATTCTAGTAAACTATCACTGGTTCTATCTGCTACCATGTGTTTCCATTGTTTAAGGTCTTTGGTGACACGGTCAATCCAATCAGCAAGATTCTGCAAATCAAATATGTTATAAATGCTGATTGCAGTACTGAAATGTCCTTTTACATTTTCAAATTGATCATACCAATGCAAGTTTTGTTCTAATTGTTCTATTGTTTGTACATTACTGCCTCTGATATATTGATAAAGTGAACCAGTTGCTTCAATACTGACATTCAGTGTAACCCTTCTAAAATGAGGCCAAAGTTCTTTTAAACGCTCTGGTGTTTTTGTTCCATTTGTTACATAACCTAATTCAACTTTAGGCGCACTTCCGTTGTTGACCAGCATTTGTAAAACTTCATACATACCTTCTTGCATGAGAGGCTCGCCGCCTTTAAAGTCTATGCGTTCCATATTACTGAGTTTTTCTTCCATACTACGCCACATAGTAACATCAATCGTTCTAGGCTGACTGTCTCCAATGTGTCTGTCGTATAGTGGATTTCTTGCTTGTAGTCTTGCATCTTCTTTAAACCAGTGTGTGCTACCCCAACTGCCACACATTCTACATTTGAGATTACAAGTGTTACCAAAATTAAGATCCATGTGTCGTAGTTCAAATGGAGCGTCCACAGTGTATGTTTCTGGTTTTCTTTTTATTTTTTGTAACATCCACATGCGTCTACTAGACCCTGTTGTGGTTTCTTGCTTCCAACAACTACTGCATCTTTCTGGCTTTTCTTTGTTGATCATCTGTTGTCTTAGTTCAGCATAATCTTCCCATGCTTGTTCTAAGGTACTGTCTTTAAGATAGATATTGTGATCACCTTGGCTATCATATTGACAGCAGGCTTTGATATCTCCATTGGCGGCTAAACAAATACTTGTCCATGGTACAATACACGTTGGTATATCTGTTGGATAAGGATCACCCAATCTATATTCCGCAACTTCTTTTTCTATTTCTTTATCAAAGCGATCGGTCATAACAACTCTGCTAGTATAGGAAATACTTGTGGAAACTTGTTTCCCCAATTACGCTGTTTGTTTATAAGGTTAATCCATTCTTTTGTTTCAGGTAATCTAGCACTCCAGTCTTCACTGTTCATAAAATTAATAATACCTTGATAGCGTTTTTTACCATAAGGGTTATTATCAAATGTTTCTTTGTCTATGCCTAACTCTTGTACACCAGTAAATCTATGCCAATTTTCATCTATCCAAGGATAAAATTCATTTTCATATTTGTCTTTAATTTTTTGTTTTATATGTGGCGGTAATACTTTCAAGTTAAGTTGTGGTGGCCAATAAGCAAAATGCATGTTGATACCTCCTGCACCCAAGGGCCATTTATTAATCTTTTTAAAGTTTTGATCCACTTTCCACTTGACAAACTCTGGTATATAAGCTACATTGAGTGCCATTATTGTAGTAGCTGTAGTTACTTCTACTTGCGGTGCAGTATTATCCAATAAATGAAATACCTCTTCTTGGTGAGACCATTGTGTTGGATAGCGTATATAATCGTTGTGTTCACCATGTGCATCTATGCTGTAGTGAAAACGCACTCGTTTGAATTCTGCCCACAAATCAAACAAGTCATCACGCCATTCAACAGCATTTGAGTTGTAGCGTAGTTCTATATTTTTAGCATAGCCTTGTTTGATACATTCTTCCAATAGGTCATAGTGTTCATCAATTATCAAACTTTCACCACCAGCAAAGTACAGTTGATACATGTGTGGCACTTGTTCCATAAGTTCTTTCCAAAAACGTGGATTGTTTTTATGCCAGTTGTAGCTGGCTCCATCATTACGACCTTTGTTATTCCACTGTTGGCTTTGTTTTAAATTTTTATTTTCTATTTGTGGATAAATGCTGTTCCATTCTTTTATCCAACCTGAACTATCATGTGGGCTACACATAACACAGGCAAGTTGACATTTAGTACCCATACGCAAATCAATATAGCGTATTTTAGGATCTATTGTTCCATCTTCTGCTGTTTCTTTGGCTAGGTCAAATAAATCATAGCGTTTGCTCCAGTAGTCAGTTTCCCAATTACGTTTGCTTAAATGTCCAGCTTCTTCCTCTTTGTAGCATTTTAAACAAGGTGCTGGCTTTTCGCCACGCAACATCATCTTGCGTACATTACGCATGTATGCACTGTTCCACGCATCTGCCAAGCTGGTGTGATTGAAGTTTGCTGGAACACCATCATCATTTTTAACTACGCCGACTTCGCCGCCGCCTACTTTTTTGCTACTATCCGGATCTTGTACACTACTAGCATTTGACGTACAACAAGTACGCATCTTTCCATCGGGTCTTGAACTCAAATGCAACCATGGTAACGCACAAAACGTTGGACTGATTTTATCAGTTTTCATAGTACTACTTATTTCTATCTAAATTGCTCAGCAAAAGGATCGAACTCTGTTCCGCACTTCATAGCACATACACCCAATTTGCCTTGTTCAATACTGGATAAGTTCCAGCTGTCCTCTATGTCCTTCAGCAGTTGTCCGTTCATTACTGCTTGAAGATCATTGTTGATTACATCAATACCCTGTTTACCACCAGCGTTATCAATGTGATCCCATATTTGTTCTACTCTATAATCTTTGTGCCACCACTTGTACATGCGTCCTGCTGTCCAACAGCAAGGCATTAACAAGCCTTCAGCTGTTACAAATATTTCTTTTTTAACTATTGCTTTACAATTAATTTTACACTTGTTGTAATAATCCATCATACTGCCATATGTTTTTTTAATTTCAGCAGTCTTTTCCAACGCTATATTTTTATTTTCTTTTTTGGCAGGCTCTGCAATAGCTTGTGTTTGTTCGCCTTTTCTATTTCTTGCTTGATGTACTTCTTTGCGTTCACTGCCAGCAGTAAAGAACCTTGCTGACTTTTTCTTTTGAAAACGTTCTACACCCCAAGATTCAGCTAGTGCTTCTGCTTCTTCAACCTGATGTTCATTGTGTCCGAATATAATATAGTCCCATCTAGCTCTACCGCCGGCATCAATAAATGCTCGCATGTTGCGTTCTACATTTTCCCAAACAACATTCTGCCTATACAAATGATTTGTATCTTTTAATCCATCCACACTAAAAATTACTGCACCATTGCGACCAATAATTCGTGCTAGTTCTCTCCACCATTCAACACTTTTAGCACCAGCGTTTGTATTCATACTCAACCACATTTGTTGATTGTGATGTCTAAATAAATCAAATACTTCCAACGTGTCTCGTGCAACAATAGGATCTCCTAGGTTGCCACACATGTACATGGTCTTTAATTGTTGTATAAAGTTGGGTTGAAAAATACTAGTACAATCATCTATGCTGAGTTCAGCATTTGTAATATGTCGATTGTCTACACCGCCATTTTCATTTCTATCACACATAGGACATGCGGCTTGGCATTTTTGTGTTATTTCTAAATGTACTGCTTCTATCTCATTATAATTATACATCATGTATTAGTTCTATTTCTTTGCCTGGCCCGACTTTGCTGGGTAAATCACCATATTCATTTACATACCATTCTATTACAGCCTTGTACCATAGTTGACTGTTATGATGTGCTTTTTTATTAAATTGATGAATATTATTGTTGGTGGCTTGCATAGCACTGAGGGCTCTAGCACTTTCTTTTTGCAGTTCTCGTAAACTGAGCTCGTCTATCATTTTTCACCTATAATCATAAAACGATTATATTCAGCAGTTTCTATTTCACCTGTGTAAATTGTTTTACTCATTGGATACTTGGCTATTGCATCATCTAAATCTTTACAACAATTTATATGCTGTTCATTTGAAAAATAATCATTTGTTTGCAAACATATTGTTTTACCTTTGGGTATATTGTTGAACCAAGTTTCATCCATGTGTTCGCAACTGGTGTTTATAATTATGTCAGGCATAATTTTTATTTCAATATATTCTTCTTGTGCATTTTGTACACCACCAATAAAATATTCATCACCAGGTTTAACATCTTGTTCTTCTTCACGATATTTCCAATGTATATCGTTAACATCACAGCCAATGGATTTAAATTGCCAATTGTTGTTTCTCTGCACTCGATTAAATGATTCACTTATATGAAGACAGGTATGATCTTTTTCAATATTATAATAGTTTTTTATTTCAAAGTGTTGAAATAAATGCTGTGCTACTGTGGCATACCAACCGCCATAGTGAGCAATAGTACCCAACCTGTTTTGCGGAAACAATACTTTTAATTGGTCTACCATCCACAGTTTGCTGAGCATTTGACCTCTGCTGAAATGGTCATTCAACGATGCTTTCTTTCCGTTTTCGATACTCCAACTACTGATCATTCTAATGTATTCATCATCAATACAATGACTTATATACTGTAGTACTTTTCTGTGACTCAAAAATTCATATCCTGTATACTGATTAAACAGCATTCTGATAAATCCATCACTTATATTAATATGACCACGTCTTATTTCTGACATACAGAGATCTTGCATAGCATATACATTACCGTACAGTAGGGCTTTTTTAATTTTATTATATGTCTCCAACTGTGGGTGATTCTTGTGTTGCAGATATTCTTGCAAACCATTCATCCAAAATAGATGGTTTACTGCTGGATTCTGTATTTCGTCAAATTGAGCTTTAAATTGCGTCATCGAATGTATCCTTGAGCCAATCAAAATCATTAATTAAATTTAATGTGTCTGGATTATCTTTGTATTGTCTACCAAAGTCTGCACCTTGTTGAGCTCCTAGAATTGCCCATTCACCATGCTTGCGTTTTGCTCCTTTGTTCTGCCAAACATTAAGTCTATATTCGTTGTCTGTATTATCACCATTGGGTATAATAGCACTTGCAAGTTTGGTACATTCTCTGAAAGCACTGCGCCATGCATTAAAAGGATCTGTATTAAATGCTGTTATATTACTTACTTGAAACTTGGGTACGAACGGACAACCCAGTGTTGTGGTCATGTCTATATTCCATTGGTCTGCTTCTCTTAATGCTTTGCGTGGGAAAAGTTTTGCTCCACCATAACCATAAAGTAAATCATTGACTGGATTACGACTACGCCACACAAATACACAATCTACTTCTCTAACTCCAGGATACGCTTCTTCAGTAACACCTGGTGTAAAATTAAAATTAAATTGTTCATCAATAACTGCATCAGCATCGATTACATAAAAGTTTTGTGTTTCAGCAATTTTTGCCGCTTGCTTGTGTGCTTCAAAAATACCTTTCACACCTTGTACACGCTTGGCGTGAGGTGCAAATAGCTGTAGTAATTCAAAGTTATCATCTGCATAAGGCTCAAAATAACTTATTTGAATAACATCTAACATGTCTTATTTTTCTCCGTATTGCTTAATTATACACGATTTTGTGAGTTGTGTCTACTCATATATGTATGGATCTTTTTTGCGTAGTTCCATTAATTTCTTTTTTATCGCTTGTCTACGCTTGTATTCATGCCAAGGATATAAAATAATATTTTTTAATTTGGTAAACATACTTGTACTCCGTATTTTTTGCTCCAACGTTGTGCATCAGATCTAGTATTTACTAGAGGTTCTCCCTTTATATTTAAGCTGGTATTTAACAGCATGGGACAACCTGTGTCAGCATACCAACGTTCTAGCAGTTTTCTAAGTCCGCTTTCAGAGTCTCTAGGTACTGTTTGAACTCTGCTGGTGTTGTCATAGTGGACGATTGCAGGAAATCTATCAGCATGTCTACATCTACTAACGTACTGCATGAAGTCGCCTGTTCTTCCTTCAAAGTATTCGCTTGCATGTTCGCTGAGGATTGCTGGTGCAAAAGGTCTGAATGATTCTCTGTGTTTGATGCTGTTAACACGCTCCTTGACATCATCTCCGCGGGGATCAGCAAGGATACTACGGTTGCCAAGAGCCCGAGGACCAAACTCAGCACGACCGGAAGCCACAGCCGTAATTTTTTTACTGTGTAATTGTTCAAGTAATTCTTCAACTGGATATTCTCCTTTTATATCATGTCCGAGATATGCATGTGGCATATCTAAAAATTGTTTGGTGTGTGCTAGTACACAACCAACTGCACTACCGGCATCTCCTGGATTAGCTGGCACATGCACATTTGTAAAAAATTCTCCTGCTAGTGGATTTGCTACACAATTCAATGCACAGCCTCCAACAAGAATTATATTATCATATTCTTGGTCTGTCATATAATATGCACTACGACAAAGCTCAGTAAATATTTCTTCATATATACGCTGTACAGCCGCGGCTATATCAGCATAGTCCTGAGGAGTATTTAAATCAGGTCTCCAATCTCTACAACCTCTGTGACAGTTGCGTTTAAATGTGGTATATGGAAAATAACTTGTGGGAATATTATCAATAAAATCATTTTTTATATCTTTGTACAATCTATTGGGATCGCCAACAGCCGCCATGCCCATTAATATGTATTCATGCTCTTGTGGCTTTAGACCTATACGCTGTGTCATAGCACTATACCATATACCTATGCTGTGTGGATACTGCTGACCCCACAGTTTGCGTAGTTTACCATCATTACCTTCCCATATACTAACAGTTTCCCATTCACCTATACTGTCAATGACCAATATCAATGCTTTGTGCCATGGTCCGGTATAGTATGCATATGCTGAATGACTCAAATGATGACTAGTTGTAGTGCATTTAGGCGCATCTTTAAGATATTTGCGTATATATGTTGTAGGTGATTCTTTCTTTAGTAGTGTGTATTGCTTTGAATAAAGCTGACGTGTCTTTTTAAGCCAAGGTTGTTCATAAAAATATATTTTATTGGGTTCACCAAATTCAAGTGCTTCATCAATAATTGCTTGATTAAGATTTTTATCATTTTTTATTCTACTGTAGCGTTCGCTGTGTGCCGCAAAGACAAGACTAGCATCGTTGAACACTGCTAAACTGGCATCATGTGCCATTCCTGTCCAACCCCAAGTAATCAATTGTCTACCTTTTCCACTTGTACACAAATACCTTGTTTGCCCACAGGAAAATATCCAATTTCACCTCCTACTTGACTTGCTAGGTTTTCTCTAGCAAAGAAACAACTGCTCATGTTGTCATAGGTTACTCCAGGACCCATAGCGTTAACAGCCATTGGTGTTGTTCCCATCATAAAGATATAAACTAAAACATACATTTATTCTAATTCACCTCGCTCTCGCATTTTTGCACGAATTTTTGTAGCACTAATATCATGTACAGTTTTTCCCAAGTCATGTTCAGTAAATGTATAACCTACCCCACGACCCCAACTTATATTAACAATATTGGGTACGCTAATAATTTCATATTCAACTCCCAACTTGTAACCGTGTGATTCCAGTCCTGCTTTAATGTTTCTTTTTACTGTTCTAAAATCAAAAGGATTGTCGTTGTTGCCCATGCCTGCATCTGCACCACAAACATCTCTTATCATAATACACACTTGTCCGTGTTCTGCAAGTACACGTTTGAACAATTCAGTATGTCCATCATGCCATGGTTGCCAACGTCCAAGCATTTGTGCAGTTGGTTTTTTCCAGTCAAACATCACCTTCCTCTAGTCTATAAGCTACATAACCAATTGGTGTTGTGTTTTGTTTTTTCATATAACGTTCAATAATAGGAACCAATTGTGTATGTGTATCTTCAAACCATTTAGCTACATGATAATCTACATCGTGCCTCTCAGCAGATTCAAATATAGAATTTGTATCTTCATATTCACTTTCTTTAAGAGTATCCATCCAAACAGTAAAGTCTGCATCAAATATTTTTCTTGTTTCAACCGTAGGACAAACAAAATCTGCAACAGCCACTCGACCTGATTCAACAACTCCATCTGCAATATGCCTGATGCGTTGTGCTTGTGTTAAACGTCCTTGCTCTGTAAAGTCCCACTTGCTCATATCATGTCCTTCGTATTTTTTGCGTACTTCGTCAGCATTGATATGAACACCATTAAGTAGTTTTGCAAGCGGTTCAGCCAGTGTAGTCTTACCACTACCAGGTAGTCCAAATATTAATATTTTCATTGATGTTTCTCCGTTAAGTACATACTTAATAAATATATTTATGATTTACTATATCGACATTGATGGCACTATTTGTGAAGATATTCCTATAAAAGGAAAAACTGAAGCACAATATAGACAACAAATGCCTTACACAGATAGAATTGATAGAATTAATCAGCTTTATGATGATGGACATGAAATACACTATTGGACTGCCAGAGGTGCTACCAGAGGCGTAGACTGGACAGATCTTACTAGAGAACAACTTGCGGAGTGGGGTTGTAAGTATCACCAACTGCACATGGGCAAACCAAACTTTGATGTTTATGTTTGTGATAAAAGTTTTAACAGTGAACATTGGTTTACTCAAAATTAGTGTGTACAAATTCTTCTTGTGGCAGTAAACTTATAATTCTTTCAAATATATAAATGAATCCAACTTCATAATAACTCTTCATTAAACCTTTTGATTCTGGCTGAGGATATGCAACAACTGTATCGCACTGTTTGGCTATCTCACCGTCTGGGTTAAATGTTATCGCCATAGTTTTACATTTTGCACGTTTGGCAACCAGTGTATATGCAAGACTGCTTACAGTAGATCCGCTTGCTGTTACAAACACTGCTAGGTCTTGTTGATCTATTTCTGGTATTAAGAGATCTTCACTGTGTGCTACATCATATCCCAACTGGCTTAGACGTTGCATAAACATTTTAGTTGCAAGTCCTACACGCCCTTTGGCAATGAATACTATGCGTCTTGCACGTTTAATACTTGTTATTATAGTTGATTCATTGCGAGCATCTTGTAGTGCTGATACATAACCAATCCACGTTTTATCGAATTCATTCATATTTTTTAAGTTGCTCGATGCCCAATAAAAATAAAAATTTATTAAGGTCTTTGTCAACATTCAAAGGACTCATGCTGAGCCAAATACAACCAACACCCAATTCTATTTTGCGTTTGTGCTGATGATAAATTGGCGACAGCTGGAATTGATTCAAACGAATACTGTCCTCTTCGCTCGGCGATATTTTAATTGTATAACCATTTTCATCTTGTGTCAAGTGGTAATTTTCTAAATTTATATTGTGTAACTTCAAGCTGTGATAAAATTTACAAATATCATAAAAAATATCATTGACAACTCCTGGTCTATGGTCTATATAATGTATTTGATCTTCGCCTACTATTATGTTGTCTACCACTAGATCACCATGACATGCACCCACAAGACCTGTACTAACCAGGTCCCAATCTATGTTCTCTACTGTTCTTGTGCAATCAATTTGTTGTCCATTCACTTGTACAGTGCCACTGAACTCAGGAAACTGTTGCACTATTTGATCAAAACGTTCCCATGTTTTGTCTTGCCATAAACTTCTATTTGTACAGGCTATGTTGTTGTGTATGCTAAAACGCCAAGTGTCTTGTAGGTTATTGAATACACGTTCAAACTCTCCGTTCATTGGATTTACTTTGCCATCTACTTTTGTATAACTTAGCCCATGTTCAGTGTGTGCAATTGGCTGTGGGTGTGGGTAATTGTTGTTGGGTTGTATATCAGGTTTGTTTACAAACAGTTTTACTATTCTATCATTTACATTGTATATCTCTTGTTGTGTTTTATCTAATACACTAAAGCTGGCATCCTGTTGTACTGTACGATAACTTTCTACATTGCCTACATCATACCAATCTACTAGTGCTTTGCTTTGTAAATCGTTTAATTGTTGTAGCAATAATAAATCATTTCTACTGATATCTGTGTTTTGTAATATATCATAATATTGTTGACTGTCTTTGATAAAACTTATTCCGCTGTATACAGCATCTTCGCTGGTGTCATAATACTGTGCATTGTCTGGCGTACAAGTAAACCAAGTGTTTGAATCAACTGTATCAACTATTGTACTCCAGTTGTCGCAAGCATTGTAGTACAAAGGTTCATCAAATACATAATGTGGTATTTGTTTAAAACTGGCTATTTGACTGCTATTCCAGTTTTCTATTTCTATAAATTCTACATTTTTGCGATTGCTGTGTTGTATATAC
>MDTE01050035.1_pt1 | contig 14110 bp, 10 predicted proteins | sample 811231 | NCBI WGS metagenome assembly MDTE01 (sample SAMN05326651, study PRJNA326480) | marine metagenome | isolation source: seawater | place: Indian Ocean: Red Sea | collected 2010 | reverse complement strand
CGTTTACCGTATTCGCACCGACCGACGAGGCGTTTGCGAAGTTGCCCGAGGGGACGGTCGCATCTTTGTTGAAGCCTGAGAACAAGGATAAGTTGGTCTCCGTGCTCACCTACCATGTGCTTCCGGGCAAGGTGCCTGCCAGCGCGGTGAAAACGATGAAGGCGAAGACCGTTAATGGTCAGCAAGTCAGTCTCAAGGTCTCTGACCAGGGGGTGAGTGTCGACAAGGCGAAGGTGGTCAAGACAGATATCATGGCGAGCAACGGCGTGATTCACGTGATCGATTCGGTGATCCTGCCGCAGTAAGAATTCCCTCCGCCCTGGGGATGAAAGTTTCTGGGGTTTCCCTCTAAAACGATTGGGCAGTGAATGCTGCCGAAGCGTCCTTCGAAGCCCTCCCCGGAAAAGTGGGGAGGGCCCTTCACGGTTGAAAAGCGGGGTCGGATTTGAGCCGTCATGCCGGCGGTGTTCGCGTCGTGATCAAGGAGGGCCGAAAGGCCGAGCGGACGGAGAGAGACTGAGCTCCTAAGAGAGATCAAGTCACCTTTGAGCCGTGAGAAACAAGGTCTGATGCGGGACGAGGGTCAACGGACGGCATAGAGCGTGTTCTCACTTCGCAGGAACAGCATTCCGTCGCTGATCGCCGGGGAGGCGTAAAAGGTGCCGGGAAGTTTGTTCTCGCCGAGTTTTCTGAACGTCTTGCTGGCATCGACGACGGTGCAGATTCCGGTGGTTCCAAGGAGATAGACCTTTTGGTCGCCCGCCACGGCGGCGCAGAAATACTCCCCTTGGGCCATGCGTTCCTCCCAGAAGACTTCGCCGGTCTTTAGGTCCACGCAGAGGGTGATGCCGTTGGCCCGGACGAGAAAGGCCAGGTCGCCATAGCAGACGGGTGTAGAAGCATCGGGCGCCGTTCGTTCAATGGTCCAGAGGCGTCCCGTCTCGGAAATCTCCCCCCTCTCTCCAGCCTTGAGAGCGATGGCACGACCGAGTCCCCCCCCACCGGGATTGCCCGCGCATTGAATGATCACGTCTTGCGACACTGCAGGGGATGCGATGATTCGACCATAGGGGCTCTTGATCTTGAAACCGCCAGCGATCCAAAGTTGTTTACCCGAACGGAGATCGTAGGCATTGATGTGATCGGACCCAGCGACCAAGAGTTCCTCTTTTCCCGAGCCCTCCCAGACGACCGGTGTCGAGTAGGCGTCGGCTCCATCGGCTTCCGCAGGAAGATCACGATCCCTCTTCCAAATCGTCTCTCCCGTTTTCGCATCGAGTGCGACCACGTAGGAGGGGCCCTTCGTGATGCAGTTGATGTAGAGGCGCCCCTTCCAGAGTCTGGGAGACGAACCCATCCCGAAGGTGATGTCATACTCCCCATAGTCTTTCACCAAATCACGCTGCCATTGAATGTCCCCGCGCTTGTTGAGGCAGTAGAGTTGCCCAGTCCCGAAGAAGGCCCAGACGTGGGATTCGTCGGCGGCCAGGGTGGAGGTGGCCGGGTTGTGCCGATGGGCCCACAGGTTCTCGGGACCCTTGGCGGCCAGTTGTCCACTGTTCATCTTTTCTTTCCAGATCAGTTCCCCTGAGGCTTTTTCGATCGCCAGGACCCAAAGTCCAAGATCCGGGGTGTGGGTTGAGAGGTAGACGCGATCCGATGTGACAACCGGAGAGGAATTCCCTCGTCCCGGGAGGGTAACGCTCCACGCCAGGTTTTTATCTAAGCTCCATTGGGTCGGAAGCTCTGATTCGTCTGAGACCCCCGTGCCGGCGGCTCCTCGAAAGCCGGGCCACGTGGCGGCACTGATCGGTTGAATACTGATGGCGGTGATGAAGGCCACCATCAGTCGACCTAAATTGTCATGGAGTTGATTCATCGTTCAGGAACGATGACCTCGTGAGTGGGTAATCGCAAGCCTGGAACGTCTTCTCCCCGAGCCCTGGAAGGGTCTCCTCAGCCATGAGCTCCAAAGAATCAAGCCTTTTATAGGTGCACCCACTGGGAAAGCGAGTAGGGTGAGACGCATTGGATATGAGTAAGCCGGATCACAAGGGCCGAGGGTGTCTCATCTGGGGTTGTGTCGTTGGCGTGGGCCTGTTGATGCTGTTCGTCGTGGGACTGTATTTCGTGGGACGGAGTGTGTCTCGTGCCGTGACTGAATTTGTGGATCAATACACCGAATCGGTTCCTCGTAGCTTGCCCAGAATCAGCATCTCAGAGACTGAATTGACGGAGATTCGTGACCGGTTTGAATCGTTTCGAACGGCGATGACCGAGCGGCAAGAAGCGCCTCCCCTGGAATTGTCGGCTCGGGATCTGAATGCCTTGATTCAGCATGACCGGATGTTCAGCGATCTAAAGGATCGGGTCTTTTTCGAGATCGAAGACAATCGTCTTAAAGGGGAGGTGAGCATTCCGCTGGGGATTTTCGAAATGGGGTTTGGGGAGGGGCTCTATTTGAATGGTTCGGCTGTTTTCGATTTGTCCCTGGATTCGCGGGGCCTGGCGGCGCGAGTGATTCAAATGGAACTCAGTGGCCGGAACCTACCGGAGGAATTCATGAAGCCTGTCCGGAATCAGAATATCGTGGAAGACGTCGAATTGGACGGCGAAACCAAGGCCTTTATTGATGCGCTTCAATCCATCCGGATTGAAAACAACCGGTTGCTTTTCGAACTGAAATCCGAGGCTACCGAGGGGGACAAGCTCGTCGGGAACGCCGAGATCAACGACGCCTCGGATTTCGAGCAACCTTAGGTGACGATCACCGCCGCCACGTTGGGGTCCAAGGGCTGAATTGCTTTGCTTGGTGCCAAAGGCGCGGTGATTACCAATCGACCACCGACCCATCATCGGGATCATACTTGGTCCGGTAGGGCGAGGGCTCTCCCACTTTCGCCATGAGCTTGTCCTCATCAATCGTGATGCCGAGTCCGGGGTCGGTCAGGAGAGGCCGGTGTCCGTTGCGGACCGGAGGCATGGGTTTCGCCAGGAGGTCCAGGTATTCGTTGTCGCCGCGTTCTTGAATCAGAAAATTCGGGATCGATGCAGCGACTTGAAGACTGGCCGCGAGAGAGCAGGGCCCTTGAGGGTTGTGAGGGGCGAGGGGCGAGTAGTAGGCTTCCGCCATTCCCGCAATAATTTTCAATTCGGTGATTCCGCCGGCATAGCACACATCGGGCTGGAGAATGGTCGCGGCGCGTTTCTCCAGAATCTCGCGGAATCCCCATTTCGTGAAGATTCGCTCGCCGGTGGCGATCGGGATATGGGTTTTCTTGGCGATTTCCGCCATCACATCCACGTTGAGCGCTTGGACGATTTCCTCGTAGAACCAGGGATGGTAAGGCTCCAATGCTTTGACCAGGAGGAGGGCGGTCGGCGGTTGGACCGCTCCGTGGAAATCAATGCCGATGTCAACTTCCGGTCCGTATTGGTCTCGAAGGGCCTTGAATCGTTCGGCGACTTCATCGACCATTTTCTGACCTTCGGTGTATTTGAAAGGACTACGAGATCCGCTTGGCCCGACCTTCATCGCATTGACGCCAGTCTTCTTGCTCACTCGACCATAGACCCGAACGCGATCCCGGGTGGGCCCTCCGAGAAGCTTGTAAACGGGCACCCCGTAGCACTTGCCGGTGATATCCCACAGGGCTTGGTCGATGCCCGATGAAATTGCCGTCTTGATCGGTCCCCCTCGATAGAAGGCACCGCGATGAATGGCCTGCCAGTGGTGGGTCACTCGGCGCGGGTCCTTGCCGACCAGGTAGTCGGCGACCTCCAAGGCTCCTGCGGCACAGGCCTTGGCGTCATCCTTCAGCATCTCTCCCCAGCCCACGATCCCAGCATCGGTGGAGACTTTGACAAAGACCCAACTGTTTCGGAGGACGAAACTTTCGATCTTCGTGACCTTGATCTGGTCGTTTGGACCGATGGCTGCAGCGTCCGTGCGGACGGCATGAAACGCATCAAGCGTGTAGAGGGCGGTCGGGCCGTAGAACAAGGATTGTAGAAAATTCCGACGATGGATCGGGGTGTCAATCATGAGCGCTTTTGGGTTGAGTTTTGGTGAGGACTTCAGGGTTGAGTTACCGGTGTCTCTCCGATTCATTGGTTGCCGGGAAGGTTGCGGTCTTTGGGATGATGCCAGTCGGTGCCATCGGCCATGATCCCTTCGTTGATCTCGAGGAGTTTTTGTTTGAGCCGGGCAAGGCGCTCGGGCTGTTCGGGGCCCAAGTTCTTAGTCTGCCCGGGATCATTACGGAGATGAAACAGTTGGAAGTTTCGGTAGTTTCCCGTCTTGATTGCCGGAATCCAACTTTCCTGGAACATGTTATCCAGGGGAATGGTGTTGTCGCGTTCGGCCACCAGGGAATAGTCCCCGTCTCTCATCGCCACCACCGGAAGCGACCGTTGAAGATGCCAGAAGAGCGGTTGGTGACGTTGGAAGGAATCCGCGGTTTCGGTCAAGAGGGGGGTCAGATCACTCCCATCGAGATGGACCCCGGCGGGGGGGGGGATGCTGAGCAGACGACAGACGGTCGGAAGAATATCGACAAGTCCGGCAGGGGTGGTGTTGGTGTGGCCGGAGCGAATTCTGCCCGGCCAGTGGAAGATACCCGGAACTCGAATTCCTCCCTCCCAATTGAATCCTTTCCGGCTGCGCAGGCCGCCCGTTCGGTCTTCCCGATAGCTCCCGTTGTCGGAGGCGTAGATGACCAGAACCTTTTCTGGAGGCGCGATGCTCTGGAGGGTCGCCAACAGGCGGCCAATGGCGCGATCGGTGTTGTCAATGGTGCCGGAATAGATCGCCGCTCTGTCCGTCAGTTCCCCGTATTGGGAGACGATGGCCTCGGGGGCGGCGATCGGGGCATGAGGCTCGTGGAACCAGATGTTGAGGAAAAAGGGTTTTTCTTGATCCCAGTGCCGATGGAGCCAGTCGATGGCCTCGTTCACCACGAGTTGGCAGGAGTATCCTTGGGTGGGACCGACCGGCGTTCCATTGCGAATGAAGTTGCTGGGATCCCGATGGCTGGGAGAAGCGTTGTTCCAGGTGGTGAACCAATAGTCGAATCCGTGTTGATCGGGTGTGGGCTTGTCTCGTTTTGCTGTTGGGAGGCCCAGGTGCCATTTTCCGATGTGAGCGGTGGCGTAACCTTGTGCTTTCAGGATTTCGGCCAAGGTCACTTCTCGAGGCAAAAGATGGGAACCCTGGCTGGGGTCGTGGATCCAGCTATAGACGCCCGCCCGGATGTGGTGTCGGCCGGTCAGTAGCGTGGCCCGCGAGGGGGAACAGACGGCACAGCCTGAGTAGAAATCTGTGAAGCGTGTTCCGTTTGCGGCCAGTTGGTCGACCACGGGCGTCTTCACTGGACCACCGTAGCAGCCAAGGTCTTGGAACCCGAGGTCATCGGCCAAGAGCAGGACCACATGTGGTTGGGTGCCCCCGGCCTGAACGCTTGAGAAGGAGAGGGCGATGGTGAAGAGCAACGGAGAAAGAAAGAAGTGGACGACTTCATTGATGACATCGAGCTCCGAGCATCGGTGATCGTGGCAACTCATCATGACCCTTTGGAAGGGAGGGAGTCTACGATGGCTCACCCGTCCTGTCGAGGGCTAGTGAGACAAGGCATACATCACGATATTGATCCCCAAAGGATAGGAAACGCGCTCGGAGTAGAGTCGGAAGTATTCGCTGTTCTCGCCTTCCCGCTCCCAACCGTCGGCGATGTCGTTGTTGTGGCAGAAGAGGGCCATCAGGCGTCCTTTGTCGTCGAAGTAACCCCAAAAGTGAGGGCCTTCGTCGCCTTGAGGGTCGCCGTGCCAGTACTCAAAAACTTCCCCGCGTTGCCAGGCAAAGATACTGGGAACCTGAGGGGTTCCCTCCAGGTCGTAGATGAATCCGAAGAGTTCGTGGTCGTCAGAAAGTTCCTGGGGTTCCCGGTCCGGAAACACCCGCTTCATCTCCTGTCGGGCATTTTCCCAGCCACCCGGTGCCCAGAAGTCATCGGCCATGAGAAATCCCCCGGTGAGTAAATACGTGGCAAGGGCTTTTACTTCCGAGGGACTCAGGGTCATGTTGCCGACGTTTGACATAAAGGCGAACGGGTATTGGAGCAGTTCCGGATCGGTGAGGGTCATGACTTTGCCATCGGGATCGACGGCCATCGAGGTCAATTCATGGAGCCGGATTGCGAAATTCCAATCGGCGTCCGGGTAGTCATTCGACCAGGAACGGCCGCGGCGTCCGTAGCCGCCTGAGGTGTATTGAATTCGGACGAAGGTGAAGGTGTCGCCCTTCAGCCATTCGGGAACGGTCCAGGTGGCGTAGTCATTTCGGCTTGATTGCCGAAAACTTCGACCCCCGAATTGTGCCTGAAGCCCTTCGCTGAGAAGGCATCCCATGATCAGGCAGCAATAGAACCGGAGGTGATGGGCGTTCAGCATCGAGGGTAAAGACGGCATGGATTGCGTTTTCGTTACGATTCCTTTGGCCGGCCCAACTTGGAGCTCCCGGGGCGGACCAGCAATCAAAATCGATCCCGGTGCGGGTCACTTCGAGTCAGCCGAGAAGACGAGTACGAACCCCGGTTCCTTGCCACCCGTCGGGCTATTTCAATCGGTTCGCGTTCGAGGCTGATCGTCATCGGTATTTCATCATGCCATCGGTGCCGGACCCGTTTTGGCGTTGCATGGTCGATGCGACCCCCCTCCGCTTCCGTGAGGTCACCGCTAAGATCGGGGGGAATGACATGGCGGGGAGGCTTCTTGGCGGTGCCCGTTTCCAGCGTGGTGGCGGGTCGGAGTCCGATCCGGAGAGGGGAAGGGGCTTGATCTTTGGAAACCGCTCGGATAGGGGATGTGCTGTGATGGGATTGTGGAGACAACGATTGACGGGAATGGGTTCATTGGTTGTCCTCGGATCCGGCTTGACGCTTCATGGAAGCTAAGACCCGACCGTACTGAATCTATGGCCTGACGCCCCTCCGGGAGCACCGCTTGAAGTGGGTTCCGAACGGGATTTCACCAAACCGACCGACCGGTTGATTGCGGGTCGACCCATCATCAAACTGGGAAACGTGAAAACCCCGCAGATCCACGTTTATCGTCCGGAGGCTCCCTCTGCGACCGAGAGCGCCGTGGTCGTTTGTTCCGGAGGTGGGTGGAGTATTCTCGCCTGGGATCTGGAGGGAACTGAAGTGGCGGCGTGGCTCAATTCGTTCGGGGTGACCGCGGTGGTGCTCAAGTATCGCGGACCTACCCGGAGTCGGGCCACTCGATGGTTGGCGCCGGTTCAGGATGCCCAGCGGGCCATTCGATTGACTCGGCTTCACGCTCGATCATGGAGGCTTCGCCAAGACCGCATTGGCATTCTTGGTTTCTCGGCAGGAGGGCATACGGCTGCGATGGCGGCGTTGTTATCGGAGTCCGCCTACAAACCGGTCGATCGCGGCGATGAGTTCGCGCATCGTCCCGACTTTGCCGCGTTGATCTATCCCGGGGGATTGGTGACTCAAGACTATCGTTCGCTTCGTGAGGACGTCCCAGTGCCGAGTGACGCGCCGCCCCTGTTCTTCGCCCACGCCTTCGACGATCGGGTGCGAATCGAGAACAGTCTGTTGTTGGCACTTGAACTCAAGCGACACAAGATTCCCTTCGATCTGCATATTTACTCGGAGGGAGGTCATGGGTATGGGTTGCGAGAGACGGAGCAGCCGGTGACGGGTTGGCCTCAAGCGTGCCGGAAGTGGATGGGAATCAATGGCTGGCTGGACTGAAGAGGGCATTGGCGGTGATCGTCCTGGGGCTCGTGTGACTGACCCGTGAAGGGCTTCCCGTTTTTGGTGTGCGAACGGGGTTGTTCTTTTTTTGGGACGGGCAATAAGCTGGGGCATGTCTGATGGTGAGTTGAAAGCCTTGGCGGGGCCGCAGGTGGACCCCACTCCGATTTTTGAACAGTTTCGGGGGAGCTATGGCAGCGAGTTGCTGACTGCTGCAGTGGCTCATTTCGGCGTGTTCCGGCTTCTGGACGACGAACCGAGATCTATCGCGGATTTGCAAACGGCGCTGGGACTGGCCTCCCGACCGATGACGGTTCTGGTTACCGCGCTCCGGGCCATGGGACTGTTGCAGTTGGATTCCGAGCGGCACCTGGATCTCACCAATCTCGCCCGGGAACATCTGATCGCCGGAGGGGAATTCTTCGTCGGAGACTATGTCGGGTTGGCGGCAAGTTCCCCCGGCGTCATGACCATGGTGGAGCACTTGCGGAGCGATCAGCCGGCGGATATTGGCGGGGCTGGGGCCGCCTTCATCTATCGGGAGGGAATCCAATCGGCCATGGAGCAGGAAGACCTGGCTCGCCACTTTACCCTCGCCTTGGCTGGCCGGGCAAAGAATGTGGCTCCCGTTCTTGCCGAACGAATCCCGGTGTCGCCGGAGGCGCATTTGGTCGATGTCGGAGGGGGAACCGGTATTTACAGTATCGCGTTTCTGCGGCGGAATCCGAAGATGTCTGCGACGGTGGTCGATCTGCCTCACGTGCTCACCTTGGCGCGGGAATTCGCGGATGAGTATGGCGTGTCGGATCGGATGTCTTTTGTCGAATCGGATATGTTCACCTACCGGATCGAGCGACCGTCGTCGTTAATCCTTCTGTCCAACGTGCTGCATGACTGGGGGGAAGGTTCATGTCAGAGACTGGTCACTCGCTACGCCGAGCAGTTGAATCAGCAGGGATCCCTGCTGATTCATGATGTCTTTTTGAATGACGAGATGGACGGACCCTTGCCCATTGCCTTGTATTCGGCCGCGCTATTCACGCTGACCGAAGGGAGAGCCTACAGCGCCGGGGAATACCGGAAATGGCTTGAGAGCGCCGGTCTTGAAGTCAAGGGGCCGATTCCCACGCTCATTCATTGTGGCGCCCTGATGGGAATCAAGGGGGCTTAGCCCATCTCAATTCCGATTCGGATTCGATTGATCGGGCCGGTTCATGGTTGGCCTGAAGCCCTGTTCCGCCTGCCGCCGCCTCGGGGGGGGACCATGGGAAGGGGGTTCGTGGTTGTATCATGACGTCCTCCCAGATGAGGTTCGAGAGCCCTTTTTTCGATGATCGGGTTTGGGGAACGAAGAGGGATGGCTGGGGCGAAGATTAAACCGAGGATTCTGATTCCTTGGAGCGATCCCCGTGGGTCGGTGTGAACGGGCGACCAGGGTTGATTGATATGAAACGGTTCTGGTGGCGGGAACTGTGACTTGTCATGAGATGGAGTCGACGGGATAGTGGTGCGGATTCGAATCGTTATTCTCATGATTGATTTGCGCAGTGACACCGTAACGAAGCCGACGCCGGCGATGATGGATGCAATCCTGTCGGCAGAGGTCGGGGATGATGTCTTTGATGAAGATCCGACGGTCATTCGGCTCGAGGAGCGGGCGGCGAGTTTGTTCGGGAAAGAAGCGGCGATCTATTGCCCCTCGGGAACGATGACCAATCAGATCGCCATCAAGGTCCACACCCAACCGGGTGATGAGGTGATCTGTGACCGATTGTCCCACCTCTACAATTATGAGGGCGGGGGAATCATGTTTAATTCGGGAGCCTCGGTGCGCCTCGTCGAAGGGGATCGAGGGCGCTTTACGGCCGAAGATGTGCTCAGCAATATCAACGTGGACGATGTCCATTTTCCGGCGACACGGTTGGTCTGTGTCGAGAATACGTGCAACAAGGGAGGGGGAAGCATCTGGGAGTTTCATCAGCTACAGGCCATCGCCGAGGTGGCCCGGGAACGGGGGTTGCGGTTCCATTTGGATGGCGCGCGTTTGTTCAATGCCTTGGCGTCAACGGGAGAGCCACCCGTTCAATACGGCGGCTTGTTTGACTCGATTTCGATTTGTCTGTCGAAGGGTTTGGGCGCGCCGGTGGGGTCGCTTCTCCTTTCGACCCGGGAAAACATTCGCCGGGCTCGGCGCTATCGGAAGGTGCTGGGTGGGGGAATGCGTCAGGCGGGATTCATGGCGGCGGCCGGCCTGTATGCGTTGGAGCATCACGTCGACCGCCTCGCTGAGGATCACCTTCGGGCGCGGGAATTGGGTGGCTTGTTGGGATCCTTGCCTCAGGTGAGGTGTGTGTTGCCGGTCGATTCCAATATTGTCGTGGCCCATTTGGCGGATGAAATTGAGGCGCTCCAGTTTCTTGGGCAACTTCAGGAAAAGGGGGTGAGGGGGGTTCCTTTTGGTCCCAAGACGATTCGCCTGGTGACCCATTTGGATTTTGATGACGTTCAATTGGAGCAGGTGTCGTCGGCGTTGAAGCAACTATGACGGGTTGCCTGCCCGTTTTCTGAGGAGTGAGGACGTCTCCAAAAGTTGGTGGAAACACAACTTGAGGGAATGGAAGGTCTGCACTAAGGTCCGCCAGAATGGTTATGAAAGCTTCTTTTTACCGAGCATTTACGTTGATCGAACTCCTGGTGGTGATCGCGATCATAGCGATCTTGGCCTCGATGTTACTTCCCGCTCTCTCGGCGGCGAAAGGGAAGGCGCGGCAAATCAAGTGTCTCTCCAATATGAGGCAGTTAGGCATCGGTATCCATATCTACGCCGACGACTTTGATGGGAAGTTGCCGCGAACGATGGATTCTCATTCCAATACCAACGACGCGTGGATTCGGCTCACTCGTCCATACGTGGGAAACAGCGATGAGATTCGCTCCTGTCCGGGTGATCCGAAACGAATCGAGCGAAACGAGTTGAGTGGGACGAGCTATATCTTCAATGATTTTTTGGCGAGCCCGCGACCTGGCGTGTCAGCGGACCGGCGCGTGAGGAACAATATCAATTCGCTCAACCGCCCGACGGAAACCCGCGTCTTGTTTGAAATCGCCGATACCTACGGGCCGGATATCTTTGCCGATCATTGCCATGCCCGTGCAGGCTGGAATTGGACGCAATACTGGAATGACGTTCAGCCGGACCGTCATACCCTGGGGCAGCCGGCCCGAGATAAGCTGAAGGGGGGGAGCAATTACCTCTACATCGATGGTCATGTGGCCAACGAGAAATCGGCTTGGGCGAAGTCCGAGGCGGATCGAGGGGTGAACTTGGCACTGCCACCTGAATTGTTGGCACCCGAACTCCAGTAACGCCTCAGGGAAGGGGCTCCTTCAGGGGCGAGAGCAAGGCTACGGGAAGGGGTGCTCCCGTCAGAGTCTCGAGAAAGGCTTCCAGATCGTCGAGTTCCTGATCGGTCAGACCGAGCGGTTGAAGGGTTTCCTCGCGGTGGCCAAGGGCCGGTTCCTGGTCAAGGTTGGAGTAGAATTCGAGTACGTCACGAAGGCTGGCGAATCGCCCGTCATGCATGTAGGGGGGGGTCGTGGCAACATTTCTCAGCGTGGGGGTTTTGAACTCTCCCAAGTTGTTGGGTTTTTGTGCGAGATAGTGCAATGACTGATTGGCAGCAATGGAGCGGTCGTCGCTGAAGTTACCCTGTCCGTTGAACGGATCCGCTTTGACGAGCGCGACCCCTTCGAACCGGCCTGAATCGAGTGCGTTCTTTCCACGGTCGAGACCAATATTGTGGAATTCCAGGTCGGTGAAGTGAGGTCCCGAGTGACAAAGGGTGCATTGGCCTTTGTCGATGAACAATTTGAGCCCACGGACGGCTGAATCGGAAAGGAGATTCGCCGGACTTGGCTCGGAGGGGTGGAGGGACGCCACGAAGGCGTCGAAGGGTGACGCCTTCGAAACAAGCTTTCGTTCGAATGCCTCAATCGCTTTGCCTACGTTGACGAAGACCTGGTTGATGCGGTCTTGATCCGAAGCACTGAGTTGGAGCCACCCTTGGTGCATAGGGTCTCGAGGGTTTCCTGGATTGGGATAGCCCTTGGCCGGCGGCGTCTTGGTTTCGAGCTGGGGGAACGGTTCAAAAACGTGGGTGTAGAGGGCCCTTCGTTCGGCATCGCCGGCGATGGAGTGGTAGACCTCGATCCGACTTCCGCCCATTTCCCTTGTGTTTTCAATAGGACCCAGGCTCTGTGACCAGAGTGAATCCTTTCGTCCGTCCCAGAAAAACCAGCGATGGTGAGCGAGATTGAAGAGGGTTGGGGCGTTGCGGGTCACGGGCTCTAAACCGACCGACACGGTTTTGCCATCCGTCCAGTCTTGGGTGGGATCATGGCAGGTTGCGCAGGAGACTTCCCCGGTTTCCGAAAGCTTCGGATCAAAGAACAGCATCTGGCCCAGGACGGCTGCTTCCGGATCGTCGGCATGAGCATTGGTCAGGCTGGGTGGGGGCGGGGGGACGGGAGAAAGGGACCGAACCTCCTTGAGCTGTTCCGCGGTGAACTCGACCCCTTGAATCGAGCGCCCCGATCTCGAATCTGAGCCCCCGGGGTCACAGGCACTGAACCCGAAAACAAGAGCGCCGATCAAAAGCCGCGATGCCTTCATCATCGGCTAAAGTCGAATCGGAAAGGCGGCTCGGTCGCGAACGGGGCCATTGAGGACATCGACATAGAGTTCCCAGTCCCCCTTCATGTGAAAAAGAATCCCCTCCACTCTGAAGGTGCCGTCCTCATTGTCTTGAATGGTGGGCGTGGTATTGATGCCGTGCCCGTGAGCCGGCATGTCAGCATCCACCTCAATTCGCAGACCCGAGTTTCCCCCTTCGTGACCCGCGATGCTGACCTCCAGTGCGAAATGTTGGTTCAGGGGGATGGGATCGGGAATGGGTTGGTATTGAACCTGGTAAGCGCCAGATTGGGTCGATGCCTCCCGCCGGGGGGATGGCTCGGTCCTGGTGTCTTCCGTCTCCACGGAAGGTCCGGGCGCGCAACCGAGGAGGGTGCACAAAAGGACGCCCCAGATGGCTTGTTTCGAGGGTGATTTGCGGTTCCAGAACATTAGCAACAGAACCAAAATAAGGGCTAGCCCGGCGATCTGCAAGAGTCTCCAGCTGGGGGTGCCTCCATCGGCGGTCTCCTCCGAGTCGAGGGCACTGGACGGCTGCGCTTCCTCCTTTGGGTTGGGGAGCCCAGGGCCTCGCTCACGGTATCTTGCCATGAATTGTGTCTGCCCGGTCGATTCCTGTTGGATTTCGATCACCTGGGTTGAGCCAACCAGGCCGGGGGACGGGAGGTTCGGGAGATCGGCTCCCTTGAAGAACTCGAGGGTGCCTCCGGGGGAGGTGCCAGGCAAGCGAAAGGGGGTCGCGCCCGACTTGATTCGAATTCGCTCTGCCCGCGGGGGAACCGTCCAGCTCAGATGGATTCGACCCTCACCCTTGTCGATGGTCTCGAGGGCAAGATGCCGCCAGAGGCGATATCGAAGGGGGGCTTGAATGAGATGACTAAGATTTGAACCGGGTTCTGTCACGGTCCCATCGAGCTTGATTTGCCCTTCCTGGAGGAATCTTGGATCACCGGAGAGCCGGTAGGATTCGCAATACCAGCGATCCCCGCGAACCTCATCTGGAGTGGACGCGAGAAGCGTGGAGAGGCTGTCTAGGATCTGATTCTCCTGGGGGTCGGAAAACATGCAGTGATCAAGGGCATGCCGAAGTGCAAGGAGTGCTTCGTCGGCTTGGACGAGCGTTGCCGTCAACTGGGATGCTTGTTCCCAATCCAGGCCGAGAAATCGTTCTTGAATGAAGGGCCAAACAGGATTGGGTTCTCCAGGGGAGCTTGTGGCGCGGAATTTGTCGACGAGGTAGCGGAGAGCAGTCGGTGTTTTTTCGAGGGGGATGGCGGTCGGGATGGGATCGGGAACCTTTGATACCCAGTGCCGAAAGGCGGAGAAGAGTGAGCGGTCCCCCAGGGCGAGCGGGGCTGCAACCAGGGCGTCCGATGGGGAATCCAGAGGGTTTGGGGCGGTCCTCCAGTAGCGTTCGAGATCGTCGATGGTCGGGGTCGCATCATTCACATATTGCTCATCCACGGCTCGAATCAGTGATCGAAACTGCTCTGCCGCGCGATCCAGCGGCCCAAGATCGGTAGCCATCGCGTCGGGGACGGGAGGGGGTGCCTTCTCGGGATAAGGGATGAGTTTATCGTAAAGCACGCTGGCGTCGTTGTAGGTTTCAATGGATGCCGCCCGACCGATCAAGGGG
>MDTE01056403.1_pt1 | contig 14111 bp, 11 predicted proteins | sample 811231 | NCBI WGS metagenome assembly MDTE01 (sample SAMN05326651, study PRJNA326480) | marine metagenome | isolation source: seawater | place: Indian Ocean: Red Sea | collected 2010 | reverse complement strand
ATTTCTCCTATCGATGGATCGATCCGCGCATCCGACTGACCTCGTGACAAGAGATCACCGGGGTCTCTCCGGAATAAGAGGATGAAATTCGCGCATGACGCGTCATTCTCACACACGGGCACGGATTACCGGGCCTTTACAAGTCGTCGGAGGAAGAGCGACTCGGCTGATCGCCGGTCAGCTCATTGAGCGCCACCAACGCCGCCTGGCCCTCAGCCTCTTTCTTGCTTTTTCCGCTCCCGCGGCCCAACTCGACCCCGTTGTGGTAGACGGAACAAAGAAATCGTCGATCATGGTCGGGCCCGGAAACCGCCTCGAGTTGATATTGGGGAGGACTTGAAGACTGCGCTTGAAGGAACTCCTGGAGTTCTCCTTTTGGGTTCTCCAGGTTAGACAGGAGCTCGATTTCATCCAATTCTTGTTGAAACACCCGTCGCACCAGCCCACACACCGCTTCGAAACCCGAATCAATATAAACAGCGCCAATGACCGCCTCGAAGGCATCCCCCAAAGCAGATTGCCTTTCCCGGCCTCCACTCAGTTCCTCCCCGCGACTGATCCGCAAATACTCACCGAGCCCCAGGCCTCTGGCGTGGGCGGCGAGGCGGCGCCGGTTCACCAACCGCGCGCGTGCTTTCGTCAAGGGCCCCTCCTCGGCATCGCAGAATCGATCATAGAGGTCATGGGTGACAATCAATTGCAACACCGCATCGCCGAGAAACTCCAACCGCTGATTATGCAGCGCCGAGGCTTCCTCTTCCTGAGCGATTGAGGGATGGGTCAGCGCCAGCCGCAGCAAACTCCGGTCGCGAAATTCGTAGTCGAGAATGGCTTCCAGCCGGCCCAACTCATCTTCTCCACCCTCTGGAAAGTGCGGTTTCACGCATTCAAGGTTTCAACGGCGACACCCGACTCTTCCTCCGACCGGCCCGGCCCCGCTCCTTCCGTCCCCTCGGCCGTCGCCCCCTCCTGAACCGATTCCTCCTCCGTCGGTTCCCCATGCAGAAAGACATCGACCCCCTTCTCTAGAAGCAGCGAGACGTCTCGTTGCACATCCTGCAGTTCGTCCAACTTCAATTCCGGGTCGTTGACCGTAAAGATCTCTCCGGTTCTTGGATTCTCATAAACAAACCCTCGATCCGTTGGCGTCCTGATTTCCTCCCGAACCTTCAACAAACGCTTCCGCTCAAGCATGGTTGCCAGAATGAAACAAACCGGGCCGTAGGTCTCATCTTCGAGCGCGACGAGTTTTCTTAAGGCCGAGTCCGCTGTTTCTTTCTGAATCGGCTCCGGAGGAGGAGGAGGAGGGACCATGTAGGTGCCATACCAATGCGACACATAGCCCTTTCGATCACTGGCACCCTCCCCGTACTGGCTATCCCAACAATCCCGACAGACATCAATTCGATGGTGCTCCTCCCGCTCCGAAAAGAGAAGCGTGTGATAGGCCTGGCCGTCCTCAAAAGGAACGTCACAGGAATGGCATTGGGAGGAACGTGTCCGAATCTTCCAGTCAATCATGGAAACCTAATGACGTGCAAACCAATCGATTTCCTACCGAGAATTGGACGAATGGGCAATCAATTAACGTCACCATGACCGGATGATAATCGGAGTTCAAGAGACCCGGTGGAAAACATTGCGCGACGGACAGCGACCTCCCATATTGATTTGATCATGATCAAGCGCCTTTTTGTCGTCTTGGGGCTTGGCTTCTGGGCTGCCCCGGTGGTCTGGCCAGCGACCCCGCCCAACATTCTGTGGATCACGAGCGAGGATAACGGCCCCCACTTGGGGTGTTACGGGGATCCCTACGCCACCACGCCCCATCTCGACGCCCTGGCACGTCGGGGGATGATCTATCGCAATGCCTGGTCCAACGCTCCGGTTTGCGCCCCCGCACGGACCACCATCATTTCCGGTCTCTACCCCCCGGCCACGGGAGCCGAACACATGCGCAGTCAAACCAAGCTCCCCGCCCACATTCAATTCTATCCCCAATCCCTCCGGGAACAGGGTTATTACTGCACGAACAACAGCAAAAAGGACTATAATCTTACTGAAATTGGGACGGTTTGGGATGAGTCTTCGAAAGACGCCCATTGGAAGCACCGAAAACCCGGCCAGCCCTTTTTCGCCATCTTCAACATCGGGGTCACTCACGAAAGCCGGATTCGACGGCGACCTCACCAAGCCATTCACGATCCCGCTCACGTCCGCGTTCCGGCCTACCACCCTGACACGCCAACGGTTCGCCGAGATTGGGCCCAATACTATGACAAGATCACCGAGATGGACCGTTTGGCCGGCGACTTGTTGCAAGAGCTCGAGACCGCCGGCTTGGCCGATGACACCATTGTCTTCTACTACGGCGATCATGGCTCCGGCATGCCCCGGAACAAACGTTGGCCCTACAATTCGGGCCTCCACGTCCCCCTCATCGTGTCGGTGCCCGAGCAGTTCAAAACCCTAGCACCCTCCGACTACCAGATCGGAGGAGAAAGTCATCGGTTGGTGGGCTTCATCGACCTCGCGCCCACACTGATGAGCCTCGTTGGGGAACGCCCCAAACCACACTTTCACGGGCAGGCGTTCATGGGGCCTTTCGAGACGCCCGCCCCCCAATACGCCTACGGATTTCGCGGACGGATGGATGAACGTTACGATCTCGTTCGGACCGTCCGGGACGAGCATTTCGTTTATCTGAGGCACTTCATGCCCCACAAGGAGTATGGACAATTCATCGATTACATGTTCAAAACCCCGACGACGGCCCAGTGGAACCAGTTGTTTCGGGAAGGCAAACTCAGCCCTGAACAAGCCCTCTTCTGGCAGCGCAAACCGGTGGAGGAACTATACGATCTCAGGGACGATCCAGACGAGATTCGCAACCTCGCCAAATCGCCGGAACATCGGAAGACGCTCACTCGATTCCGCACCGAACTTCGCCACTTTCAATCTCGGATCAAGGACATCGGCCTCCTCCCCGAGGAGGAGATCCATCTCCGATCTCGGGGCAGCACTCCCTATGAGGTAGGGCAGGACCCCGATCGATTTCCCTTCGCCGAGATTCGACAAATCGCCGCGACGGCCTCCCGGCGCGGAAAGTCAGGAATTCCCAAGCTTCGCAACGCAATGGCGCACCCCGATAGCGCCGTCCGGTATTGGGGGGTCTTGGGCTATCTCAACCGAGGGCAGCGAGCCGTCCGAGGGGATTCCAGACGCTTGCGTGAGGCACTTGATGACTCCTCCAACAGCGTCCGCGTTCTCGCCGCCGAGGCGCTCGCCAAGTTTGGCGAGCCGCAGGATCTTGAAATCGCCCTCGGGACCCTCATTGAGACCGCCAACTTGGAAAAGCACAACGTCTGGGTTGCCATGCTTGCCTTGAACGCTATCGACGAACTCGATGAAAAAGCAGCATCCCTCAAGGCTCAGATCCAAGCCCTCCCCAGACAGAGCCAAACGAGCCCCACGCGCTATCGATCCTACGTTCCCAATCTGATTAAAAAAACCCTCGCCGACCTCAGGTAATCCTCATGACGGACAAGATTAGCCGAACCGACGAAGAATGGCGGATTCGATTGAGCCCCGAACAGTTTCGCGTCACCCGCGAACACGGAACGGAACGCGCCTTTTCCGGTGCCTACTGGGATCTCAAGGAAGAAGGCGTCTACCACTGCGTCGGCTGCGGACTCCCGCTGTTCCCCTCGGAGACCAAGTTTGATTCGGGAACCGGTTGGCCCAGTTACTGGCAACCGGTCGATTCCGCCAACATAGAAACCCAGGAGGATCGCAGTTGGTTCATGACCCGGACCGAGGTTCACTGCCGCCGATGTCATGGTCATCTTGGCCATCTCTTCGACGATGGTCCGGCTCCCACCGGTCTTCGCTACTGCATCAACTCCGCCGCTCTTGATTTCGTTCCCGAGAAAGCCGACACCTGAGAACCAGACAAAAAGGCGCCCGGGATTCCCACCAGAGGTCGGCCTCCCGGGCGCTGTGATCCGCATCGAAACCCAGCGATCCTAATCCTCCTGGTCGAGATCAAGATCCGGAACCAGGCGGAAGAAACGAGCCGTCGTCGCAGTGGACTCGGTGTCGATGATATGAATGGCATCATCGGTGGCCGTGCTCATGCCGATGGTGTCCCATTGCCCTATTTGATTCCCGGCCTCGATCCGAAAGGACTTCCCGTTCTGCGCGGGAATCGCGATGTGCACCAACCCGTCTTTCAATCGAGTGGGTCCCTGCACCGAAAGATGGCGGTTTGCAATCACAACACCGGCGCGACGTGAGCGTCCGATTTCATAGGCGGCACCGGCAACACTGGCGGGTGCCTCGGTCAATCGGATCACGACGCTCTCCCTGCCTTCCACCAAGTCATCGGCCAAGGGGAGCACCGTCAACGTCACCCAACGTTTGTTGGCAGGAATCACGATCCGCCCCTCCAGCTTCTCGTAGTCGACCCCGTTTTCAGCGCTCCCCTCAATCTCGTAGTGAACGATCAAATCCGATTCCCACTTCCCGGAACGAAAGAACCGGACGGACGCTGGGTTGGCCTTTCGCTCACCAACCGGTTCGACGCCAAGCCCATCCCTTGTCAGGACCGTCACCACCGGCCGTTCCCGTTCCCCTTTGACTCTGATACTCACCGTTCTTGACCGAGCAGAAGCCCCCTCGTTGTCAGTGACGACTGCCGTCAATTCATGAGTCCCGATCGGGGCGTTCTCCCACCGCAGGGAAAAGCGTTGCCCTTCACCGGCCTCCGGCTCACGAACGAAATTAATCGTTTCCTCCGCTACCAGAAGTCGCCCGGCATAAAGCTCGACCCGTCCGATCCAACCATCGCCATCGACGGCCTCGACGCCCACACCAACGTCGGCAGGCGCATGGAAAACCGCGCGGGTCCTCGGCTTCACAATCGCCACCTTCGGCGCTAAATTGCGATCGCGATCATTGTCAAACAACCGGATCCCCGCGGAGGCGTTCTCTCCCAATCGATAACAATCATTGGAGAGCGAATTTTCCTGAGGACAACGAGGCGGCACCAATTCGACCAGGACCGACTCGGTCCCTTCCACCTCGCGGTCGTCGATCGGCTCAATGACGAGATCAACGGCATTCTCTCCCGCCATGAACTCGAACGATCGCATCACCCGATGATAGTCCCGCCCGTTGACGGCGCTGCCACCAATCCGGAAACTGACCTTCAACCGATTCGCGAGGTTCCCCTCTCGCATGAATCGAAATCGTCCAACATCCATCGGAGTCCCGTCGGTCCGAATCGTTTCCGAGGCAGACGAATCGATGGCGGTCACCGACACCACAGTGCCTCGAATCACATCCTCCAGAACCGCGATTGACAACGACCCCGAGCGGGCCTCCCCTCCGTCATTATCCTCTGCGAGCGCTTCGAGCCGATACCTTCCCGGACCCACCTTGTTCCAATCAAATTCGAAGGTCTGAATTTCATCGGACATCATCGCCCGGTCTGCCTTCACCGCTCCAATCTTGCGACCGTTGGCAAAAAAGATCACCTGCCGAACAAATCCATCGGAATCCGCCGTCTCCACTTTCAACCCGATCCGATCCGGGGTCTTGAACTCCGATCCGTTCCGAGGCGACACCAACGCGATTCGTGGCACTTGATTCACCCGCTCGTCATTGTCCCGAATGGTCGCTCGCGCTTCTTGATTCCGACCGAGGCTGTAACAGTCGGCGGGTGGGGGAAAGATGGCGATGCAGGGCGTGGGCTTGAGCGTGAGCACCACCGATTCGCGTCCCTCCACAAGGGCGTCATCAAGAGGCACGATTTGAACCTCGGCCCGCGTTTCCCCCTCGGCCATTTCCACGAATCCCGGTAATCTCAAGTAGTCCTTGCCATTCTCCGCACTCCCCGTCAACTCGTAGGGAATCCGGAGCGCTCCCTCTGTCCGACCGGTTCGCCCAATGACGAACGTCGCGACATTGGACAAGGCCCTCGCCTGAAACGATGGTCCCTCAGGTCGATCATTCCGCTCCACAGAAACCTCCGCCGCCACGGAATCGGTCGCCTTGACCTGCACCACGGTTCGAACATGATTCATGCCGACCGTCATCCTCACCGGTCTCGATTTGCTCTCGACCTCGTCGTTGTCGGTTGCGACCGCAACCAATTGATAGCGCCCCGGCTCCAGGTCTCGGACTCGAACATGAAAAACATGTTGGTTCTGTCGGCCACTGCTGCGGGCTCTCACTCGCCCCACGCTCTCCCCATTGGCAAAGAATTCCACCATCAAGACCCGACCATCACGATCCGACGCCCGCGCGAACAAATGAATGGTCTGTCCCTCGCGAAACTCGCTCCCTTCCGTGGGTCGTACGATCTCGACGGACGGTGGCAGGTTCTGATTCGAGCGGTCATCGTCCAGAATCTCAACTTGCGCCCGACCTGCACGTCCCACGACATAGCACCGCCTTTGGGGCTCAATCGCGTCTCCGCAATCGGTGGCTTTCAAACTGATCTGAACGGTTTCGGTTCCTTCCACCTCTCGATCATTCAGAGGAAAGACATCGATCGTGGTTGAGGCTTGATTGGCGGGAATCGTGACCCGTTCATCGATCTGACGGTAGTCCTTTCCGTTGGTGGCCGTCCCCGTGATCTGAAGGCCGACTTGAAGCGCTCGCCGGGTGCTTCCCGATCGCTTGATGACAAAACGCCCGATATCAGCTCGTCCCGGACGAGTCGCCGCAGGCGTGCCTTGTTCCGATGCTTGGCCATCCACGGCATCAATCACCACCACCGGCGGCTTTCCCTGCTCAACCACCGCGATTCCTACCGATCCAGATACCGTTGACCCTCCGCGCTCGTCGATCGCTCTCGCCGTCAACAAGTATCGGCCCGCTGGCACGTTCTCCCACTGCCATGAACCCACCTGACGTGCAGGAGGAACCGGCAACCCTTCGCTCCCAGTCGACTCCTCTCCAACTGAAGGCGGTTCCGAATCAGGCTCGATTTTCACAGCGCCCAAGAGCCGGGCACCAGCGTAGAATTCGATGGTTTCCACTCGCCCATCCATATCCCAGGCATGGGCCTCCAGCTCGATGGTTGAGCCCTCACGAAAGCCTTGACCCGAGAGCGGATGGGTCAGGACGACCAAAGGAGGCTGATTCTCGAGCGGCCGATCGTTATCACGGATCACCACCGTTCCTTCCGCCGCTTTGCCTACCAGGTAGCACTCGACCGGAGGAGGAAACACGTCGATGCATACAGGGGGAACCACCCGGAGAATCGCTCTTTCTTCCCTCTCCTGAATCGAATCGTCGATCGGTTGGAGACTAACCTCAACCCGAGACTCCCCTTCAGGAATGGTGATCGATCCGGTGGGGGCTCTAAAGTCGCTGCCATTCATGGCATCGCCACCCCATTCAAAATAGACTTCCAGGGGGAAATCCGTCCGCCCCGATCGCTCGATGATGATCGAGCCAGTATCGAGGAGGTCATCGGAAGACTCCATCGCGATGGGATCCGCAACCCGAATGCCCACCTCGGTCGTCTCATCAAGCTGGAGGATTTCCAGTGTCGAGGGAACCGATCTGGCCAACGGACTGCCGTCCCGCCACAGAACCGCTCGGATTTCGTGGGTCCCCGCGGGAATATGCTCCCAGGTCCAAGAATAGATCCCCGATGGCCCCGCTTCCAATTCACCCGTTGGATCGGGCAACACACTAAAAGGGCTATCCACCCGTCCCAAACTCATTTCGCCATTCAGAAACTCAACTGAAACGTCTCCAGATGAGAGTCCTTCCACCTCCGCAATCAGCGGCAAATTCAACGGCCCGACCAAGGTGAGTCCGTCGGGAGGACTCGCCAGCGCAATGCGCGCGCTCAAGCCACCTCCCGGGTCTTCCCCCTGCGCTTGTACATACGACACCCCCAGCACCCACGTCACCGTCAGTACTGCCCACAAATGCAGCTTCCTATTTGTTTTCATAAGTCTAACAATGCACTCCCGTGCAATTTCGCTAGACGCTTATTTCGTGCCAATTCTCAAACTGGAAAACCGAAAAACCGACCAAATTTGGACAATCGAACCGAATTTCCGCCTGTTCGTCCACCGGTGTATCCAATCGATGACCTTTCTGGCTCCAGATGAATCAGAAAAGAAACATTGGACCCGTCCGAAAGCCCTCTCTAAAATCCTCGCATGGGGTCGCGGGAAGCACTTGAAGAGACAACCGCTGCAGGGGGGAAAACGATCGACCCCTTGCTTCAAGCCTACCGCTGGATGCTCACAGCCCGTCTCCTTGATGAGAAACTCGCAACGCTCTACCGAGCCGGGCGGATCCACGGAGGCGTCTTCATGGGCAAAGGGCAGGAAGCCCTAAGTGTTGCCCTCGGCCAAGGCCTCCAGGTAACCGATATCTATGCCCCGCTCATCCGAGACGGTGCGGGCAGACTCGCCTTCGGCGAGACCATTCACGATGCCCTGAGGAATTGCTTGGGTTCGCCCCAGGGACCGATGCGGGCCCGGGACGGCAACGTCCACCGGGGGCGCCCCCGCCAGGGCTATCTTCCCATGCTCAGCCATCTGGGTGCTATGATCTCAGTCGTGGGCGGCATGCTCATGGCCCGACGGATTCAAGGCAAGCCGGTTGGAGTGGGCGCCACCTGCCTGGGAGACGGGGGCACCTCAACTGGCGCCTTTCACGAGGCCATCAACCTGGCGGCGGTCGAACGATTACCCCTGGTCTTGGTCATCGCCAACAATCGCTATGCCTATTCCACGCCGACCGAGAAACAATTCGCCTGCCATTCCCTGACCGACAAAGCCATCGGCTATGGAGTCGATAGTCACTCGGTTGACGGCACCGACCTCATGGCCTGCCGAAACACTATCTTCGAGGCCATCGATCAAGCCCGGAGGGGACATGGTCCTCAGTTAGTGGTCGCCGATCTCCTCCGACTCTGTGGCCACGGCGAGCACGATGACGCCCCCTATATCAAGGACCAACTCAAGGCCTCGCCGCTGGGACGAGATTGTCTGGAGGTCGCCGCAGACCAACTCCTTGGCGAAAGGGTTGCCACCAAAAACCAAATCGAAACCATCCGCCAGGAGATCGTTGAATCGATCGAGACAGCCGTCGCTGAGGTCTCCCGTGAATCGCTCCCGTGCTTGACTCAATACGATTGGTGTTCCCTTTCCACGCGACGGCTTGCCGATGGGGTGAGCTGAGGGATGGCCACTCCAAGAAGCTCGCCCCCTTCAATGACTTACCTCAACGCCATTCGTGATGCCCAGCATCATCTCTTGGAGACCGACCCCCGTGTCTTCATCTATGGTCAAGACGTCGGCGAATTCGGAGGCGCATTCAAGGCCACCAAGCACTTGGCAGAACAGTTTCCTCAACGCGTTCTCGATGCGCCGATTAGCGAGGATGCGATGGTGGGAACGGCGATCGGGGCTGCCATCGAAGGAATGCGTCCCATCATCGAGATGCAATTTGCCGATTTCTCGACGGTCGGATTCAATCAAATCGTCAATCACGCTGGCGCCTTCTTCTGGCGAACCGACGTCCCGATTCCGATCACCATTCGGCTTCCAAGCGGCGGCACCTCCGGCGCCGGCCCCTTCCATTCACAGAGTTTGGAAGCGATCTATGCCCACTATCCCGGCCTGGTGGTCATGACGCCGGCAACGGTCGAGGATGCCTACAGCATGCTGATCGAAGCGGTCCAAATCAATGATCCCGTTCTCTTCTGCGAACACAAATACCTTTACTACCACTTGAAAGCCGAGCGTCTCCCGGAGCACAGCCTTCCGGCGGGTCGGGCGCGGGTCGCGCGCCCCGGGCGAGACCTCACCGTGGTCACCTACAGCGCCATGCTTCATGAAGTCCTTGAGGCAGCCCACGAATTGGACAGCGAGGGAATCCAACTGGAAGTGATCGACCTTCGAACCGTCAAACCCATTGATACGGATACGATCATCGCCTCTGTCGCCCGCACCGGAAGGCTCCTCTGCGCCGGCGAATCCTGGCCGTGGGGCGGCGTGAATGCCGAGGTGGTTTCTCGGGTTGCCGCCGAAGGCTTCCACCTCCTCGACGCCCCTCCCAAGCGGATCAATGCTCAGGACACGCCGATCCCCTACCACCCCGACCTATGGTCCGTCCATCGGCCGACGGCTCGAAGCATTCTCATGGCAGCCCGAGAGCTGCTACGCATTTAAACCAACTCTTTGCCATGGCCACCACTCCCATCCTCATGCCTCAACTTGGCGAATCAATCGCCGAAGCGACGGTGATTGGTTTTCTCGCCCAAACGGGGGATCCCGTCGAAGTCGGTCAGGATATCCTCGAGGTTGAAACCAACAAAGCGACGCTGAACGTAACCGCACCGATCTCCGGCACCCTCCATTCCTGGCAAGTCGATCTTGACGAATCCTACGCCGTGGGAGCGGTTCTGGGACAGATCGCCCCCCGATCCCTGGTCGCGGAAAATGCCACTCCATCACCACCGTCTCCCGGGTCGGCTCCCCCCACGCCCGGTCAGGCCGAGCCACACCAAGAACGCCGCAAGGATCCCGAAGTCAAGCCGACCGTCGGCGGCCTTCCTGTTCCCGCCGAGGGGGCTGTTGTCACTTATCTCTCTCCAAGACTCAAAGGACGCATGCATGAACTCGGACTTCGCAGCGCCGATCTGGCCGGGATCGCAGGATCGGGTGCCGGAGGGAGAATTACCATTCAAGATTTTGAACGGTTCATTGACAGCCTTGAAAAGACAGAGCTCAGCGAAGCCTCGCCCATGCGGGTTGCGGTTGCCGATGCGATGCGACGGAGCTGGACCCGACCCTTGGCGACCGCAGGATTGTCGGTCGCTCTCGATCGACTCCTCCAACATCGAGCGTCTCAGGACCCGAAACCGGGGCCAACACTTTATGCAATTCGAGCCCTGGCGATGGCACTCCGAGAAAACAGCGCCCCGGCCGGCCGCCTCATCGGCAAGAACATCTCCCACCCCCAAAGCATAGATATCGGATTCGCGGTCGAGGTCGAGGACGGCGTTCTCGTGCCGGTGCTCAGGAGGGCAGACTCCCGAACCCTTGCCGAACTGCTTCCCGAGTATCAAGCGCTCATGCAGCAAGCCCGGGAGCGGACCCTTCCCGCCACAGCAACTACCCGATCAATCGCGACGGTGACCAATTTCGGAAGTTTCGGATTAACCTGGGCAACCCCCATTCCTCTTCCCGAACAGAATCTGGTCATGGGCCTCGGAGCCGGGCGGAAACAACCCCTCTGGGACGACGAGGCCGCCAAGTTTGTCCCTCAGATCGAGGCGAACCTCACCCTCAGCTTCGACCATCGGGTGCTCGACGGGGGAGCGGCGGGCCGCCTGCTCACTCGAGTCGCCTCGCTGATGAACGCTCCCGGGGATCTCTAGCAGGGGATCCGGGATTCCGTTGCCACCACCGCCAAATCGATTAGAACCCCTCACGAATGGGCGTCAAAATAGCCTGGCCGAATCCGATTCGATCGCGCCACCCTCTACCCGTATGAATGGGCTCCCTGATTGGTTCCATCACGGCCAAATCGCTATTGGATTGGGAATCTTTTTACCGGTCACGACCCTGTTCACTGCCGGGGACCGGGACACAAAGGTGCGAGCGGACAAAACCCAGGTCGAATCCGCCGGCCAATGGTTTTAAAACGACCTGGACCGAGCGCTCCAGGAAGGCCGCAAGACCGAAAAGCCCCTGCTCGTGACCCTTCGTTGTATCCCATGAGACGCTTGCTCAGCATTTGACGGGCAGGCGGTCCGTCTTGAATCGGATTTGAAGGACATCATGCGGCACTTCGTACGGGCCCGCCTGATCCAATGCAATTCCCTCGCCCTAGAACTCTTTCAATTTGATTACGACCTGACCTTCGCGGCCTTTTTCCTGAATGCCGACAAAACCATTTATGGATGATTCGGCACTCGATCCAGCGCCCGAGAGGCATCCCGGGATATTTCGATCGAGGGCTTCCGAAAGGCCATGGAGGGCGCCCTGCTCCTGCGTCAAGCCAACGCCCCCACGACCTTATCGGTCCGAGTCAAACGGGGGGAGGTTCTTCTCAACCTACCAATCCCCCTTTCCTCGACGTGGCAACAGGAACGCGACCTCTCGTGGCAAACCACCAGTTGGGATCTTCGTCGCATCGCAACGGGGGGTTTACTCCTCGAGTCCCTCAGTCACGGACAACGACAAGCCGCCGGCCTCCATTCGAATCAACTCGGCTTGAGGGTGGAGCATGTGGGACAGCATGGGGACCACGGGGTCGCCAAGAGAGCCGGCTTTCAGAAAAACGACATCATCATCTCGTTCGATCATCAGACCCAGGCGTGGCGAGAGACCGCGCTCTTTGCCCATATTCTGCGAACCCGCCGCTCCGGAGCGGTCGTTCCAGTCACCGTGCTTCGAAAGGGGCACCCACACCGATTCGAACCTCGAATCCAATAGGCGGCCCGATCCAAAACAAGAACCGCCGCCGCCAGGGCAAGATTCAATCGGTCTGGAGTGCCAATCGCTGCGCCCCCCGTCCGAATCATTCGCCCATCAGATCGCCACACTTTTGGTTTGTCGCCAATCCCCAATCCAGGCAATCTCTCCCCCTTTATGCGGGCATTGAACGTGGCGATCATCGGTGGCGGAACCGTCGGTTGTGGTGTTTACCAGGCACTCCAACGGAACGGCACCCTCATGGCCGCCCGGATCGGCACAGCGCTCAAGGTCCGGCACGTCGTCGTCCGGAAAAAACGCAAGCGCCGGAGCGTCGCCATTCCCTCGGAAGTTCTGACGACGGATTGGGAATCAGCCATTCGAGATCCAGAAGTCCAAATCGTCGTCGAACTCATCGGCGGAACGACGACGGCAAGACGGGTCGTGGAAACGGCGCTCCGACTCAAGAAACCCGTCATCACCGCCAATAAAGCACTGCTTTCCGCACACGGCAAATCTCTCTTCGGACTGGCCGCCCGCCACCAGGTGGGACTCTATTACGAGGCCAGTGTCGCAGGTGGAATCCCCATCATCAAGGCCTTGCGGGAGAGTCTGGTCGGTAACCGATTCACCCAAATCTACGGGATCCTGAACGGGACCTGCAATTACATCCTCACTCGGATGGAATCGGGCGGAGAACCCTTTGATGAAGTCTTGCTCGACGCCCAGCGACGGGGGTATGCCGAAGCCGAGGCTTCCCTCGACATCGACGGCCTCGATGCCATGCACAAGGCGGGCCTGATTGCCTCCATCGCTCACGGATTCTGGGTCCCTCCACGAGCGATTCACGTCGAAGGCATCGGTGGGATCTCCGTCCTCGACATCGAGTTTGCCGAGAAACTCGGCTATCGAATCCGACTCCTGGCCACCATCTGTCCCTGCGGCGAACGCTCTTCGGTGTCCGCTTCGAAGCCTCGAATTCAGGTTTCCGTCTGCCCGACCCTGATTCCCAAATCCCATGTTCTTGCCAGTGTGAATGGTGTCTTCAATGCGGTCTACGTCAATGGGGATGTGGTCGGAGAGACCCTCTTCTATGGCCAGGGAGCCGGCCAAGATGCCACCGCCAGCGCGGTCTTGAGTGACGTCGCCGATGCCGCTCTTGATCTGGCCTCATCGTCCCCTGCCCGCGTGGCTCCGTTTCAGCCCTACGCGAGCGGGAGCGACGTCATCCCTTGGAAGGAAGTGGTCAGCGAATACTACATGCGCCTTTCGGTCGTTGACAAACCCGGCACGATGGCCCAGATCGCAACCGTCCTGGCCGAGGAGGGAATCGGGATTTCCTCGATCGTGCAACCCGAAGGCCACGAGGGAGGCATCGGACCGTTGATTCTCATGATCCATGATGCCACCACGGGCATCATTCAACATGCGACGAAGCGGATCAGTCGCCTCAAGGTGGTGAAGGGGAAACCGCAATTGATTCGGGTCGAACACTTTCACTAAAGCCATGTCCCCATCCCCTCTATTGCAATCCGCTGACCGCTGGCAGGGCGTCATTCACCGCTACGCGAAGTATCTTCCCGTGACCGACACCACCCCCCGGATCTCACTTTCCGAGGGGAACACGCCATTGGTTCGGGTCGACCATTTCGT
>MDTE01097194.1_pt1 | contig 14112 bp, 19 predicted proteins | sample 811231 | NCBI WGS metagenome assembly MDTE01 (sample SAMN05326651, study PRJNA326480) | marine metagenome | isolation source: seawater | place: Indian Ocean: Red Sea | collected 2010 | reverse complement strand
CATGCCAAACACAGTACGAATAAAAAGAAGAACTAGCGGTAGTGCTGGCGCACCTAGTACTTTAGAAAATGCAGAATTAGCGTTTAATGAAGTTGATAATACGTTGTATTACGGAGAGGGTACAGGGGGTGCTGGAGGTGCAGCATCGTCAATTTTGGCTATTGGTGGTGATGGTGCTTTTGTAAATAAAACAGGCGCACAAACTATTTCGGGTAATAAAACATTTACAGGTGGATTCGATATATCATCAGCAACAGTATCTGGGTTTACTTGTACTCAAAATTTAATTGTATCAGGTAATCTGACAGTTAACGGTACTACGACCACTGTCAACAGCACAACAGTTTCCTTGGATGATAAAAACTTGGAGCTTGGGTCTACTGCATCACCAAGTGATTCTGCTGCTTCTGGTGGAGGTATAACTCTAAAAGGTTCTAGTGATAAGACATTTAACTGGATAGATGCAACTGATTCTTGGACATCTTCAGAACATATAGAACTTGCAGCAGCTAAAAACTTTAGGATTAATGGTGTAGCAGTTTTAAGTCAAACTGGTTTAGGTTCTACAGTTGTAAACTCTGTTCTTACATCTGTTGGTACTATTGGAACTGGTGTTTGGAACGCAACTGATATAGCCGTAGCTCATGGTGGTACTGGAGCCTCGACAGCATCAGCAGCGAGGACAAATCTTGGTTTAGTGATTGGTACAGATGTTGAGCCTCACACCGATAAGCTGACAGAGCTTAGTACGATGGCTCAAGCAACAGCAGATAGTTTGGCTGATCTGACATCAACAGAAGTCCAAATCTTGGATGGTTTGACCACAACAACTGCTGAACTAAATAAACTCGATGGTTGTACATCTACAACTGCTGAATTGAATTTGCTGGATGGAGATACATCAGCTACAACGACAACACTTGCATTGGCAGATAGAATTATTGTTAATGATGCAGGGGTTATGAAACAAGTTGCTTTTTCTGATTTAGTAACATTCTTAGAAAATGAATCGGTTAGTGGTTTTGATATTAATGGGGGTTCGTTCTAAATCTTTGTAAACCGTTAAGGAGGCTGTAAAATGGCAAACACAATTCGATTAAAAAGCGGTTCTGGAAGCAATCCATCTGCAAGTGATTTAGTAGTAGGAGAGGTAGCACTAAGAACAGATGGTAATCCTAAATTATTTACAAAAAATGATGCTGGTAGTGTTTTAGAGGTTGGTTTAGATTCTTTAAATAGTAAATTATCTCTTACTGGTGGTACGTTAACTGGAACTACTACTTTTGCTAATGGAGTAGAAGCAGTATTTGGAACAGGTGGATCTGATGGGCTTTTAAAAATAAAGTCTGATGCTGGTGGTAATTCATATATTACTGAACAAGGTGCAGGAGATTTAACTATTCAATCTACTGGTAATGGAGTTTTCTTCCAAAAAGCTGGAACTTCAGAATATTTGGCAAGAATGAAAACTGATGCTGAAGTTGAGCTTTATTATGATGGCAGCAAAAAGTTTGAGACAGTTTCTGGTGGAGCTAAAATAACTGGTACTGCTACTGCTACAGGTTCTTTAATTGTAGGTTCTGGTAATGATTTGCAATTTACTAGAAGTGGTGGCAATACTGAAATTCAAAATTATAACGGAACATTACTATTTGGTAATGCTAGTAGCAATTTGAATAATGTTTTTATTCGTGGAAGAGCTGATGAAAATTCAATAGTTTGTATTCCTGATGGATCAGTAGAGTTATATAATAATGGCGTTAAAACTTGTGAAACAACAAATCAAGGCATAAAAGTTACTGGTACTTCAACTAATACACAAGTAAGACTAGCAACTGCTGGCGGAACAGTAAGAGGATATTTATACGCTAATCCTAGTAATGAAGTATATTTATTAGATTTACAAGCTCATTCAATTATAAAAGGTAAAGCAGATGCACAAGTTGAACTGTTTTACGACAATGCTAAAAAGTTTCAGACAACAAGCGGTGGTATTTCAATAACAGGAGATATAACAGGTACAGGTCATTTAGATCTTGGAGATGATGCAAAACTTAAGATGGGAGCAAGTGATGACCTAGAGATTTTTCATTCTGGCGGAAACTCATTTATTGCTAATTCAACAGGTTATTTATTAGTAAATTCCGAAGCTGGAGATAGTGTAATAAGAGCAAGTAATGATGTTTACTTGCAACCAGCTTCTGGCGAATTTGGTGTAAAAGCTACAGCAAATGGATCAACAGAACTTTACTACGACAACAGTAAAAAGTTAGAGACAACCTCAACTGGAACTAGAACTACAGGTGTATCTATTATTGGTAGTAATGCAACAGGAATGGGGAGTCTTAATGCTTCTACTCAACTCGTAGTAACACAACTATCGGGAAATACTAATAGTGTTGATCTAACTGTTCTTGGCGGTAGATCTGGAAGATCATCAATAGTTTTTGGAGATCATGATGATGTGAATGTAGGTGCTGTGCGATACAATCACAGCGATGAGTCAATTGATTTTTTAAATAATAATGAAAGTACAAGTAAACTAATAATTACATCTGGTGGCAACCTACAAATACCAAATGATAATGCAAAACTACAAATCGGTGCTTCTCAAGATTTACAGTTATATCACGATGGAAGCCACAGTTTTGTACAAAATACAACAGGTCTTTTAATTTTACAAGACACATCGGGTATATATCTTAGAACTGACGATCTTCGTCTACAGTCATCTGGTGGTAGTGAAACATATGCTACGTTAACAAAAGACGGAGCAGTATCACTTAACTTTGATAATAGTACAAAATTTGCAACTACAAGTACTGGTGTTACTGTTACTAGCAATGTAAGAATACCTGATGGTGGAAAGTATTTCCTTGGAACTGGCGATGATATGTACCTTAATCATTCTGGTTCACATGGAGCAATTGCTAATACATCAGGAAATCTTTACATTTCTACTCATAGTGGTATTTTCCTTTCCACTAGCTTGAATGAATCTGCTATATCTGCTAATGCTAATGGTAGCGTAGAACTTTATTATAACAATGCTAAGAAGTTTGAGACAACCAGTTCGGGCGTTAGTGTAACAGGATTTACTACTAGCACAGTTTCCAATGCAAACTCAACAATATTGATGCTTGTTGCAAACATGGGTACTAATAATAATAGAACCCTTTTATTTAAAGCACCTGCAACAGACTCAGGTTCAGAACCCTTTGTTATATCAACAGGCAACTCTTTACAAGTTAATGTAGATAGTCAAAAAACATTGTTAATAGATCATAGTGGACAGGTAAATTTACACCATGACGGAAGTACAGATGCAAAGCTATCTACAAGTTCCACTGGGGTTTCTATATCAGGAACTTGCACAGCTACAACCTTTAGTGGTTCTGGTGCTTCATTAACTAATATCCCTGCTGGTCAACTTACAGGAACATTACCAGCACTTGACGGTTCTAACTTAACTGGACTTACTGTTAACAACGCAAACACATTAGATAACTTAGACAGCACACAATTTGTTAGGTCAGATACAAGCGATACTTTAAGTGGTACTTATACCTTTGATAGTACTCATGCAACCTTACCTAGATTACATATAAGTAGTATCTCTGGTTCTGGTGGTTATAATTTTTTACTAAGGGGTAGTAATGATGGTGGTTTTAGAGCAGTTCATTTTGTAAATGGCACAACAAGATCTGCTGACGGTGGAGCTAATACATACACAATACGAAATGATGGCGGTGCTTTAAGATTAGGGAAAAGTAGTTATGCAACAGCAATTGAAGGTAATGGGGTAACTATACATGGTAATGGTACTGAAAATGCGATAAAAGCAATAGCAAACGGATCAGTAGAGTTATATTACGACAACAGTAAAAAGTTTGAAACAACTTCTACAGGAGCGTCTGTTACAGGTGCTTTGACTGTAGGTGTTGGAAGTCCTCTTAATAACAATGTTGCACATCTAAGATTAGCTGATTCAAGTATTGCGACTCCTTCTAATCAATCTGTTTTATTAGTTGAAAATAATACTAACGCATGGATAACTATTGGTTCTGGTGCATCAAATTATGGTGGTATTTTATTTGGTGACAGTGGATCGGCTGGTAGAGGTCAAGTTCGATTTAACCATAATGGCGATATTATGCAGCTTATCGCAGCTGAAGAAAAACTGTTTCAAGCAACTCTTAATGGTGCATCAGAATTGTATTATGACAACAGTAAAAAGCTAGAGACTTTTGCGTCAGGATTACAAGTTACAGGAAGAATTGAAATACCAGATGGTAGCGGATATGGTTTAAGGATCGGAGATAGTTCTGACCTGCAAATTTACCACTCAGGAAGTCACAGTTTTATAGACGATACTGGTACTGGCGATATGTATATAAGAGGAGATAATTCTCTTAAAATACAAAATGCTGCTGGTAGTGAACAAAAAATTGTTGCTATCTCAAATGGAGCCGTAGAACTCTATTACGACAATAGCAAGAAGTTTGAGACTCATAGCGGTGGAACTAATTTTCATGGAACTGCTCATACAATAACCACTGGTGATTTTTATCCTATGAATGATAATACTCTTAGGGTTGGCATAAGTAATAGAAGATGGGCGCAAATACATGGATATGAGATTAATGCTCATGAGTTTCTAAAATTGTATGATAATGTTCCCGCTAAATTCGGAAATGGTGATGACCTACAAATTTATCACGATGGTAGTCATAGTTATATAACAGAAGTAGGTACAGGTCATTTATATTTTGGTGCTAGTGGATATAGATTTAATAATGCTGCACAAACTGAATCTATAATACAGGCAAATCAAAATGGTGCAGTAGAGCTATATTACGACAACAGTAAAAAGTTTGAGACTACAAGTGAGGGCATACAGATCACAAGTAGCGGTATTCCAGCCCTAGCTGTTAAATCTACAGGATCTAACAGGGCTGATGTACGGATTTTAGCAACAGGAACAGGTGATGCTAACTTATGGCTAGATGGTGCTAATGGTGATTTATCTGGTGCTGATTATGCTTTTCTTCGTCACGACAATAATTTAGATTTAAAACTTGTAAACTATGGTGGTGATATATCACTTAGAACTAGAGGTGGAACTATTGGTTCTGGAAATTTACAAACTTCTATACAATGTAATAATCAGGGATCAGTAGAACTTTATCACGCTGGTTATAAAAAATTTGAAACTTCTTCAACAGGTGGACAATTTTTTGGTAAATTACATTTTCAAGATGGTAGTGGATTATCAGGAGCTAACAAAGTTGTTTTTGGTGATGGTGAAGATTTACAAATTTATCATGATGGAAACAACAGCGTCATAGCTGCTGCTAATGTAGGAGATTTACAAATTTTTGGTAATTCTGACGATATATTACTTCAATCAGTAGATGATATATTTCTTAAACCACAAAGTGGCGAAAGTGGAGTTACTATCCTCGGTAATGGAACAGTAAGTTTATTTTACGACAATAGTGAAAAATTATATACAACTGCTGATGGCATAGAATCCAAGGGCGAATTGCATTTTAAATCTCCATCAAATTTCAATGGTGAACAAACTGGAAGAATTGAATGGTGGAACGAAAATGATGCTGGTGTAATGGCAAAGATTGGAGTAGATAGAAAAGCATCTACTGGTGCGCCAGCAGATTTAGTTTTTTCTACTTCTCAAAATGTAGATACAAGTGCTAATGGTAGTGATGGTGATATTACTGAAAGGGGCAGATTTTCAAATAATGGATTAAGACTTACAAATCAACCATGTTTCTACGCATATAGTAATGTAACTCGAAATAATTATGGTGGTGGTTTGGTTGTAGCTTACACAGCAACTCATCATAATCAAGGCAATCATTATAGTACCAGTACTTATAGATTCACAGCACCAGTAGATGGAATATATATCTTTGGTGGTAATCCGGGTTATGTTGAGACAGGTCGGACATATTCACTTTATCTTCGTATAAATGGAGCAGTAAGAACTGAAGTTGGAAGAGTAATTCAAGGTAATTTCCCTTCTCATTCACAATTTGGCTTTAGTGTTTCTGTAAAATTATCTGCAAACGATTATGTTGATTTATATCAATTAGGTAGGATGCACCATAACGCAGCTTATTCAGCTTGGTGGGGCTATTTCTTAGGTTAATATTATGATTTATATTTATAATAAATATATTATTAAATAAAGTTATGGATTACACGATTACTTTGACGGATACAGAACAGAAATGTTTGGAATACATAGCTGTTGATGTAGATGATTGGATTACAAATGCAGCACAAAACAGAGCAAGACAAGCTAAAGAACAAATACTTGCTGTTAATTCAGCACATTGCAACGCTAATGGAATAGCGATTGCTGTTGGTGAAGATGCACAAGTAACACAAGCTTATTCGTTAGGTTTAGTTAAAAAGGCAACATCTGAATATAAAACTGAGTAGAGTTTGTTCAATTATATTTTTCTTGATATAATCTGAATAAAAGTATTTTTGTCATGGCTATTACTTGTATATGGGAAATTAACGGCACTGCCTGTAAAAGAGATGTTGCTGATGGTTACTACACTAATGTCGTTTATCGAGTTAAAGGGATGGATGACACAGAAGAAAAAGCAAGACATACAGGTGAGATTACATATACAAAACCTGAGTCATTACCTTCTGGATTTATTGCTTATGACACTACTGCAAAAACACCAGATCAAGCAACCATGATAACTTGGGTTAAAGATGCTCTTGGAACGGATGGTGTTACTGCTATAGAAACAAAACTTAAAGCAGAAATTGATTTAATTAACACACCAGTACAAGCTGCTGGAGTAGCTTGGTAAAATGCCTATTATCTTTTCTGGAGGAGGAGGTACTTTATCTGAAGCTGCATCTGGTTCACAAAACTTAGTATCATATACAGGAAGTACTACTTATACTCCATCATCAGGTACAAAACATATAACTGTTCATTGTATCGCTGGAGGTGGTGGTAGTGGTAGTGGTACTGAATTGCATGGTGAGCAAAATCAAGACCATAGACCTTTTGGTGGTGCTGGTGGTGGTGGATATGTTATTGGGCATTACAATATAACAGGACAATTTAGTGGAAGCGTATTAGTTGGGGGTGGTGGTGCTGGCGCACAAGCAAATCAAAGTCAATTTAGAAGTGGTGGTGGTGGTGGTAACTCAGCATTTCAACCATCTGGAAGTTATAACGGTAATGGTCAAATAGTAGCTAATGGTGGTGGTGGTGCGAGTGGCACTGGAACTGGAGGTGGTGGTGACGCACATGGCGGTCTTAATTTTAGTGGACATGGAGGTGAACCAGTGCATGGTACGTCTGGAGAACATGGTACAGGAGAAGCTGGAGTTGGGGGAACGTCAGGACATGGAGATTCTCTTTATGGTAGGGGAGCTAGTGGTATTACTTCACCTAATGCAACTAACGGAAATGCTGGAAATAATGGTTTTGTTTACATAATTGAATATAGAGCCTAAACATGGAAAAGACTTACGCTATAGTCAACTCTTCTAATGTTGTTGTTAATATGACAATATGGGATGGAAATACAGAAACTTGGAAGCCTGATACTGGCGAAACTGCTATAGATATTGGTGATGATACTGACGTTATGATAGGAATGACTTATAACAGTAGTGGTACAGGTATTGGTAATACAAGTGATAATAAATGGATAATTCCAAGCAGTATGGAAATTGCAGATTTTGGATATACAAGTGCTGGATGGCCTGATTCGTAATATGTATGATAAGTGATTATAAAGAATGTAAGTTTTTAATTAATTATGTAGAAAATTATGTTCCAAATTTATTAACTTGGAAAGAATTTGCTGATCTTATTAATATAAGACCTTTATTAACACAAGAAAGAGTAAAACTGCTTGATCCACAAAAAAGAACATTTAAATGGTACACGCATGGTTGGATGAAAGATGTTAATACTTACCCTCCATCTTTAATAAGAGCATTACTTGATGAAATTGTTATTTATTTTTCTGATATGTCTAGAGCAACAAAAAATATAAATGATTTTGCTAGTTTTTTAGAAGATAAATACGAAAGGCATACTGACGCACATATCTATGTATGTCGCAATACTAATATTGAACATCCTTTTGCTGCTCATTTTGATTTGCAGCATAATGTAATTGTTCAATGTGAAGGAAAAACTAATTTTAAAGTATGGAAAGAAGTAGAAGATCATTCAATTGAAAAACAAATAAAATTAGATATGAGCAATGAAAAGCCAATATTAGATGTAGTAATGAATGTTGGAGATGCAATATGGATTCCTAGATATTATCCTCATCAAGCTATTTCATTAACTCCCAGACTTTCTGTAAGTTTTCCTTTTAGCGATAGTGAAAATTCTGCACATAAAGATCATTTTGAAGATCGTAACTGGATTACTTTATGAAAAAAAATTATCAAGCAAGGTTAGCGTTTCCATCTGTTTTTCACGAATATAATTTTAATAAAAAAGATTTTAAAAAAAATAAATTAATTGATTTTTGTTATGCAGAAAAAGAAAAAAATCCAATAGGTTTAAAAAGATCAAATAGAGGAGGCTGGCACTCACGTGTAATTAATATTAACGAGGATAATCCTATATCTTCGCATTTGAAAAATGGATTAGGAAAATCTGTATTTACTGCATTAAGTCAAAAATTATCTGTTCATGTCGAATATTGGATTATGATTAATAGCCCAAATACATATAATTGTAGTCATACACATCCAAATTCACATTTGTCAGGAGTTTTTTGGATTCAAGCATCAGAGAAATCTGGAGATTTAAAATTTATTAATCCATCTAATTTTCAAGCATATGTTGAATTACATTCTTATGTAGAAGCATTTAAACTAGACACAAATGTATATGAAGCTTATAAATATAATCCAATAGAAGGTAAAATGGTTACTTTTTCTTCTCATGTAATACATGAAGTAGAAAATAATAAATCTAATAAAGATAGAATTGCAGTTTCGTATAATATTACATTGTCAGGTTGGGAAATAGATGAAGAATAATAATTTTATATTTAAAAATACAGGTTGTTTATCTAAAAATTATTGCAAAAAATTAATAGATTTTTTTGAAAATAATGAATCTATTGCAGAAAAAGGTATTGCAGGGAGTAAACGTCTTAATGATCTTGAAATAGGAATTAATGTACATACATTTTCAGATGAGTTACTTCTTGCTTTAAACGATACAATTGAAAAATATAAAAAAAAATATCCATTAATAAATACAAAACTTGATAGATGGCAGATTGATAAAATTGCACAACTAATGAGATATGAGCCTAATAATTTCTATAGTTCTATTCATTGTGAAAGTGGTGTAAATTATCCATATAGAATTTTTGCTTGGATGATTTATTTAAATACTATTAAAGATGGTGGTGGTACAGAATTTTTACACTTTAATAAAACTTTGACTGCAAAAGCAGGGGATATGTATATATGGCCTTCTGGATGGACACATTTACATAGAGGTGTTGTTGCTCCTTATGAAAGAAAATATTTATTAACTGGTTGGGTATCATTTTTAAGAAATGAATAGATATCATGTTGCAGCCGTAACAAACTTAGAAGGGGATTGGAGATTAGACGGTTATCAAAAAAGTGTTATTGAATTAAAAAAATTATTGCCTTTATTAATTAATGAAAGATTAGAAAATATTAAACTTGATGATATTGCATGGAAAGGAAAAGACTTGTATCCACAAAAAAGTGGTAATAATTGTTATTGCTGCGCTGGTAAAAAATATCGTGATTGTGATACAAAATATCCTCTTATAATTGCTAAAAATGCTTTAAATCCTTTTAATAATAAATATCGAATGATAGATGGTAGGCATAGAATACAAAAATTATTACTTGGCGGTCATAATTATGGATTATGTTATGTTTTTGACTTTAGTGAAATTAGATGTTTTTTGCTGGATCGTAGCTCGATCAATTAAGCCATACATGACATAAAGTGGTGCTAGTCCTATAATTAAAAAAAGCACCATAAATGTTATTGGTACGCTTGCTTTAATTAATGCTTCTTTTAACATGAGAAAAATTTTAGATATTTTAACCATCGTAACTGCAATACTTACCTTAAGCATTATTGGAACAGGTTTCTTTACATACAAAACCGTTACCAGTGATAAATTTCAACAAGAGTTATTAAATAAAGTTCTTAAAAGTGTTGGAGACATGATGCCTAAAGTTCTTGATGATAACCTTCCAGAAATGACAGGAGTTTCAATTCCAAAAAAAATGAACTTTATTGAGTAATGAATTGTTGGCATTGTAAAACAGAACTAATTTGGGGTGGTGATGAAGACATGGAAGAAGACACGCAATACTCTATGGTTACAAATTTATCTTGCCCAAAATGTTTTAGCTTAGTAGAAGTTTACCTTCCTAGAAATGCCTACGATTGATTTTGTACCAGCAGTTACTATACCTCGTGTTCCAAATGTTGTTATTCCAAAAGCAACAATCCCAAATACCACTCATGTAACAAGAACACTTGCTCCTGTATTTGAAATGTCTTGCACTACTATTAGGCGAGATGGTACAAAAAATAGTCAATTATTTATAGATGACCCTGCTGGGAATAGCTATATTTGCGCTTTACCTTTTTATGAACCTTTAGAATATAACGAAAAAGATTTAATCTTAATTGAAGACGCTAAACCTCCAACTAATACGCAACCAGAGATACCAGAAACAGAAACTCCTAAAGTACCTGATTTACCTAAAAAAGATCCTGAGTGTCCAGATCCTAAAAAAAATAATCCAAGGATAGGAGACTTAAATACTGCTGGTACTGAAAAAGTTGTAGGGTTTATGTATGTAGAAGAAACAAAAGAATGTCTTGTTTTATATTCTCCAACAACCAAAGTCGAGAAATATTTACCGTCATTAAATACTGTATCTACTACATTCGCTATCACAGTGGTTGCTACAATATCAGCTACAGTTGCAGCACCTTTTCTAAACAGAGTTTTAAAACCAGCTTTTAAACAATTAATAGCAAAAATAAAAAAGAAATTTCAAAAAGATAAAAAATCTTGAATGTATTTATCATCATTTGTGTAACAAGACTCTAATGCTGCTTCAGCCATACCTTTTTTTCTGCTTGCTATAATTGCTCCTCTTTCGTAGTCAACTACTTCTGATATGTATTTCTGATTTAAGATCATACCTAAACCTCCACTTCTAATTCCAGTTTTACAATCTTGTGCAACGTGCCAAGCTTCATGCCTAAGTGTTCTTATTAATTGAAGTTCATCGTGCATATATTTTTTATTTAAGTAAATATTATTATTTTTAATGTTATAAATTCCAATAGTTTTTTTTGAAAAATATTTTTTATCAGCCAAAAAAACTTTAACCCTAAATCGTTTTAAATTATTTATTAAATTATTAAATTCATTTGCAATATTATCGTAATTATTATTGGGAAATTGTTCTTCTACATGATTAATATTTTTAATTAATTCAACATTATTTCTACACCATCTACTGTATAAACATGATAATTTACCTTCGTGAAAAGCATTTACAGGTAAACAAATTAATAAACCAAGTAGTAAATATTTATTTAGTTTCAATTTTGTGAGTATGCTGTAAATTTACTGGTTCTATCAATTCTATGTCGGCACAAATCTTAGCCATTTCTGAGCCTTTAACAAAGCGGAAACCATTTTTATAATTATCAGCACAAGTTTTCGCCCTACTCATTTCATAATTTAAACGCTTTGCTGCAAGACTTGCTTCGTATAACTCGTTTTGACTTTTCATCGCTTTTCTACATTCTTTAATAGCAGTTCTATCAAGTGGAATAGACCAAGTAGCTGTAATACCTCCATTTATAGATGTAGTTGATGATCTCATACCTGTTCTTACTCTTTCAAAATATAAAACTTCACCTCTATAATCTTCATCAACATCTCCATCACCAATAGGATTGCCGTCATCATCTGTATCTCCTTCTACATCTCTAGTCGAATATACTGGTCTATCAAAATACGGCTCATAAGGAGATCCAAAACCATACGTTGTAGAAACAAATGGAGAAATATTAAGAGTAGCTCCCTGACAACTAATAGTATTCATTTGATATTGAAATTGCCTACTTGGAACCACTTGTACAGCTTGATTCACTACTGAACCAGTACTATTGCTAGTTGTATTTATACTATTAGCAAAGGCAGGATTACTTATTAAAAATAATAAAGCTAGGTATCTCTTCATTGACTAAACGTACTGGTGCTATCAGAAATACTTTCTATCGTGGTTTCTCTCGTTATGTGGGTGTAATTTGAAATTCCGGGAGTTTCAAGAGTTTCAAAGTAATTAAAACTTGCCCCCTGTTCTACTATCTGATAAGTAGGTTTGTTATTTAAGTTAGGACTTACATATGTCGTACCAACACCGTTAATAGTAGTGTTAACTTCTGTCCATCCTTCTGGAGCTACATTGCCAGTACTGCTCTCAACATTTGTACCGCCAATAGTTAATTCGTATCCATTTCGTATATCATAAGATTTAATGTCTTCAACAATAGTACTCTTAGTTTCAACTCGTTGCTGAAGCACACCTTGCTGGAAATTAGGAATAACTGGAATAGCGTATAAAGGGTTTGGAATTAATAAAGAGAGCCAAAAAAGCTTTCTCATAAAACTCAATGAGTAGTTAATGTAGAAACTACCTGTCCAACCGCTTCAGTATTTGCACCACCAGCAGTGATTGATACAACTCCAGCAGATGTAACACTACCAGCTAAATCGCCTGCTGTGCCTGCTGCTGTAGATGTTATGTCTGAAAAGTTTTGTACTGCTCCAACAGATGGTGCGCCTGTAGCTAAAGCATCCGCTTGGATGTAACTTTGAGAAAAACTGAAACTCTCTCCAGAGGTTGCGTTTTGAGTAGCAGCAATAGTTCCGGGGCTATAAACACCTGATGTAATTGTTCCAGCAGATAGTGTTCCAGCAGTAGTGCCATCAGTTACGTCAACACCTGTGCCAGATATTGAGAACGAAGAGCCAATTCTATCTGAACTGGTTACAGCCCCTCCAACAGTTAAGCTCACAGAATTTTGGATAGAATGAGTAACGTCACTTAAAACTGGAAAAGGTGTCGCAAGTGCAAGTAAAAGAATGTACTTTTTCATTTTGTTACAGTTTTGTTATTTTTATTATCCACAATATTAGGAGTATTGCCAACAGTATTCTTTTTCTTGTTGACGGAAATGCCGTAACTACCTAGCACCCCCGAGGTCAAGCCAGCTAAAAAAGCACCGTCATTGCGTATCTTATCCATATATCCAAGAGTCATCATCGCTAAACTCCAGCAAAGAATCATAAATCGGACACTATGACCAAAGATTTCTCCCCAATCAGTTCCTTCTTTTTCTTCTTTTTCTTCCATGAATGTAAGATGATATATACTATAACTATAGACACAAAAGGTTAAGAATGGTTGAAGTGATAGCAGCAGTAGGTGGAGCTATGATGACAGCTTGCTTTGTGTCAGTTGGATCTATTTCTTACAGAGGTAGACAATCAAGAGATGATCTTGTGCGAAATACAACAGCTATAGAATTATTAACAACAAAAATAGATGATATGCACGATGACATGAAAGAGGTATTTCATCGTCTAAAAGAAGTAGAACTTGCTGTTGCAGAGATTAAGCCAAGAAGATAGCCTCTTCCTTTATGACCAGCAGAAGAGGCTATAGCTCTTAGTGCGAGGAGTGAGCTACTATTAATCTAGCAATACAATAAAAACAATGCTAAAAGTTATTGAGCCTATCCTTTTTGCTTTCCTTCGTGGCAAAGCAATAAAAAAACTCGCACTAGATATAGTACGAGCTATGGTTAAGAAATCCGATAATAGTGTGGATGATCGCTTATGCGATATGTTAGAAAAAGCTTTGTTTCCGGGCAGATAAATTACTTTTTACCGCCTTTCTTCTTTTTCTTTTTCTTTCCCATTCCTGTTCCGTAATGGCCGGGCATAGTGTGTAAGTGTAACTAAGCCAAGTATAGCTTTGTTGCCTTAT
>MDTE01076434.1_pt1 | contig 14112 bp, 11 predicted proteins | sample 811231 | NCBI WGS metagenome assembly MDTE01 (sample SAMN05326651, study PRJNA326480) | marine metagenome | isolation source: seawater | place: Indian Ocean: Red Sea | collected 2010 | reverse complement strand
TATCAGGTGGGGCGCGTAGCTCAGCGGGAGAGCACTGTGTTGACATCGCAGGGGTCGCTGGTTCAATCCCAGCCGTGCCCACCATTTTATCATAATGATAAATGCTGATGCGTGATCAGGCGCGAGCCTTCGCCGGAATGCGGTGCCCGCAAATACAATGGCGGCAGCCGGTTTGATCTCTCTCGTCGCGATTGGGTCCTCCGCTTGGATGGCGAGTGTGCTGGTCGTTTTGGCGCTGCTGGTTGCCTTGGTGTCCGGCCCCGCAGATGTCTGCGCGCGCCGCCCGGCACGTCCCGTGTTACTAGCCGTTGCGGCGATCGCATCGGCGCTGCTGCCGCTGTTTGGCTATTGGTTGGCCGGGCGATCTCATCCCAATGCGATCGGGGGGCTCCTGCCTTGGAACGATGCGGCAGGATACTATGGTTGCGCGCTTGCTGTTCTCGATGGGGAAGGGCTTGATGCCTTTTGTCAGCGCCGGCCGGCCTATTCGCTTTATCTTGCGGGGCTCCTGCGCGCCGCGGGCTCCGAGTTGCAGCTCGCTCTGCTATTGCAGGCGTTCCTGAACGCCGCCGCGATATTTGTGGCAGCATACGCCGCGCTGCAGCGCTGGGGCGCCGCTGCGGGGCTAGTCGTGATCGCTGTTCTGGCGCCGTTTGCCGCCGTGACCTCGGTCGCCACGCTCACAGAGAATCTTGGGTTCGTGCTTGGCGCCGCCGGACTTGTGTTTGTCCTAGCGGGTGCTGAGCGGCGCTCGAACGGACTGCTCGTGACGGGTGTGTTCATGTTTAGCGTCGCGCTTAATGCCCGGGCCGGTGCATTTCTGGTGCTGCCGCTACTCATATTGTGGCCATTCCTCGTTGCCAATATGCCGCGCGGCCGCCGTTGGCGTCTGGCCGGAATGCTCGTCCTCGCCGCGGTGGCCGGCTTCGTGCCCGGCCCGGTCCTAGTCGCGTTGCTCGGTGGACCGGTCGACCAAATTCACTCGAATTTCTCGTACACGCTATACGGCCTTGCGGCCGGAGGGGATCGCTGGACCGTTACCTTGACTAGATTGCCAGACGCGACGAGCGACGAAATCTACGCCGCCGCGTTTGCGCTGATCCGCTCGCAGCCGCATCTCCTCTTGTTCGGCCTATTGCAAGGTTTTCTCGAGTATCTGCAAAGGCTGCTGATTTACATCCCGTGGGGGGGCGCGCGGGTGATTCTGGCGATGTTTTGGCTTTGGGGAATCGCGTTTGTGCTGCAGTGGCGCAGTCGCGACGGTGACCGGATATTGGCACTGATCATTGTGGGTGTCGCTTTGTCTTCGCCGGTTCTGTCGATCGACGGCGACACGCGGGTTTACGCCGCGACTGTTACCATCGATGGGTTGCTGGCGGCACGAGGTTTCGCAGGCCTTGTTGCAGGCATCGCCACAGCGACGCAACGCGACCGCTCGATAGTCTGGGCCGGCGCAGTACTTGGGATTGTCGGTTTGCCGCAGATCTTCGTTGCCCACGACCCGCGTGTCTGGGGCGGGACAGTGGTGCTTGGCGGCCTCGTTGCTCTCCTTGCACGATGGATCCGGGCCGACCGTGCCGTCGACCCTCCGGCACATGTTACGGCCGCATTGCCTGCCGCGGCGATCACCGCCGGCGCGGTCATAGTCGCATTCGCTCTCCCCTTCGGGACGCCGGTGCCGCGTGCTCCGAAGGCACACGATGTCAAGGTGGCCTGCCGAGCTGGTGAGGCAGTTATCGCGCGGCTCGGACGCGACAGCCCGGTGATCACTATCGGTAGCCCGGCGGGGCCGCGTAAGCATTGGCCGGTGATGACATCGCGCGACAGGTTTAGAACGGAACTGGACCGTCGTACCCATCTTTATGACGAACTTGCAGCGCTTCCCGCGGAGACGTCTGTCGTGTTCCTTTATGATCGCAAGCCTTTGCCAAAACCGGCAACTCGGATCTCTTTTCTCACGGGGCCCGCGCATCTAGTTCCGACCGATGGGGGGGTGTATCAGCTGTGTGTTTCGGGTGACGTGGCATCCGGACTTACGGATGCGCGCCGTATCTTGTCGGTGGACCGCATTAAGGACGCGCCCGCCGTCCCTTGATTATTGGAGCCACTAGATTGAAGAGTCACGTTCCATGCATCTGATGGTGATCGTCGAGGATCGGATATCGGAGTGGGTATCCAAGGGAGAAATCCTAGATGGATACTTCAACCCGTCGGCGGCGTTCGAAACGGTTACCGTGTTTGGCCTGGTGGGGGATCGCCCCGACGATACGGTGCTGGCGCGCCTGTGTGCCCCGGCGCAACACCGATATATCGGCGCTGGCATCGATCGGCGACGCCTGATGATTGCCACCGGGGGACTGCAACCGGGCCTGTTGATGCGCGCATTGCGAAGGCTGATGCTTCTGATTCCGCCCGATCAGCCTGCGGTGGTGCGTGCATATGGTGATGGGCTCGCGGCGGCAGCCGCCGCGGCCATTGGCCGGGACACGGCCATCCCGTTTGCGGTGAGCGTCCACACCACGGCAGATCAGGATATCGAGGCACGCTATCTGGGCCTGCGTGATCGTCTCTGGCGCCGCCTTCTGCGTCCGAGCGTGCACCAGGCTATGATTGAGGCCAATGTGATCCTAGCAGCGTATACGCCGATCTTGGATCATTTGCCTGACGAAGTGTTCGACAAGGCTCTGGTGGTGCCCAACGTCGTCGGCGTGGCGTCGCGCCCGGTTATTCGGGCACGGCCCAATGGCCCGATGCGCGCGCTTTGGCTCGGACGACAGATGCCGGGACGAGATCCTCGGCCGATTATCTCGGCGCTTGAGATCACGCCCAATGTGACTTTGACCCTGATTGGCGACGGGCCGCTCCATGAGCTTGCACGCCGTGCCGCGAGCGGGTTGGGCGAGCGAGTTCGCTTTGTTCGTGCGATGGCAAACGACAGTCTGTGCGCCTCGCTCATAGATTATGATGTGTTGGTTGTTAATAGTGGTTTTCGTGAAGTGCCCAAGACCGTTATGGAAGCGGCTTTGTCAGGCCTTCCGGTAATCATTAATCGCTTGCCCGCTGCGGATTCGGCGGAATATTCAGAGCTCCCTGTCGTGTTCGCTGATGCGACTACCAGAGGATTCGCGGGGGCGTTGCGGGACCTTGAGAGCAACGCTTCTAAACACAAGGTGCTGGCCCACGAAACGCAGGATGTCGCTTGGCGGTTGTGGGATCCTGCAACGGTAGCCGCCCGGGCGGCGGAAGTGCTGCGCGAGGTTGCCGGTGACCCAGGTAGGAACTTCGATTATTGAGGATTTGGCATGTCGGGGCTGGTGATTTTTGGAACGCGGCCAGAGGCCATCAAGCTTGCACCTGTGGTCGCGCAGCTTCGCGATAATCCGAGCGTAACTGGGCTGGAGATTGTCTGCACGGGCCAGCATGCCGAGATCATGACCCAGACACTCGAAGCGCTCGACCTCGCGGTAGATTCCAACCTCGACCTGATGCGACGCGATCAGACGCCGATGGAGGTGGTCGAGCGAATCATCGCCAATCTCACCAAACGATACGCTCATGCGCGTCCGGACTGGGTGCTCGTACAGGGTGACACGGCGACCGCCTTTGCTGGCGCCGTGTTCGGATATCTAGGAGAGAGCGCCGTAGTGCATCTGGAGGCCGGCCTGCGGACCAATGATATTCGTGAGCCCTGGCCCGAAGAGGGATTTCGCCAAGAGATTGCACGCCTTGCGGATCTCCATCTGGCGCCCTATCCCTGCGCGCGCGAGAATCTCTTGAACGAGGGGATCGATGCCGACCGTGTTCACGTGATCGGTAATACCGGGTTGGACAGCCAGAACGACATGCTGTCTCGGGCGAAGGGAGGGACTTTCGACTGGATGCCTGCGGGGCCGTTTGTCCTAGTTACGCTGCATCGTCGAGAGAATGTTGGTGCACGGCTGGAAGCGGCCTGCGAACGGCTGACGACGATGCTGGACACGCAACCCGATCTGAAAATTTTGTGGCCGATCCACCCAAATCCAAAGGTTCACGCCACCGTCTTCCAGTATTTCGGCGACCGCGGAGATCGCGTGTGGTTAATCGAACCGCTGGACTATCCGAAGTTCCTGCTGGCCCAGCAGGCGGCACAGTTCGTCGTCTCGGATTCCGGAGGCGTACAGGAGGAGGCGGCCTCGATGGGTGTGCGTGTCGCAATCGTTCGCGAGAAAACGGAGCGTCCTGACGCTGTAACTCTGGGGCTAACACGCATCGTTGGGGCGGATGCAATTGGCCTCATCGAGGCTGTGGACGATTTCATGACTACACCGGTCGATCTGGATTCGGTCGCGAAGTGGCGGTTTCTTCAAGGCGATGGGCATGCGGGTACGAAGGCTGCGGCTGCGATCGTCGAACGAGTCGCGGGTGATCAGGTGGTCCTTCGCCGGGCCTGAAACCGCGACGCCAGCAGGCTCATCAGGAGATATGCGCCCAAGAATGATGCGGCTAGTTGCCAGGTCGCAGCCCCGGTAGGCGATGCGGTCAGCCGGATGGCGATCGCGACACCGATCCCGGTTGCGAGTGCAGCTGCTACACGCGCGGTAACCTGTGGTGGTAGTAGTCCGGGTCCGAGCCCCTGCCGGCCGGTCGCGTAGATTAAAGAAAGGGCGAAGCCGATACGCGTGCCGGCAACTGAGGCGGCTGTGCCCAAAAGGCCGAACTCCGGGAGCAAAACGACGATCCCGATAATGGCTACCACCCCCCAAGCCAAGGATACCCACATCAGGAACATCGCTTTTCCCATGATGTAGAGAAAATATTCCCACGGCGTGGCGGCTTGATTCACGAACGCGGCGAGGACGAGCAGGCCGATTGTCGTCGATGAAACCTGAAATGCCTCGCCCACTGCGAGAGTAAGAATCTGAGAGCCCAGCAGAGCGAGTATGACTGCCAGCGGGGTGCCCCATATGATAAAGTTGCCGAAAAGACGGTGGGTGACCGCCATTGCACCACGTGAGGAACCCCGGGCTATCGCCCGCGCCATGCGGGGGTAGAGCAGCCACCAGTAAGGCGCTCCCCAAGATGCGAGCAGTGCTACTAGGGTCTGGGCTGCGACGTAGCGACCGGCCATATCCGCGCCCGCGAGGCTGCCCACTAGGACGCGGTCTATCAGGCCCATCGACGCCTCGCCGAGGCTGGCGAACATGAATGGAATGCCCAGCGCCAGTGCAGCGCGGAGGCCGCTCGCGGGCAGGAACCGAAAACCATCGGCCCAGACGTCCTGTGACCGGGCGAAGTCGGTGGCGGCGAGCAGGACGACAAGGAGCTTGAGCGCCGCGATCGCCGTCAGTGCGGTGACGGGATCGAGGCGATCTGCCAAGAACAGGAGGATCATGGCGAGGAGCGACAGTGCAGCCTCGCCGATCTGCAGCGTCGTCGCTGATCGCACGCGATGACGTGCCCGCAGCGCCTCGAATAGGAGGGATTGCCATGCGGCTGCCGGCAGCAGGACGGCGCCCATTCGAACGAGCATCGTCGCCGACGGGTGATCCGAGAAATGAACAGCAATCCCGTCGGCCAACAGCCACATGACGATTGCGGCCGGTATAGTGAGCCCGGATGTGATCGTGAAGGCCGTGAAGACCGGCGCGGATATCTCCGAGGCGCCGGACGCGCCCGCGATTTGCCTAATCAGGGCGAATCCCAGTCCCAGCAGGACGACCGGCACAAGGATCGCCACCATGGCCTGGGTCTGGGCATAGGCGCCAAAGCCGTCTGCCGCCAACCATCGCGCGAGCAGGAATGCCATGACTAAGGCCGAGCCCTTACTCATGGCTTCGGCCGCGAAGCGCAGGATGAGGTCGCCGTGGAACCGATGGCGTCCGATCATCATCTCAATCGGCCTTTTGGCCCGGGAGATGCGCGACAATGTACCAGCGCTCGGCGAGGCCGGGCAGGCTTTTCGATATGCAAGCATCCCAGCCGGGCCGTGTTTCGCTCCCTCGCACACGGCGAAGCAACCCGGGAACCCGGTCGAGTCCGGGACATAACAGAAACTGGGACAGCACGCCGTGAGGTTCCTGATGGCTGATCTCCAGGCCACAGGCCTCGATCAACAGGCGTGCCTCCCGCGCGGTTTGGCCGTACACCCCGCCGAGCCCGCGTCGTTTGTAGTAGCGATGCCAATAGCGGATCGCGAGCGAGCGTGCACCGGCGATATCGACGACCAGCGTCCCCTGTGGGCGGAGCGCACGGGCCATGGTTTTGATCGCGTCCGCTTGGGCCGATGGCGCGAGCAAAAGCAATGTCGAATAGCAATAGATCAGGTCGAAGCTGTTTTTCGAGAAAGGTAGATCGGGCAGGGCGGCGGCGCAGGCGTGGACGGTGCCTAAAACGTCACGGGTCCGGCTCTGCCGTGCGAGTTCGTGTAGCATTCGCTCGCTCGGATCGACCGCGACGACCGTCAGAGGTTGCCGAGCGAGTTCAAGCGCGTGGCGGCCGGTCGCCGCGCCGACGTCTGCCACGATCCCGCGCTTCCGCGCATGGGCCTCGACGAGCGCCCATTTGCGCCTCTGGATATAATCCGTGCCGATATGGGTCGGATAGGACGCGGCCTCGCGGTCAAAATGGTCGGCGAGGTCCTTCACGCGTCGCTCCGGTTTCCGTTGTTGCGCAGGGATCGCAGGAGGTCGAAGAACGCCGCTGTGCGGGGCCGCGGGACGAGTGTGCCGCGATGGTATGGCGCGAGGTCGCCGCCGAAGCCCTTCTTGAAATCGCTGATGCGCCGGTGTTTGCCGTCCGGCGCGCCGGGGAAGGCCTCGCCGCACTCGTAGTGTAGCAGGCCGTTTGCCGCGAACGAGCGGATCGCATGCCACTGCACAAGATCGTTTGCGCCGCTATGCAGTGCCTCCTTGTCACTCGCCACGACCCAGTATAGTGCCGCTTTTTTGTATACGGCGAAGATATGGATGGCTATCACCCGGCCGTCAGGTGCGACCGCACAGAAGCCCGACGCAAGTCCTTGCGGGATGAAGTCCCCGAAGATCTTCCCAAAGTAGGCCTCGGGCTTTGCTGGAAGCTCGTTGCGTGCGGATGTCGCCCGGTGAAGCCTCAGGAAATCGCCGAAATCGCGGTGTGCGATGTCCCGGACCGTGACGCCGCCGCGCTCGGCCTTGTTGACGGTCTTGCGTACGCGATGTTCCAGATTGCGCCAGAGCGCATCCTCGTCCCGGTCAGCGAGGCGCAGGATCCAGCTCTGAGTCGAGGCCTCGCGGCACCCCAGCATCACCAGCGGATTTACGCCGTTCCCCGAGAGCCGCGCGGGCGCCAGCGGCGCCATAGCAAGCTCGACGCGATAAGCGCCTTCACGCGCGGCCATGGTGGAAAGGCCTTCGCGTAATGCTTTCTCGACACGGGTGCGTTGGCGTGGCGAGAGACCGGGTGCGTAGGCCGGGCCGCCGGTGGATTCCAAGATCGCGCCGAGTTGCCGGACCGGCCGGCGCCCGAGCACGCGGCGCAGGGGTACAAGGGCGACCGGTTCGCTCGCGGCGGCGTCCATGAGCGCGAAACTGCAATCGCGCGTATCTGCCCAAGTCGCATATGCGTCGATCGCTTCCCAGCGATGCCAGATCCATGCCTCCGGAAACGCGTCCGCACATCGGTTCCAGCCTGTGGGCCCGACATCGGTGCGCGCTATGAGTTTTACGCTTGAGTTCAAGATTACCCTCTCGGGTAGATACTTACTCGCTTGCTCGCGATGCCGACAACCTAGCGCCAGCACCGAGAAGATAGACGAAGATGAAATGCGCCCAGTGATATCGAAACACGGAGTTATCGACAACTTGGTGCACGAACAGCCCCATCAGTAGGGCGACGATGGCGATAACGGTTGGCGACATGGACGGGCCATGTCGGGTTGCGGCGAACACCGGCGAAAGCCAGGCGATCAGGACGAAAATAAGCCCAATGATTCCAGTCTCGATCAGCACTGACAGCGACACGGAATATGCGGACATGTTTAGGCCATGGGGGGCATAGACCATCTCCTCGGTCAGTCCGAAACCCTGGCCTGTACCCCAAGCCTTCCCAATGTTCTGTATTGCGATCCGCCATGCGTTTGAACGTTCGCGCAGTTCCAACACTTCCGTGTGCCTTAGATTGGCAACCTGATTAGCAATCCGCCATGCTTCGTACTTCTCGCCTGATTCCACGGCTTCCGCGTACTTTTCGCTCAATTCCGTGGTTTCTGCCGGACTGGATTGCGGATCGGAGCCGTTTGACCACGTAACGAAATAGAGTGCGAATGTCAGGGTGCAGATCAGGAAAACCGAAAGCCGTGCGATTCGGGGGTGGCCCGTACGCAGGACGAGAACAAAAAACAAGCCGGCCACGACCATGATAAATGACGCTCGTGAGCCTGAGAGAAGCAGCAGGAAAACGACCAGTCCGGTAACCAGCGCAAACCCGATACCCTTTCGTCCGCGTATCGGTTGCGCCAATGCGGCCAGCGCTATTGTAGCGATGCCGGCAAACAGGCTCATGCTGTTGGGATTGGATGTCAGGCCGGAATAGCGCGGGATATAGAATCCGATCTCATACTGCCGTCCGCCCTCGGCGACGCCGAACTTCCAACCGTTCAGATCGAGCAGGAAGTAGCGCAGCGCATTCTCGGGGATCGTTGTATCCCAGAAGGCGATCACGATGCCGGAAAACAGCCCCGAAGCGAGGACGATGGCTATCACAAGCGCGATCACCCAGCGGAATGTCTGTCGAGGTCGCGGATCCGCGGCGGCGAGCGCGCATATCGCGAGGCCCGGTACAAAGACTATGAGCCAGCGTCGAAGCGCGGTAGTAGGGTCTTCGGCCCAGAAAAGGCTTGCCGCGGCCCATGCCGCTACCAGAATCAAGGGCATGATGGCGTGTAAATTTGTCCTCAATTGAGCACGCAGCAAAACGGCGCCAACGGCCACCCCCAAGATCTGCAGGACGAGTATTGCTACAGGTGGCGAGGAGACGAACCCATCCGCGTTGTAATAGCCTAGGAAGCCGGTCAGGCTCACCACCAGTGTGAACCGGAGGAAACCGCCGCCCCAAGTCTCGTCGCGGGTCACGTGTCTTGTGCCCCTTCGGCAATGACCCGGTCCAAAACAGCGCGGAATTGCCGTCCGATATTGTCGATGCGGTATTCGTTGCGAACTGCGGCCGAAGACGCGGCCTGCCCGGCGGCGACCGTGCGAATGGCGTTGGCGAGCGTGGTTGCGATGGCCGCGATGTCGGCCGGGTCCACGGACCACCCGCCGACCCGCTCGATCAAGTCCTGAGTCGGTCCTTGCGGCGTTATCGCGAATAGCGGCCTTTGCGTGCCCAGATAGTCCACGATCTTGGAAGTCAGGAATATCGACCGACTAGGTGTTGGTGCATCACTGATGATCAGGATGTCGCAAGCCGCCATCCGATCGAGCGCGGCGGTGTGTGGCAGGATGCCCCCATGCGAAACATGATCGCTTGCGTCGCCAAACTGTGCGAGCTCACGTTTGAATGCCTCGCCGCCGAGGCCGAATGTTTCTAGGCGGAAGTCGGGCAGCGTTTCGTCGACGGCCAGTCGGTCCACAGCCTCGAGCAGGTGGCGCGGGCTGCGTGGCCCGTAGAAGGTGCCGAAGATGCCTAGCCGTATCGGCCCGTCCTTTCGCTGTTGCGCTGATTGCGGATAGAGTTCCGGGTCAAATCCATGCGCGATCACATGGCTCTTGTCCGAGATATCCGGGTCGGGGTGGTGCGACTGAAAATGGTCGCGCATTTCAGCAGTCGGGAAGACCAGCGCATTCGCCTCGCGCAGTACGCTGTATTCGAGTGCCCGACTAAAGGCGGACAAGAGCGGTATTCTTCTATCATATGTTCCGCCGGACCAGGGATCCGAGAAGCACGCGATCCACGGGAGAGAGGGATGCCGTTTCTTGAGCTGGCGTCCTGCAGCGTGAACCGAGTGATACTGCGAGCGAGTGACGAGACAGTCATATGTCTTGGGACCCATTGCTTCCGCACGGGCGGCTGCGGCATTCGTCAGCAGCATGTAGCGGTCGGGCCTGAGGGGCAGGCGGGATATTTTTCCTAGGGCACGTAAAAACGTTCCGTCGATGCGTTCGATCCGGCCGAAGCGCTTCGCCACATAGTCGTCGAGACTATGGTCCGGTGGTTGTGGGAAGAGGCTGGCCCCCGCGGTCACCACGTCGACCGCGGCATCGGGGATAGCGGCCATCGTTTTCGACGTCACGAAGGCCTCCGGGCTGGCGACGGGCGGGAAGCAGTATCCCATGCAGAGGATGCGCATCGGGCCGTCACTCATGACCGGCTCCGGATAGCACCGACGTAAAGCCCGGTGCGGAATAGGGCGCGAACCGGCTAAGCAGGGTGATAACCGCATCGTCGCCCTCGATATCCGCGGGATCCAGATAGAGGTTGAGCAGCAGGGGTTGGCCGGCCTGCATCAGACCGAGATAGGCCTGCAGTTCGGCGCGCAGCCGATCCGTCGTGCCGGCGCCGTTGCGAACGAGCCCCCAACTGTCGAGGATTTGCCCCGGTTCACTGAGGCAGCCGCTGACCGGGAACTCTACGATACCGGCGCGCGAGAAGAAGGGGCCGTGGCGGAGAGCGAACAGGGGTCGGGTAGAGCTGGAATGGCGATAGCCGATGTCGGACAGATACTGCCACAGGGTTGCCAGATCGGCGGGGCGTTCGAAACTCGCGAAATGTGGCGTACGAAAACTTTCCGGCGTCTGGCCCAGAATGTCGTTGACAGCGTCGTGCCCGCGCCGAATGTCGCGCTTCCAGTCATCCGGATCCATCGCGCTGTAGAAGTAGGTCGAAGTTACGGCACCGGTGTTCGTGTCCAGCGCGGCATGGCGTCGGAACCCGTGGTTGAGGAAGACTCCGCCATCGTCGGCGATGGCGCGATAGCCCGTCGCGCCCGAATCGAGGACCTCGCCGGCCACGGCGTAAAGAGGCGATAGGCCGCCGGCCCGCAGGTGCGGGTGCAGGCGCTCGGCGGCAGCGCTGTCAGCATCGGTGTCGCAGTCGAAGGACAGCACGAACAGAGGCCCTCGCAGGCCTGCGCGGCGTGCGAGCGCGCTGGCCCGGCGTGCGGCACGTGCCGGGGCTAGGCGGCTGTATGCCCATGCCCAGGCAAGTCCTGGATCCTGTATCGCTCTGGAAATTTTGTTGAGCATAGGCCTGTATGCTTTGACGGCGGATGGCATCGGCAATGCGATGCGGGCAATGGGAATGATATTGGATTGATTGTACGCGATTCTGACTGTTGGCCGCGATGCCTTCGGATGCTTCGGTGAAGATGCCTCGTGGACTCCGGCACAACCTAAACTCTAGACTATTTTAGACCCGCGCGTCGGGCGGGGCACGGGATTGGAGATTTTACCATGAATGGCCGGGAGGCGGATGTATCGCAGGCGCCCGAGATCGAGGCGGAGCTCAACTATCTGGTGGACACGAGCGAGACCCCGGTGTTTCGTCAAACCAAGAATGCAACTGATCTTGTCAGTCTCGGCGGTACGCGAAGGCCGCGCACGGTCACTATTCGAAACGCTCGGCCGACAGCGGAAGAATTTTCCCTCGACAAGCAAGGCTTCGCCTTTGCAACGCAGGTGACGAAGGTTACTGATTTCAATGACGATGCGCAGTTGTCCTCGATCTATACGCCGGAGATCGAGCGGCTGGTGGCCGAGATCGCCGGGGCCAGCGCGAGCGTGGTATTCGATCACACCCGGCGTTCGACACGGCCGTCGCATCGTGAGAAGTACGGGTCACGTGATCCCGTTCCTGCGCCCCACAGCGACTATGACGACGCCTCCGCCCGACAACGCATGCATGATAAATTTGGCGACACGGCTGAAGAGCGCCTTCGGGGCCGGTTCGCCATCGTCAACGTTTGGCGCTCAATGTCGGGAACTATCGAGCAATGGCCGCTGACCATCTGTGATTCGCGCACCATCGACGAGGAATATCTGATCTCGACCCAGCGGGAGGCGCCGATTCGCCCTGAGCCGTCCTTTGAGTACGCCCGTCCAAGTGCCACGCGCCATTCTGCTTACGATGGCAATCATCGCTGGTACTACTTCCCCCGAATGACCGGCGATGAAGTCGTGCTATTCAAGAACTACGATACGCGCGACGACGGCACGGCGCGCTTCGCGCTGCACTCGGCCTTCGAGGATCCCACGACGCCGGCTAACCCGGCGCCGCGGGAGACCATCGAGACCCGCGCATTTGCGTTCTACGACTAGCCTTCCAGCTGAGGGAGACACCCCGTGTCGGACCCCGTCTTAACTGTTGAAGCGCCCAGCGATGACGTGCTGATTGTGCGTCTGAACCGCCCGCATAAGCGTAACGCATTGTCGTCCGAGCTGAAGCGCGAGCTTGCTGTGACGGCGCGGACACTCGAAGAGCGCACCGATATCGGCGCGGTTATACTGGCCGGCGCAGGCGGTGCCTTCTGCGCGGGCAACGACCTGTCTGAGCCGGATTCCTTTGCGCAAGACATGCCCCTGGCGGAGGCTAGGCGGCACATCCGGCTGGGCCTCGAAATGTGCCGCGCTTGGGAATCCTTGCCGCAGCTGACGATCGCCGCGGTCGATCGGTTCGCGATCGGCGGGGGGGTCTCGCTCGCACTCGCCTGCGACTTTCGAATCCTCGGGACCGACGCGTGGGTGCGAGCACCTGAGGTCGATCTCGGGATCACCTATTCATGGGGAACGCTACCGCGCTTGGCACGCCTAGTTGGCCCGGCGCGCGCGAAGCTGATCGCGGGGCTCTGCCGGCGCATCGATGCGCCGACGGCACATACGTGGGGACTTTGCGAGGATGTCACGGACGATCCGTTGGCCGCGGCTTTGGCGATGGCGACGGAGATAACCTCCAAGCCTCGGGTTGCTCAGCAGATGGTCAAGGAATCCGTGAACCGGTTTTTCGCAGGCCCTGATACCGCAACTCTCGAGCATGATCAGGTGCTTCTCAACATGACCGATCCGGACGCCCGGATCCGGCAGGCGGAAATACTAGACCGTTTGCGCGGTGCTTAGCGTTCGCACCTAGGCCGCGCGGGTTTTGCTGACTTTCGCCATGCGCGTGCGACTGCGGTCCAATGCGCTCATGAGTCACGTCCCGTATGCACCACAACTCGACCCGGCTAGGCGCGGCGATCCGTATCTCGATATCCCGCGATCCGGGGGTACTATGATCAACTGGACTATGGTCCAGTATTACATCAAGCCCGACTACGAAGCGTCTGTGTTCGGCTAGGTCGCGGGCGGCCGTCTGACCCATTCGCGACTTCCTATACCGGAATCACGAATGCTTCCTCGCTACTGGAGAAGGTTTTCGTCGGCCTTCCTGCTTTTAGCCTCGATACCGCGAGCGGGCATTTTCCGAAGGGGCGTGCCGTCAACTAAATCATCTGTTCCTCGCGATTGCGCCACGTCGGCGACTTCGGCAGGCCGATGGGCTGGTAATTTTCGAAGTTGATGCCCCATTGTCGTTTCCAGAGCACCCAGCGGAAATGGTTTTATCCAATATTTTTGTCAACACAGCTTCCATATATTCGGCAAATCCTTTAGACAAAAAAATAAAACACTTCAGATTTTTTTATCCATAGGGAGGGAATTCGATGAAATTCCATCACAAGTCAACTTGGGCGGGTGCCGTTTCGGCGATCGCTCTTCTCGCAACCGGCACAATTGCTCAGGCAGATGGTCACCTCAACGCTCAGGAAAAGGCGCTAATCGCTAGTGCCAAAGCGGAGGGTGCTGTGACCATCATCAACCCGCTATTCAGTGATCGCACAGCCCAGCGCATGGGTGCTGCATTCAAGAAGCGCTATGGCCTTGGCGACGACTTCAAGTTTGCCAGCCTGCGCAAAGGCACCGGCGCCACGGTTGCCCAGGTCCGTCAAGAGATTAAGGCCGGGAAGTTCACGGTCGACATGATTCTTGTCTCGGCCCCGGGTTTCTTTGACCAGGCCGCCAAGCGTGGTGCGTTCGTGAAGCTCGATTCGGGCTATTGGAGTGATTTCTCCAAGACCATGGAAACGGCCGGACAGTATTCCAACTATCCGCACGTCGTGACCCCGCT
>MDTE01197360.1_pt1 | contig 14113 bp, 14 predicted proteins | sample 811231 | NCBI WGS metagenome assembly MDTE01 (sample SAMN05326651, study PRJNA326480) | marine metagenome | isolation source: seawater | place: Indian Ocean: Red Sea | collected 2010 | reverse complement strand
TTGCACCGGGTTTATTCTAAAATGATTATAGATGGAAAAAAAATAGCTGCTGAGCTAAGGCAAGAATTAAAAATGAAAGTAGCAGAAATTAAGTCTAAATTTAACTCTGTTCCTGGATTAACTGTAATTTTAGTAGGCGAAGATCCTGCAAGTAAAATTTACGTTAAAAACAAAGAAAAATTTGCAAAAGAGGTTGGAATGAATTCTGAAGTGATTAAATATCCAGCAGACTTACAAGAAAAAAAATTATTAAATAAAATTAATGAGCTTAATAAAGATGATAAAATTTCAGGTATATTAGTTCAGCTCCCTCTTCCTAAACATATAGACAAAAGAAAAGTAATAGAAACTATAGATCACAAAAAGGATGTTGATGGTTTTCATCCTATGAATGTTGGTAATTTGTCCTCAGGTTATGATAGTAGCATTCCATGTACGCCTCTAGGATGTAGTTTGTTGCTCAAAAAAGTTGAAAAAAATTTAAGCGGAAAACATGCGGTAGTAATTGGAAGATCCAACTTAAATGGAAAACCAATGACACAATTACTTTTAAAAGAAAATTGTACTGTAACCATAACTCATTCAAAAACAAAAGATTTAAAAGCAGAATGCCTTAAGGCGGATATAATTATTGCAGCAGTAGGAATCCCTAAATTAGTCAAAGGAGACTGGATAAAAAAAGGGGCAATAGTTATAGACGTTGGTATAAATAAAACTGATACAGGTATAGTAGGTGACGTTGATTTTGATACAGTTTCCAAAGTAGCTAAAGCAATTACACCAGTTCCAGGCGGAGTGGGCCCCATGACTATCGCATGCTTACTTAACAACACTGTTGAATGTTTTAAGAAAGCTCATTTAAAATAAGCAAATATATTAACGAAGTCTTTTTTTGTGTAAATTAATAAATCTTTCAACATTTGATTTATTAAATGACCTGTTTTCCTCAAAGGATACTTTTTTCATTGAATATGCTTTGCTTTTAGTTTGTCTTGAAATAATTGTAATATTGCCCTTATATAACTTAAGTTTAACGAATCCGTTTACTTTATTTCTTTTTAGATCAATAATTTTTTGAAGTTTGAATCTTTCTTTCGAATACCAATAACCATTGTAAATAAGTTTGGCATATTTGGATATAATTTCATCTTTTTTATGCATAGTTTCTTTATCAAGAGTAATAGATTCAACAGCTCTATGTGCAGTCATTAATAAAGTTCCGCCTGGCGTCTCATAAACACCTCTAGATTTTATTCCTATAAATCTATTTTCAACCAGATCGACTCTTCCAATACCATTTTTACCTGCAAGCATATTTAATTTTTGTAAAAGATTTCCTGGAGATAATTTTTTACCATTAATGGTTGATGCGTCTCCATTTTTAAATCCTATAGTTACGTAGGATGCTTTGTTAGGAGCTTTTTCAGGTGAAATTGTTCTTTGAAAAATAAATTCTGGGGCTGAATTTTTAGGATTTTCTAAAAGTTTACCCTCAGTTGATGTGTGAAATAAATTATCATCAACAGAAAATGGTGCAGATCCTCTCTTGTCTTTAGGCACAGGTATTTTATTTTTTTTTGCATATTTAATTAAATCTGTTCTCGAATTTAATTTCCATATTCTCCATGGTGCAATCACTTTAATTTTTGGTCCAAAGTAATGATAACCAAGTTCAAACCTAACTTGATCATTACCTTTTCCTGTTGAACCGTGAGAAACAGCATATGCACCAAATTTTTTTGCTGTTACAATTTGTCTTTTTGCAATTAAAGGTCGTGCGATAGAGGTTCCTAGTAAATAAATGCCTTCATAGACCGCGTGCCCTCTAATCATTGGATAAATATAATCTTTAACAAATAAATCTTTAAGGTCTTCAATAATAATTTTTTTAACACCAAATTTTTTTGCGTTATCAGCAATTACTTTTTTGTTTATTTTTTGCCCAATGTCGGCAGTAAATGTAATTATTTCCGCTTTATAGTTTTCTTGCAGCCATTTAAGTATTATAGAAGTGTCCAAACCGCCAGAATAGGCAAGTACTATCTTCTTTCGTTTTTTCATTAACAATATAGTTTTAGCTACAATTTTTTTTTGCTGTGTTGTACGCTTTTGTAAAACCCATCATGGAATAGTGATCAGTTGTTTGATCTCCTTTATTTGTATTTCCAATGATCATCAATCTCGAGGCTTTCTTCATGGTAGTAATTAATTTTGCTTCATCTTCATTATCAACTACCCATGCAAATTTTCCTTTTGAAAATAAGTCGTATGTTTTTTTACCAGATTTGGCAGCCACGGGTGCTTTTAGTTTAAATTCATAACCGTTAGTAACACTAACTTCATTTTTAATATTTTCATTTGGTCTAAAGCTGACAAATAGTCTTGAAGGTTCTCTTTTTAATTTTTTTGGCGCTCTTACAACTGGTATTGATTGAGCAAAACAAATTTTACTACCTTCTTTGGTTAAAATAAAACTTTCCCAGTCTTTAAACTTTCCTATACTTTTCAGGCCTTCTTCTCCATAAGAATATGAAATTGTAAGTAGAAAAAAGAATAATATTAATATTGAGTTTTTTTTTAAGGGCATGGGTTAGGATATTTTTTTTGAATCTCACCTATTTTTGAAATTAATTCTTTATTTAAATTAATGTTTACACTATCTATATTACTTTTCAACTGCTCCATTGTCGTCGCTCCAATTATTACAGAAGTAACAAATGGCTGAATTTCACAAAACTTAATTGCCATTTGAGCAATATTTAAATTAAAATTTTTAGCCAAATTCCAATATTCTTCTATGGCTTTTTCTGAATTGATCGTTCTATATCTTGGCCAAAAGTCATAAAATAGATCCATTCTTGAATTTTTAGGCATTGCACCATTTCTATATTTTCCGGATAAATATCCTGAAGCTAATGGTGAATATGCTAATAAGCCAACCTTCTCTCTGATTGAAATTTCTGAAAGGTTAACTTCAAATCCTCTATTTAAAAAATTATATGCATTTTGAATAGAAACAATTCTGGTGATTTTTTTTTGTTCTGAATATTTTAAATATTGATTTGTTCCCCAAGCGCTCTCATTGGATATTCCAATATGTCTTACTTTTCCAGATTTAACTAAATTATTTAATGCATCTAAAGTTTCTTCAATGCTTACAGAGGTATCCGAATTTTTATGTTCATATTCTAGTTTGCCAGAAAAGGCACCGTAAGGTCTGTCTGGCCAATGCACCTGATACAAATCTATATAATCAGTTTTTAAGTCTTTTAAACTTCTATTAGCAGCAAATTCAATTTGTTTTTTATTAAGCCGTGTCTTTTCACCATTAGGTCTTAACCAAGTCATCGGTGAAGCACCCGCCACTTTGTCTGCTAAGATTATTTTTTTTCTATTTTTTCTTTTGTTAAACCATTCTCCTATAAATTGGCTAGTTTTGCCTCTAGTTTCAGGTTTCATTGGCACAGCATATAGTTCAGCGGTATCGAAAAAATTTATTCCTTGATCTATGGCGTAATCCATTTGTTGAAATGCATCTTTTTGGGTGTTTTGCTCTCCCCAAGTCATGGTACCGAGACAAATTGTACTGACTTTTAAATCTGTATTACCTAACTTCTTAAAATTCATGCCTTTAAATAAACTATTTTAAAGTTTTATTAAACTAATCTAACATCTTGAAAATTGCTTCGTATGCCAATATATTTATCTTATTATTATGGAATTTAATAAACAAAATATTCAATCAAAAGCAACTACATCTGAATCACATATTATAGATGAAGGTTTAAGAGCGTATATGCTAAAGGTTTATAATTATATGTGTTCAGGCATATTTTTAACGGGTATTATTTCTTTATTTCTTTTTAAGTTATCTGTTGTAATGGCACCGGATGGATCAATAAGCGGATTAACGTCTATTGGAAACGCTTTATATAATTCAGCATTAATGTGGGTCGTTATGCTCGCTCCTTTAGGAGTAGTTTTTTATATGAGTTTTGGTATTAAAAAAATGAGCGCAGCTAAAGCCCAGATGACTTTTTGGATTTTTGCTGCATTAATGGGAGCTTCGTTATCGTCAATATTTTTAGTTTATACCGGCGCAAGCATTACACGAGTATTTTTTATTACCGCAGGAACTTTTGGCGCAATGAGTATTTATGGTTACACAACAAAAAGAGATTTAACAAAATTAGGTTCTTTTCTCATGATGGGACTAATAGGAATTATAATTGCATCAATAGTAAATATATTTATGAAGTCTACAATGATGTATTTTGTTATATCAATCTTGGGAGTTTTAATATTTGTTGGATTAACAGCTTACGATACGCAAAAAATTAAAAATATGTATTTAGTAAGTGATACTGGCGAGGTTATGGGAAAAAAAGCAGTAATGGGTGCACTTACGCTTTACTTAGACTTTATTAATTTATTTATTATGTTGCTTAGACTTTTTGGTCAAAGACGATAAAGTTAATTAACCAACTTAAATTTTTTCCAAACTATTTTATTAATTAAATTTTCTAAGCTTTCAGAATTATTAATCTTTCTGTTTTGGGAATCGGTAATTAAGTATTTTTCATTTTCATTTCTAGGTTTAAAATTTTTTGTAATCTTATATGCGGGGAACTCAGATGTTCTATGATATACGTTAAAACTAACTTCCTTTTTTGAAATACTTAATCCATAATCTTTCCAATCACCACCCGATACCATTTTAGCATATAAATTTAATATTAATTTTAACTCTTTTTTATTAAAGAAAATATCTATTTTTTTGTTTTCATTATTAACAATTAATTTTAAATGTTTCATAATTATATTATTTTAATTTATATTTATTAATTAAAGTGATTTGACTTGCAGCAAATAAAAAACTAATTGGCATTAAACCCCAAACTTTAAAATTTACCCAAAAGGCTTCGGTTTGGGTTCTCCACACAATTTCATTTAATATAGCTACAAAAATAAAAAAACCTATCCATCGACTATTTAGTTTTTTCCAACCCTCATCTTTTAAATTAAAAGCATTTTGGAAAAGTACTCTTAGTAATGGTTTTTCAGTAAAAAACTTGCCAAAGAAAAGAATACCAGCAAAAAGTAGATTTATAATAGTAGGCTTCATATAAAAAAATATCTTATTGTCAAAATAAAGCGTTAATCCTCCGAACAATGTAATTAGGACACCACTTAAAAGTGGTACCATAGATATTTTTCTTTCTAATATATAAACTACTATTAGGGCTATAATTGTTGCTATAATGAAAGGTGTTATGGCTGTCTTTAAATCGTTCTCATTACTAAAATATATTATGAAGAAAATAAGCAACGGCCCAAAGTCTGTTGCGAATTTTATAAAAGAACGCATGATAAAATGTTAACATATGTGACATCCAAGGTATATTTTTTCTATTGATTTTTTTTAAAATATAAATACTCTAAGTTAATCAAATGGCAGTAACTACGGCTAAATTTTCTATAGGGGACGTTGTGAAGCATAAACACTTCGATTTCAGAGGTGTTATTTATGATGTTGATTTTGAATTTAATAATTCTGAAGAATGGTACCAATCAATACCAAAAGATGTAAGACCAAGGAAAGATCAACCGTTTTATCATTTGTTAGCTGAGAATGATGAAATTACATATGAGGCTTATGTTTCAGAACAAAATTTGATAAGCGATCATTCAGATGAGCCTATTAAGCATCCTTTAATTGAAGAAATTTTTACAGGAAAAAAAGGTTTTGGTTATTTTAAACCATCAAATTAATTCAGCATTATTTTTCCTGCCTTAAATTAAACAATATTCACTCAAAAGTTAGACAAAATATTATTGTATTTAGGTGTCCAATGCCTAGTTGAGAGTTCCTTACACAATCTTCATCTCCCTCTTGGTCTCTTAATTAGGCATTATTAGTCTTCAATATTTCAAAATAACAAAATCTGTTTATTTTTAGCATTTAAGGTTATATGTTTGTACATATGAGAAAAACTATTTTGACTATTTTTTTATCTATGATGTTTGCTTTTACTTTTCTAAACAAAGCAAATAGTGAAGATGAAAATATACAAAATGAAAATACAGAATTAAATTTTTTTACTGGAATGTTTGATTACAGTGATAGCGGTCAAGCTTCAGGTCTATTAGGGTTTCAACATCAAAATGAAGATTTATACAGAGAAAGTTTTTTAGGAAAATTATCTCCAATTACTGGAGGCTTTTTAACTGAAAAAAGTGGATTTTATTTATATACCGGAGCACAAGCGGAATTTAATTTAGGACTAGTTACAATTACTCCAAGTTTCGCTCCGGGGTATTATAATTATGGAGATGGGAAAGATTTGGGATATCCTTTGGAATTTAAGAGTGAGGTTCAATTGTCACTAAATCTAACCAACGATACTGAGTTTGGAATGTCTTACAATCATATATCTAACGCTAGTCTTGGAGATAATAATCCTGGCGCCAATAGCTATATGTTAAACTTTCTTAAGCGATTTTAATTTAAATAAAGCAAATTTAAAACTATGATTAATATATGAATCTTAAAGATTGTCATAATGTTGAAGATTTTAGAAAACTTGCAAAAAAAAAATTACCCAGCCCAATTTTTAATTATATTGATGGTGGGGCAGATGACGAAATAACATTAAAAAGAAATACTGAATCTTTTAATAAATGCGATCTTGTTCCAAGCGTATTAACAGGTGCAAATAATATTGATTTATCAACCACAGTTTTGGGACAAAAAATTAATTTTCCTCTTTTTCTTTCAGCTACTGCTATGCATCGCCTTTATCATTATGAGGGAGAAAAGGCTACGGCAAGGGCTGCTGAAAAAGCTGGCACAATGTTTGGTATATCAACAATGTCAACTACTAGCATTGAAGATATTGGCAAGTTAACAAATGGTCCTAAACTATTTCAGCTTTATATTCATAAAGATAAAGGTCTAACCGATAACTTGATAGATAGATGTAAAAAATCTGGATTTAAAAGCATGTGTTTAACAGTAGATGCTGTAGTAGCTGGCAACAGAGAAAGAGATCATAGAACAGGTTTCTCAACTCCTCCCAGGCTAACATTAGGGAGTTTATTAAGTTTTTCTTTACATCCTACGTGGAGTTTAAATTATTTATTTAGAAAAAAATTTGAATTATCGAATGTAATTCATACTACAGACAAAGGAAGTAAAATAGATCAATCTGTAATGAATTATATGAATGAACAATTTAAAACAGAAATGAGCTGGGCTGATGCAGAGTATTGTGTAAAAAAATGGGGAGGACCATTCGCTCTTAAAGGAGTTATGTCAGTTGAAGATGCAAAAAAAGCAGTTGATATTGGGTGTAGCGCTATAATAATTTCAAATCACGGAGGACGGCAACTTGATGGTTCACGCACACCATTTGATCAGCTAAGTGAAATTGTTGATGCTGTAGGAGATAAAATAGAAATAATTTTAGATAGTGGAATTAAAAGAGGAACTCACGTTTTAAAAGCACTAGCTCTTGGCGCAAAGGCTTGTAGTTTTGGAAAAGCTTATTTGTTTGCTTTGGGAGCTGCAGGTCAACAAGGTGTTGAATTATTACTTCAAAAAATGAAAGCAGAAATAAATCGAGACATGATATTAATGGGATGTAAATCTTTAAAGGATCTTAATAGATCAAAAGTTATATTTAGAAAATACTAAAAATGAAAATTGCAAAGAGGGTGGATAAACTTGGCACGGAAGCAGTTTATAATATATTTGCAAATACAAAAAAATTAATAAAACAAGGTAAAAAAATAATTGATTTAAGTTTAGGACAATCTGATTTTAAATCTCCTAAACATGCGGTTGATGCTGCAATTAAAGCCCTGGAAGATGGACATCATGGCTATACTTTACCAAATGGCATGATTGAATGCAGGGAAGCCGTAAGTAGAAAAATAAAGAATTTATATAAGGCTAATATTGATCCTGAGAGAATAATTATTATGCCTGGAGGAAAACCCACAATGAGCTTCGCCATCTCCTTTTTTGGAGAGCCAGGAGCTGAAATTGTATATCCAGATCCTGGTTTTCCTATTTATGAGTCAATGATTAACTTTACTGGAGCCAAATCAATTTCCTATGATATGACTAAAAATAAAGATTTTTCAATTAATCCTGAGAAAATTTTGGAGATGATTAATACTAAGACTCGTCTACTAATTTTGAATAATCCTCATAATCCAACAGGAGGTTTTACTAATAAAAATGCAATAGATGAGTTAGTAAAAGGATTAAAAAAATTTCCAGATTTAGTAATTTTAAGCGACGAAGTATATGACAGATTAATTTTTGGCAAAGAAGAAATTCCAACTTTGCTAAATTATCCAGAAATTTATGACAGGCTTATTGTTTTAAATGGATGGAGCAAAACTTATGCAATGACAGGATGGAGACTTGGTTGGGGTGTATGGCCAGAAAAACTTATTGAAAGCGTATTCAAATTTTGTGTGAATAATCATTCATGCGTGAATACTCCAGCTCAATACGGTGCAATTGCCGCGCTAGATGGACCCGAGGATCATTTGAATAATATGATAAAAGAATTTTCCACAAGAAGAAAACTTATTGTGGAAGGCCTAAGAAGTTTAAAGGGTGTTGAATGTAGTTTACCAGGTGGATCTTTTTTTGTGTTTCCCAATGTTAAAAATACCGGAATGAATGGTGAAGAATTTACACAAAAATGCTTAGAAGAAGCTGGCGTGGCTATGATACCAGGGACGGCATTTGGAAAATTTGCCACACATAATGTAAGAATTAATTTTGCTACTTCAAAAGAAAATATAAGCAAAGCTATAGAAAAAATAGATAAAATACTCAAATAATTCACATTTCCTTTTTTGACCGATGAGCTTTTAACCTGTAATATATTTTTATGTCTAAATTAGCTATGCCAAAAGTTGATCGAAAGCTCATAGCAAAAAAAGCTGAGATTGTAGCAAATCTTAAAAAAATTATTAAAGCAGAAAATATTTTAGATCATGAAGATCAAGTACGACCTTTTGAAACTGATGCACTATCAGCTTATAAACAAAAACCGCTAATTGTTATTTTTCCTGAAAATACTAAAGAGGTGAGTGCTATACTTTCTTATTGCAACAAAATGCGAATCAAAGTTGTGCCTCGTGGAGCTGGAACCGGATTATCAGGAGGTGCTTTACCATTAGCTGACTGTGTGCTTTTATGTTTGGGAAAATTTAATAAAATTACCGAGATTGATTATAAAAATAGGTGTGTTACTGCACAACCGGGTGTAACAAATTTATCAATAACCCAAGCCGTCGAAGACAAAGGTTTTTATTATGCTCCTGATCCTTCAAGTCAAATAGCTTGTTCAATTGGAGGAAATGTTGCTGAAAATTCTGGAGGTGTTCACTCGCTAAAGTATGGAACAACAACAAATAATATTCTTGGCTTAGAAGTTGTTTTTATGGATGGAACTATTAGCAGATTAGGAGGTAAAACTTTTGATTCAGAAGGCTATGATTTGTTAGGATTGGTTACTGGATCAGAAGGTTTACTATGCGTAATAACAGAAGTTACAGTAAAAATTCTTAAAAAACCACAAACTGTCAAAGCTGCATTAATTGGTTTTCCTAGCATTGAAGATGGAGGACAATGTGTATCCGATATTATTGCAAGTGGAATTATTCCTTCAGGAATGGAAATGATGGACAAGGCATTAGTGCATGCGACTGATGATTTTGTTAAAGCTGGCTATCCTAGAGATGCCGAATCAATGTTAATTGTTGAATTAGATGGAACAGAGTTTGAAGTAAAAGAGCTAATCAACAAAGTAGATGCCATTGCTAAAAAAAATAATTCTTCAAGTATTAAAATTAGTAAAAATGAAAAACAAAGATTAAAATTTTGGGCAGGGCGTAAAGCTGCATTTCCTGCATGTGGTGATATGGCTCCAGACTATTATTGTATGGACGGAACTATTCCAAGAGGTCAATTAGCTAATGTATTAAAAGAAATAGGAAGACTATCAAAAAAGTATAATTTACCGGTAGCTAACGCATTTCACGCAGGAGATGGAAATCTTCATCCATTAATTATGTATGATGCTAATGAAAAAAATTCTTTAGAAAAAACTGAAAAATTTGGTGCTGATATACTTAAGTATTGTGTGAAAGTTGGCGGAGTTTTAACAGGAGAGCATGGTGTTGGCGTAGAAAAAAGAGAATTAATGTGCGAAATGTTTAATAATAATGATATTAAACAGCAAATAAAAATTAAACAGGCATTAGATTCTAGCTCATTATTAAATCCTGGAAAAGTTTATCCAATCTTAAGAAAGTGTGCAGAAGAAGGGAGAATGCATGTCCACAGAGGAAAAACAAAATTTTCCGACATACCGAGATTCTGATTCCATCGAATATCCAAAAAGTGAAAAGGAAGTTTCAGTCTTAATAAAAAAATTTTATAAATCTGGAATTCCAGTCGAATTAATTGGATCAGGCTCAAAAAGTAAAATGGGAAAGCCACTTCAATGTGCAAAAACTTTAAATTTGTCAAAGTTAAACGGGATTATAGAATATTTACCTGAAGAACTTTATATCAAAGTTAAGGCTGGTACACCAATACAGGACATAGAAGAAAAATTGAAAAAAAATAAACAACAACTGGCTTTTGAACCAATGGATTTTGGTATTTTTTTAAATGGTAAAAGTGATTATGGAACTGCGGGAGGACAAGTAGCATGTAATATTGCAGGCCCAAGAAGATTTAAGGTAGGGAGTGTCAGAGATCATATTTTGGGATTTAGAGGCGTAAATGGAAAAGGTGAAATTATAAAATCAGGGGGAGTAGTAGTTAAAAATGTTACAGGTTATGATCTAAGCAAATTAGTATGTGGATCTTACGGAACTTTAGTTGCGTTAACTGAGATCACATTTAAAGTTTTGCCGATTGCTGTGGAAAAGAAAACCTTAGTAATTCATAATCAAAATTTAGAATATGGAATAGATCTTTTGGATAAAGCAATAAGTTCTTCAAATGACATTTCCGGGGCTGTTTTTTTTCCTAAGAACCAAAAAGTCTCTGGTTGTACAATGGATATTGAAAAAACTTTTAAATTAAATGATCTTAAAAATATAGGATCTTTTACCGCAATTAGAGTTGAAGGATCAAAGAATTCGATTGATGAAAGAGTACAAAATTTAATTAAAGAGTTAGATATTTTAAATTCAAGTATTTCTATTCTCGAATCATATCAATCAGAAATTTTTTGGTATAAAATTAGAAGTTTAGAATTTTTTTCTTCTTCAAAAAATAGCATTCTAAGAATTGTTGTTCCGCCATCAGAATGTATTAAATTAGTATATCAACTTTCTCATAATTATAGATATTATATGGATTGGGGCGGAGCTTTAATGTGGATGGAAGCTTTTCAACTATCAGAAGAAATGTTTGATTCAATAAGAAAAAAAGTTGTGAGGTTAGGGGGTTATGTCACAATGATAAAAAATTCAGACTATCTTCCATATGTGGAGGATGTGTTCACTATAAACAGAGACCATTTTAATATATCCCAAAACATAAAAAAAAGTTTTGATCCCAAAAGAATACTTAATCCTGGAAAAATGTATACAGGTATATAGATGGAAACTAATTTTTCAAAAGAACAATTAAAAGATCAAGATAATAAATCTAGCGAAAAAATTTTTAGAAAATGTGTTCATTGCGGATTTTGTAATGCTACTTGTCCAACCTATCAGCTATTAGGTGATGAGTTAGATGGACCAAGAGGAAGAATTTATTTAATTAAAGATATGCTAGAAAATAATAAACCAGCAAATAAAAAAATTGTAAAACATATAGACAGATGTCTATCATGTTATAGCTGCATGACAACCTGTCCATCCGGTGTAAATTATATGCATTTAATTGATCACGGGAGAAATCATATAGAAAAAACTTATAAAAGATCTTTTAGTGATAGATTTGTAAGAAATTTTTTGTCAGCAGTTATATCTAATTCATTTTATTTTAGAATTATTGGCAAATTAATTTTAATTATCAAGCCACTTCAATTTCTTTTTCCTAGACAAATTAGAGAAATGATTAGTTTTATGCCATTGAATTTTCCCAAAAAAAAACTACCTAAAAAAAGAATATATCCAGCAGAAAAAATAAAAAAGCCAGTTGCAAGAGTAGCTTTGTTAACTGGATGTGTTCAAAAAGTTCTTTCTCCACAAATTAATGAAGCTACAATTAGATTATTAAATCGACATGGCATTGAGGTAGTTATTTCAAAAGGTGTTGATTGTTGTGGTTCTATAAATCATCATTTAGGTAAAAAAGATTTAGCTGAAAAAATTTTCAAAAAAAATATCCTAACCTGGTACGATGAATATTTAAATAATGGATTAGATGCTATAATTTCAAATACATCTGGTTGCGGGACTACCCTAAAGGATTATGGATTTATATTTAGATCAGATCAAAATTTAAAAAAAAAAGCTAAAAAAATATCTGAATTAACAAAAGATATATCAGAATATTTAGGGGACAATGTTAAACTTAATTTTATTAAAAGCTCTGAAAATAATAAAGAATACAGGATTGCTTATCATTCAGCTTGCTCAATGCAACACGGACAAAAAGTTCATGATGTTCCAAAAAATTTAATTAAACAAACGGGAAACAGGGTAATTGATATTCCCGATGGACATATTTGTTGTGGATCAGCAGGTACTTACAATTTACTTCAAAGTGATATAGCAAACAAATTACTAAATAATAAAATTTCAAATATAGAAAAAATAAATCCTCAATTTATAACTACAGGAAATATAGGATGTATTATGCAAATTGCAAAAGGTACAAAAATTCCAATTTTACACACAGTTGAAATCATTGATTGGTATACTGGTGGACCAAAACCGAAAGTTTTAGCAAATATATGAAGAAAATATTATTTACTAGAAAACTTATTAAATCGAGCGAAGAGTATGCTTTAAAGATTTTTAAGGTAAAATTAAATGAAAAAGATAAATTGTTAACATCAGAAGAACTAATCCGTGAAAGTAACGATTGTGATGGAATACTAACATCGATTACTGATAAAATTGATTCAAATATTATATTAAGACTTTCGGATAAGATTAAAATAATTTCTAATTTTGCGGTCGGTTATGGCAATATAGATCTTGAGACAGCCAAAAAAAGAAATATTGTTGTTACAAACACCCCAGATGTTCTGACGGATGCGACAGCAGAAATTGCAATTTTAGTTCTTCTAGGAGCTGCAAGAAGAGCAAAAGAAGGCATGGAATGGGTAAAAAAAAAAAATTGGACGTGGTCTTCAGATTTTTTAATGGGTAAACAATTAACAGATTCTAGACTAGGAATTTTAGGCATGGGAAGAATTGGTAGAGCTGTTGCGGATAGAGCGAGAACATTTGGAATGAAAATTCACTATTACAATCGTTCAAGACTAGATAAGAATTTAGAAAAAGATGCTACATATCATAGTTCTCTTAAAAGTTTATTATCTGTTTCAGATTTTTTTTCTATTAACTGTCCAGCTACAAAAGAAACAAAACACATTATTAATAATGAAACTATAAAATATTTTCCTGATGGCGCTGTAATTTCAAATAGCGCAAGAGGAGATATGATTGATGATGATGCTATGGTGAAATCATTAAAGAATGGTAAAATATTTTCCTTAGGTTTGGATGTATATAATGGAGAACCTAATATACATCCAGAATATTTAACTTTACCAAATGTTTTCGTTTTACCTCATTTAGGAAGCTCGACAATAAAAACTCGAACAGCTATGGCTGATCTTGCGATTAAAAATATTGAGGATTTTTTTGAACGGGGAAAATCTAGAAATAGAGTGAATTAATTCAATCAATGATTGTATTTTAAAAAATTTTTGGAAGACATCAAATTATTATTGTGGTTAAATTATTCTTAGTTAATTAACTAATGACAATTAAGGGGGAAACTTATGTCAAAAAAAGATAAAGCGTTGAGAGGAATTAAAACTCCTTCAAGACGTAAATTCTTTAAAGCTGCTGCTGCAACAGGTGCTGTTGCTGCTGCAACGTTGGCTAT
>MDTE01012509.1_pt1 | contig 14113 bp, 12 predicted proteins | sample 811231 | NCBI WGS metagenome assembly MDTE01 (sample SAMN05326651, study PRJNA326480) | marine metagenome | isolation source: seawater | place: Indian Ocean: Red Sea | collected 2010 | reverse complement strand
GGTAGCGAAATTATTTCTTTTGCGGGCATGGCTGCTAAGGCAGAAATCAAAGAGGTCTTTGCCATTTGTTCAGATGTAAATTATCGTATTGATTTGGAACAAATGGGCGTTGATGTCCGCCGTACGGAGCCTAAATCAGGCGTGATTGGAATGGCAGCAATGCTCACTTCACTCAGTCCTATGTTTGAGGTTTCAGGTAGTTGTCTCATTGCCACTACGATTGGAACCAGTTTGGACCCAATGGCTTCTGAAAGATTACTGAATCATCTCATTGCATGGTGGTCCATGCCTCAATCCATCGTTCTTAATGCTAAAGAACGTCTCATGGAAAAACTCGAATCAATGAAAAATGACGATTCCGTAGACCATGTTGGTGAATTACTTGCTCCTGATGACCTTTTGTATATGTGATCAACCACCACTGCTCACAATAATCAAATCAAGCGTCAAATCATCATCAATTAAGGTGTTATGTGGAAGTATTTTTTCATCGTAACTCACAATAACTGTTGATGGATGAATATTGGCTTTCACAAGAATATCATGAATACTGCTGCCCGCATCGATTTCAATTTCAGTATCCAGCCCAGCCCCAATGAGTACGACTCGCATGGTAGAGCGAAGGTCATCATCCTTATCACGGTCTTGACGGTCCGGCATTTGCTGCCGAGTTCGCATAGCCTGGTATTGCGGTGGATTCGAAATCCACTGGGACCTTCCCGCGAGAGTTCGAATCTCTCACTCGGCGCTTTTTTGCCAGTACTAATAAGCGATAGCCATATGTGGTAATAGCAATACCCCTGCATGTGTTCTGTCCCTTTTGCACACTAGAAGTCGAAGACCACGTTTCTGTCTGCGACCATTGTGGTAGCGACCTTTCTGGAATCCTCAGTTTAGTGAACAATCAAAGCCAGATGAATGACGATGATGCCTCTATTCAAGTCAATCTCTCTGATACAGCCGTAGCCGGAGACGTGAACATTACGCAAAGTCTCCAAGCTGATACAGAAGAAATTGTTGAGAAATTGGTGAATCAACTCGATCGTTTTGATATCAATAAACCCGGTTTAGCGGTTCCCGAGGATGGTTTTTCTCGACTTGATGTTGAAGCGGCCATACCTCTAGTTCGCGAGGATATGAACATCCTCAAAGGTATGACCTCTCCCTCTCTTTTGCAATTTGGAAAATTACTCGATTCGATGGGATGGCCAAAAATTGCTCAGAGGATTTCCAAAATTCTTCTCGAAAGAGATGACGTGAAAAGTAATCCCTTGTGGCACGCACGCTCCCATTTGATCATGTCTCGTTCATCTGGAGAATTATTTGAGCATTCATTAGCCATCAAACATGCAGATATGGCTGCAGAAATAGCACAAGGCTCAGATCTCAAAGAGGTTGAGGCCTATGCGCTCTATCTCTCGATTGACAAGCGAAATGACCTTTCAAGAGACACCAGCGTTCAAGGAACCCGTACAGAGTTATTATTGGAGTCGGCAGGTGTTGATGGAGGAGAAACTGGAGCGTGGTGTCATCTTGGCTTGTCTCGATATCTTGATGCCGTTAATCCAGATGTTGCAGAGCATCATGAAGCAATGGGTTTCCAACATGCAAGCAATCACAATGACCTTGAAGCCATGGTCGCGACTTTGTTAGCCACTGCAGAAAATAAGATCTGGACCATCAAAGAGCGGTTTTGGACGGTTGTCAAAGATGATGCGGATACCAATGGTTTATCCTCATATTCGATGTTGGTCGATTTGGCCAATTTTGTTCGTCAAGAATCCAAAGAACAATTGCTTGCAGGTATTCGAACCCTTACTCGCCATGCGCACGGAAGAGACATGAAAGAAATGGAACATCTCTCCATTCTGTTGTCAGCCGTTATTTCTATCCAATCGATGATGGAAGAAACAAATCCAGGCCAAGTGGAAAGACAGCAGCGATTATCTCAAATCCTTGACGAGGAATCAACACAAATTGCCTTTGATGAGGTGCTTACCAGGTCGTATCATGGATTCGATCAGGCTTTATTGTATCACTTCATTCTGCTCGAACTTTCTGGTACATCGCTTCCATCTGCAGCCAGAGGTTATTTGTCGATGAAAAGAGACTTCCCAAACGATTCCGTAAAGGCCATGATGCTTCTCTATGAAACGTATCAAAATAATTCAGGAGACCTCCAAGACGCTTTCAATAAAACCGTTGATTTCCTTGAAACAACCAAACTGACTGCAGATGATTCGTCTTGGGTACTTCTGGATAAAATATCGCAAATCAAACGGGTTCAGTATAGCACGCCAGAACTACCAGAACATCGACAAGAGCGCCGAGACAATTTCGCTCCTGTACATGAACTCATTATATCTCGTCGAAGATTAGGCATTGGAACATTTGTGTGCATGTTTGGTTTGCTCTTTGTATTGAATGACCCAGATTTCTTATCAGATTGGTTAAATGAGCATATCGTAACTTCATGGGTGCTGCTCTCTCTTAATGATGGCCTATTTAATGTGTTAAATCATACGCCAAAGTCTTGCTTTGATTCAGGACTTGGCCGCCGTTTTCTCACGTGGAGATGTGACTATATATTGCAATTCAACTATATCATGACAGGGCTGTTTTGGGGAATAATTACATGTTTTATGCTCAGATTATTAGTTGGAGGGCCCAAGAAAATTCTAAAATCTTCAAATAACATCGAATTTTCTAAACTTAAGGGAATCGGAACATGGTTTGCGTCTCAATCTATTCTTATTCTTTTATTGCTATTTTATTTTATTGTAATGATATTTATGCACTTAGATGGCGCCTTCAGTTCAAGTTTATTAGTTGCGGATATTTATCTTGTTTGGACAATGATAGTTTTCATTTTTGTTCTTTTCATTGGTCTTTTTGAAATTAGAGAGTATCGTAAGGGAAAAATTTCAGGGATTCGACGTGGTGCTTCCATAATGACCATTGTTTTGTTGTTGTTATTTGTTATTCTTCTCTCTTCTGTAAAAATAGATTTGTACGGAGAGAGTTCTAGTTATGGCGTCATAAGTAGCTTCAATGGTCAAAATATTGGAGGTGCTGATTACGTAGGATTTCAAACAGTTGACGGTGAGATGTTGAGATATGATGAAACAGGAAGGCAATTTCTTATGAAAAGAGAAGTTTTCGATTCATCAGCTTCTAGCGTTCATAATTACTTGCAGAGATGTGATTATACCTCGCAAGTAGATTTTCAATTAGAATGTGATTATGGCTATTCAGATGAAGGCTGGATTGTTACTGCATATATGGTACAGTATCATGTTGAGGAAATAGAGCATGACATCACCGTGTCATCCTACTTGGGAATAGCGATGTATATGTTCGTATTTGGATCTTGGGCGCTCTTACTTTTTACAAAACTCAATCAAAAACAGACTTTGGTTAATCTTGTTGGTAGCGGAGTGATTATCAGTATGTTATTTGCTCAAGTTCTCGATGACAAAATCTCAATTATCATCTCTTCCTTTGTTCTTGGAATTATGTTTTACACGCAATGGGTTTTGCCCTGGAAAGAAGAAGATCCTAAGGAGGTGCATGCCTAATGGTCTATCAAGTCACCATGAAACACGCTGTCGGTAAAGTAAGTCACGACCATATTCGAAATGTCATCAGAAGGGCTCATCCAGAGGGTGAGAAAATTGAATTCAGTTATACCGATTCAGGGATTATGTATTCTTGTGGAGATACCAAAGCCATGGTCGACTATGATATTGGAGAAATTGTGGTTACACCGGGAACGCCAAAGATGTTGACGCTTTCAAAAATTGGTTCAGCCTTGGTGATTCCAGGCATGCTGATTGACCGATATGTGAAGAATAAACACGCAAAAGCACTTGCTGTGGCATCAGTTGCTTGTGTAGCAGGTCTTGATGCCGAACCAGAAGAAGATTCGAAAGAATTGTTTGAACACATGAGCGAAGATGATTGGACCACTGTAAAGCATTCAATGGGTATTGGAAATGATTTTGATACCTTCCAATTGCTCGAAGATGAACCTTTTGATGCCGAAGCAGAGAGTCGTCCAGGTAATCCAAAAACAGGGTTCTTTGAAATCGTGCCCAAAGAGCATTGGATTCCTCCAACATCGTGGCAAGGCGAATCAGATGAGTATGGTATTGAATGGTTGAACTATCCGCCTCATTCCGTCCAGTTCTTCATTCGAGATGATGGAAATGAGGCTTGGATGATGAGTGGCGCTCACCAACAAGGCGCACCACCGCCAGTTGACCCTGAAATTTACTCAGGTCTTTTGGATGGGGTTATGGCCCACGTATGAAATTAGAGAAGTCCAGATTGCGAGACTTCGAGGAATTTATCGATCATCATCCACAAAGCGACTGGTACCAAGGCCCAACCCAGGGCTTTGGCAAATACATCAGAACCAGACCGACCGAAGGCTCTCGAAATAGGTCCTCCCCAAGAAGCCACAAAGCGAATTACAAGCACAGATAATCCAAACATCAGGATGTAAATGAGCAGCATGAATGGTCCAAGAAGCCATCCCATACCTCCACTGAGGATGATAGCGCCAACACCTTGCGCAAGCATTGAAGGGAAAGCAAAGTAAGTGAACCAAGCAAAATAAAACCCAATCAATACGTCTCTTTCCCCATCTTCTATATCTCGCCATTGCTTGAAATTTTCTGGATAGAATCTGTAAAGCAGTTTCGCTATCAGTCTGGTTTCAATGACGCTCCCACTCATAGCAGCTCTGATTGCAACGGTTGTGAACCAGATAAATAACCCAATATCGACATAATTTCTCAAATCCATGTCAACGGGGATAAACACCATGCTCAAGGGCAGTAAATTCACGAAGAGGAATGAAATACCACCGCTCAAAGCAATACTTCCCCATAAGGCTCCAGGTGGTAGAGGTTCCTCAGGGGGCACCCATTCATCCCTTGGCAATGCCAAGAACAGCAAGGCTAAGCCTGGTCCAAGCAAGAGTGCGAAAGAACTCGCAATCGATTGTTGTCCACCTGAACCTGCCGTAACAAGTGCATTCTTGATTTCCTCAGTAGATGCGGTAGGATGTTGGGAAAAAGCGACATGGCCAGCGGGGTCAACAACAAGCACGGCATCTGAAACACCGGTTGGCAATTGCTTGGCAAACCGAGAGGATGAATCATCGATCAAGATTGGCCATGAGCCATTCACTTGCTCAAATAATGGGATTAAATCATCCATACGAACATCATCACCGGTAACAACCTGCACAAAGGCAACATCATCACCAAGAAGTTCTTGCGCATCTCTGAATTCCTTAATCTGGTCATATGCATTATTTGAAGCAGGAATCGAGATTCCAATGGCAACCGCTTTTTTCCCTTTCATCAAATCATCTAAGGAAACCGAGCCATTCCCGTATTGATGCAATATGAAATCAGGTATTCTTGCATCTTCTGATACCCTCACATCCCCCCCCATATCTGGCATATCATTTGCCAACGGGATGAATAGTAATCCCATAACGAGAAGCGCACCAATCAGCGGAGGAGGAATCAAAACGCCGGTACGGAAGGTATTCACAATGAAGATCAAAACTGTACCCATGCAAGAAAGGCTGAGCCAAAGTCCGGCACTGGCGAGGGGTTCTGTCTCATCGGTAACCTCGAATCGAATTAATCCTTGAGCATGACACTTCAAATCGATGTGGCTATCAGCGGTTTTTATACAGACTTTGAGAACCATATCACCCTCAGGAAGTTGTAATTTCCCAGTCCAAACCATGGCTTCTCGTCCGTTACTATCTGTTCGATTGATTGGCGAATCTGAACCAAATTGTTCGACAAGAAACATCGTGTCAAAAATTGATTTATCGGTCTCAGGAACAGGCCCCCATATAGTGAATTCCAAATTTTCAAGGTCGTCATAACCCCATGGCATGATCGGAGTAAATTCAATCTGAGCGATGCCTAAGTCGTCGACACGAACTTGGAATTGAGGTTCATAGAGCATACCTTCTATGATGACACCTCCAGATCTTGATTCAGCACCACCCCATTCCACGCTGATGGTTGCAGCACACTCGTTATTAATCAGCAGTCTCAAACGCATGGTATCCCCTGGTTTGGCTGAAACAAATCCTGCATCGGTTGGTGTGGTTGAAAAATTCTCAGCGCCTGGTTCCCCTGCTCGGGTAATCACTTCAGAAACGGTGGCTTGATGAACGATGGCGCTACCAATATAAAATTCTGAAGTAAGGGTAACTGGGCTTTGCGTAGCCGTACAGGTGCTTGGTCCTGAACTAATCAGCACCGTGAAGTATGTGGAAATATTTAGGGATGCGTTGAATCCTTCTATGAGTGGAGGAGTTTGTAAATCAAAAATTTCTATTTCTCCAGCCGTACGAAAGGTCGTGAATCCTCCGGGCGCCACATCTGCATTGTATCTCGTCAGTAGAGCCTCATCATCACTTCCGCTCAAATACAAACGATTGTGTTCACTGACTTCCCACTCCACAAACCCTGGTTCGTAGGTTTTCTCATCCTCTGCCAGTCCGTTGAATGTAAGATATGTCGTCGATAAAAGCAAAAGCAACAGACCAGTAATGATGGTCGAACTGGCTCTTGCCATGTATCGGGGAAAACACACGGGTTGATTACTCCAACGCTGTCATCAGTCAATACCAAGACAAATCGAGGATGAAGTACATCAGAATCACGCCGATGGTGATTGAGGCTGCGTTGACGGTTCCTTTGGTCATGAAGCCTCTGTTTTCGAGTAAGGCCCCAAGTAGGCTATCAATTTGGCATCCAATCCATCCAATCAAAGCAGCGATCATCGCATAGGTAAATCCGTCTCCGACGAAATGACCAGAAGGTAGCCAATAGAGAACCAATGCCATCATTCCCATCGTGAAAGCACCTAGAGCAGCAGCCAATTGGCCATTTGGAGAGAATCCTCCATTTATGCCAGGTTCACATTTTTTGAATGTTGTAATCATTCTCACTCGTTTATCCATGCATCCGATTTCACTAGCAAAGGTATCAGATGCAGCAACAGCGACGGATGCGGTAAAAAGCCATACTCCGTTTTCCCAATCACCTTCTAAGAATGCCAAAATTACAACGAGACCGGGGAGTCCGCCATTTGCAATCACATTTGTCCAACTGCGATGACCATCTCCAGACTCATTTAATCCCATTGCCGTTTTCTCTTCAAAACGCCACTTTGTGGCTTTATGTGATGCTATGAGGAAGCTAAGTAAAACCAACAACCAAGACCAATGTCCTAAAAAGCCGACAACACAAGCTAAAACGACGGCAGCCATCACTCCGGATTTGTCCAAAATACGGTATCTTGAGGCCAATGCCACGAGTCCAATAATGATGAACGAACACACGATGAAGTTCCATGTGCTAAATCCGGGTTCCATGAACTCCACCATGGTGACCAAGCCATGTCTGGGAATTCTCATTGAAGTTCTTTTTGGCTTAAATCAGTATCAACAAGCGGATTTCTCAATATTGACTCATTAGGCAAATATTGTACAGAAGCCATAATTTGTCGGCCTACAAACCATAAGCATCCAATGAGGAATCCTGTCCAAGAAATCAGGGCTAGTAGCCCAATCCCCGGTGAGAGATCTCGAGTGAGGTACCCAACTCCCCATGAACTTCCATTCCATAGTGCATGGCCTAATATGGCTAAACCAAGGGCAATGACAGGAGATTCAGGGAGTTTCCAAGTCTTTTCTTGAGGAATTTGTAACCAAGGTTTCACGATGTCCTTTGGCTGTTGAATCATGGTCTGTTGTTGGATTGGGATTCCAGTATCTGGTTCGATGAGTATCCAATTCGTTTCTTGTAGGTTGGCTTCAGCAGTTGTCCATTTTCTTCTCTTGCTGATTTGCCATCCAATTGCACAACCGGTAAGTCCGGACCAAACCGCATGACCAGGAATCGAGCCAATGCCGCGAATGATGGTGGTTAATCCATAACTAAATGCCAGATATTCTCCACCGAATAGAGAACCAAGAATGTATTGCAAATTTTCCAGCATTGCGAATCCTAAACCGACACAAAACCCGACTTGAAATCCTCGCTTGGGCGAATCAATTATTCTATAGAGTGATAGTATGAGGAGCCCTTTACAGATTTCTTCTCCTATTGGTGCACTCATGGTAAGAAGAAGAAATTCCCCAACGGAGTTCGCATCAAAAGCACTCAGCCCTGCAAGGTTGAGCAGGGATGGAGAAAGGATGGAGTTGATGACAATCGCGGGAATGGTGGATAACATACCTGCAATCAGCATCATCTCCGCTTGCCATTTAGTGGTTTGAATATCTAAGTGATGCATGCTAAATGACCACCATGCATGTACTGGAACACTAAATCCAACCAACCATGCCGGTACAGCGACGAGAATTACCAGCAATATCGCAAGAGGATGATCGGTAATCAGCACCGGAAGAAAAGCCCCAATTGAAACAAATACCGTCACGAAAAAAATTGTCCAAAGAGTTCGAGCAGGTGGAAGTTCAACCGGTGGAGAATCTCTGATTAGGTGGTGTGCAAACCTCGTTGGTACAGAGGTATGAAGTACTCGATTGTCAGTGATAGGGTGGATGGTTTGGCCTCCCTCTACCGGGAACGCACTCAGGATGTGTTTGAGTTTTGGTCTTCGTAGCCAAACAAATAGGAATACAAGGGGGAATGAGCAAAATGTAGAACCAATGGTGAGCATGAAGTCTTGTTCCCATAATCCATACACGATAAGAAAGATCATATTTGCCATCAGGTAGGTAAGTAATACGATTCCCAGCATCTTCCATACCAATGACCATGGTGATGACTGACTCATGATGGTCGTCCCTTGAGGGAGGGGAGTCAGTGGAATTTGGGTTTGCACGCTCGATTGGAGCCAGTCATGGTTCAAAGGCTCTTGGTTCCCCGCTCAGTCCGCCCATCATTCGACATATTCATTCGGCTAGGTACGCTCATCACTGCAGGGATTGAGCGGTATAGGTTCTCACTCATCAGGTTTGAGGAAGCCATATCTCCAATCCTCGGGAGGATTGAAATTTCTTTTGACCGTACGAACACTCACCCAACGCATCAAATTGATTGGACTGCCCGCTTTGTCATTGGTACCACTGCCACGGGCACCACCGAACGGTTGCTGGCCAACAACAGCACCAGTTGGCTTGTCGTTGATGTAATAATTTCCAGAACTATAGCGCAGCGCTTTCGTTGCGGTTTCAATATCAGCCTCTTGATTTGCGAAGATGGATCCAGTCAGAGAATAAGGCGAGGTTTCATCACAAAGTTTCAGTACATCCTCAAACTTTTCATCATCGTAAACATAAACCGTGAGCACAGGTCCGAATATCTCTTCTTTCATGCTCTCATATTGTGGGTCTTTTACCACGATTGTTGTAGGTTCAATGAACCAACCAACACTGGAATCATAGTTTCCACCAGTGATAATTTCAGCATCTTCTGACTCACGGGCTCGCTCGATGTAACCGGTGATGTTGTTGAAGGCTTTTTCATCGATTACAGCCGAAACCAGATTGGTAAAATCTGCTGGATCTCCCATCTTTACTTTGGACACCTCTTCGATGTATGGTTGCTTTATTCGCTCCCAAACCGAGGCAGGGATATAGCATCGAGATGCCGCTGAACATTTTTGGCCCTGGAATTCAAAGGCTCCACGAAGCATTGCCGTAAGGAGTGCTTTTTCTTTGCAATCAGGATGTGCAACAATGAAGTCTTTACCACCAGTTTCTCCGACAATACGTGGATAAGAGCGCAGATTGGGCAAATTTTTACCCACCTGTGTCCATATATGGTCGAAAACACCTGTTGAACCTGTAAAGTGAATGCCGGCAAGCATTGGGTGTGACATGCAGATATCAGAGATTTCAGAGGCACGTGCAGGGACGAAATTAATGACACCTGCTGGTAGACCAGCATCCATCATTAATTGCATAATTTTGTAATTGCTTAGGTAGCTGTTTCTGCTTGGCTTCCATACGGCGGTATTTCCCATGAGTGCTGGAGCGGAGGGAAGATTACCAGCAATACTCGTAAAATTAAAGGGAGTAACGGCAAAAATAAAGCCCTCCAATGCTCTTCCTTCACAAGAATTTTGAATGCCTTCTGGTGATATTGGAGGTTGTATGTCTTGGTATATTTGTTGAGCAAAGTGTGCATTAAGTCTCCAAAAATCAATCAATTCACAAGCTGAATCGATCTCCGCTTGGTGGCAGGTTTTCGATTGGTTGAGCATGGTTGAGGCATTGACCTCCGCTCTTCTTTCTCCTGCCAAAAGGTCGGCGGCTTTGATGAAAACTGCGGCTCTTTCTTGCCACTGTAGGCTTGACCAAGATTGATGGGCATGCAACGAGGCTTCGATAGCATTTCGGATTTCCATTTCACCAGCAAGATGCACTCGAGCAATGACATGTGCATGTTTGTGTGGCATGACTTGTTCAACTATGTTCCCCGTCCATACCTCTTCGCCATTGATGATGCATGGTATCTCTACGACTTCTTGTGATTGACGCTTGAGTTCATCTTGAAGTGATTTCCTTTCAGGGCTGCCAGGCAGGTAGCCTAACACCGGCTCATTTTCCATTGGAGGTAGTGTAAATCCACTGAGACTCATGCACTGGCCAAGAGATACGGCACTTCAATTTCACTGTCGATAAAGATGCGCATGTTTTTGCCGGACTTTACGCAGTTTTGGACCGACCACAGCCATACAGTATCCTTGGTTGGGATTTCTTGCATAGTAATCATGATGATATGGTTCTGCTTCATGATAATTTGATAATGGTGCAATTTCTGTGACGATTGGCTGTTTCCAATACGCTTGCATTTGTTTTGAAATCTCTCGAGCAGTCTCATCTTGGGATGGAGATGTGGTGTAAATGGCACTCCGGTATTGTGTGCCGATGTCGTTGCCTTGACGATTGAGTTGGGTAGGGTCATGGACCGTAAAAAACACCTCAAGCAATGTAGAATATGATATTTCCTCGGCGTCAAACATGACCTCGACAACCTCTGCGTGACCTGTTTTCCCTCTACAAACCGATTCATAGGTAGGTGAGGGATCATCTCCACCTGCGTATCCGGGAAGGGCGGAATGAACGCCTTTCAACTGCTTAAACGCACCTTCCACACACCAAAAGCATCCTCCACCGAACACGGCTCTTTCCATAACTGAACCTGAGTCAAAGGACACTTGAATTCTTGCTTTATGTTGTACAATTTTAATTCGGAGCCGTTAATCTCAAGATTTTGTATGCATTTGATTTCATTTGTTCAATTATTCACCCAAATGTGAAATCAATGTGTTTAAATTGCTCAAAAATTCTTATTTTACACCATAATATATTCATTTGAATAGAAAATATACAAATAAGTAGTAATTTACTTTCGATAATGGGAAAAATATTGAGCGTATGATTGATAAACCGTCTTGTCTGGCATTGGGCCGATATTATGGCAGTAAAAGCAGAGTATATCTGGATAGACGGAGCAAAACCAACCGCTAAACTACGAAGCAAAACAAAAGTGATGCTTGACCTTGATGAGGTCAAGTCTCTTGACGATCTTCCCCTCTGGGGTTTCGATGGTTCATCCACACAGCAAGCTGAAGGACACGCTTCGGATTGTGCACTCAAACCTGTCAACTATTACCTCGACCCGATTCGAGGATGGCCACACGTTCTGGTCATGACTGAAGTTTGCAATCCTGAAGACATGTCTCCTCACGTTTCCAACACAAGAGCCGCCTGCGTCGACATGGCAGGAAAACACGTTGGCGAGGAATGTCTTTTTGGAATTGAGCAAGAGTACACGTTCTATGATGGCATTAAGCCTCTTGGCTGGCCAGATAATGGATTTCCCGCCCCTCAAGGAGGATATTATTGCGGTGTAGGATCTGATGAAGTCTACGGCAGAGAAGTCGTCGAGCATCACATGGATGCTTGCATCGAGGCGGGACTTTCCATTTCTGGAATCAATGCAGAAGTTATGCCCGCTCAGTGGGAGTATCAAATCGGACCGCTCGGTGCACCTGAAGTAGCCGATCAAATTTGGATTTCCAGGTGGCTCTTATATCGCATTGCTGAAGAATACGGTGTCTCGGCTACCCTTGCTGCTAAGCCGGTAAAAGGTGATTGGAATGGTGCAGGAGCGCATACTAATTTCTCAACCAAAGCCATGCGTGAAGATGGAGGTCTCAAAGTCATCGAAGAGGCTTGTGATAAGTTAGGAAAGCGAGCCATGCTCCACATTGAAAACTACGGTGCAGGCATTGAAGATCGCCTCACTGGTGCCCATGAAACCCAATCATGGGAGCAATTCAGTTGGGGAGTTTCAGACAGAGGCGCATCCATCCGAATCCCATGGCAAGTCAACGTTGATGGTAAAGGATACCTCGAGGACAGGAGACCAAACGCAAATTGTGACCCATATGTCGTTTGCCGTTTGATGATCGAATCCGTTTGTGACCTTTGATTCAAACGAAGCATCCATACACCACCTTCCATTCCAGGGGAATGAGGGACATGAGCGACACGGTCATCTCACCTGATGGAAAGTGGATGTGGAACGGTAGTGAGTGGCTTCCAGCACCTCCTGGAACCGACCCATCGTCTTCATCTGAAAAGCCCACTTTTTCTCCAGATGGTGAATATCTTTGGGCTGAAGGTGATTGGATTCCAGCACCTCCCAAGGAAGGCGAAAAGCCAGCCTCTCTCAAACCAGATGATGGTGCTAAATCTCCAGAAATGAATGAGGCTTCCGAATCAAAACAGGATGACATCATCGTGATTCTCGCCGAAGGGATTCGTCAACTGGGCCTTGCCGATCAAAACACACTGCGTCCTTTGCAACTAGCAGATGGTTCCGAAATGGAGTTAAAAATTGGTACTAGAGTGCTTGTGAATTGGAGAGGTAGAGGGCATTTCTACTACGCAGAAATACATTATATCCACGATGATGAAGAATTGTATGATGTGACCTACGACAAAGGAGATACAGAACAGAAGATCAAACCAGAACATATTCGTCACGCCTTTGAATTGAATATCGGCGACCGAGTGGCCGCAGATTGGCGAAACCAAGGTCATTATTTCCTTGGAAGGATTGCTGCAGCACATCCTGACCACTCCTTTTTGGTGCAATTCGATGATGGTGATGAGGAAGATGATATTCGTCTGAGTCGAATTCTTATCGTTGATGATGAGGAATCTGAGTCCGTGGATTACATGGAAGCCATTCTTGAGTTTAGGCAACTCATCGAAATGTTCCACGAAGTTGACTTTGACCAAACGGGTGTGATCACAGCTCATCATTTGCTTGAATTGATGAATCGAAGAAAGGGGGAAATTTTGGATAAGGAAGTTTCAATGAAGTTCTTTGATGATTTCAACATTGGTATGGATCTCGAGGTTGATTATCGTCGTTTTTCAAAATTATTGCTTCTCAAACCACCAGAAAAGCCTCAATTTGAAGGCTGACATGTGTCCCTCACTTATCATTAAACTTGGAGAAATACCAGAAGATCTTGATACATCCAATGGAGAAGGAATCCCTGGATTTACGGCCATGACCATGATGACGGCATTCTTGATTGCTGGCTGGGTTCAGGGGCGAAGAAGATTAGAAAATCAATCTTAATGCTTTGATTATTCAACATGCATAATTATTTATGCACTAGTCTACGAGCGTTTCGAGCATCCAAGAATAATACGCCTGAGTGGTTGTTTCCTTATTGTAAACAATTTGTGGAACATCATATGGGTGCGCCTCGTCAAGATATGCAATCAGATGCTCGAGTTTACTTAATGTCGTTTTCAAAGTAATGCTCCATTCCGCATCGTGTTGTAATTCTCCTTTCCACATGTAACTCGAGTCAATTCGCTGAGATTGACTGCAAGCGCACAATCCTTGTTCGATTGGTGAAGATCGGAATTTCATCACGTCATTATCGCTTAGATTCCCTGGAAGTGTTGTCGTGACTACAGCAATGTTGTACATGATAATTGGCCATGCATTCGGTTCATGAATCTAACTCTAGATTGAAACACTTCTTTATCATAACAAAGGTAACCTTC
>MDTE01012510.1_pt1 | contig 14114 bp, 17 predicted proteins | sample 811231 | NCBI WGS metagenome assembly MDTE01 (sample SAMN05326651, study PRJNA326480) | marine metagenome | isolation source: seawater | place: Indian Ocean: Red Sea | collected 2010 | reverse complement strand
TTATCAACTAGGCTGGTTTTTTGGAGGGTATATTTTAGAAAAAACTAGTATTGAATTTTCCGTGTTATTTTCATCTTTATCAAGTATATTGATTGCCATAATTACAATTATTTCCTCAAAGGAACTAAGAAAGTTATAAATTTTCATAGATAAATTAAGAAACATAACTTGTGTTATTTAAATTTTTAAATAATAATCGATAATATATTTACAGAAATCTAAGGAAATTAAGTATGCCAAAAATAACTAATGTGGAATTTTTAGAATTTTCAGCTAATCATCATAACGCATCTAGAAACTGGTTAGTAATTAAATTAAATACTGATAATCCGAAATTATTTGGACTTGGGGATGCCTCAGCTATGGAAGATGAAGATGAGGTTAAGTCAATTATTAGTTCATGGACAGAAAAGTACCTTTCAGGAAAAGACCCATTGGAATCTGAGGTTCTTTGGACAAACCTTTACCATGACCCACATGCTAGAGGCGGAAGACTAGCTACAACTTCTCTTTCAGGAATAGATATTGCTCTTTGGGATCTAAAAGGAAAAATCCTTAAGCAACCAGTATGGAGACTACTTGGAGGATCTTTTAGAGAAAAAATTAGAGTTTACGCAAATGGCTGGTATACAAACCCTGGTGCCCCTGAACTAAATGCAGAAGAAGCAAAAAAAGTTGTAGATATGGGATACACTGCATTAAAGTTTGATCCCTTTGGCCAAAATAATTACTACAAAATTTCTCTCAAAGAACTAGACATTGCGGAGAAAAGAGTAGAGTCTATTAGAAAATCAGTTGGAGATAACATCGATATATTAATTGAAGCACATGCAAAATTTAACGTTATGAATGCAATTAAAATTGGAAAAAAATTAGAAAAATATAATCCATTATGGTATGAAGAGCCAGTTTCTGAGGAAAGAATTTCTGAACTTCTAGAAGTCAGGAGAAAAGTAAATATTCCTATTGCAACAGGAGAAAGATTATATACAAAATTTCCTTTTTCAGAAATTGTAGATAAGCATGCTGCAGATATTCTTCAACCAGACATTGCAAATGCTGGAGGAATAACAGAATTAAAGAAAATTTCTGCAATTTCAGAAGCAAAACACATTACTATGGCTCCACATAATGTATGCTCACCAGTTGGGGCTATGGCAGAGATGCATTTGGACAAATCTATTGTGAATTTTGAGATACAAGAATACCATGCAGAATTTTATACTGAACATTATTTCAGCGTATTTCATGGTTTTCCTAGGCAATCAGGTGGTTATGTCGAATTATCGGATAAACCTGGGCTAGGTCTTGAAATTAACTATGAAGAAATTAATAAACATCCACCATTGAAAAAAACACATGCAAGAGGTGGAACAATCAAAGGAATATAAAGTTTAAATGATTGAAAATTCAATATTAAAAATTAATAAAACTGGAAATAAAGCTAATGTTTTTGAACTTACCTTTCCATCCTTACAGCTAGTTGAATTAGCTATACATATAGGATTTGACGCAATCCACCTTGATGGAGAGCATGGCACTTTTAGTGAGACTGATGTTGACAATATTTGTAGAATTGCAAATGGATTTGGTAAATCTGTAACAGCTAGAGTCCCAGATAATTCGCCATATCAGATCAACCTTTACCTTGATAGGGGAATTCAAGGAATTATAGGACCACATATCAACTCAAAAGATGACGCTCAAAAGCTTGTAGACGCTTGTTTGTTTCCTGGATCTGGTGAAAGATCATGGGGAGGAGGAAGAGGAACTGAGTATAATGATGATGTAAAAATTAAAGAAACATACCAAGGAAAACTAAATTTTTCAACATGGTCCAATCAAAACATGTTAGTAATTGCACAAATTGAATCTAAAGATGCATCAGAAAATATTGATGATATTCTTTCTGTAAAAGGCTTATCTGGAATTACTGGGGGGCCTAATGATTTTGCTGCATCCTTGGGCTTCCCTGGCGAACCTGATAACAAAATAAGAATTGAACATACTAAAAAAGTTGAAGAAAAAACTAGAAAAACTGGTAAAGTAGTTTATGATGACATTTGCAATAAATTATCTATTATGGATCTAATGCTCAAAAATGCTAGGGATTTTATAATAAGATAAATTCGAGAAATAACTTATGGAAAAAAATATAGATGAAATAAAAATTTCTAGTTCTACAAATCTTCAATTAACTTCTAGCCACCTTTATATAAAAACTAAAAAAATACCTTATGCATCAATTTTTCTTGATGACATCATTAATATAGAAACCTCAAAGTTAGATAAAATTTTCTCTTCTGGATTCTGGGCAATTATAGGATTAATTTCATCAATAATATTGTGGCAAATATTACCTGAATCTAATATATTAAATTTTATCCTAATAATTTTAATATTTTTTTCTATTTTTTTTGTTTTTGATTTTTTCGTAAAACCAGAAGGTATGTTGCTAAAAATTACTAGTTCAAATAGTATTTATGAGATAAAAATGGAAATTGATAAAAAGAAAATTCTTAAATTCATAAATCAACTGGAAAATAATAGAAAAAACACTATTTATTCTAGATTGAATAATAATTTCAGAAATTATCCATCCTCATAACTCACCCACTCGAAGATTAGGCTTTACATCAAAATCTTGTGAAAAATTACGTAAATTATAGTTTATAAGACCAGCCATAGCTATCATCGCACCATTATCAGTACATAACTTAAATTCCGGAATAGCTACAGGGAGTGGTGAATGTTCTAAAAATTGATTCCTTAATGGCAAGTTAGCTGCTACTCCTCCAGCGAGTACTATGCCGGAAGATTTTTCTCTCAAAGCAACATTAATTGTTTTGGTATATAATACATCTACCACAGATTCTTGAAATGAATTAGCCAGAATTGGAATATATGAGGAAAAATTTTTGTCATTTTGATATTTTTTAACCTTGTTGAACACCGCTGTTTTTAATCCACTAAAAGAAAAATTATCTGAGCCCTTCATCCATGCTCTAGGCAAACTATCTATTTCATTAGTTTTTTCAGCAACTTTTTGGATTTCTGGACCACCAGGATAACGTAGTCCTAAAATTCTTGCTACTTTATCAAATGCTTCCCCAGCAGCATCATCTTTTGTTTCTCCTATCAGATTTATTTCGCCGTATTTTTTCAATATAGCTAAATCAGTATGGCCACCAGAAACAATAAGGCATGTTATGTTTTGCTCCCCCACTGAATATTGAAAATCTAGTAACTTATTTTGGTCTGTTTTTGCCCAAGCAGCATAAATATGTCCATCCATATGGTTAACAGGAAAAACTGGAATACCAAGACTTGCTGACAAACCTTTAGCAAAGTTTACTCCTACAAGTAGTGAGCCTGCTAGCCCTGGACCATTAGTAACTGATATTAATTTAATATCTGACCAATCTATTGAAGCTTCACTTAATGCTGCAAGACAAACTTTTTGAATATGACTTATATGTTGGCGAGATGCAACTTCAGGAACAATACCTCCATAAAAAGAATGAATATCAACCTGTGAAGAAATGATATTTGATAAAACATTTCCTTCCCGATCAACTATTCCTACTGAAGTTTCATCGCAACTTGATTCTATTCCTAAAACAAACATATGTATTATTTATTGTATTTTTTATATATTTATTTTATATCTAAAAGAAATTAATATTGTAAAATAAAAGTAATAAAAAATTATATAAACTTAATTTTTAAGTTTAGGAGTGTGGAAGAATGAGTAATTTTGCATTACCTCCTTGCCCAACACCTTGCGAAAATGGCGTATTAGTGCCATTATCTGATTTTGGTGGTCATGGAGCATCAGTGTTATATAAGGCCTGGGTATGTACTGACCCTGACTGTGGCTATAACATAAAGATTCGTAATGGAGAAATTCATCTTAATGAAGAAATTCATCAAGGAAGAATTTCTCGAGACAGATAATTATTAGTAAAAAAATAAGAACCTAAATGAATTCTACAAAAAATGAAAATTTAGATATATTTCGTGATAAAGTTCTTATTTTTTTCTTAATTCTCTCCATAATTACCGTTATCTCTCAAATTACACTTGGTGGAATTGTAAGAGTTACAGGCTCAGGCGATGGTTGCCCTGATTGGCCAAAATGTTATGACAGCTGGATCCCACCTTTTGAGTATCATGCATTAATTGAATATGCTCACAGGACACTGGGAGCATCACTTGGGATATTTATATTTATATCAACTTCAATAGTCTGGATAAAATATCGAAGAAATTCTTCAGTAATAAGACTAGTCACCCTTAGTTCTGTATTGGTATTCATTGTAGGAATGATTGGAGGAGTGGTTGTTCTTAGTGAATTATCTCCAAGCATAAGAACATTACATCTAACACTAGCTCAAATGGTTACAGCTTTAGTAATTTTATCTTATATATATTCCACTTATACTTTTAACCTTCCTATAAATAAGTCATCTAAATGGTTATGGAGCAAAATTGATAAAGATCATAAAAGTATACTAAATTTTACCGTATTTGCTGCTATTTTTACATTAGTTGCGTTACTATCAGGTTCATATGCTGTATGGAAAGAAGCTGGAACTGTTTGTAGTTCATGGCCATTATGTGGTGGAAGTATAATCCCTCAATCTTACCTTGCTTGGATACATATGTTTCATAGATTTATATCTATTCTTTCTGTGTTTGTAGTATTTTTCGCTTGTTATAAAGTATTAAAAACTGAGAAAATCTCAAAGCATTTAAGATTTGCATCAATCTCAGGAATAGGATTAATTTTTGCTCAAATAATTATGGGTGCAGCAAACCCATTAACAACTTTTGAACAGTGGGCTAGGGCTGGACATCTTAGTTTAGCAACTTTAATATGGGTAAATATGGTTTTTATGATTGGTTTTTTTCTAAAACCAACAAAAGCAAGTGAAATTAATAATATAAAATAGATTTAATGACTGAAAAACTAGAAAAAAAAAATAATCTAGTAATTGACCTAATTTATCTAACGAAACCCAAAGTTATGTCTTTACTACTTATGGCTGCTTTGGCTGGAGTATTTATTGGATCAGAAAGTTTCCCTTCTTTCAAAGTTATTATTGGAGTTTTTTTGGGGGGTATGTTTGCTTCTGGTGGATCAGGGGCAATTAATATGGGTATTGAAAAGAATATAGATATTAATATGAAACGTACAAAAAACAGGCCTGTAGCAGAAGGCAGAATATCACCAATAGTTTCAGTAATTTTTGGAATTATTTTGAACTTAATTGCATTTATAATTTTGTTCTATACAACAAATTTATTAGCTGCAATATTAGCTATAACTGGAACATTGCTATACGTAATTTTATACACAATTATTCTTAAACCCAATACTGATCAAAACATTGTTATTGGGGGTGCTTCAGGATCTATTCCTCCCGTTGTTGGATATGTGGCTACTGGTAACAGTATAGACATAGTTGCAATATATCTCTTTATGATAATATTTTTATGGACTCCTCCACATTTTTGGGCGCTAGCTATAATGATAAAAGATGATTATGAAAGAGCAAAAATACCAATGTTACCAAATATTAAAGGAGAAAAAAACACAGCAATACAAATGATGGTTTATACATTTATACTTACTATATTCGTAATCTCTTTTTCTTTTTTATCTGATAGGGTCAATGAAATTTATCTTTTTGGATCATCAATACTTTGTACATTATTTATATACTATTGCATCAAACTTATAAAAAATACTAGTAAAGAATCTGCTCTTAAAACTTATAAGTATTCTTTATTATTCTTGACCTTGGTATGGGTACTTATGATAGTTAGTTCTACAGAAAAAAACATCTAGTGATGGATAAAATAATTAATACCTCGAAATTTATAGGGTTTTTAGCAGGAGCATATCTTGGTGTATCAGGTATTCTACTAAAAAGTCTAATTAAAAATGATATTATAATTTCTCAAAATACACCTAAGGATATCAACTTAGATTATAAAGAAATTTCATTTTCAAACGGTTATGATGGTTCAAAAATTAATGCTTGGGTTATACCCTATTCAAGAAAATTATCTGAAAGACCTTGGGTAATAATAATACCAGATAAGCGGACAAATATGATTGATCCAATCAAAGGCACACTAGGCATAATAAAAGGCCTAAATAAGCAAAAGTATAATATTCTAATTTATGACATAAATAGTGATAAATCATATTTTCAAGACTATAAAATTATAGGAGAATTCGAACAAATGCAAACAATTGCAGCAATTAACTTCTTGAAAAATGAGTTAGGTATCAAAGAAAATAAAATTGCATTATTTGGTTTTGGTTTTGGTGGTTCTTTAGCAATAATAATAGGATCAAAATTTCAAAATATTGGAGCTATAATTTCTGATAGTGCTTTTGCGGATTTAGAGATACTTTGGAAAAATTCATTAAAAGGTATTATGAAACCTTTTAATTATTTTATTCCAGGTGCAAAATTTTTAGCCAATATTTTTTTACAAAATAATATTAATGATATTTCGCCATTTGCATATTTGTCTCAATCTGAAATACCTATTTTGATTATTCATGGTTTGGATGATAAGATCGTACCACCTGAACATGGAAGAATGCTTGCAAGAGCTTCAGGATATGATTTTGTAGAAAACAAATCAAAAAAACAAAAAATTATACTAAAAGAAAATATTGGTCACCTTGATTATTTTTTATCAAACCCAAAACAATATATAGAAAATATTAGTATTTTTTTGGAAGAAAATCTAACTTAGAGAATCTTTCGCTAACGAAACAATCTCTCTGAATGCATCAGGTTCATTTAGCGCTAAGTCTGATAAAGTCTTTCTATCAATACCAATCCCAGCTAAAGTCATTCCATAAATTAGTTTACTATAGCTTATATCATTCATTTTTGCAGCAGCATTTATTCTTATTATTTGTAATGATCTATTAGTTCTTTTTTTTAATTTTCTATGTGAAGTTGAATAAGATAATGCATGGGTCAACGATTCTCTAGCGACTCTGTATCTTCTACTGAGCGATGATCTATAACCTTTAGTAGCCTTCAATACAGCTTTATGTCTTCTTCGTGTGGTTGTACCACCCTTAACTCTTGCCAAGATAACCCCCTATTTAATAGCGCTAATAGCTTGTTTAATCGTCTTGGAAATTGTATTGGAATCTAAACCTACTTTTGAGCCAAACAAACGTTTTACTCTAGCAGCCTTTCGCCTTCTAAAATGACTTTTTGGACCTTTTGAACGTACTACTTTTCCACTTCCAGTGATATGAAAGCGTTTTTTTGCACCCTTATGTGTTTTCATTTTTGGCATATTTTTACACTCATTTAAAATTTTTCCCAGATATCTATTATCTCGAATTATGGAAGAAATGTCACGTTAAATTCACATGTTTATTTTTAGTTTTTCTAAACTGTTACGTTAATTTGTTTATTTTTAGTACTATTATTTTTACCTAGGTCAGGAACAAGCATAACACTAAGCACTCTTCCATCCATAGTGGGTGGTTTTTCTAATTTGGCTATTTCAGAAGTACTTTCAGCTACCCTTCTAAGAACTTTCATTGCAATTTCGGGATGGGCTCTCTGCCTTCCCTTAAATCTGACAAAAACTCTTACTTTTGCGCCATCTAAAATAAAACTATTAACCTTTTTGATTTTTGTTAATATATCGTTCTCAGACATCACTGGACTTAGCCTAACCTCTTTTTGCTTACTAAGGTTCCTTGTAGCTTTTCTTGACTCTTTTTCTTTTTTATTTTGAATGAACTTAAATTTTCCGTAATCTAAAATCCTACATACTGGAGGTTTTTGATTTGGAGCTACTTCAACTAAGTCTAATCCTAGGTCATCAGCTAGAATCAAAGCATCCCTTATTTCCATAACTGTTGATTCAGAATTGTCTGATGACTCGCCACGAATCACCCTAACTTCCTTAGACCTTATTTGCTCATTCACATTAAAATCTTTTGAGATGTTTTCCCCCTAAATTGCTATCTTTTGTTCTCTATATTATTTCAATAAATAGAAAATATTATCCATATTATGTTAGGATTAATATATTAGCATGTAAAGACCATTTTTTTGAAATTATCAAATTTTAAAAACTTAAGTTAGGAAAGTAAATTTTTGAAAAATAATTTTATAGGTAAAAATTTTATATATATAGTGATGGGATTAATTCTTATTACTGCATTAATGTTTACTTTTAATAGACCCCTTGAGAACTCTAGGGAAATCGGTTTGAACGAAGTCGTAGAACTGGCCAAAAGTTCTACTCCCAACTCTAAATTATTAATTGAAATAGATGGAGAAATAATTAACGTTACTCAAGGTGAGAATAAGTATAAAACTAGAAAAGAACAAGGCTCAAGTATAACTGAATTACTTAGTAATGCAGGTATAAACAACAATAACTATACCGTAGTCGTCAAAGGTTCAAGTGGTATCTCTAACCTATTTAATATCATCATTAGTTTTTTACCATTAATAATTTTCGGAGGAATACTATTATTTATGCTTAGACAAGTTCAAGGTAATAGTAATCAGCAAATGGGATTCGGAAGAAGCAGGGCAAAACTTTTCATAGGATCCAAAGCAAATGTTACATTTTTTGATGTTGCAGGTGTATCAGAAGCTAAAGAAGAGCTTGAAGAAGTTGTGGAATTTCTTAAGTTTCCTGAAAGATTTCAGGCTCTTGGAGCAAAAATTCCAAGTGGTGTTTTATTAGTTGGTCCCCCAGGGACAGGAAAAACTCTTTTAGCTAGAGCCGTCGCAGGTGAAGCAGGAGTTCCTTTTTTTTCTATTTCCGGCTCTGAATTTGTTGAGATGTTTGTTGGTGTAGGAGCTTCAAGAGTAAGAGATTTGTTCGATCAAGCTAAAAGAAGTTCACCTTGCATAGTTTTTGTTGATGAAATTGATGCTGTTGGAAGACACAGAGGAGCAGGTCTAGGTGGCGGACATGATGAAAGAGAGCAAACACTAAATCAAATTTTGGTTGAAATGGATGGATTTGATTCTTCAACAAATATTATTATTATTGCCGCAACAAATAGACCTGATATTCTTGATCCTGCCTTGCTTAGACCAGGTAGGTTTGACAGAAGAGTTGTTCTAGATAATCCAGATATAAAAGGAAGAACTGCAATTCTAGATGTACATGCCAAAGGTAAACCATTTAAGGACGGTGTAGAGTTAGAAGAAGTGGCTAGACAAACTCCAGGATTTTCAGGAGCTGATCTTGCTAATTTAATTAATGAATCAGCATTATTAGCTGCAAGAAACAATCAAAAATTTATTTCAATTGAAAACTTAACAGAATCAATTGATCGAGTATCAATGGGTCCTGCAAGAAAAAGTAAGGTAATTAGTGATAAAGATAGAAAAATTACTGCTTATCATGAGTCAGGGCATGCAGTTGTTGCTCATTTTATGCCTGAAGGTGCACCGATAGGAAAAATTACAATAATTCCAAGAGGACAAGCGGGGGGATTCACTAGGTGGCAACAAGAAGATAAAACCTATGCCACTCAGGAACAACTAGAATCACAAATCGCGGCAGCAATGGGAGGTAGGGTTGCAGAGGTATTAAAAATTGGTGATGTTACTACAGGTGCTTCAAATGATTTTGAACAAGCTACGAATATAGCTAGAGAAATGGTTATGAGATTAGGAATGTCTGATAAATTGTCAAATCGATCTTTTGGTAAAAGGCAAGGTGGTGCTGTATTCTTAGGAAAAGAAATGTCCGAGGAGCGTGATTATTCTCTCAAAACAGAAGAAATCATAGACAGTGAGATAAATCGAATTCTTAAGGAAGCTGAAAAAAATGCCAAAGATATTTTGACAAAATACGATAAAGAATTAGAGAATATTGCTAATTTTCTATTACAACATGAAACAATTGAATCTGAGCAATTTTTGGCAATACTTGAAGGTAAAGATCCTTTTCAAAAAAAAGAAACGAAAAAAGAATCTCAAAACAACTCTGACAACGAACAGAAAAATATAACTAAACAAGAAGATCTGCCAGACGCAGAACCTCAAACAATGTAAAAAAATGTATTCGAGTATAAAATGGGATTTTTTAGATACTATACTCGCAATTGTTTTATCGACTTTACTAGTAATTTTAGGTTCTATTTTTATTGAAACACTTATTGAATTAAAATTTCCTGAAAAGGTAAAAGTAAACAATAATGTTTATTTTTCATTTCTAATCTCATCTATAACAATTTTTATTATAAAAAAATTTAGTTTACCTTATAAAAATTTAGTTACATGGCTTTTTATGTGGGTAATTCTTTTAATAATATTTATAAATTTAAGTGTAAAAAAAAATAATAATATTTACTTCTATGATTTTTCTCTAGAAATTATTTGTAGTTCTTTATTAACTATATTATTTTTACTACCAGCTATTAATTTATCAATAATAAAATACAAAACGAATTTTAATAGTTTAGGTTTTCAAAAAGCAAAAATAAAATATTTTTCAATGGGTATATATTACTGGATTACTTGCTTAATAATTGTTGGTTTATGGGGATGGTTGTTAGAGATATTAAAACTCGATTTCCTACTACCTCCAAATACTGCAAAAGAAGTATTAATTCTAGCATTTGAAAATATTTTTATAACTATAATTTTAGTGAGTATCATAGTACCAATATGTGAAGAAGTATTCTTTCGGGGGTTCTTGATTAAAGGTTTAGAAAGAAAATTTAATTTAAAAATTTGTTTATTAATTTCATCTGGTATTTTTTCAATCTTTCATATACATATTGGTTCCTTATTTCCAACTTTTATCTTAGGAATTTGTTTGGGGTTGTTATATATTAAATCAAAATCCATATATCCATCAATTTTTATTCACAGTATTCATAATTTTTTTGCCGTAATTATTAACAAATTTTACTTATAATATGCGTATCAGATATTTAACATATAAAATAACATTATGAGTAAAAAAATTACACATACTGACATAATAATAGTTGGTGCAGGAATTGCAGGAATTGCATCAGCTTTTTACTTGAAAACCAAAAGACCGAAATCTAGTTTTTTTATACTTGAAGCTTTAGATAGTTTTGGCGGGACATGGTACACACATAAATATCCAGGAGTTAGGTCAGATAGTGACTTATTTACCTTTGGCTATAGTTTTAAATCATGGAATAACGCACCCATAGCAACTGCATCAGAAATACTAAAGTATATTGGAGAAACAATTTCAGAAAATAATTTACAAAATAACATAAAATATAATCATAAAATTATAAAAGCAGATTGGTCCAATTCAGAAAAAAAATGGATTTTATCCGTAGAACACTCAATAACAAAGCAAGTTTTACATTTCTCATGCGATTTTTTACAAATGTGCCAAGGTTATTATAAACAAAACCAAGGTTATATTCCTAAATGGAAAAACATAGAAAATTTCAATGGGAAATTCATACATACAGAAGAATGGCCAAACAAATTAAATTATTCTGATAAAAAAATTATCGTTATTGGCTCTGGAGCAACAGCAGCAACAACAATACCAGTTCTAGCAAAAAAAGCTAAGCATGTAACAATGCTTCAAAGAACTCCTACATTCTATAGAACATCGACAATTGGTACCGAGGAAATTGCAAATACCTTAAGAAAAATTACTGATGATACTGACTGGATTCATAAAATAGTTAGAGAGCAAATATTAATTAATCAAGAAATATTTATTAAAAGGTGTGTTGAAGAACCTGAAAAAGTTAAGTACGAATTGCTTCAAGAAATAAGAGATATACTAGGAGAAAACTTTGATATAGAAAAACATTTTTCACCAAGTTATAGGCCCTGGCAACAAAGAATTGCATTAACTCCTGATGCAGAGTTGTTTAAGTCTATAGCTAACAAAGATGTTTCTGTTGTTACAGATCAAATAGATAGTTTTAATAAAAATGGAATTTTGCTAAAGTCTGGCGAACAACTAAACGCAGATATTATAATTGCAGCAACAGGTTTTAATCTGAGTATCTTAGGCGATATAAAATTTTCTATAGACAAAAAACTGATAAATTTAAAAGATACAATAACATATAGAGGAATGATGTTCACATCAATCCCAAATCTAATTTGGACTTTTGGTTATTTCAGGCAAGCATGGACGCTAAGAGCAGAAATGATTGCGAATTTTATGATAAAGCTACTAGATCACATGGATTATATTGATGTAAAAAAAATTACAGTTAGATTAAGAAAAAAAGACCAAACCATGAAAATTCTTCCATGGATTGGTGAAGAAGAATTTAATCCTGGTTATTTATCAAGAGCATTAGATAAAATGCCAAAAAGCGGTAGCAATATAGAATGGGTACATAATCAAAATTATTGGTACGAAAAAGATATAATTCCTAATATAGATCTAAATAGTGAAGAATTTATTTATGAATAATAGAGAGAGATTATCATATGAAAAAAAATAATAGAATTAATACAATTTTTGAGAATAATAAAAATAAGAATAAAATAACAAATATAGTTTATATAACAACTGGTTTTCCAGAAAAAAATAGTACTGAAAAAATTGTTGATTCAGCTATAAAATCAGGTGTAGACATAATTGAATTAGGTATACCTTTTAGTGATCCATTAGGAGACGGGCCAATAATACAAGAAGCCGGACAAATTGCACTAGAATCTGGTATGAATACCTCAAAATGCCTTGAAATTGCAAAAAATATTAGATTATCTCATAGTGAAATACCCATAATCTTTATGGGTTATTACAATAGTTTACTATCTTACGGAGTTGAAAATTTCTGTTCAGAAGTACAATCGATTGGAGTTGACGGCCTAATCATTGCTGATTTACCACCCAGCGAATCAGAAGAAATGCTTAAAATAACTAAAAAATATAATATATCACTAATCCCTTTACTTGCTATAACATCATCTGAAGATAGTATAAGAAAAGCCTGTAAAAATGCTGATGGATTTATTTATTGTATATCTTCTCTAGGAGTTACGGGTGTTAGAAATACTATATCTAGTAGAATTAACAGCCTTGTTTCAAAGGTAAGAAAATATACGGATATACCAGTAGCGGTAGGATTTGGAATATCTAATCGTGAACAGATAAAAGATATTGCGGAGTTTTCAGATGGAATAATTATAGGTAGTGCTGTAATAAAGTCTATAATGAATGGTGAGAGACAAAATGCTTCACAAAATGTAGAAAAATTTTTATCAGATGTAATAAAATAAATTATTAGGAAAAAATTAAATATGGCAAATTTCATCAGAGGAGTAAAAGGGGCTACTACTGCTACTTCAAACTCACAAGAAGACATTTTAGAAGCAACCGAAGAACTAATGTTAGAACTTATAAAGTGTAATAACATTCAAGAAAAAGATGTAGCTTCAGTTCAATTTACTACTACAAAAGATCTCAATGCTGAATTTCCTGCAGTAGCGGCTAGAGAAAGAATTGAATGGCATAATGTTCCTCTGATGTGCTCTCATGAGTTCGATAAACCTGGAGCATTAGAAAAATGTATAAGGATTCTTATATTATGGAACACAAAAAAACTACAGAAAGATATTGTTCATATTTACACTAAAAAAGCAAAAGTTCTCAGGCCCGATATATCAAATAAAAATAAATGACAAATAAATCACAATAAAATTTAAATTTTTGTAAGATAAATAATTTATACTATTCAAGAAAGTAAAAATTGAAACCATAAGAAAAAAATATGTCAACATCAAATCTCAGAGTAAAAATGCAACAAAATTTACTACCTCCCAAACAATATCTTAATAACCAGCCGATTACAGATGAAATTGCTTCTGTTGTTTCGAATAGCAGGAAAAGTATTGAAAATATACTAGATGGAAAAGATGAAAGAATACTCGTTGTAGTTGGTCCTTGCTCAATACATGATGAAGTTGCATGTTTAGAATACGCTAAAAGATTAAAAAAATTATCAGATGAGGTCAATAATACCCTGCTTTTAGTGATGAGAGTATATTTTGAAAAACCTAGAACTACAGTTGGTTGGAAGGGATTAATTAATGATCCTAATCTCGACGGAACTTATGATA
>MDTE01049976.1_pt1 | contig 14115 bp, 14 predicted proteins | sample 811231 | NCBI WGS metagenome assembly MDTE01 (sample SAMN05326651, study PRJNA326480) | marine metagenome | isolation source: seawater | place: Indian Ocean: Red Sea | collected 2010 | reverse complement strand
TTATGAAGGAACAGATTTTACCCCAGCAACATCGCCACTTTATTTTTATGAAAAAGGTGGAATGCATAATTTTACTAGATGGGCAGCAAGTATGTTAGGCCCATTTAACATTCGTGTAAATTGTTTGGCTCCAGGAGGTTTTCAGGTTCCATCACATCCACCGCGTTTTGTTGAAAATTATAGTAAGAGAACACAGTTGGGGAGAATGGCTAATAGTAGCGATTTAAAAGGACCAATAATCTTTTTAGCATCAGATTCTTCAGCTTATTTAACTGGAACAATTATAGCAGTTGATGGTGGATACACTGCAAAATAACAAAGGATAAATAGATGACTAAATATGATGAAACTTCAACAAATAATGATTCTAAACCTTTTAATACTTTTCGTAAAAGTAGAATTAAAAGAACTACAGATGCAGGAAAAGTCGCTACAATTTTAAAATGTAATACTGTCGATATTAAAGTTGCAGAAATTTTTGCATTAGCACAACCTGATGCTATTTGGCTTTGTATGGAACATGGATCACTTGATTACAATCAAGCTGAAAATCAGAGTAATGCCGCTAAGATATATGACGTAGATTCTTTACTTCGTGTTAACAGAGGAAGTTATAGTAATTATATAAGAGGTTTTGAAGTTGATTGCACTGGTTTAATCATTCCTCAAATCAAAAGTTTAGCAGATGCAAAAGAAATTGAAGAATTTACTAAATTTCCTCCTATTGGCAAAAGAGGAGTTGATGGAGGGAACAATGATGGGAAATATACAAAACTTGATATGGCTGAATATATCAAACAAGCAAATGAAGAAAGATTAGTAATTTATCAAATTGAAACTCCTGAGGTAATAAATGATGTTGAGGCTATTGCTGAAATGGAAGGTGTAGATGCACTATTTTTTGGACCAGGAGATTATTCGCTTTCACTAGGAGTCCCTGGTCAAATGGATCACCCCGATGTTGTTAGTGCTAGAAAAAAAGTTGCAGAAGTTGCAAGAAAAAATAATAAAATTGCAGCCACTCCTGGAGGTCCTAGCGTTGCTAAAAATTACATTGATATGGGTTATAATCTTTTAAATATTGGTGCAGATGTAATTGCATTAGCTGATTATGCAGAAAATTTAGTTAACGAATTTGAGAAAATTAAATCTTAATGGATTTAGTTAAAATTCAAAATACTATTTTAGATAGACTTACTAAAGGTATTCCAGGTTCAATCGAGCCATTTCCATTAAAGGAATTAAAAAATAAAAAATGGAATATTTTAAATGAAGATATGCCAATGCCTTTGATGGTATTAAAACAAAAAAATTATATTCATAATTTAAAAACTTTTTCTAATTATTTAGAAAAACATAATTTAGAAATTGCCCCTCATGGCAAAACTACGATGGCTCCACAAATTTATGCGGATCAAATTAAGTATGGTGCTTGGGGAATTACTGCTGGTGCAATTAATCAAATACAAGTTATGTTTGATTGTGGTATTAATAAAGTCTTACTTGCTAACCAACTTCTAGGAAAATCACATTTAGAAACAATAACATCATATATTAATCAAAATAAAAATTTTTCTTTTTATTGTTTTGTTGATTCTATTGATCAATTTTTAAATATGAAAAAAAATCTTGGTAATCGTACTTTGATCAATCCAATAAATTTACTTCCTGAAATAGGTGCTGAAAATGGGCGAACAGGTATTCGTAAAAAAGAAGATTTTCTACAACTAGTTAAAGAAATTGGAAATGATCAGTCAAAAAATTTTAATTTTGCTGGGATTTCATCTTATGAAGGTATAGTCGCAGTTGCGATGAAAGGCTCAAATGCTGTTCATGACTTTTGTTCAAAAATTGAAGATATCATAAATGATATTCCTTCAAATATTTATTCTCATCTTGATGAGTTACTAATAACAGCGGGTGGCTCAACTCATTTTGATATTGTGGGAGAGAGATTTTCTAAAATTAAACTTAACGTACCAATTAAGGTTTTATTAAGAAGTGGTTGCTACATCACACATGATCATGGACCGTATTTAGATGCGCTTGAAACAGCTAAAGGTGATGTGAATAGACAATGGGATCAATCTTTACAACCAGCACTTGAAATTTGGTCTTATGTCCAATCTATTCCTGAGAAAAATTTAGCCTTTTTAACCATGGGCAAAAGAGATGCTCCTTATGATTCAGGTCTACCCAAACCCATTAAAAGATTTAGACCTGGCGAAGGTTTTGTAGATGTTGGTCATGCAGAAATATTTAGTACTAATGACCAACATGCTTTTGTCAAACTTCCTGATGATCATGAATGGAAAATAGGCGATATGATTTGTTCAGGCATTTCTCATCCATGTACAGCATTTGATAAATGGAAATTCATCCCTGTTGTAGATGATGACTACAATGTTGTTGACGGAATACTAACTTATTTTTAATTATCCCTCTTGTCTTGTGTTTGGAGCATATGCAACACAATCAAGTTCAAATTTTAAAAAAGTAGGCAATACCTTTACAATTGTGCTTCTTGTAGGCTGTGGATCCTTAAAATATTCTGGATAAATTTTATTGTATTCTTTTAAATCCTTTTGATCAGCAACATAACTTTTTATATTAATAACATTATCGAGTGTTAAGCCTGCTTCTTTCAAAATAACTTCTAAATTTTCAATGGATCTTCGCATTTCCTCTTCAAATGTTCCTTCAATAACTGAACCATTTTCTCTATCAACAGAGGCTTGACCTGAAACATAGACAAAATCACCCGCTTTTATTGCGGGACTAAAAGGTAAAACTGATTTTGCCCCTGTATTTATAATTTTTATCATACTATCTCCTTTTTAAATTTATTTTTTTTTATAAAAGTGATTCATCCCAATTTAATTGATTAGCTAAAATACCTCCATCAACATATAACATTTGACCTGTTATATATTTAGCTTCTTCAGAAGATAAAAATACAGCTGCTCCACCGATATCAGCTGGCTCACCAATTCGTCCAAGAGGAATTTGAGAAGTGATTACTTTCTTATTATTACCTTTGTTTAAACCTTCACTAGTAAGAGGGGTTTCAAGTATTCCTGGACCAATACCATTAACTCTAATATTTTTTGAAGCTAAACTTATAGCCATCGATTTAATCATCATTAGAACAGCTCCTTTAGAAGTATCATACATAACACTATTTTTTTCAGCAGCTAATGAATTTGATGAACCAATACAAATGATACTACTATTGTTTTGATCATTTGATATTTGTTTTACAAATTCTCGTGAGGTGAACATATAACCCCTTACATTTAAATTAAATGTTTTATCAAAGTTTTCCTCATTTATATTTTCAAAGTCAGTATCTTGAAAAGTGCCAGCGTTATTAATAAGCGTATCTATTTTACCTAGTTTTGTATTTGCTTCTTCAATCAATTTTTTATTTCCATCAATTGTCGATAAGTCTGACTGTATAAAGTAACATTCAGTCAATTTACTGAGCTTATTTAATGCGCCATTATCTGTTTCATGAGAATTGATAGCAATTTTTGCACCTTTTTTAGCAAATGCTTCAGCTATACCAAACCCTATACCATGGGTTGATCCAGTTATACATACACATTGATCTTTCATGTTATTGTCCCTAGCTCTTGTTTTTTCCCTATAGTTGTTTTAAGTTTTACCTTAATAGTAAATTAAATATATGCAACACAAACAAAGATTTACAAACGTCACTTTAGTAACCCCTTATGGGGAAGAAGATAAAGATCTCTTAATAGAAGGAGATAAAATAGTTCATATTTTGAATCGAAATGAAAATCTATCTGATGATTGGAAAATAATTGATGGTCATAATAATTATATTTTTCCCGGTATGATAGATGTTCTTCAGCATGGTTTTATGAATTATCTTTACGGACATGCAGAAGAAAATTGTACAGTCGATAATGCTAAATTATTACCATCTGTCGGGGTTACAGGTTTTCTTCCTTCAACACCTTGTCTACCTCCAGAAACGACAGGAGACTTTTTAAATTCTTTATCAAATGATATTGAAAAAGCTAAAGAGGGAGCTAGAGTCCTGGGTATTCATTCAGAAGGGCCTTGCTTTGCGTTAGCAGGAGCTCATGATCCTAAAAATTTACGTAATCCTTCCATTCCTCTTGCTGAAGAATTATTAGAAGCATCTCAAGGAAAATTAAAAGCGGTAACACTAGCCCCTGAAATGAATGGCTCAGAACACTTTATAAAAAGATTAAAGAAAGATAATATTTCAATTCATCTAGGTCACAGTGGAGCTAACCCAATTGATGTTCCTAAATTTGCTGATTGGGGGGTAGATGCAGTTACTCATATGTATGATGCTCTTCCTACTTATCCAGCAGATGATACAGGAGTTCATGTATTATCGCTAACAGATGCTTTAATAGCAGAACCAAGAATTGCACTGGGCCTTATATGCGATGGAATTCATGTCCATCCTCAACTTGTTGAATTGTTATCACATCTTCCTACTGATAGAGTTTTTCTAGAGACAGATTCTGTTAAAGGAGCAGGTTCACCAACACCGGTTAAATTTGAATTTTTTCCTGGTAGGTGGTGTACAGTAGAAAAAGGCAAAGCATCAACTTACAATGGATTGCTTGCAGGATCATCTCTCACATCTATTGAAGCTCTCCAAAACTATTATAAATTTTCAAAGAAAACACTTTCTCAAGTTGCTATTGCTGCAAGCTTAGTGCCGGCAAGAGTTATAGGTTTAGATAATATAATGGGTAGTATTGAAAAAAATAAATTAGCTGATTTTATTCTGTTAAGAAAAGATAATTTAGAAATTAGTGAAACATTCATTGCTGGAAAATCTGAATATAAAAGTGAATAAAAATATTTTAGATCAAAAACTTCGTTACAATGATGGCGGTAATGTCCATATGGATTTTCATGGAGCTACTAATACAACTATTGAGTTTATAATTGATAAATATGGTATCGATACAATGAATGATATTTTCAAAAAAGTTGGCAATGATGTTTATAAAGATATTAAAGGTCATATTAAACAAGGTAATATCAAAATGTTAGCTAAACATTGGCAACATTTCTTTGATAGAGAAAATGCTGATTACAACATTTCCATTAATGATGAAGAAATTATTTTAACAGTTAATCGTTGTACTGCTTATGAACATGTAAGAAAATTAGTCGGCAATGTTTCACCTAACTTCTGTGATCAAACCATTAAAACAAATGAAGCTTTAGCTGAAGATACTCCATATGAAATTAAAACTGAAATTTTAGGAGAGGCAGCTTGTAGGCAAACTATAAGGAAAAGAGTATGATACCTAGTGATCATTTCACCCGTTTTTATAATGAAGTCTTTAAGTTTCTTGAAGATCGAGGAGAAGAACATTTAGAAGCTTACTGGCTGGAGATAAGTAAAAACCAAGAAAAACATACATTAGCATTATTTAAAGAAAAAGGTTTGCAAGGGATGTATGAATACTGGGATCACATTAGAATTGAAGAAAATTGTGATTTAGATTTAAAATTAGATGACGAAAAATTAGAATTAAAAATGAATGTTTGTCCAAGTTTAAGTAAAGTTCTTGATAATGATGCAGAGCCTATGAAAAGGTACTGCGATCATTGTGCTGGTTGGATTGGCCCACTCATTGATAAAGTAGATCATCATTTGGTCTATGATGTTATTGATCGTAGCAAGCCTCAATGTAAAGTTAAAATTTTTAAAGATAAAGAAAAAGCGCTTAAAGAAGAGAAAAATGCCAAACTTTTAATGGGATGGCCAAAGAAAAAAAAATAAAATTTCACTAAATGAAAATAGAGTCTTCTGGCATCTTATGTTCTTCAAAAATTAATTCTAACAAAGCATGCTATACTTTTTCATCTTTTGTTTCTCTTAGTAATGGATCTATTTTAGCCACAGTAAGAGGAGGAAAAAATAAAGATTCAGAATTAGAGGGAGTAGAGTTTTTTCGTTCAGATGATGAGGGCGAAAATTGGTCAGAACCTTGGGAGCCTTTTAATAATGTTGAAGTAGATAATCTAAAAGGTAGTTTAAAACTTTGTTATTTAACTGAAATTTCTGATTCTCATATAATAGCATCATTTCTATGGATCGATCGATCTACTATTCCAGGTAAAGAATTATTTAACGCTGAAACAGAAGGCTGTCTTCCAATGAAAATTCTTCTTGCAGATTCTTATGATAATGGTAGCACATGGTCGAAACTTAGAAAAGTAAACCTTCCTAATGAAATAGGTCCACCAAGCCTCACCAATCCGATAATGAAATTACCGAATGGAAAATTAATCATGAGTATTGAAAATAATAAACATTATTATAATCAATCAAAATGGTATCAAAAAAATGTTTTCATTTGTTCTATCGATAATGGAAAGACATGGTCCAAACCTTATTTGGCAGCAGGAGATAAAACTGGAAGAATTTTTAATTGGGATTTAAGATGTGGAGTAAATGATAGTGGAATTATTACTTCTTTTGCTTGGACATATGACTCGGTTAAAAAAAACTTCCTTAATATTCATCAAAGAATTAGTAATGACGAAGGCAATACATGGTCTCAACCCAAAGATTTAAATATTTCAGATCAACCTTCTCATCCAGCCATATTAAAGAATGGAAAGTTAGTACTAGCATATGTTGATAGATTTAAAGATCAAAGTATAAAAGTAAGAGCATCAGATAATCTAAATGCATCATTTGATAAAACATCTGAGATAACAATTTTTAATCAAAACAAAATTAAGCAAAATAGTAAAGATTTGGGAGGATTGTTAGCTGACATGAATATGTGGAGTTTTGGATTGCCCTATGCAGATGTTTTAAATAGTGGGAAAGTTTTAGTATTTTACTATGCGGGTAATGATAAAAAAATGGATCTACATTGGACACGTTTAAAATTTAACTAATATTTTAAGGTAATTGCTTTCTATAAAAAATTAATTGTCTCAAAAAAGTTCTAACTCCCATTGCCCCATCTTCTCTTATAAGAATAAAAGCATTCATAGAAATTGTTATAATGAATGCACAGATAACAAATAAAACTTCGTAGCTACCAAGTAATTTACCAAAAACAATAATCTCATTATTATCTAACCAAACAACTAAATAACCTGCTAATACAGTCGTAACCCCCGCTGTTATTCCATCTAAGCTATAAGCAAGTGACATAAACGATTCTTTATTATCACTCGGTACATAGTTGAGCATAAAAATATAACCTATTGATGCGCTCCCCCACATTAAGAAGCCAAATAGAAAGAAAATCATTCCAATTAAATAGCTTAAGTATGGAGTATCAGAGTTTATAAATGGTAATGTAAGCAATAATACTATTTGTAAACTTTGGAATATTACTCTTATACCTCTACACCCATAACTATCTGTAACTCTTCCAACTACTAAACCACTACATGTTCCTCCAATAAGAATTAACGTAGATGAAAAAATTAATTCGCCACTTGGAATATTCATCCTAATTTTAAAATATAGAGTTAAGAAAATAGCTAGTATGGTAATCACTAAATATTGTGTTCCTGATGAAACTAAGAATAAATTAAAATTTTTATCTTTTGTTGCTTGAAGCAAATTTTTCAAATAACCTTGGTCATTATTTCGTTCTTTAATCTTTTCTCCCCCTTTTAATTTTAAAAGTAGTAAAGCTGATATTAACCCAAGGATTATTGCTATAAAAAAAACTGGGTAAAATCTCTCTAACCCCTCTCTACTGTCCAGCCAAATTTTTATTCCATATGATGCAACTAAAGCAAAGGGTGTGCAGACAATGCCATTAATGCCAATAACTCTACCTCTAACATCTCTTGGAATAAATTCTTGCATCCAAGGCACAAATGCAGCCTCAGATAATGAACGTAAAATTGAAAACATGAGCATAGCAAAAAACAACAAATAGAAAATAAGTGTTAAATTATCTTGATAAAATGGGACAATTAAAAATATTAAAAGGAAGATGTACCTACTAAATAAAGTCCAAATAGATAAAATCTTACTACCAAAATAAAGAGTTAGAGGAATACTTACTAAAGCTAATACTTGGCAAAATGCCATTAGACTTCCTAAAATACCTATTCTATCTGGATTTAATCCTAATTCTACAGAATATAATGTTAACGGTGCTGCAATTGTTCCTATAACAGCACACATTTGTAGTGCAGTTGAAAAATGAAAGTAATTGATTACTTTCAATTTTTCCTTTTCATTAGATATTAGATTGAACATGATGATGATTAGATATTTACGATATAGGTTTTAATAATATGTTGGTTATCTTGAATGCACCAAAAACAAACCAACATTTCATTATTATTTAAAAGAAGTAATGATGGTTGACCAAACTTCAGTGAACCAAACTGTTTACTTATGTCAGTATCATCACTTGATAAACCATCTTTAGAAAACAAATTTATTTCCTCTAAAATTGAAAACTTATTATTACTAATATTAATTTTTCTTAGCATTAAACCCGTCGGGTTTTCGCGGTGACAATGAATAGTAAAAATTATCTCATCTTTATAAAATATTATATTCGAAGCTTGTCCTCTAATTTTAGTATCAATTACAGTGTTAAATGTTTTTCCTTCGTTTTCAGAAATGACAACATGATTGTTAAGATTTTTTTTATTTTTATTGTCATAAGCCCAAAACATAACAATAATTTTATTATTAGTTTCACATAATCGACATTCCCAAGTTGAAACATGCCCTTCCTTAGATTTATAAAATTCGGATAATTTATTCCAACTTTCGCCATCATCATCACTATAAATTATCCATCCTGAATGATCTGTTTCTTTTAAATGAAAAGGTGGTGCTGCTCCTAATATTCTACCTGACTTTAATTGAATGCACGGCCCTGATATTTCAAGTGGGGTTTTTTTAACGTTAAAATTTTTTGGTACAGACCAATTTTCACCATTATCATTAGAAAAACTTATTTTGTTGTTTAGAGGAAGTATTTCAAATGTTTTAGGGTCAACAATTGGTGTTAAGCTATCTGGTCTTACAAACGCATAACCTATGGCTAGTAGTTTATTATTTTGTAATAACAGGGGTTTGAGAGATTCTGATTCTTCTTTATCTTTATAGATATGGTTATGTAAGGGTTTTGGTTTAGACCAACTTCTTCCATTATCAAAACTTTTTGAAACAAAAGTTCTTTGATCAGCAGAATCAAAAGCTTGACCAATAGTAAATAATGCAAGTAAAGAATTGTCCTGTAATTTTAATACACCTGGAAAAATACCTTGTTTACTAATTAGTAAAGGGTCAGGGTTTTTGTATAGAATGATTTCATCAATTATTTTCATTTATTTTATACTAGTTAAAATTTAATTTTTTTACCACTCACTTTCAAATTCATGATGAAATTGAAAGGCTTTTACAGGTGTTGCCTCACCTCTTGGCATGGGAGCAATTGGATTTAAAGAATGATTTGTTTCTCCTCTAGCTATTTGAATAGAAAAAAATGGCCATTCACTCAAGTTTGCTTTTACGTTTGAAGGCGAATATCTAAATGTGATACCACATCTTGGACGATTAGAATTATTCGCATCTGACCCATGTAACAAAGCATCAGAGTGCAGAGATATTTCACCAGCTTTTAAATTCATATATACTATTTTTTCTTTTTCGATTTGATCATCAGATACCTCTTGATTTAAATCATAATTTTTATCGTCATTAATTTTATGTAAAAATCTTTTTGTTTTGTGACTCCCTGATACAATTTTCATTGCTGAATTTCCTTTATCAGTATCAAAAACTGCAAGCCAAACAGTCACTGAATTAGATGGTTTAAGAGGCCAATATTGTGAGTCTTGGTGCCAAGGAACAATACTTTTACTATTAGCAGGTTTATAAAAAAATTGTCCACCCCACAAATAAAAATTTGGACCAAGTAAATCTTCTACATAATCTAAAATAGTAGGGGTATGAGCAACATCATAAAACCTTTTACTCGCTTTATGCCACATATTAGTTTTGTTGATATCAACAGAACTTGGTAAACGGTTTTTTAAGTCGTTAAAGAGAATTTGTAATTCTTTTATTCCTTTTTCTGAGAACACAGGTAGGTTTTTAATATATCCCTCATTTTTGTATTGAGATATTTCAGATTCCGATAATCTTCGAGTATTTTTAATTATTTCCATAAGCTAATCTTATACTTTTATTTAAAATATAATAATTTTAAATTGTAAATTTATTAAGACAATTTATCATAAATTTCTAATGTATGAAAAAACTTAATGAAATAGATCTAAACTATCATTTAAAACATCCGGGAAAAGGCAATGAACCTGGAGATCCAAATGCTATATTTTATTTGAATGGCATTTATCATTTACACTACATTTTAAGACATAAATGGAATGGAGCTAACCATAATCTCCCTAGAAAAAATTTCCCATTTAAGCATTCACATTCTTTTATTCACTGTACGAGTAAAGATATGCTTAATTGGACATGGAAAAAAACAAAGTTACAACCAAGTTTTACTAAACATGGAATGTTTAGTGGAACAGGTTTTATGACTTTAGATAAAAAGCCAGGAATAATTTATCACGGTGAAAATACAAAGAAAAATTTTATAATAATTTCTAAAGATAAAAATTTATCTAAATGGTCTAAGCCATTTCCAATAAATGAAAAAAAATCAAATACTAATTTTTGGGATCCAGATTGTTTCATAGTTAATAATATTTATTATTCAATTTCTGGAGGTTTAAAACCAAGATTATTTAGATCCAATAATTTAAAAGACTGGAAATATTTAGGAAGATTTATGAAGTTTGACTTAGATAATGTTTTAAAAGAAGAAGATATTTCATGTCCTAATTTTTTTAAAATTAAAAATAAATGGGCTTTATTATGTATTAGTCATACACATGGCTGTAGATGCTATATTGGAAAATGGAATAAAAAGAGTGAAATTTTTATTCCTGAAAAACATGTAAGAATGAATTGGCCAAATAATCAGGATTCTAAATATTATCTTGAGCATAGAGATTTCTTTGCTCCTGAGAGTGTAGAAACTTTAGATGGAAGAAGAGTAATGTGGTCATGGATGAGAATGCAAAATATTAAAAATTTAAATATTTTGTCAATTCCTAGAGAATTAGACATCAACAAAAAAAATCAATTAATTATTAAACCTGCAAGAGAATTACAAAAGCTTAGAGGCAATAAAAAGACTTTGAAAAATATAGAAATAAAAACATCTAGTAATAAATTTAATAGTGTAATTAAAAAAAATATTCTTTTAGTAAATAGTCAATCTTTTGAATTAAAAATTAGAATAAATATTAAAAAAATAAAAAATAAAAGATTTGGTTTTGAATTATTTACAAATAAGAAACAAAAAGGTTTCTCAATTATTTTTCAACCAGAAAACAAAAGTATTTTAGTAGGTAATACTGAAGCTCCTTTTAATTTAGAAGACATAAAAGATTCAAAGTTTTTAGAAATAAGTATTTTTGTTGATAAGTTTTTAATAGAAGTTTTCGTCAACAATTTTCAATCAGTCGTGGGTACTTATTTAAATTATCGAACAAATAATACTATATCTGCATATTGTTTGGGAGATACTTTATTTATTGATTCCATTACTTTATGGAAACTTAAACAAGCAAATGCCGGATATAAAGAAGCTAAAAAAAATAAAATATGGAAAGTTAATGAAAAATTAAGGATCAATTAAATCTTTATTTTTCAATGTAATCATATCTATTTCATTAAGAATTTCTTGATCTATTTTATTATTTAATAAATGTATGGGGCGGTTGATATGAGATAATTCCCTTACACCAATTAGCACTGATGTTATAAATTGCTTACTTATTACCCAAGACAGTCCTAAATCAACCAAACTTATATTCGCTTCTTTAGCAAATCTTTCCATTCTAGTCATAGTTTCAAAAAATTTTTCTTTAAAATATATATCTTTGTGTGCTGGTTTAATGTCAAATCTAGTTTTTTTAGGAGATAGAAGTCCATTTTTATATTTGCCGGTAATGAAACCAGCACCAAGAGGACTATAAGTTATAATATCAATATTTTCATTCTTACAATATTTTATAATTGATTTTTCAATACCCCTATAAAGAATATTGTATATAGTTTCTAAAATACCAAAGACAGAATGATTATTTTCTTCTTGAATTTTTTTTGATTTAACTAATAATTTATTATCAAAATTATTACATGCTACTTTTAATATTTTGCCTTGCTTAATAAATTTTTCCATTGTTTCCAAAATGTTTTCTAATTTAGTTTGACTGTCAAATGTAATTCCATAATAATCGATATAATCTGTATTCATTCTTTTTAAACTTTGGTTAATGCAATTTTCTATTACTGAGGGTGATAGATCTCCATGAATTTTTGAGACAATGGTATATTTGTCTCTATTTTTTCTTGTTTGAAAATAATTACCTAAAATTTTTTCTGAGTCACCATTACTATAGTAATAAGATGTGTTAATTAGATTTATTCCTTCATCGAAAGCTTTATCTAACAACTCTAATGATTGCGTTTTATCAATTTCTCTACCAAATGTAACACACCCTAGGCCAATTTTACTAACCGTTCTATTTAAAGACTTTAGCTTTGAATATTTCAAAATTTTATTATTCTAACCAGTGTTCAAATAGAGGTTTAACATCATCATCTATTTTATCAAAAGCATTCTTTGTAACAGATGGATAAAGACTTCCAAATTTATTTTTATCTTCAATAATTTTTTTTCTATCGTATGATCCTGGTCTAAAAACTTCAAGATTTAACCACCAAGGAGCATATCGAACCACTAAGCTAGTTCTTCTTATATTACTTTTATTTGTATCACTTGCATGCCATAAACGACTATCCATTAAGAATACACTTCCTGCTCTACCCTCTATATTAACTTGATCATCATATTTTCCATAATAAGGGTCACCTTCAAAAGTCGGATTTGTTTCTAATAAATGACTCTTAGGCTTAACTAGGGTACTTCCAACATTTTTATTAAAATCAACAAGCATAAATATACCAGTTATATGTAAAACTTTTTTTGGAAAGGGTTTGTTTATATTCCCTCCATTAAATACACAAAATGGCCAATCTGCATGCCAATCACCTTTTTTGTTATTCGTTTCATTTATTTGAGTAGATGTAGAAGAAATTCTAAAATCATCGCCTAAAAAATGTTTAATTAGTTTTAGTAAATTAGATTCAATCAAATATTTATCAAAACTTTGGCAGAAGTTAATAGTTGTAGCAAGATATGTGACTCCATTATTATTCTTTCCATACTTATCTGCAGTTTCTTGAAGTTCTTTATTTATTTTTTGAACTTTATTGTTAGGAATAACGTTCTCAAGAATTGTATATCCGATTTCTTCAAATTCTTTAATTTTTTTTTCAATCATGATTAATTTTTTTTATAAGTTTCCTAAACTTTTCTAATTCTTTTTTTTCAGCTAATACAACATTATTTTTAGAAGGAAATTTTTTATTCTGAACATCATTTTGATATTCTTTAAATGCCTGTATTCTTTCTTTTTGCAATTTTTCATATACTTTATTGAAGTTATTATACTTTTTTGCATGTCTTGGTGTTTTTGCAGAGCTTAAATTATAACCTAAAATATCTTCACCAAATAAAAATTGAATATCTCCATGTTTTCCTGAACCTATAGAAATTGTTAATATATCAGTTTTTTTAGTTATCTCTCCTAACACATCTTCTGGAACACACTCAACTTCTACAGCCCATGCACCAATTTCTTCTAATTTTTTAATATCATAGTATATTTTAATTGCTTCAGCAGATTTCTTACCTACAGGTTTAACACCACCGGTCCATGTTGATTTCATAGGTACTAATCCAACATGACCTTGAAAGGGAATATTAAATTCACTTAAATATTTTATAAAATTTATATTCCAAGAATTTGTATGAATAGAATCAACACCTATTCTTACTAACTCAAATACTTCTTTCATCATTTTCTCTTTTGTTTCGTGTCCTGTATAGTTAGGTCCACATGTTAAAAAAGTATTTGGTGCTGCATCTCTAATTTCTTTTA
>MDTE01029359.1_pt1 | contig 14122 bp, 6 predicted proteins | sample 811231 | NCBI WGS metagenome assembly MDTE01 (sample SAMN05326651, study PRJNA326480) | marine metagenome | isolation source: seawater | place: Indian Ocean: Red Sea | collected 2010 | reverse complement strand
TGGTGACCATAGTTTCATGACTGGTCAATCTATCCAAATTTCACCTGAATCGATGTCATTTAGGTGTGGATTAGACACATATCAAAGTGTTCACAAATATCCAAGATCGAGTGATCCTGGATTTACCACTGCGGTTTCTATTGCTTCTACTAGCGCAAATGCGATTTCTTTCCAAGTTTTAGCGTCACAACCCTCCACAAATATTTCAACTCATCATTATGTACCGCATGAAGGACTAACTGCTGAATCTGGTACGCAATATGATGGTACTGTAGGTATCATGACTGTTACCTCTTCTAATCATGGATTAAGTAATGGTGACTATGTTATGTTTGAAACTGGTGCAGTTTCGTTTACTTGTGCTATGGATGACTATAGTACAGTACATGCATATCCTAGAGAGACTGATCCTTACAGTGGTAAGTGGGTTAAGGTATCTAATGTAACAACTAATACCTTTAGAGTCAATAGCATGAAGTCTGGTCTGGACGGACAGTCAGATCATATATTCTCATCTGGTGTAACTGGTGCTATTAAGAGAGCACAAGTTCATGGTGGTGGTGCTTATGGTCACACCTTCCAAGCTGCTGGTGTTGGTAGCATGGATCAGAAGCGTGATAGAGCATTTGATCAACCAATTGGTATTCATTCTGTTGGATCCAGTTCTCATACAGCAACTAATGCAGTATATGATCCTAATGCTGGTATTATGACTGTAACAGTCGCTGGTCATGGATTTATGAACAACGACAGAGTTAAATTTGATGATAATTCAATATCACTTAAGTGCGCTAAGGATCATTACAGAATTCCTCATACATATCCAAGATCTTCCGATCCTATTAGTGGTAAGTGGGTTTCTATTGCGAGCACAACTGTAGATACATTTGCGGTTGATGTTGGTAAATCTGGTCCTGCTCATCAATTTGCACATACATTTGATAGTGCAACTACAGGTGGTATTAAGAAACAAACTGGATATATTACACTTCAAGTTGGTGTTTCAACTGATACTAGCAACCATCATTATGATATTGGTGCAGGACATGAAGCAACTAACGCTGTAGTTTCTGGTGGAAATTACGCTCATACCTTCCAAGGTGCTACAACTGGAGCAGTTCAGTATGGTGGTGGATATACACATCAATTTGTTAGTGCTGCTTCTAGCGCACTTTATATTGATTCTTGGACTGGTGCAGCATTAACACCAACAAATGCAACTTATAATCCTGCAACTGGTATTCTTCAATTTACTGCTGCTAATCATGGATTAGTAAAACCTGAGAACTTTAAGTTAGCAGGTATTGGCGTTACTTGTACATATGGTGCTAAGACTTATCCTAGCGGTGTTCAAGGATATTATTACACTGTAAGGTCTGTAGGAACTACTACATCCTTTACAACATTCGTTGGTATATCTACATTAGCGCATCCTTATACAGGTGGTGGTACAGTAAGAGTTGGTTTAACAACTAACATTTACCCTGATTATGATCAACAGCTAGATGTAACTGGTATTGTTTCTACTAGAACATTCAGAGTTAATGCTGGTATAAGCACAATCCCACACTCTTATCATAGCGGTGGTACTGCTTCTATCTACTATTGCGAATTAACATATGGATCTGGTTATACTACAGATCTTGGTACAATAACTGCTATTGGTGTAACTGATCCAGGTAACTCACCTTATGGTATTGGTGCAACAATTACAGCAATTGTTGGTGCTGGTGGTAGTTTGATATACAGTATTGATAATGGTGGATCTGGATATTCTAAGAATACAGTTATTAATTCACCTGCACCAAGCGGAGAATATCTAAGTATTGAAGGTAATTATAGAGTTGGTCTTGGTAACACTACAGTAACAGGTGTTGGTGCTTCTATTACTATAGATGTTGTTGGTCTATCTACTCAATATGTTGGATATTCAACTGGACCAGAGTTCTTGTTAAATGAAATTTCTGCGTGGACTTTATCAAAACCTGGATATGGATTTAGAGTAGGCGATAAATTTGGATTGGTTGGATTATCAACTGACCCTGATGCTGGTGATTTATTCAAACCATTTGAGGTTGAAGTAACTAATATATTCAATGATGATATTGCTTCATGGCAGTTTGGTAATTTAGATTATATTGATAATATTAGACCATTCCAAGATGGTGAAAGATTAAGGTATCCATTGTATTATCAGAATCAATTAATTAGTTTTGAGATTGATAACAATGATGCAGATTCTAGACAAATAGATCTTGGACCAGTTCTACTAATATTTGTCAATGGTGTTCTTCAGGAACCAAACAAACATTATACATTTAGAGGTGGAACATCAGTTTCGTTTGAGACTGCGCCTACTATAGAAGATGATGTGTTCATATTCTTCTATAGAGGAACTGTTGGTACTGATAGTATATTCTTTGATGTTAATGAGATTATTAAGGAAGGTGATTCTGTAGAACTATTCAAGAGTGCCGATCTTGAACAAAACCGAGTTGCAAAAGACAACACTAACTTAGCTCAAAGAGATCCAAGAATTGTTGTTAGAATAGCAACAGCGTCTGTTGTTGAAACTCCATTCTATCAAGGAGGAGGAGTCAATAACGACAATTACAAACCAATGAGATGGAATAAGCAGAAAGTCGATAGAGTATTTGCTGGTGGATTAGTTTCCAAAGCAAGAGATTCTATGGAAGCACAATTCTATCCAAATGCTAATGTTCTTGCTTCTTATGCATCAACTGATACTTCACTGTTTGTTGATCATGTAGCAAACTTTAGAGATATTGATGGATTGTTAGATGATGATTTTGGACTTTATGTTTATGGTGTTGGTATTGGTACAACTGCACAAGCAGGTGTTAACTGGGAATACTGGAATGATATTGATCCTTTAAATACCGATGTTAAGGGTTATATTGGTTTAGTTACTGGTATTACTACTTCTACTGGTATTGGTACTGATCTTGGACTTGTTATTCAACTTGATACTAACAATTTAGTTAATTCAGAAAACTCTTCCTTTGTCCAAGACTTTAAAGAAGGGTATCCATTTAAACTCTATGATACAGGTATAACACCTGCTGCTGGAGTTATCACAAGTACTGATACACATGATTCTGATGTTATTGGTATTAGTACATATGAAGTGGATAATATATATTATGCATCAGCATTATCATGGGACGGAAGTGCTAGAACAGGTGTTATCACATGTAATATCCATTCTGGAACTGATGTTAGCGGATTGGTTGGTGTTGGATCAACCTTACATCCTGCAGGAAGAATTACATGGGGACGCTTCTCTTCAGCAATAAGAGATGTCAAGTATCCTCTGAATTTAACTGTTAAGGGACTTGACTATAATCCAGACCTAGATAAGTGGCCAATTGTCCAAAGAAGGAATATTGGTTTGCGTAATACTGGTGCTCTTGGCAAGAAACTTTAATTTTTCATTATAAATACCAAAATAGTAAGACCTCACACTAGAACATTGCAATGGCAGCAATTATAACCGATCAGTTTAGGATTATTAACGCTAATAACTTCATGGATGATGTTACTAGTGGAAATAACTCTTACTATGCTTTCCTCGGATTAGCAAATCCTACAGTGTCGGGATTCGGAAGAACAGATACTTGGAATAGTACCACTATTCAACCACCATCACCTGTTGATAGTATCAATTACAATAACCATGTATATGATACTATGTTATTTGGTAGGAAAGTTTTTCCTGGTGATGTTAGAAGATTAATTAGAAAGGTTACTTGGACTAAAGGTACATCATATGATATGTACCGCCATGACTATAGTACGACTAATCGTTCTTTAGTTTCTAATTCAAGTAGACTTTATTCAGCAAACTACTATGTTATGAACAAAGACTATAGAGTCTATGTTTGTATCAATAATGGTTCTGCTGGTATTAGTACTATTGCAAGCGCATCTCTTGATGAACCAACATTTACTGACCTTGAACCATCTGCTGCTGGTGTAAGTGGTGACACTTATCTTTGGAAATACATGTTCACGGTTCCTCCTGCGGATATCGTGAAGTTTGACTCCACTGAATATATTGCTGTTCCTAATGAATGGGAAACAACAACTGATGCCGATGTTAAGGTTGTTAGAGAAAATGGAGATTCTGAAACAAATAATAATCAGATTAAGGTAGTTTCAATTGATGAAGCTGGGGTAGGATATAATTTCCTATCAAGTCCTATTGAAGTTGATATTATTGGTGATGGAACTGGAGGTAAAGTTAGGATACTAACGAATACTCAAGGTCAAATCATCTCAGCTCAAGTTACTAGTGGTGGTAGGGGGTATAGTTATGGAAGGGTTGATCTTTCTTCTATCAACGGTTCTGCTACAAAGTTTGCTAAGCTCACGCCGATTATTCCTCCCTCAAATGGGCATGGATACAATGCATACAAAGAATTAGGTACTGATAAGGTTCTAATTTATACTAGATTTGATGCATCTTCTTACGATTTTGCTTCTGATACTAGATTTGCACAAGTCGGATTGATTAGAAACCCAACTGCAGTTGGTGTTGCTGGTACTAACTACTTACAATCTTCTGAATTTTCAGCATTAAAATCAATTAAGTTTACTGGAGATACTTCACAATCTCTAGGTATTGGAACTGCTATTGAGCAGAATATTACAGGAGTTGGTACTGCTAGAGGATATGTTGCTTCTTACGACATTGATACTAAGGTTATTAAGTACTTCCAAGATAGAAGTTTAGCTTATAACCAGTCATTATTTGATGCTACTGACAGTTTGAATGTTGCAACACAATCTCCTGTTATTGATTTCCAATCTGGTGCTTCAGCAAATGCAGTAACTAGTACTTCATTTAGTGTTAATGTGGATTCTACATTTAGTGGTATATCTACAACTACACCTGCTGGTAAGGTAGTTGATCTAGGCGTTCAGTTCACAAATGGTGTTGCTGACGGTGAAATAAATAAGAGGAGTGGCGAAATAATATATCTTGACAATAGACCTGCTATTTCAAGAAATGTTCGTCAAAAAGAAGACATCAAAATCGTATTAGAATTCTAAACCGATGCCACAACAGACTAACCTGAATATAAGTCCCTATTACGACGATTTTGACAGGTCCGATAATTACCATAAGGTTCTGTTCAAACCAGGATTACCTGTTCAAGCCCGTGAATTAACGAGCTTACAGTCTATTCTTCAGAATCAGATTGAACAGTTCGGTAGTCATATGTTTAAAGAGGGTTCCGTAGTGATCCCTGGTGGTATTACTTATGATGGGGATTATTTTGCTGTTCAGTTAGATCCCACACATTTAGGAACTGATGTTGAAGTTTATATAGAAGATCTTGTAGGAAAAAGAATAAAAGGAGAAACATCAGGTATTAAAGCAAAGGTTATCAATTATATTCCTGCTAGTGAGTCTAGAACTTCAACTGCAACAATATATGTAAAATATGTGGCTCCAGGTCCAAGTGGATCTTTTGATTTCTTCCGTGATTCTGAATTGTTATTGATGGAAGAATCTCTTACTTATGGTAATACTACCATAAACGCTGGTTCATCTATTGCTAACACAATACAACAGGATTCTTGTAGTTCTGCATCTGCAGCTTCTATTTCTAGTGGTGTATATTTCGTAAGAGGTGCTTTTGTAAGAGTCAATCAACAGACTGTTATATTAGATCAATATGATAATCAACCATCATTTAGAGTTGGTTTACAAGTAGTAGAAAGTGCAATTAATGCTAAGGAAGATCCAGGACTATATGATAACGCTAAAGGATTTTCAAACTATGCTGCACCAGGCGCAGATAGATTAAAAATAGAATTAAAACTTGCTAAGAAGGATGTTAATGATTTTGATGATACAGATTTTATTGAGATTTTAAGGGTAAGATCTGGTATTGTTGAAAAGCAACTTAGTGGTAATAGTGACTATAATAGGATTGAAGATTATCTAGCTCAGAGAACTCACGATGAGTCGGGAGATTATACAACAAATCCATTCTTTATCAATGTTCTTGATAGTTTGAATGATAGAATGGGTAGTGAAGGTATATTTTATGCCACTGATACTACTCCTGAAGGAAATACTCCAGATGAGTCTCTTGCATGTGTAAGATTATCTGCTGGTACTGCATATGTTAAAGGTTATCAATATGAGACATTTGGAGAAACTCTTGATGTAGACAAACCAAGAACTACATCAGATAAGATAGAAGAAACATTTAATCTTAGATTAGGTAATAGACTTAGATTGAATGGTGTTCAAGGTATTACAACATTCAGAAATTCTATTGATTTACAAACAGGTATTAGTAGTGAAAAGGTTGGTGATGCTAAAGTTTATAATTTTGGTTTAGTAGATTCTAAGTATAAGGATAATTCAACTGAATTTGATGCTTATTTGTATGATGTTCAATTATACACTAAGTTACTTATTAATGATCCAGTATCCAATGCAGAAGTTGGACAGTCTGCTTATATCGAAGGACAAGAGAGTGGTGCTACAGGATATGCAGTAGCTGCTGGTGCTGGTTCTAGTACAATTACATTAACACAAGTATCTGGTCATTTCCAATCAGGTGAAAGATTAAACTTTAAAGGTAATCAAAATTTATCTAGAGTTGTTGATAAGGTAATTTCATATAGTATGGATGATGTTGAGAATGTTCAACAATCAAATACATTCTATGCTAAGAAGAAATTAAATTTAGCAACTCCATATAATATTGGTGATTCTGATGTTCGTATTGCAACTAATGGTGATACTACATCAACTGGTAATACATTTGATAGATTTAAACCTGGTGATATAGTAGTTTACTATAGATCTAACCAAACTCTACCTAATCACAATGTAGTAACTTCTGTTGCTGCTGATGGTGCAAGTATGAAGTTGGCTGCTTTGACTACCAATTCTAACTTGTTTACTGGAACGCTTCCAGGTAGTACATTTGAAGGTAGGATTTATAAAGGAGAACAGCAATTAACTAATGAAGATAATGCTGGATTATATTTAAAATTACCTGCACCTAATATTGCTGATATAGATTTTACTGGAGCAGAATTATTACTTTCTGATCAAGTAACTGGTGAATCAACCGATGCTAATGGTGTTTTGGTTGTTAATACTAGTTCTCTTACTCTTGATGATGTTACCTTCGTAGCATTTGATCAAGAAAGATATCAAGTACAATATAGTAGCGGTACAGTAGCTAATATCACTCAAGATCAAGTAGTTGTTACTAATAGCACTCTAACTATTAATGGATTAGCATTCTCTGAGAGTAATATTAAAGTTAATGTAACAGTAGCAAAGAGTAATATTAAGAACAAAACTAAAGAATATAAGAGAAGTGAGCAAGTATCTATTGTATATTCTTCTAAAGATATATCTGGAACTAATGCTAATAGCAGCAATAATGATGGATTAACTCAAAGTGGTCTTTATGGCGTAAGAGTTCAGGATGAAGAAATTTGTTTGAACTATCCTGATGTTGCTAATATCGTTGCTGTTTATGAATCATTAGATACAAATGTACCATTATTTGACAAATTAGTATTTACATCAACTGATCCTATTTTCCAAAATGCGGTTGTTGGTGAGGTTATTATAGGAGAAGATACTAATGCTGTTGCAAGAATAGTTGCAATTGATGCTGGTTCTAGTAGTATTAGTATTGTATACAAGACAATAGATAAGTTTAGACTTCTCGAAACTCTTTTATTCCAAGAATCTAATACATCAGCAACCCTTCAATCTATAACTCTTGGTAAGTATAAAGATGTTACCAATTCATTTACTTTAGATAAAGGTCAAAGAGAACAGTATTATGATTATTCAAGATTATTAAGAGTCAATGAGAGTTATGTTCCAACAAAACAACTCTTAGTTGTCCTTGACAGATATGAAATTCCATCTTCAGATGTTGGAGATGTATTTACTGTCAATAGTTATGATTCAGAAAGATTTGCTAAAGATATTCCTGCAATAGGTAAGAGTGGTATAAGAGCAACGGATACTCTTGACTTTAGACCTAGGGTTGCAACATTTGTTCCTAATAGCGCAACTGTATCTCCATTCTTCCCATCTAATAGAGTAATTGATTCTGGATCACGAATTGTAACTCCAAACGAATCATCTAAATTTAAGTATCAACATTACCTAGGAAGAATTGATAAGGTCATTCTTAAGACTGTAGGGGATGTAGTTATTGATAAGGGAATACCATCAGCAAATCCTAAACCACCTGCTGATCAGCCAGATGCAATGACATTGGCTACTATTGTTTGGCCACCTTACTTATTTGATACTAGTAATGCTCAAGTATACTTAATAGATAATCGCCGATACACTATGCGTGATATTGGTGATATTGAAGATAGATTAGAGCATCTTGAAGAAGTTACATCATTATCTTTATTAGAACAAAAGATTGAAAATTTACAAGTTAAAGATGCTGATGGTTTAGATAGATTTAAGAGTGGTTTCTTTGCAGATTCATTTAAAAATAAAAAGTTAGTTGATATATCATCTCCAATTGATATTGATGTTGATAGAGGTCATTTAAAACCTTTAACAGACTTAAGTTCTATTGATATGCAATTGTTGCCAGGAACAGAGCAGTCTCCTGAAACATTAGATTTTACCCAAGATTTTGCTCTCTTAGATGAGAATGCAGTAAAGACGGGTAGAATGGTTACTCTTAAGTATGAAGAAGAACTTTTTGTTGATCAGAACTTTGCAACTAGGGTAGAGAATTTGAACCCATTCTTGGTTCATGCTTATACTGGTGAGATGAAGTTGAATCCATCCAGTGACAATTGGATTAATACTCAACAAACTCAAACTTTATCAACTCAAGTTATTAGAAGGAGAGTCTTTGATACTAGAGTTAGTGCAACTACTGTTGATGGTGGGTTTGGTCAGGATGAATTATCTGCATCTACAAATGAGTTTGTCTCTAATGTAGAAAGAGATGATATTACATCAAGAAATACTTATATTGCTCAAGAGACCTTTGATCCTTTCTGTAGGTCAAGAAATATTGAATATAATTGCACTGGATTAAGACCCGAAACTAAATTCTTCCAATACTTTGATTCTCTTGGTAATGTTGATGTAATTCCAAAAGTTATTGGTATTACGAATGTTATTGGTGCATTTACTGTCGGTGAGACTATTACTTCTCTTGTAAATGGTGAAACTTATAGATTCAGACTTTGTAGACCTGATCATAAGAAAGGACCAATTGCTGCACCTACAACTACATTTGAACTTAATCCTTTAGATAGGAATGAGACACTACCTACAGCGTATTCTCAGGGTTCTACTATACTTAATATAGATACTGCTGCTCTTGCAACTGCTGCACAAGGAGATTTCTTTGGATATCTTCCAGAAGGTGCTGTTGTTTCTGGAGAAACTAGTGGAGCACAAGCAACTATCTCAGATCTTAATTTATGGTCAGATGTGTATGGAGATCTTGCTGCTTGTATATGGCTTAGAGATCCATTTGCTTCACCAACTCCACTTGCTAGAGTAAGATCTGGTGAAAGAGAAGTTAAAGTAACATCTGATCCTAATAATGTTGTTTATCATAAGGGTAGTACTGCTAATTCAGTAGCAACTGCTGTATATACTGCTATTGGTACAACACGAATTGTACAAACTGATGTAAGTGTTACAACTTTAGAGACTACGACGATACAGAGAGATGTAAGTCTTACATTTACAAACCGTAGACCGCCCCCACCACCACCACCTCCACCACCAGTTATTATTAATAATACAACCTTCATTGATAGGACTGTTACCAATAACATCACTGTTACTGGTAGAGGTGGTAGAGGACCGCAAAGAAGAAGACAACGAAGGAGAAGTCGTAGAAGAAGAGGAAGGAGAGGTGGAGATCCCTTGGCACAGTCATTCAAGACTGATATCAGTGGATGTTATCTAACTTCTATAGATCTTTACTTCTATACGATGGCAGATCCAACTATTCCTTGTTGGTTTGAAGTAAGAACAATGGAATTGGGGCAGCCAACAGAACAGTTGGTTACACCAGATGCTAGAGTTGTTTTAACTGGAAATGATGTTACTCTTTCCAATGATGCTTCAATAGCAACGAATATTAAATTCCCATCACCAATTTATTTGGAACCAGAAACAGAGTATTGCTTTGTTGCAGGATCACCATTGAATACTTGGGAAATTTATACAGCAGAAATGGGGCAAACTGCGATTAACGCACAGAACTTGCCTAGTGCTGCAGGAAGGGTTTATAGTAATCAATTTATGGTTGGTTCTATGTTCAAGTCGCAAAATGCGTCTACATGGACTCCATGCCAATTTGAGGATATTTGCTTCAAGATCTACTCTGCAAAATTTGTAGAATCAGATGCTGTAGTAACATTCCAGAATCCTCCAGTTAGAGCTAATAATGGTATCTTACCAGCATTGAATTTGAATCCAATTCAGACTCTTCCTAAGAAGGCTGCACTTGGAATCACTACTACAACTAACGCTGGATTAATAGGAACCGTATTTACTGTTGGAAGAAAGGTCGGTGATGCTAGTGCAACATATCGATATGGATATATCGAAGATGTTGGAGGACCAGTTCAAACTGGTGGTACTCTTGCTGTTGGTATTCAAACCAATGGTGAAGGTTATGGAACTCCATCATCATCTTCTGTTAGCACTTACGCTATTACTGGACAAGGTGCAGGGTTAAAATTAGGTGTAACCGTTGGTACTGGTAATTCAGGAATTACTGCTCTTACCATTCAAGATGACGGACAAGGTTATAAAGTTGGTGACATTGTAGGAATCGTTACTGCTGAAATGAGTGGTGCAGGTTCTGGAGTTAGAATTGGTATCAATTCTCTCAGTGGAATAGATACTCTTTACTTGACTAATATTCAAGCAGAAGAGTTTACTAATGCTGCTAGTGTTAACTACTTCCATGATCTTGGAACTGTTATTGATTCTGGTTTAGATGTAACTAGGTATGATGAGACAGGTAGTATCTACACTGGTGAATATGCACGAGTATCCTACTTCAATCATGGAATGTATGGTACAGGCAATAAGGTTGCTATTAGTGGAGCAGCTCCAGATACTCTACCTACTGTAACATCAACTACTATCAATTCTACAACTAGCTCCATTGCTATTGGTGATAGTACAGGATTTGATGTATTTGAAGGAGTACTTGTTAGTGCTGCTAATACTGCATATGCTATTATTAACAACGAAGTTATTTCTTATACTTCAGTTGGTATTAATACTTTAAGTGGTATTGTTCGTGGTGTTGATAACACTCAACCTATTAACCATGAATCTGGGTCTCCTATTCAGAAGTATGAACTTGCTGGAGTTGGTCTAAGTAAGATCAATAAGACTCATGATGTTTCTACTATAGGTAGGAATATGGATGATTATATTATTCAGATTGATAGAGAAGGTAGAGCAACTGACATTTCAGGTCTAACACAACCGCAACTTTCATTTAATGCTGAATCTTATGGTGGTGGTAGTCATTGTCATTCATCTAAGAATATGATGTTTGACACAGTTACCCCTGTATTTGATGTAACAACACCTGGTCCTAATGATTCTCTGACTGTAAGTCTTAGAACTGTTAGTGGTACTAGTGTAGATGGTAATGAAACATCATTTATTGATCAAGGATTTGAAGATTTTATTGTTAATCAACCAACTAAGTTGCCAACCAATAGAATAGTCGCTTCCGAAGTAAATGAAGATGCTAGATTGACCAATCTCTTTAGAAATAGATCTTTAACTGCTAGAGTAACATTGAGCAATGGGGAAGATGAAACAAGTTCTCCAATGATTTGCTTAGATACTATGGCAATGAAGTTCTCATCTAATAGGATTAATAAACCAATCGATGATAACAGTTATCCTCTAGATAAGAGATCTAATCAACTTACTGGGGATCCTCATACATCTTACTATGTTTCTAAGTTAATCACTATTAAGCAACCAGCGAGTTCCTTAAAGGTTATATTTGATGCATTTAAACCTGCGTCTTCTGATTTCCGAGTTCTCTATAGTTTGCTTAGACCAGATTCCAGTGAAATCGATCAAAAGTTTATACTCTTCCCAGGGTATAAGAATAGTGTTGATACCACTGGTGATGGATTTGGAGACACAGTAATTGATCCTGCAAAGAATGATGGTCGTCCTGATAAGTATGTTACTCCTGGAGAAAACTTCAAAGAGTATCAGTACACTATAAATGACTTAGAACCTTATACTGGGTTTGTTATTAAGGTTGTTTTCAGTGGCACTAATCAGGCACAAATTCCTATCATTAAAAACATGAGGGCAATTGCATTAGCATGATTCGAGTAGAAGGTAAACCACATCTTTATAGAGATGAAACTGGGGCTATCATTAATGATGATAGCTCTGGTTATTCTGCTTATATGAATGCAAAATCTAAAAAAGCACTTGAAAGAAAAGAGCTAGATACTATGAAACAAGAGATCTCTGAAATAAAGGAGATGCTTGCCAAAATTACATCAAAATTATGAGAGACCCACATATTGAACATTTAAGATTCCTACATGGGGATGAATGTGTACCCACAAAAGTGGCAGAATTGGGAGACCTTGAAATCATAAGAAATGATATAGATCGATTAGACTTAAAAGTCAGTCAAATGACACAAGCCTTACAAGAAGTACTAACAGAGATTAAGAAGATAAATACCTTATAGGATAATAGTCAGCATACAAGATGGCAGTATATGTCGCTAATTTGCAGATTGAATCGGGTACTGATTTTGAACATTTATTTTCTCTTGGTGATAACGATAATAACACTACCCTAAATCTAGCAGGATTTACAGTAACCTCACAACTGCGTAAGTGGGCAGGTAGCAGCAATTATGTTGCCTTTGCTTCGACTGTATCTAGTCCATTGGAAGGAGAGATCCAGATCTCAATGGCATCCACTATAACAACCGACATAAAACCTGGTCGTTACCTTTACGATGTTATTTTGCAAGACGGCGTTAGTACGGTAAAAGTCGTTGAAGGAATGGTCAATGTTAGAGCAGGGGTAACAAGGTAATGCCTTCTTTACGAATTGGTACTGGTAGCCAAGTTAAAGTCATTGCCAGCGGCTCTTTAGGAGGCGGTGGTGGTGGAGGTAAACTAGTTTTACTTTCAGATGTTAATGCGAATAACTTAACTAATGGCAGTTTTCTGGTCTATGACTCAGCATCCGCTAAATTTATAACACAAACTACTTTACCATCCACAACAGTTGATGGAGGGGAATACTAATGGCAGCAACGATTCTGATAAAGAGGACGCAAGGAACCTCTCCTCCAACCGCAGCACCAGTTGGTACTGGTGTATCGTTTGGTGAATTAGTATATACCTACGATACTTCGGATGTAGGTGCTGGTAAGTCGTATAAGAAATTATATATTGGTCATCCAGACGGTAATACAAATCCTCCTATAGCAATCGGTGGTGAATATTACACCGATATGCTGCCAGATAACCCTGCAGATTTTGGTAAACCAACTGCATCTAAAGCAGTTATTCTTAACCCCTCAGGGCAAATTGATACCTGGAGTGTAGCTACTGATCTTTTAGTAGGTGCTGCAGCCACTGTATCAGGTAATTTATCTGTTGCTGGTAATTTAGATGTTACAGGCGATTTAACATATGACGAAGTAAATGCAAGAAATTGGAATATAACTGGTGTTGCAACTGCACCAACTCTTAATGTCACTGGAGTATTTGATACTCCTAATCTACAAAACAGAGTAGGTTTAATTAGTGCTATTGCTGGTGTTGGTGGTACATTTAATGATTGGAATGCTACATCTGCACAATTTGAGCAGGTTAATGTAAGTCATGCCTCTACAGTTAAGAATCTAACGATTACTGGCATTTCTACTATTGAGAACAATTATGATTTCAGAACGCAGTTAATAAGAATTGGTAGAGAAGCAGGTAAATTAGAGACTGACGGTACAGATCGTCAGGGTATGTTCATTGGTAACTGGGCTGGTAATCAGGCTGGTTTAGGAACTCAAACTAAGAGAAATATTGC
>MDTE01152852.1_pt1 | contig 14124 bp, 13 predicted proteins | sample 811231 | NCBI WGS metagenome assembly MDTE01 (sample SAMN05326651, study PRJNA326480) | marine metagenome | isolation source: seawater | place: Indian Ocean: Red Sea | collected 2010 | reverse complement strand
TTTATTTGAAATCCTCTTTTTTTTAATTTAATTAACGAACCGCCACAGCCCAATATTTCATCATCAGGATGTGCTGCAACAACTAAGATTTTTTTATTTTTTTTATCAAAGGACATTTTCAAAATATTTTTTTATTAATTTTATCATTTATTATAGTTTCTCTTTAATTTTTTCCAATCTATATAGTTATTTACATCGATATATACTTTTGGTGAAACGAAGCATCCAACTGATTTTCCGCTAAAAATACTTTTAAACTTTAAAAATGCTTTCGTTGTGCCCCAATAGAATTGGCCTGTATCTGATATAGATTTTCGTTTAGGTATCTTTAATTTTCTAATGAATCCCTCGAAATTTATATGTAAAGGTTTTTGCTTATTAATAGTTTTGGCTACAGGAACAACAAAGTCGGCCTTTTTAGCTTTAAGCATTGCAAGAGTCCTTTTTAACAATTTTTTTTTCACATTGGGTGATACTGGGTAAATACAACAAATATTATATTTTTTATTTAGTCTTAATTTCTTAATAGCATGCTTGATAACTTGAAGTGTGCTTGTTTTATCATCAGCAAGGTTTTTTGGCCTAACAAAAGGTGTCTCTGCACCAAATTTTTTTGAAATCGATATAATTTTATCACTATCTGTTGAAACAATCACTCTTTTAAAGATTTTTGAATTTATTGCAGTTTTTATTGAATAAGAAATTATAGGTTTACCGTAAAAATTTTTTATATTTTTATTTTTAATACGTTTACTGCAAGCTCGGGCAATAATTAACGCAATGTTCATAAATAATTAATTAAATGCAGGTCCAGCCGCCATCAATAACAAAATCTGTTCCGGTAATATATGATGAAGCATCAGAAGAAAGAAACAAAACTGCAGATGCAACTTCGTGCGTTTGACATAGTCTTCCCATAGGAACAACTTCGTTATAATTTTTTATAAATTTTTTTGGCATATACGATGACAACACTCCACCTGGGCAAATCGAATTAACTCTTATATTGAATTTTCCATAATATGAAGCCATCTGCCTTGTTAAGTTACTTATTCCACCTTTAATAATTGAGTAAGTCATACTGTGTTTAATATTTGTTCCCTTATAAATTTTCATGGTCTGGCCAACTAGCCCATAAGTAGAACTAAACTGAATTATACTTCCACCTCTCTTTTTTTTATACATTGCCTCAGCAGCATACTTAGCAAGCCAAACATATGAATTAAGATGTATATCTAAATTTTTTTTGTATGATCTCATTGATATTTTTTCAAAAGAATTACTAGACCAGTCATCTGTTCTGGGATAGCTGCAGTTAACAAAAATATCTGGAGATTTATATTTTTTACATATTCCATCAAATAAGCTTCTTAAAAGATCGGTTTTAGAACAGTCAAATTTTTCAAATTTGACCCTTTTGTTATTTTTAAAGGCGTTTTGAACATCTAAATTAATCACCTTAGCTCCGGACTCCGCTAAAGCTTTAGTAACTTCTTTGCCTATAAATCCCGAACCACCAACTACAAAAGCAATTTTGTTTTTGTTCAAAAATTTTTTTAAATAACTTTTTGCCATCAAACTGATTTTAATACTTTTCTATATTCACTTAACTTTCCCACATCCAGCCATAAATTATCATCAATGGGATATACGCCAACTTTAATTTTTTTACTAATCAATATCCTTATAAAATCATTAAAGTCAAACTTTTTATTTTTTGGAATATACTTAAAAGTTTTTGAATTAATTAAGTAAATGCCTGAGCTTACTAAAAAATTATAATTTGGCTTCTCATTAATTCTTTTCAAATTTCCATTTTTATCTATGTTGCATACTCCGTATGGAATTTTAAATTCCTTAGCAGATGCAACGATAGTTACTAAATTTTTACTGTCTTTATGAAAATTGTATAAATCAGTATAGTTAATTTTAAGAATAGTATCGCAGTTGATAACAAAATAATCATTATCACTTTTCTTTTTAAGAAGTGACAGTGGACCAATTGTGCCCAAAGGAATTTTTTCTTCTAAAAAACTTATTTTTAATTCATCTTTATTTTCTTTAAAATATGCTTTGATAATTTCAGATTTATAATTAATAGAAACAATGAATCTTTTGATCCCGCTATCAGAAAAACTTTCAATTATATGTGATATAATTGGCTTATCGTTAAGGGGTATAAGCGGCTTTGGTAAAATTTTTGTAATTGGATGCATCCTGGTCCCTTTTCCTCCAGCCATTATAACTACTGGCACTTTTAATTTTTCATTTTTATTTTTTTCTTTTCCTGGAAGAATTATATCTTGGATTGTTTTATCTTCATTTATTACTGGAATTATATCAAATTTTTTGAGAAGACCAGAAATCTTATCTTTATCTAGATTGTTTTTGATAATAAATTTTGCATTTCTATTATAAAAAGGTGCTATTTTGTCATGCAGTTTTCGGTTTTCCAATAATGCGCCCCTGATATCTCCATCGCTTAAAGTTCCAAGTAGTTTTTTTTTATCATTAACTACAACCAAACACCTATGAGAATTTTTTTGAATCAGTTGAAGCGCTTCTTTAATTGTTTTATTTGGCTTAATTAAAAATTTTTCGATCATGTTTCTTTAATAAATGTGTATTTTTCTTTAAATTTTCTGCAATAAGCAGATCAATCTTGTCATCTATTTCAACCGACTTCCATTTAGGAACTTCAAAAAATATAGTTTTATCACTATAAAAAGCTTTCTTTTCAAAAATGTGCTCCACTTTTGATAGATAAATAGATCCATCAATATAAAAAATATCTTCTAGCTCTTGTCTAGATTTTGATAATAAATTTTTGTTATTCAAAGGTTTAATCATTTTTTTTATTTTTTTAAATTGAAAGCTAGGATGAGACGCTTTACATCTACATACGCTTATGAGAGATTTTCCTTTGTATCTTTTGATTCTTTTTATTGACTGATCTATATCCACCGCTTCTCTTAATGGTGATGTTGGCTCTAATAAAGCTACATATTCAAAAACAATGCCTTTTTTTTTTAGAAAATTAAGAGCATGAATTATAACGTCAGCTACTTTAGTTTTGTCGCCTGATAGCTTAGATGGTCTTAGAAAAGGGACTGATATTTTGTTCGCTCTGCCTAGACTAGCAATTTTCCTACAATCGGTACTGAGAAGAATATAGTCCAAAAGCCTTGATTTTTTTGCCTCAGATATTGTCCATTTTATGAGTGGTTTTCTATTAAATCTTATTAAATTTTTATTTTTTATTCCCTTAGAACCTTTCCTAGCTACTATAAGACCTAAAACACTTTTTTTTTTAATTTTTGCCATTAAATTGTGGTTTAGTTAAATTTCCTAAATACAGGTTTCACAATTGGTCCTTTTATAAATTTTTTCGGGCTAGAATTCAGAGCTTTTTTATAAATGAAAAGTGATCTTTCCAGAGCCTTAATAGTTTTTTTAAGCTCAAGTTTAGAGTGTCTATATGATATAGCCACCCAGGGCATAAAAACACCATTTCTAATCATTTCCTGTAAAAACAAAGTTCTAAATTCCAAGCTAGGTCTATATTCATTATCTAGACATAAGTAAAATGGAGATCCTGAAGGTCCCAAAAATTTAAAATTATTAATTATTCCAAGATCTTGTGCTACTTGATTGCAGTTTTTCTTCAATTCAGAACCATAGTTCCAGTTTTTTTCGACTACGTTATTTTTTTTAATAAATTTAATTGTTTCTACAAAAGCTCCTAAACTTCCCATTTCCGCACCGTGTGTTGTTGACAATAGAAAAACTCTTTCTTCTTTTTTATTTGTTATTGAACCAAGTTCCATAATTTCTTTCTTTCCACTAACACATGCTACGGAAAATCCATTTGCCATTGCCTTTCCAAATATACTTATGTCTGGATCAATACCATAAAGATGCTGGGCACCTTTAAGATGCCATCTAAACCCGGTAATTGTCTCATCTAAAATAAAAACTATATTATTATTTTTACAAATTTCTCTAACTTCTTTAAGGAAATGCTTTTTTTTAAAATTTCTATCGCATTTTCTCTTTCCGCAGCAACCAGCTTCATTTTCAACTTTAGGGCAGTCCGTAGCCGCTGGCTCAAGAACAACACAAGAAATCCTTTTTTTATATTTTCTCACTATTTTCTTTAAGCTTTCAATATCATTATATCTAAACGTTAACGTAAGCTTTTTAACTGGATCTGGTATTCCCCTATTGACTACAGTTGACCCGATAAACCAATCATCAAATGAAAAAAACGGATGATCGAAACATCTTATTACAATATCTTTTTTATTATAAGCTCTAGCAAGCTTAACTGCGGCTGTTACTGCCGTAGATCCATTTTTGGTAAATTTTACCATATCTGCACTTTTAATCGTGTTAACTAGTAAATTTGCAGCTTCAAGTTCTATATTCGAAGGTCTAGTCAAATTGTTTCCATTATTAATTTGCTTGATTGCACCCAAATTTATACTTTTTTCCGCATAACCAATGTTTACAGATCTAAGTCCCATACCATAATCAAGAAACTTTCTTTTTTTTTCATCAAAAATGTAGGCTCCTTTACCTTTAGATAGTATTGATGGAGCATTTAAAGGATATTGATCTGAGCCTCTACTATAAGTATGTGAGCCTCCAGGAATTACTTTTAAAAGTGCTTTTGTAAATTTATTACTCATATTTTATTTTTTTTAATTACGTATTCTCCTACAACTAGATAATCTAAACCACAAGTATAAAAAGTTCTTATTGCATCGCTGGGACTGAGAACTATTGGTTCTCCATTTAGATTAAAGGATGTGTTTAATAAAACAGGTACACCAGTAAGTTTTCCAAATTCCTCTATCAGTTTATAAAATTTGGGATTTAACTTTTTGCTAACTGTTTGCACGCGTGCAGTTCCATCAACATGTGTAACCGCCGGTATCCTTTTTTTCCAATTTTTTCTTACTTTTATTGCCTTTTCCATAAAGTAAACTTTTTCACTATTTTTTAAGTCAAATATTTCTTTTGCTCGTTCTTCTAAAACTGCCGGAGCAAACGGTCTAAAGCTCTCTCTATATTTAATTGCTGAATTAACTTTATCTTTAAATCCCTCTTTTCTAGGATCTGCAATTATTGATCTGTTCCCTAGAGCGCGGTGACTAAATTCCATCTTGTCTTGAAACCAACCAATTAAGTTTCCATTTTTGATTAGGCTTGCAATTTCTGAATATAGATTTTTTGGTTTATAAAAAATTAGATTATAATTTTTGATTGTTTTATATATCTCTCTATCCGTAAAAGAGGGACCTAAATAAACATCGCAGGGAAACTTGTGTATATTTTTTTTCTTATAAATTAAATTTGCTAAATATGTGGCTCCTATTCCAACGCCCGAGTCGTCTGGCCAAGGTGGGACATAATTATTTTTATATATTTTGCTTTTATTTAAAAGGCCATTAAAAACACAATTCATAGCAGCACCACCTGCAAGAACAATGTTCCCACTTTTGCCACCCTTTTTTTTTGTGATATTTAAAAGATGAAAAACAATTTTCTCAAAAGAACGTTGAAGTGCACCAGCTAGCTCAAAATGTCTTTGGGTTATTTTTGAGTTTCTAACTCTTTTTTCACCAAATAATTCGCAAAATTTATCACTAAAAAAATTTGGTTTCTTATCAAAGTGATAATAATCAAAATAACTTAAATCTAATTCAAAGCCTTGTTTTGTTAACTTAAAAATTTTATTTATTTTTTTATCAAAATTATTTTTTTTCATTGAATAGGATGCTAATGCCATTGTTTTCCATTCGTCGCTGTCAGGTTTAAATCCTAAAAAATCTGTAAAAGTACCATATAAAAGTCCTACGGAATGAGGGTATAAAATCGAATTAGTTTTAACAAATTTCTTTCCATCAAAAAAACCTGATGCGCAAGTTTCTGACTCGCCGTGTCCATCGATAGTTAAATAATCACTTTTTCTAAAGCCAGATCCAAAAAATGCAGAGGCAGCGTGACAGTCATGGTGATTAAGATACAATATTTTTGTTTTCCCAAATCTTACTTCCATTGTTTCTGCAGGTTTATTATTAATAGCTTTCATTATATTGGTAGGAATATTACTCAATAACTCTCCTCTCCATCTAATGTTGTTATCCCATCTAGAAGATGTAGAATTAATATTGTGAGAAGGATTCCAAGGTATTACTATAAGATCTAAATCTTCCCACCTAACTCCATTCTCTTTTAAACACCACTCAGCTGATAGCAGAGGAAAGTTTGTTGACCATTTTATTCTGTTAAATCTCTCTTCTGGACCGGCCGATACTAATTTACCATTTATCATCAAGGCTGATGATGAAATGTGTGTCCAAGGGTAGATTGCTAATATCTTCATTTTAAATTTTAATTAAATTATCAGGTTTAAAATTATATCTAGATTTTTTGCCAATTAAATTCTTAATTTTTAATGGACTTAATCCATATCCTGGTCTCTTAGTTGTTAGATTATTTTTAGAGAATTTTTCACCTTTTTTTATATAATTCTTTGCAATAATACTTTTCCTAGCAATTTTAATATTTTTTTTTTCACATTTTTCTATTTTTTTTACCCCATCTCCTATCATGATCTCATAATTACGTATATTTTTTACCATTTGAGAAAATTCATGTGGTTCTAATGATGCTTTGTGATCCGGCCCTGGCATTCTTTTATTTAGTGTAAAATGTTTCTCTATCATTTTTGCACCGAATGAAACTGCTATAATAGGAGCAATTACCCCTGGTGTGTGATCAGAATACCCAACGGGTAGTTTAAATTGCTTAGACAAAGTTTTAATACATTTTAGATTAGCAAATTGATAATCCACCGGGTAATCTGTTACACAATGAAGTAAAGTTATCTTTTTTCTTATTTTTTTTAGGAATTTATTATTTAAAATTTTTACTTTATTTTTAATTCCCCTAAATACTTTTTTTTTAAATATAGAGTTAAGAGAATTGGAAATTTCTGAAATATTAGCCATTCCTGTAGACAAAATGACATTGTAGTGATTAAGATTGATTCTGTCGGTTATTAATATATTAGTAAGCTCACCCGAAGGAATTTTGATTACTTTTTGTTTTAGCTTGTTCTTCAAAAAATCTATACTTTCCTCATCAAATATCGAGGTTAAGAAGTCTATTCTATTTTTTTTGGCAAACCTTTTTAAAATAAAATAGTACGGCAATTTTAACTCCAATTTTTTTAACATTTGATGCTGAGATTGAACATTTCTAGTATTTTTGACTTGATAGGGCGCTTTTTTAGCATTTTTTGTAGTAAGAGAGCCGGCTGTAAAGTTTTGAAATTTCACTGCATCTGCTCCAGATTTTTTTGCTTCTAGTATCATTTTTTTTGCTAATCTCAAATCTCCATTATGATTAACACCGATTTCGGCAATTATATAAACTCTGTTATTACTTAATATCATAAAATTTTTTACTGAACCTCTTTAATTTTAAAATTTTATTAATTTTATTTAGTATTTTTAATGAAGTATCTTTTTTATAAAAAACATTTTTAAAATTAATATTGTCTTTATTTAAAATTTTTAAAATATTTTGTCTTATAGCCATGACTCTATTTTCACAATTAAAAATACTAGGTCCCATTATTCTACCTTCTTGTCGTCTTCCAATATTTAAAGTTGGGGTTTTCAAAGAAGGTGCTTCAAATATACCGCTTGAGGAGTTACCTATTACTAAATCTGAAACTTTGATAACATCATGATAAAGGTCGGCTCCCATAGTTTTAAAAATACGTATATTTTTATATTTTTTATATTTATTAATCTTTTTTATAAAATATTTTCCAAAGGGGTCTGTATTACTATATGTAAATATATAAAAAATATCCTTTACTGAAAATAAAGCTTTTAAAAATGTATCAATTTGTTTTTTTGGATTAGTTTTGGTTCTTGTTTCTGGATGAAACGTAACCACAGCAATCCTTTTTTTTTCTGGAATATTAAGTTTTTCTAAAAGAATTTTTTTTTTAGTAAATTTTTTACTTTGTATATTTTCCAAGCCTGGCGCGCCTACATTAAAAATATTATTACTATTTTCTCCTAATTGTTTTACCCTATTTTTATAAATGTCATGACAGACAAAATGAAAATTTGACATCTTGGTAATACAATGTCTTAGTGTATCATCAAAAGCACCATAGGTTAATTCTCCGCCATGAATATGTATTATTGGAATATTTAAAAAGAAGGCTGATGTGCAAAATGAGAATACTTCATATCTATCGCCTAATAAAATAACAATATTTGGTTTTGATTTTTGCAAAAATTTTGAGAATTCGATCATTGAATTTCCGCAGTAATTAATAACAGATTTGAAATCATTTTTTTTCAGCTTTGTTTTTCCTTGGAATCTAATATTAAATTTATCTTTCTTAACTTCTTTTATAGTTCTGCCAAAATCTCTCATGAAATGTATTGAAGAGGCTGCAATATCTAGTTTATATGTTTTTTTATTAGAAATTCTCTTAACAAGATTTCTAAGAAGGCTATAGTCTGCACGACTTCCTGTAAAAACTAAAATTTTTTTCATTTATTGTCTTCCTAGAACAAAAATATTTGATTTTGTTTTTTTTAACTTTACGATTCTTTTATTATTCAAAACATTATTTAGATCAAAAATTATTGCTTTAGTTGAAGATAATTTGTTCATAAATTTTTTTGATAAAAAATCTTGGTGCTTAACAGCAAGGATTTCAATATCAAATTTGATTTTTTTTCTTTCAATATCAAAATATTTAATTTTTTTTTCCTCAACTTCTTTAATTAAGGGATCATAAAAATAAACATCTGATTTCTGTTTAATTAACTTTTTAGCAAGATATATTGATGGTGAAAATCTTATATCTCCAATATCTTCTTTATAAGTGATGCCATAAAATAAAATTTTTTTATTTTTTAGAGAAAATTTTATATTTTTTTTTATAAATATGAAGGATGTATTAGGCATATTTTTATTAATACTGACTGCGTGACTACTGAGAGGAAACTTATTATTTTTAAAATTGAATATTTTTTTTGCTGCAATTTTTGCAAAAACAGGATCTTTAGTTAAACAATAACCCCCAACCCCAATTCCAGGTAACATTAAATTTTTATGTGTATTTCTCATTTTAATGCTTGAAATAATACTAAATAAGTCCAATTTTAATTTTTCTGAAAATTTTACCCATTCGTCCACGAAAGCTATATTTAATGCTCTATAACTGTTTTCCATTAATTTGCAGGTTTCTGATGATAAAGTATTGTCCAATTTAACGGGTGGAAATTTTTTATAATTTACAATTTTTTTAATAAAATTATAACATCTTTTCTCTGACTCCTTATTAATACCAGAAAAAACTTTATATGCATTTTTGCAGGAGTTAAGATAATTATTTCCTGGCGTTACCCTTTCGAAAGAATGAGCTAAAAATACTTTCGATTGCTTAATTGATCTTCTTTTTAAAATTTTTTTCATTATTGGGTACAATAATTTTTCACATGTTCCTGGCGGAACAGTTGACTCAACCAAAATTAGTGTATTGGGCGATATGTTATTAACGATATCTTTAAAACTGCTTAGAAAATCCTTCAGATTTATAGAGTTATTAGATTTTAAATCACAATTTATGGTAACTATGACAATATCTGCTTTTGAATAATCTCTAATATTTAATCCAAAAGAAATTCTATTTTTATTTAAAGCTTTTTCCAAAGCTTGACCTAATGATTTATCACTTGTTTTTATTGGAAATAACCCTCTTTGTGCCATAAATATTTTTTGAGACCCTTCTGGACTTTTCTTTTCAATGCAATGGACCTTAAAATTATTTTTAAAATTATTTGATGAAGCTATGTTTAAAGCTGTAGCGGCACCCACAACACCAAAACCTTGTACAACGATTTTCATTTTATTTTTTGCTCCAAATAAATTTTATTAATGCCAAAATCTAGATTTTTAAAATTTAATTTATTAAAGTGTTTTTTAGTTTTTTCCATATCTGGCAATCTTCTTTTTGGAGAATTATGAGTATCTTTAATAAACTTAATTTTTTTTTTAACATTTATTAATTGTGATATTTTTTTAACTAAATTTTTTATTTTTATTTCGCCTGAAGGGTTACCAATATTATAAGTGTCTCTTTTAATTTTTGAATCAAATGTAATTGTTTTTATAATTTTGATTGCATCAGAGTAATAACAAAAAGTTCTAGAATGTGTAGGTGAAAATACTTCAACTATTTTGTTTTTAGACAAAAATTTTCTTATTAATTCTGGTATCACGTGTTTGAATCCCATTCTTGGACCATACACATTGTGCAATCTTCCAATTACATATGGGAGTCCTGAGTTTATATACATTATTTCTGCAGTTAATTTTGATATTACGTAAACCGTTCTTTTGTGATTTAGATCGGTTACTGTAATGGGGTAAAATTCTTTAGAAGGATATTTTTGTTTATAAATTTTACCTCCTCCATCATATATTTCACTCGATGATGCAAAAAATATTTTTTTTAAATTTTTTTGGTTTTTTGCAATCTCAATTGCCTTAAAGGTAAGCTTTAAATTATTACTTAAAGTAAAAAAGCTAGATTTGATAACTTTTTCCACTCCTAATGTGGCAGCAAAATCAAAAATATAATCAAAATCTTTTGGAAGTTGTCCTGGTTTAACTTCAGATATATCTTTTTCAATAAATTTTATATTTTTTTGAGAAATTAACTTTTTAAAATGTTTATCAATTTTTTTTTATGTTTTTGAAGATCGTCAATAATATATATTTTATTTTGTCTTGATAAATCTTTACATAGATAAAACCCTATAAATCCAGCTCCACCAAGAACAAGTATTTTTTTATTCTTTTGCACTTAAGAATTTTTTAGTTATCTTTTATTATTTTTTTAATTTCTTTGATTGATAAAAAGTGAGGATTAAGGTCTGAGCTATAAATAAAATTATCTCTTACTTTATTTCCTTTCTCACCATTTTTATTTTTGTAATATTTAGTTGATTGATCTTTTTTAAAATCAATTAGCGGTTTGATAACAAAATATTTTTTAAATTCAATTGTGTCTTTGTAAGTGTCTGATGGACATAAAACCTCGTGTAATTTTTCTCCAGGTCTTATACCAATTACCTTAAATTTTACTTTTGGGTCTAGCGCTCTAGCTAAATCGATAATTTTCAAAGAAGGCGATTTTGGAACATATAATTCTCCACCGACCATATCATCTAAACAATTTAAAACAAATTCTACCCCATCACTTAAGCTAATCCAAAATCTTGTCATCTTTTCATCAGTGATAGGTAAGTACCCTGATTTTTTTTCTATTAGAGATCTAAAAAAAGGTAAAACTGAGCCGCGAGAGCCAATTACGTTTCCATATCTTACAACAGAAAATTTTGTCGTGAACTGATTGGCATACACATTTGCATTAATCATAAGTTTATCGGAACATAATTTAGTTGCGCCATAAAGATTAAGTGGATTTGCTGCTTTGTCGGTTGAAAGAGCTATTACTTTTTTAACATTATTTTTAATACTTGCATTAATTATATTATAGGCACCATAAATATTCGTCTTTATAAATTCCATAGGATTATATTCAGCCGTAGGAACTTGTTTTAAAGCTGCTGCGTGAATAATATAGTCTACATTTTTAGTTGCCAGCTCAAGTCTATCTGTATCTCTAACATCACCTAAAAAATATCTTATTTTTTTAGATTTAAATTTATTACTCAAATCAAACTGCTTAAGTTCATCTCTTGAAAAAATAATAATTTTTTTGACCTGTGTCTTCAAAAGAACCTGTACACACTTTTGTCCGAAAGAACCTGTCCCTCCTGTGATCATTACTACTTTGTTTGTTAAATGATTCATAATTAATTTAATCCAAATGATTTTACTTGCTCAACTTTACCCTTGTCCACAGAATATACTTTATCACATTTTTTCAGACTCTGATATTTATGAGAAACAAAAATAACCGTTTTGTTTTTTAATTCAAATATATATTTTATAATTTTTTCAGACGTATGATCATCAAGAGAGCTAGTTGCTTCGTCTAAAACTATAATCTGTTGTTCTTGCAAAAGGGCTCTGCATATAGCTATTCTTTGTATCTCGCCTCCAGACAAATTGTGCCCTTTCTCACCAATTCTAGTATTAATACCTTGCGGAAGCTGACTTACTAATTTTTCAAGTGAAGTTATTTTTACTAAACTCATAATCTTTTCTTCACCAACCTCTTGCTCTGTTTTGCCAAACAAAATATTTTTTTTTAATGTATCATCTAATACATAAATTTTTTGAGGAACATAGCATATTAAATTTTGCCAAGATCTTGTTTGTGAATTTATAACTTTGTTATCAACACAGACCTCTACTTCCGAACCTTTAATGATACCTATTATCATCTGTATAATTGTGCTCTTCCCGCAACCTGTTTTACCAATAATTCCAATTTTGTCATTTTTTTCAATTTCTATATTTATATTACTAAGATCAAAGTCTCTTTTATCTTTAAATTTAAAATTTTTAATTTTTAAATTTATATTTTTATTAAAATTTATTTGAGATTGACCATTTAAATCTTCTTTCTCTGATTTAAAATTCTTAAATTCATCAGACAAAATGTTAATGGAAGGAGCACAAAATTTCATAGTTGACGCACCAACTAAAATTTTATTAATTGATGGCAATACTCTAAAACTAGCAGCTACATATACAGTAAGTATTTGAATTATTTCACCTGTGTTAACATTTTTTTGAAAGTAAATATAAAAAATCATCAGAATTGAAAAAATACCTATAAATTCAAATATATATCTAGGAAGTTCTCTAACAATATTTGCCTTTATGTTAAGGACAGCAATTCCGAAATTTTTTTCTTTAAATTTTTTAAAGAAGTAATTTTCTTTACCCAAAAACTTTATATAATTTAAAGATTCAAATCCTTCTTGTGCAAACTGCAAAGTTTCCTTTTTATTAACCTGCCTTTCCTTTCCCCACCGAGATAATTTGTTTCTTAGTGCATAGAAGTAAATAATTGATATAATTCCAAAAACTGAAAAAACAGAAAAAGAAATTATTGGATTAAGAAAAACAAGCAAGCATATTGTAAAAATAATAACCAAAGACTCTAAACAAACTCTCAAAAATGAAAGTAAGTAATTTGAGAAATAATCTACCTCTTCTGTCATATTTCTCAAGAACTCAGCACTATTTCTCCCATGAAAAAAATCAAAATTTTGGTTAAGATAATTTTTGAATAAACTACTTGATATTTTTTCTTTAAAGAAAAAAATGAAGCGTGCCTGGAAAAATGAATACCAAATCAAAAATAGTATTTTTATAAAATATACACTGAGCAAGATTAAAAAACTGTAAAATATTAAATTCTCAGAAGAAATATTCAAATAATCCTTGAACAGATTTGTATATTTATTGGTATCAGTATTAAAAGTTTCTAATATAATTCCAGAAATAGGAAAAATTAAACCAATACCTAGAATTTCTAGTATTGATGCAATAAACATTGCCACAAAAAGCAGGAGAATATTCAGTTTTTCCTTTCTTTTAAAAAAATTATAAAATTGATTAAAATTCATTTGTTTTTTTCTACCCAATTCATAATTTTTTTTTTGTTGCTTATAGAGCCATATGGGTTTTTTTTATAAAAATTTACACATCTTTTAGTTATTGTAGTTGTTAAAGCAGACCTAAAAACCAAGCTCTTATTAATTTTTATGTTTTTAGTATCGCCTTTTTTAAAAACTTTTTTCCATATATTCCAATTAAATTTAGGGGAACAGTCTAATGAGTAAGAATATTTTTTTTCAACAATGTTTTTTTTAAATTTTCCGTTTCTGTAAAGTTTTCCTTTAAAATTAATAAATTCTCTATAAGGAACAGAAGCAAGCTCTTCTGACCTATGATGAAAAGCACAACCTTCAGACCAATCTAAATTCAAACTTATCCAAAGAGCTTTCTTGTTCTCAAGCCACTCGTAAACACTGCCTTTCCCCCAGGTAGTTTTTTCTTTTAGACTCAATACTTCTTTAGTTTTTTTTCCAATAA
>MDTE01100830.1_pt1 | contig 14124 bp, 14 predicted proteins | sample 811231 | NCBI WGS metagenome assembly MDTE01 (sample SAMN05326651, study PRJNA326480) | marine metagenome | isolation source: seawater | place: Indian Ocean: Red Sea | collected 2010 | reverse complement strand
GTTCCAGGACCCGTGCTGCGCGATGAAAGCGCCGCTTGCGAACTTCTCACCCATTCTCGCTCCTTCCTGGCTGAACACCAGTCCGAGCGCGGCCACATGGGGTCCGAGCGCATATTCGGGGGTCCTGACATAGCTGATGAAGCGCGGGATCGGATATTTGACCCGGCGGTCGAAATTGTCCCCGAAATAGACCCAGGGCCAGCCGTAATGGACGCCGACGGGGACATTGGTGAGGTAATCGGGCACGAGGTCCGAGCCGAGCATGTCGCGCTCGTTTACCGTGGTCCAGAGTTCACCGGACCATGGGCTGAAGTCCAACCCATTCGCATTGCGCAGCCCCGCACCGAACACGCGCTGACGCCCGGTATCCAAGTCGATTTCCCAGATCAGGGCGCGGCCTTCTTCGATGTCCATACCGTCTTCGCCGATATTCGATTTCGACCCGACGGCGGCGTAGAGACGGTCTCCATCCGGATGCAATGCGAGGTTGCGCATCCAGTGGCCGGTTCCCTCGGCAAGAACAGCGATCTTGCGTCCTTCTCCGGTCAGCCGTGTCGCGCCGAGCTCATAGTCGAAGGCCAGCACTTCGTCGTGATTGGCGACATAGAGGGTGCCATCGCCCCATGCGATCCCGGATGGCGAATCGAGATCGTCGCGCAGGACGAAGCGGCCTTCCGCCACACCATCGCCATCGGCATCGCGCAAGAGGACAAGCTGATTCGCGCTTTCGCCGCCCGCTCCCGCCTTACGAAAGAGGAAACCGGCGACCAGATCGCGCAGCCAGTTGCTGTCACCGCTCTCGATCTTGGGCGATTGGGTCAACGAGACGAGGATATCGCCATTGGGCAGTGCCTGCAGCGTGCGCGGATGATCGAGCCCTTCGGCGAAGCGATTGACGGAAAGGCCCTCTGCCGCGATCGGAGCCTCGCTCTCGCCCCAGCCGACCGGCTCCGCGATGGCAACTGTCGGGAAACTCTCTTCGGCCGGCTCGTCGAGTGTCGGGTCGGTCCCCACCGTCTCTTCGAAAGCGATGTCCGCAGTGTCTCCCCGGGTAAGGAAGTACCCGGCGACCAGAATCACCAGAAGGATGACGAGGAGCGCGATGCCCAGCTTTTTCAGGATGCTCATGCCAGAAGGGATAAGCGAGCGCGCAACGGGGAGCAATGGGGCTTGCGGGGCGGCGTGGGCGCGCTACATCGCGCGCCATGTTCGATTTTCGTCCCGAGCCCGGCACCCCCAAGCCCGAAACCTATCGCCAACTGCTGGAGGCGGCCGAGGCGCTGACCGCAGGTGAACCCGACACAGTCGCCAATATGGCCAATGTCGCGGCTTTGATGTGGGACTTTCTGCCCGAGCTCAACTGGGCGGGTTTCTACCGTGTCATCGACGACGAACTCGTGCTCGGCCCTTTCATGGGGCGGCCCGCCTGCATTCGCATTCCGGTCGGCCAAGGCGTCTGCGGTAGGGCGGCCGGCGACGGCGCCACACAGCTAGTCGAGGACGTTCACAGCTTTCCGGGTCACATCGCCTGCGATTCCACGACCAACTCCGAGCTGGTCGTGCCGGTCATGCGCGATGGCAGCGTTATCGCGGTCATCGACCTCGACAGCCCGGCCAAGGGCCGCTTCGACGCCGAGGACGCCGCCGGTATCGAGGCGCTGGCCAGAATTCTCGCCGAGCGAATCTGACCATCGCTGACCCATCGCGGCACAACCCCGCCACTCTTTTTGCGATGCGCCGGTAGAGTGCTAAACTCGCCCCTGCGCGCGGCGCGGCCCCCTGCCGAGTCGCCAAGAGGAGTTCGTACCATGCCTACCCGTTCCGCTCTCGCCCTGACAGCGTCGGCCTTCGCGGTTCTGCCGGGCGCCGCCTTCGCGCAGGAGGCCATGTCGTACGAAACAGGTGCGTATGAATACGCCCAACCCCTGCCCGAACTCGATGACGATGTGGTCACCGAAACGGTGGCCGAGCCGGTGGTGGTCGAACCTGGCCCCATAGGCGCCGCCAGAGTCATCCCCGCTCGGCAGGCTGCGCAAGCCCCGGTCTTTGTAAGCAAGCCCACAATCCAGGCGATCGACCCATCGGACCCTCGATATTATCGGCACGATGAGGTCGGCACTATGCCGATGGCAGCAACTCGGACGATCCCGACGCGAGCACCAGTCTACGCAACGCAAGGGCAGCAACCGACCTATGTCTATGTGCAGCAGCCACCGCAGGTCATCTATGTGCATCAGGCGCCCATGAGCTATACGCAGCCGCCAGCCGGTGCGGCGCGAGTGATCTATCGCGAAGGACCGATGCAAGTCGTCCCGGCGCAATATGGATATGGCTATCAGCCGGGTTATGGCGGCACACCGACCTATCTTCCGGCCGGGGCGCAGGTCGTGGCGTTCGATCGCAACGCATGGCTCGAGGAATGCCGTGCCCGACTCGACACTTATGAGAGCGATAGCGATCGCGGTGAAATCATCGGCGCCTTGATCGGAGGCGTTGCAGGAGGAGTGCTCGGCAATCGCATAGCCGGGCGAGGCAACCGCACGGCGGGCACGTTGATCGGCGCGGGCACCGGCGCGCTTGCCGGAATGGCCGTGGGGGATGCGATCGAGGATGGCAATCGCCGTCCGACCGACAGCTACGGGCAATGCCAGGCCTATCTCGACGACTATATGCAAAAAGCCACCGCCAGTGCGGGAACCACACAGTATGCCCAGCCGGGTCAATACATGCTGGTCCCGGTGACCGTGGCAGTGCCCCAGCGCGCGGTGTATCGCGACGGAACTCCCGCGAACTAACCCCAAGGGCGATGGCGATACAGCGCACCGGCATCTCGGGCACCAGGGGCCGACGAAGGTGAATGGCGCGCGGACGGAATAACGGTCTCTGCCCGAGCGATATGCGCCGCCCCGCGAATGAGCAGGTTCGTTATATCGCACCGTGCCCTGCGGCCTTGGCGAGCGCGAGAGGCGACGAAAGTCGCGATTTACGCAGGCTCCACCCGATCGAAACGCTTCGAGATCATAGTCGACGCCCCCGGCCAGAAGGGGAGCAGTGCCCGCAGCTTCTAAGTCGCGCCGCGCAACATCGATGTCGCTGGGACCATCGCCGCGCCGGAGACTTCTATACCGCCAGTCGCCGGATTATACGATCTAAGCCGAACGAAGCGTTTCCGGATCGGGCAGCCTGATGAAATCGATGATCCCGGACCATCCCTTTCGCTCTCGATAGTCTGAACTCCCTCTCGGTCGCGAGAGGGTCTTGGGCTCGGGCGCCAAGGTAGAGAAATGCTTTCAGGCCTCGCTTCGACCAGCTTTCCGTTAAATATCGCCGCCCGTAAGCCTTTGACAAATAAGGTCAAGTTGATCGAGAGTGCGATACCGAATGGTCACGCTACCCGTGTTGGGCGTGACATCGGTGGTGATCCTGACCGGCATGCCAAGGAATTCTTCGAGGTGACCCTGCACGGCAGTGATATCGGCGTCGTTTTCGCTTTGATGGGGGTGGGCCGAAGGCGTATCCGACCGCGATTTCCGCGGCTTGCGGGTCAGCGCCTCCATTTCGCGCACGGACAAACCATCGGAGACCGCTTTTTCCGCGAGGCTTTCGGCTTCATCCCGGCCGACCAGAGCACGCGCATGCCCCATGGAAAGTGTACCCGCGGCCAATAACGCCAGCACGCTATCGGGGAGGCTCAGAAGGCGTTGGAGATTGGCGACGTGGCTGCGCGACTTGTCGACAAGCTTTGCGATCTCCGCCTGGGTCATCCCCTCATCTTCGGCGAGCTTCTGATACGCGCGCGCCTCGTCGACCGGATTGAGATCCTCGCGCTGGAGATTTTCGATGAGCGCCAGCGCCATCACTTCGCGCCGGTCAAGGTCGCGAATCAGTGCCGGTATCTCGTGCAATCGCGCCTTTTGCGCGGCGCGCCAGCGGCGCTCGCCCGCAACCAAGCGATAACGACCCTGTCCCAGCGGCGACACGATGACCGGCTGGATCACGCCACGCGATTCGATGGAAGACGCGAGTGCTTCAAGCGATTCCTCGTCGAAGCGCGTCCGGGGTTGTCCGGGAAGCGGTTCGATATCCGCCACCGGAATGGAAGCGAGCCCATCGCTCGGATGGGCCTGGCTCACACCCGCCGAGGACCGCGCTTTCTGGCCCCCACCCCCATCCGCGCTCGACCGGACAAGCGGTTCCTCGCGGCGGGTTTCGCCTAACAGGGCTCCAAGTCCCTTCCCCAGCTTCTTCTTGCGATCGATCGTCCTGGCTCCCGATTTGTCCGCGCCGTCACTCATGCCGCCTTTTTCCTTTCCGGCAGACGCCCGATGAGTTCCCGAGCCAGGCCGATATAGGCGCGGCTTCCGGGGCAATTGTGGTCATAGACCAGTGCCGGCATTCCATGGCTCGGCGCTTCGGAAAGGCGCACATTGCGCGGAATCACGTGCTCGAAGACCAGATTGCCGAGACAATCGCGCACATCGTCGGCCACTTGATCGGTCAGCCGGTTGCGGCGGTCGAACATCGTCAAAACAATCCCAACAATGCCCAGATCGGCATTGAAACCCTGTTGTACCCGCTCGACAGTCTGGAGAAGCTGACTGAGGCCTTCAAGCGCGAAGAACTCGCACTGCAGCGGCACAAGCAACGTATCTGCGGCGGACAGGGCGTTGAGTGTCAGAAGGCCGAGCGAGGGCGGACAATCGATAAAGCATACATCGTAGCCCGCAAAACTCCCGCGAGCTTGTGACGAGAGCGCACGCCTAAGTCTCGCTGTGCGATCCTCTACCGAGACGAGTTCCACCTCCGCCCCTGATAGATCCTGCGTCGCCGGAACGATATCGAGGCCGGGTATATCCGTCGGCTGCGCACATTCTGCCAGGGCGGCCTGATCGAGCAGGAGATCGTAGCTGGTATTTTCACGCGCGGCAGCCGCTATGCCAAGCCCGGTCGACGCATTACCCTGAGGGTCAAGGTCTATCAGCAAAGTCTTCCACCCCGTCGCAGCCATAGCCGTCGCGATGTTGATGGCAGTGGTCGTTTTACCCACTCCGCCCTTCTGATTGGCGATAGCAATGGTGATCATGCTTTTGCGCTCCATTCTCCGCGACCGACCACGATCCCAGCCTCCGGATCGGTCACCGATTGTTCCACGTGAAACATGGCACGGCGATTCTTGGGCAGTCCCGCTACTTCATGCGCCGCCGATCGGCCCTTGGGCAACACCCAATGGGTAGAGCTTGTGGAGAAGGGCGCGGATAAAGTCAGCAACCGGTCGAGTGGAGCAAAGGCCCGAGCGGAGATAATCCGGGCCTCGAAAGGCGTAACATTCTCCAGACGTTGCCCCTCTACCCGACAATTCTCGAGCCCCAAATTCGCAATGGCGGCTTCGAGCCATTCGATACGGCGGCGTCTCGATTCCACGAGAACCACAGATAAATCCGGACGCATCGCGGCGATGACCAAACCTGGAAATCCCGCTCCGCTTCCAAGATCGAGCCAGGGGCCGTCGCACGGCTCGCAAAGCTCGAGCAACTGGGCCGAATCGGCAATATGCCGCCGCCAGACCATCGGCAGTGTCGCTCGGGCAATCAGGTTCTGCCGCTGGTTTTCGGCCGATAATTCCCTGACGAGCACATCGAGCCGATCGAGCGCGAGTCGGTCGGACAGGCGAGCAACATAGGTGCGGGCTTCGTCTTCGCTGGCGATCATGCCGCACGATCCCTCTTTCGGACATGAACGAGCAAAGCGGCGAGCGCCGCAGGCGTGACACCGCTGATACGGCCAGCGGCCGCCAGCGATTCCGGCCGTGCAACCGACAACCGCTCTATCATTTCATTGGACAGTCCAGGAACCTCGGCGAAGGGAAAGTCGGGAGGCAGGCGCTGCGCTTCGCTTGTGCGCAGATCGGCAAGCTCGGCCCTTTGCCGCGCGAGATAAGGCGCATAAAATGCATCCTCCGCCAACTCCGTGGCAAGCGAATCGTCAGGATCGACATCATCCAGCCACGGCCCCAGAGCGGATAAATCGGCATGACCGCCGGCGATCCACTCGGAGGCCTGACGAGGTCCGGTGTCACGTTTCACGTGAAACCCCGCATCCGCCAGAACTTTCGAATGAATAGGGGTAGCGAGCGCTTGTTCATATCGCGCGCGACGCTCTTCACGCCTGTCGTACCATTCTGCCCGTTCTTTTCCGACCAGGCCGTGTTTCATTCCCAGGGGCGTCAGGCGCGTATCGGCATTGCTCGCGCGAAGGCGTAGCCGGTATTCCGCCCGTGAGGTCAGCATACGATAGGGCTCGGTGATACCCTGAAGCGTCAGATCGTCGAGCATCACGGAAATGTAGGAATTCGCGCGATCGAGCGGCAGCGCCTCGACGCCAAGGATCGCCGAAGCGGCGTGCATGCCGGCGACGAGCCCCTGTGCCGCCGCCTCTTCGTATCCCGTCGTACCGTTGATCTGCCCCGCGCAGTAAAGGCCCGGAATAGCGTGAAGCTCCAGCGAAGAAGCGAGCGCGCGCGGGTCGATATGGTCATATTCGACTGCATAACCGGGAACGGACATTTCCACCCGGCTCAGACCATCCATCGCCCGCAGCATGGCCAGTTGGACATCGATGGGAAGCGATGTCGATATTCCGTTCGGATAAACAAGCTCGGTATCCAGACCCTCCGGCTCGAGGAATACCTGATGCCCATCGCGATCGCCAAACCGATGGATCTTGTCTTCGATAGAGGGGCAGTAACGGGGGCCTGCCGCGCCGATGGCGCCGGAAAACAGCGGTGACCGATCGAGGTTGGCGCGGATAATGTCATGCGCGCGCGCATTGGTACGGGTGATTCCGCAGAACAGCTGGGGGTTTGATCTCGCCCCGGTCAGCGAACTCATCGTCCAGCATTCATTGTCAGACGGCTGCTCCTCCAGCGAAGCCCAATCGATCGTGCGTCCGTCCAGACGTGGAGGCGTGCCGGTCTTAAGCCTTCCCATCGGAAGATCGGCCTCGCGCAATTGTGTCGCCAGACGGTGGGCAGCCCCTTCCCCTATCCTCCCGCCTTCGAAGCGTTCTTCACCGCGATACAAAATCCCGCCAAGGAAGGTGCCCGTGCACAAGATCACCGCGCGCGACGTAACCTGCGTTCCATCCGCCAATTCCAGTCCACAGACCCGCCCCCCTTCGAGACGAAGGGCAGCCGCCTCCCCCGCGACCAGTTCCAGTGATGGCTGCGCCCGAACCATCGCTTGAACCGCCCGGTGAAACAACTTCCGATCGGCTTGAACGCGCGGCCCCCATACCGCGCTGCCTTTCGACCTGTTCAGCATGCGATAGTGTATCGCTGCCGCGTCGGCAGCACGGGCAATTACGCCGTCGAGCGCATCGACTTCGCGAACGAGATGCCCCTTCCCCAGTCCTCCGATTGCCGGATTGCAGCTCATGGCACCGATCTTGTCGAGATCGAGCGTCACCAGAGCCGTCCGCGCGCCCATTCGGGCGGCAGCGCAGGCTGCTTCGACCCCGGCATGGCCGCCGCCGACTACAAGAACATCGAAATCGTGCATGGGATCGGCGCTCTACCGAAAGCCGGGATTCACGTCAAAGGCGCATGTTTCACGTGAAACAACTATTTTCCGATACAAAATCTGCCGAAAAGCGTGTCGAGCATTTCCTCGGTCGACTCGCGGCCAACAAGTCGATCGAGCGCGCGGCGCGCGGTCCGAAGATGTTCAGCGACAAGCAGGAGGTCGTCGTCCACTCTCACGGCGGAGAGGCCCTCGGCCGCGGCCAAGGCCCAATCCCGCTGACGCCGATTGAAAGCCAATCTGTCCACGGGGGGTAAAGCGGTGCGCCCTCGCTCGACCAGAAGCGCGGTCAATCGTTCGATCCCGGCACCGGTTACCGCTGAAACTTGTAAACCGCCGCTTTTTGAGGAGTGAATATCCGATTTGGAGCGCACACAAATCGCGCCTTCGGGTGCGTCTGCCTCCTCGCCCAACCACAGGACGATCTGCCCGGCCGAGACCTCGCGGCGGGCTCGCTGTATCCCGATTTCCTCGATGGCGCCCGCCCCGCTCTCCCGCATTCCCGCCGTATCCACCAGTACGAATGGGACGCCGCCAATCGCTACTGGGCGTTCTAGAACGTCGCGGGTCGTCCCCGCCTCGGCAGTGACGATCGCGGCATCGTCCGCCAACAATGCATTGAAAAGCGAAGATTTCCCCGCATTGGGAGGACCCGCCAAAACGACCCTGATGCCATCCCGAAGACGCTCGGTGGCAGGCTGGGCGGCGATGCCACGGATCTCCGCGGCGAGATCTTCCAACCGCGCATGGAAGTCACCCGGCAGGCCGGCAACATCGTCCTCGTCGGCAAAATCGATGACGGCCTCGACCGCAGCGGCGAAACCGAGAACACGCTCGCGCCATCCCTCAATTCGGCGCGATAGCTCCCCTCCGACCGAGAGCATCGCTCCCCGCCTTTGCATTTCGGTTTCAGCTGAAAGCAAATCGGCAAGACCCTCCGCCTCGGCGAGATCGATCTTGCCATTGCCGAAGGCGCGCCGCGTGAACTCTCCCGGCTCGGCTTCGCGCAATCCCGCGTAGGTCCCAAGTTCCTGGAGGATAGCGGCGATCACCGCCCTGCCCCCGTGGCAGTGAATTTCAGCCAGATCCTCGCCGGTAACCGTGGCTGGACCGCGAAACCACAGGATCAAAGCCTGGTCGAGCGTATCGCCAGTGGCATTGCGCAGGGCTCTCAATCGGGGGGAACGTTCGGGAGGAAGGCCCCCGCTAAGCCGTTCGAGCACCGACCCGGCACCCGACCCACTTATGCGGATAACACCGATCCCCGCAGGCGGCGCACCGCTCGACAGCGCATAGATCGTCTCGCTCATCGCGCCGTAACGGCCTCAATCGTCGTCGGAAGTCTTCTTCGCCGACGAGCTACGCGCCGCATTGGCACCTTCCATGAAACTTTGGAAAAGCTTGAAACCCGCCTGCCCCATAGGTGCCAACTGTTTCGCATATTCCTGCAATTGGTCGGTATTGTTCACACCCTTCATCGCCTTCGACATCATGTCGACATAGACGGCGTTTGCCTTGCCGACATCGGGCAGCCCCATGAAGGTCCTTGCCTCTTCGGGCGTGCAATCGATTTCGATATGGACCTTCATCGCGCTTCCTCCGTTATGGCTTGCGAGACCCTATTTGGGTCTGCAATGCGCGTCATGCAAGCATAAGACACCATTCGAAGCGAGCGAGGCACAAAACCCATGACCGAAACCGTCACCATCCCCACACTGTCGGGCACGGAAGAATTCACCGCTTACGTCGCAAGGCCCGCCGAGCGAGCCAAGGCCGCGATTCTCGTCATCCAGGAGATCTTCGGGGTCAATGCGGGCATCCGGCGCAAGTGCGACAAGCTCGCGGAAGAGGGTTATCTCGCGATCGCTCCCGACCTGTTCTGGCGCCTAGAGCCGGGAGTCGAGCTCGATCCCGATGTCGAACCCGAATTTCAGCGCGCTCTCGATCTGATGGGCCGGTTCAATCAGGATCAGGGAATTCGGGATATCGAAGCCACGATCCATTATATCAGGCGCGAGGAAAGCGTTCCCAAGGTTGGTTGCGTTGGTTACTGCCTCGGTGGACGCCTCGCTTTCATGACCGCCGCCCGCACCGATATCGATGCGAGTGTCGGCTATTATGGCGTCGGTATCGACGGTCTTCTCGGTGAAAAGCATGCGATCGCGAACGCTCTCATGCTGCACATTCCTACAGAGGACGGATTCGTCGACAAGAATACGCAAAAGGCCATGCATGACGGCCTGGACGACCATCCCAAGGTCACACTGCACGATTACGAAGGGCTCGATCACGGTTTCGCCACCGAATTCGGCAAGCGTCGATCCGAAGACGCCGCGCAATTGGCAGACAGCAGAACCGCCGAGTTTTTCGCCCGGCATCTCGGCTGACGCGTGGAGCATATTCCCTTTCGGTATGTCGTCCCCGCCGGTCTGGTCGCACTGTGCGGGGTCGCCTGGTGGTGGGAACCGGCGCGCTGGACGCTATGGCTCCTAATTCCGCTTGTGATCCTGGCGCTCTGGGATTTTCTTCAGCGCGAACATACACTTAGGAGAAATTACCCGGTCCTGGCCCGTATTCGTTGGTTGATGGAGGACCTGCGGCCCTTCGCGCAGGCCTATATCGTGGAGGACGACCTCGATGGTCGTCCCTTCAGCCATCAGGCGCGAGCGCTCGTTTACGCGCGGGCAAAGGGCGATCTGGATTCTCATCCGATGGGAACCGAGCTCGATGTCTACTCCAATGAATATGAATGGCTCAGCCACTCGATCGCACCGAAACAGGATGCACCCGATCACTGGCGCGTCACGGTGGGCGAAGGCACCTGTGCCAAACCCTATTCCGCCGCTTTGCTGAATATCTCGGCAATGAGCTTCGGTTCGCTTTCCGCGCGCGCCATCGAAGCACTCAACGCGGGCGCCGCCCTTGGCGGGTTTGCGCATAATACGGGCGAAGGCTCGATCAGCCGCTATCACCGTTCCCCCGGCGGCGATCTCATCTGGGAGCTGGGCAGCGGATATTTCGGCGCGCGTCGGTCCGACGGGCATTTCGATCCGGACCAGTTTCGGGACAATGCCACCAGCGATCAGGTGAAGATGATCGAAATCAAGCTGAGCCAGGGTGCCAAGCCGGGGCATGGCGGTGTGCTGCCGGGCGCCAAGGTGACCGAAGAGATCGCAGAGGCGCGCGGAGTGCCGGTTGGCGAGACGGTGATTTCGCCGGCGGCCCATCCGGCCTTCTCGACACCGGTTCAATTGCTCGAATGGCTCACCTCTCTGCGCGATCTATCGGGTGGCAAGCCGGTCGGCATCAAGCTGTGTGTCGGGCAGCCGCACGAACTCTTCGCGCTTGGCAAAGCGATGTTGGAAACCGGGCTGCACCCCGATTTCATTACCGTCGATGGCGCCGAAGGAGGAACTGGCGCGGCACCGCTCGAATTATCCAACTCGGTGGGCATGCCCTTGCGCGAGGGGCAAATCATGGTGCGCAACATGCTTGTGGGGCTGGCGCTCAAGGACAAGGTCAAAATCGCCGCTTCGGGCAAATTGCATTCGGGCGCGCAACTGGCCAAGGCTTTCGCGCTCGGTGCCGATTGGTGCAATGCCGCCCGGCCCTTTATGTTCGCCCTGGGCTGCGTACAGTCGATGAATTGCCACAGGGGAACCTGCCCTACCGGCATCGCCACCCAGGACGCATGGCGGCAACGCGGCCTGGTCGTGGAGGAGAAGGCTCCCCGCATCGCGCGCTTCCAGCGTCAAACGCTTCACTCGCTACGCGAAATCGTGGTGGCCATGGGGCTCGCCAGTCCCTGGGAAATCGACCCGCACGATATGCGCGAACGGTTGAACGGGGCGCGCTCCGATGCCATCGATCGCATCTACACCTTCCTCGAGCCGGGCCAGTTGCTCGAGGATGCCGACGCGACACCCTATGCCCGGCACTGGCATGCCGCCCGGGCGGACACTTTCCGGAGAGCAGAATGAGCGCAGAGCTGGGCCTGAAACGCTGGCACGAAGTCATCGAAAACGGCAGCTGTGCCGAAGAGCTCTCTGCCATTATCCGTGACGACGCCGTATTCCATTCGCCCGTCGTGCATACCCCCCAGGTCGGCCGCCCCATCGTGGTCGCCTACCTTTCCGCCGCCGGAAACACACTCGGCAATGACAGCTTCGAATATGTCCGCGAACTGATCGACGGCGATAACGCCATGCTCGAATTCACGACCGAGATGGACGGCATTCACGTCAACGGTATCGACCTCATCCGTTTCGACGAGAACGGTATGATCGTCGATTTCAAGGTGATGGTGCGCCCGCTGAAGGCAGTCAACAAAGTGTGGGAACAGATGGCCGCGATGCTGGAGAAGATGAAGGGCTGAATGCTAGCCGGAACCACCAAATCTAAAGACCCGCTGGTCGAGCTCACCACAGAGGTCGGTGTGTAGCGAGTCTAGGTCAACTATAAAGCCGAATACCATCTGGCCGCCCTTTGTGAGATCGTACAGATTCTTGCTGGAATCACTGAAGAAGATATCTCCTGACGAGACTGTCAGATAGCGAATTTTCTGGTCGCCGAATGAGAAGCTGGCTCGATCTGCTTCCCATTTTTGCTGTTGAAATTCGACCAACGCGTTCTTCAATGCTGCGACCGAAGCGCCATTCTCCAGAAGTTTCGAGATGACCTTGAGGATTAGGAGGTCACGGAACTCATACCGGGGACCCTTACCACGCCGCTTACCGTGCCTCCTACCGCGCACGAACACCCCCGACCGCTCCAGATAATCGAGCATCGAGACTGTTTGAAAACCGCAAATTCTCGCACCGGTCCGTGCATCCACAGCTTCAATAGACATAGTTCTGCTACGAACTATCTCCATATTTCGGCAGGAACGCTAGGTTTTTAGTTAAACTCCCGCAATTTCAGAGATTTTCTACTCTCTCCGCTACTTCCGTGAATGGCCTGGACGTGCGAATCACCTCTCAGCGCAACAAGCGCCGAAAGGAGGTGAAGATATGTATTTCGAAAAATATATCGCGTCAGATGGCTGGCGCTGGCGGCTCAAGGCCGCCAATCACGAGATTATCGCGTCTGGCGAAGCCTACGTTTCAGAGCAGGGCTGCGACCATGCGATAAGTCTCGTGAAGAGCACTACGGCTAGCACGCCGGTGTACCGCCGCTAAGGGTACACCTCTTACACTGCGGTTCAACCGAAACCGCCCGATCTAACTGGAAAGGGCCGCCCTGGTAGGGAAGCGGCCCTTTCGCTTACTGATTCATCGTCGCGAAGAAATCTTCGTTGGTCTTGGAATCCTTCATCTTGTCGAGCAGGAATTCCATCGCGTCGATCGTGCCCATCTGCATGAGAATCCGGCGCAGGACCCACATTTTCGAAAGCTTGTCCTTCTCGACAAGCAGCTCTTCCTTGCGCGTCCCGCTCTTGCCGACATCGAGCGCGGGGAAGATGCGCTTGTCCGCAACCTTGCGGTCGAGCACGATTTCGCTGTTGCCCGTGCCCTTGAACTCTTCGAAGATGACCTCGTCCATACGGCTGCCGGTATCGATCAGCGCGGTCGCGATGATCGAAAGCGATCCGCCCTCTTCGATATTGCGGGCGGCGCCGAAGAAACGCTTGGGGCGCTGCAATGCGTTTGCGTCGACACCGCCGGTCAGCACTTTGCCCGAGCTGGGCACCACCGTGTTGTAGGCACGGCCGAGACGCGTGATCGAGTCGAGCAGGATAACCACATCGTGCTTGTGTTCGACGAGGCGCTTGGCCTTCTCGATAACCATTTCGGCGACCTGGACGTGCCGGTTTGCAGGTTCGTCGAACGTGGAGGAAATCACTTCGCCCTTCACGCTGCGCTGCATGTCGGTGACTTCCTCGGGCCGCTCGTCGACGAGCAGGACCAGCAGGAAGACTTCCGGGTGATTATCCGTGATCGCTTTGGCGATGTTCTGCAGCAGCACCGTTTTACCGGTGCGCGGCGGCGCAACGATCAGCGCACGCTGGCCCTTGCCCTGCGGCGAGATGATATCGATCACCCGTGCCGACTTGTCCTTGACCGTCGGATCGAGCGTGTCGAGCGTGAGCTTTTCTTCGGGATAGAGCGGCGTGAGGTTGTCGAAATTGGTGCGATGGCGAACCGCGTCGGGATCGTCGAAATTGACCTTGTACAGTTCGGTCAGGGCGAAATAGCGCTCACCCTCCCTCGGCGCACGGATTTCACCTTCGACCGTATCGCCGGTGCGCAGGCCCCATTTGCGGACCTGATTGGGCGAGACATAGATGTCGTCGGGTCCGGCGAGATAATTCGCCTCCGGGCTGCGCAAAAATCCAAAGCCATCCTGCAGCACCTCGATGGTGCCGATGCCCATGATCTTTTCTTCGTAGTCCTCGTCCTCGGCCAGTTCGCGCAGAATGCAGAACATCAGGTCCTGTCGGCGCATGGTGGAGGCACCTTCGACACCCAGCTCCTCGGCCATCGCGACCAGGTCTGCCGGAGTTTTTTCTTTCAAATCCTTGAGATGCATGTGTTTTACTCGGTATTCT
>MDTE01000400.1_pt1 | contig 14124 bp, 11 predicted proteins | sample 811231 | NCBI WGS metagenome assembly MDTE01 (sample SAMN05326651, study PRJNA326480) | marine metagenome | isolation source: seawater | place: Indian Ocean: Red Sea | collected 2010 | reverse complement strand
GATGTCCGCGTGGAGGTCTACGACGTGCACACCGGTGATCTCATCGAGACAGCGGTCCTGGCGGCCCGGGGCGGACTGCTGGGCGGTGCGGTGTCCCGGTACGAGGGCCTGGAACGGCTGCTCGCGGCCTGGACTGCTTTCTGACCCACACCCGATGCCGGCAAAGGCATCCGTCAGTCGCGCTGGTATCATCACCGTTCCTGCGCCGATCAGGTCTCGTGTCTTGAAGTCAGCCTACGCGCTCTTGTCACATCTCGACGATGTGAAGGACAAGCGCCCGCCCATTCAGCTGTGGCAACCCGGCCGGGTCACGGAATCCCGCATGCGGATCGATGTGGACGGGAACTGGTTCCACGAGGGCGCAGCGATCGAGCGACTGAGGTTGGCCCGGCTGTTTACGTCGATTCTCAGGCGCGAGGATGACGGCCAGTACTACCTCATTACTCCGGTCGAAAAGTCCAGGGTCGATGTGGAGGACGCGCCCTTCGTCATCATCGGTATGGACGTCCGGGGCAGCGGATCGAGCAGGGTGATCACGTTCACGACCAACATGGCCGAGTCGGTTGTCGTCTCGGACGCGCACCCGCTCGTGTTTCGCGCCGGTCGGCAGGAGGCGCCTCTCCCGTACGTACACGTTCGTGACGGACTGGACGCGCGCGTGTCCCGCGCCGTCTACTACGATCTGATGGAGCTGGTTGAGGAGGGGGCACATGAGGGCAGGCCGTGGTACGGAATTTCGGCGGGGGGCAGGTTCTTCCCCATTCAGCCTGCCGATGCCACACCCGTGTAGGCGGACGACCCGGTTACCCGCGTGCTGCTGATTGAACGGCCCACCCGCGCCCGACTCATGTCGGTGCTGAAACAGGTGATCGACGGCAAAGTTGGTCGTCAGGAAGCGCTGTCGTGGCAGCACGGGGTCATGACCAGCTTTGGCTACGAACCCGGTACGCCAAACGATCTGCCACTCGGGGTCGGGGAGGGCTACTGGTACTTCCTGTCACTTGCCGCGGTAATGACGGGCGGCATGTCCATGTACAAGGACGAGCCCTACGTCATCCGCGAGCAGGATCTGCTCGAATACTTGATGGACCTCGAAGGAACGCCCGCGCGGGACACGTGCGGCGAGCTGCGTCGCTTGCGGACCCATCAGTTTGACGTGACGGCCCTGCGGTGGCCGCTGACGACCATGGTCATGCCGCCGGGCCATCTTGCGGGGCTTGGACTCTCGTCCGTACGCGGCATCTTCGATACGCATCTCGACATCGTCGAACACTGCCACCTGGCGTTTGGCGAGGATCTCTACCTGGTCGTGCGGCAGTTCGATTCCATGGAGGATCGCGCCATGATTCTCGGTACGAACAGGGACCAGGCGCGACTGCGCGAGTTCCTCGTATGCCTCGACCTCGCGCTGTAAGCGCCCGGATCACATGTTGGGATAGTTCGGGCCCCCTGTACCCTCAGGCGCAACCCAGGTGATGTTTTGCGCCGGATCCTTGATGTCGCAGGTTTTACAGTGGATGCAGTTCTGCGCGTTGATCTGGAACTGCTTCTCGCCGTCCTCCTGCTCGACCACTTCGTAGACGCCCGCCGGGCAGTAACGCTGCGCGGGTTCGTCGAACTTGACCAGATTCGAGAAGATGGGGATCGAGTCGTCGGTCAGCTGCAGGTGGCAGGGCTGGTCTTCCTCGTGAAAGGTGTTGGTGAGGAAGACCGATGACAGCTTGTCGAAGCTGATCTCGCCGTCGGGTTTGGGGTAGTCAATGGGCTCTGCCCTGGCGGCCAGTTTCAGCCCATCGTGGTCCGCCTTGTTGTCCTTGAAGGTGAACGGCAGGCGACCGCCAAACATCTGATCCACGAAGGCGTATGCGGAACCGAGAAACATGCCGAGCTTGTGCATGGCGGGGCCGACATTGCGTCCCGCATGCAGCTCATCGTACAGCCACGACTCCCTGAACTTCTCGGGGTAGTCGGTGAGTTCCTCCGCACCGCCGGAACCGCGTTTGACGGCCTCGTACACGGTTTCGCCAGCCATCATTCCCGACTTCATGGCGGTGTGGCTGCCTTTGATCTTGAGGTAGTTCAGGAAGCCGGCGTCGTCCCCGACCAGCAGTGCACCCGGCATCACGAGCTTCGGCAGGGCCTGCAGGCCGCCTTTGACGATGGCACGGGCCCCGTAGGAGATGCGCTCTCCACCTTCGAGCGTCGACCTGAACAGCGGGTGATGCTTGAAGCGCTGGAATTCATCGAACGGACTGACGTGCGGGTTGCTGTAGGACAGATCGACGATGAGGCCGACGACCACCTCGTTGTTCTCGAGGTGGTACATGAAGGACCCGCCAATGGTCTCGCCCGGGAAATGTCCAAGCGGCCAGCCAACCGAGTGCACAACCTTGCCGGGAATGTGCTTCTCAGGGTCGACCTTCCAGAGTTCCTTCAGCCCTATCGCGTAGTGCTGCGTCCCTGAGTCCTGCTGCAGGTTGTACCTGGCCATGAGCTGCTTGCCGAGGTGGCCGCGACAGCCTTCGGCAAACACGGTGTACTTCGCGAGCAGTTCGTAGCCCGGCGCGTAGGTTGCCTTCTGCTCGCCGTCAGCGCCGATACCCATGTCACCCGTGGCGATCCCGCGCACCGAGCCGTCCTCATTGAAGAGCACCTCCGTTGCGGCAAATCCAGGAAAGACGTTGACGCCCAGTTCTTCCGCCTGCTCACCGAGCCAGCGGCAGAGGTTACCCAGCGAGATGGCGTGATTGCCCTCGTTATGCGTCGCTTTCGGCACGAACAGGGACGGCACCCGCAGGCCCTGGCGCTCATCGGTCAGGTAGTGGACCTCGTCAATGGTGACGGGGTTGTTGAGTGGAGCGCCCATCTCTTGCCAGTCCGGGAAAAGCTCATCGAGCGCGGTCGGTTCAAAAATTGCCCCCGAGAGAATGTGCGCGCCGATTTCCGAGCCTTTTTCGACGAGGCAAACCGTGAATTCCTCGCCGGCGGCCGAGGCCATCTGAGCGAATCGGATCGCGGTTGCGAGGCCTGAGGGCCCGCCACCAACGACGACCAGGTCGAACTCCATTGATTCTCTTTCCAAAACTTCCCCCGCGATGCACAACCGGTATTGGCAATGAATGTCTCATGCGCCGCGGCGCTGTCCCGCGGCGTCGCTATTGTAATGAAAAACGCGCTTATGAACCGTCATTCAGGGCCGTGAGGTCCGGTGTTGCCGGTTGATGCGATGTCGCTGTGGGGGCGCGTTGGCCCGGGAGCCGCGTGCCTCCGTCCGCGTCGCCGAAACGGATTGGCACACCTGCTGGGAACCTGCTTTAAGCCTTTGAAATCGCTTGCCAATCAGAGGAGGGCCGCATTTGACCGACCCACGTCAAATGGGCAGAATACGCGCCGTTTTGCCGGGGTGCGACAAGCATGCGAGCGGCGCGCGCTGAGCGCACGCTCACACCGACTCATCACTCTTCATCGCGTCACGTCCGGCGCGGGACACGAGCGAACCAACCAGAGGATTCCCATGAAAGTTCTTGTAGGGGTCAAGCGGGTTGTCGACTACAACGTGAACATTCGCGTGCTGAGCGACAACAGTGGCGTTGACCTGAACAACGTGAAAATGTCCGTCAATCCGTTTGACGAGATCGCCATCGAGGAAGCCGTTCGGCTCAAGGAAGCCGGAACGGCGGATGAAGTCGTCGTCGTGTCCATCGGCCAGTCAAACTGCCAGGAACAGATTCGTACCGCACTGGCGCTTGGCGCCGACCGCGGGATTCTCGTCGAGACCGACGAGACCATGCAGCCGCTCGCGATTGCCAAGGTGCTGAAGGCGGTCGTGGAGAAAGAGTCGCCTGAACTCGTCATCGTGGGCAAACAGGCGATCGACGACGACAACAGCCAGACGGGTCAGATGCTGGCGGCGATTGCGGGGCTGTCCCAGGCCACGTTTGCGTCCAATGTGGAAATTGCCGACGGCAAGGCGACGGTTACCCGGGAAATCGACGGCGGACTCGAGACGATTTCGATCTCCCTGCCGGCTGTCGTCACCACCGACCTGCGCCTGAACGAGCCGCGTTATGCATCGCTGCCGAACATCATGAAGGCCAAGAAGAAGCCCATCGATACCTACACCCCGGAAGATCTTGGTGTCGACGTCGCGCCGCGCCTCAGCGTTCTCAAGGTTGAGCCGCCACCCCAGCGTCAGGCTGGCATCATCGTCGAGACGGCTGAAGACCTCGTCGACAAACTCCGCAACGAAGCCAAGGTGATCCCATGAGTACTCTTGTCATTGCAGAACACGACGACGCCAGCATCAAGGGTGCAACGCTCGTCACTGTCGCCGCGGCGCAGGCCATTGGCGGCGACATCGACATCCTGGTCGTGGGCGAAAACTGCGGCGGCGCGGCTGAAGAAGCCGCAAAGATTGCGGGCGTCGGCAAGGTCCTCGTTGCTGACAACGCGGCCTACGCGCATCGGCTGGCCGAGAACGTCGCGGCACTCGTGGCGGAGGTGGCAAGTGGCTACAGCCACGTTCTGACGCCGACGACCACCACGGGCAAGAACTTCATGCCCCGCGTTGCAGCTTTGCTTGACGTTGCGCAGATTTCCGACATCAGCGGAGTCGTCAGCGAAGACACGTTCGAACGTCCGATCTACGCCGGTAACGCCATTGCCACGGTGCAGTCGTCAGACGCGATCAAGTGCATCACGGTGCGCGGAACCGCCTTTGATGCGGCGCCAGGCGAAGGTGGCAGCGCCTCGATCGAAGCCGTCGACGCAGCGCACGACACCGGTCTCTCGACCTGGGAGAAAGATGAGATTGCTAAGCTGGAACGTCCTGAACTGACGTCAGCGAGCATCATCATCTCGGGCGGCCGCGGCATGCAGAATGGCGAGAACTTCAAAATTCTGGAAACCGTCGCGGACAAGCTCGGCGCAGCCATGGGCGCGTCCCGTGCAGCCGTCGACGCCGGCTTCGTGCCAAACGACATGCAGGTCGGACAGACCGGCAAGATCGTGGCGCCTGAACTCTACATTGCTGTTGGTATCAGCGGTGCGATTCAGCACCTGGCAGGCATGAAGGACTCCAAGGTGATCGTTGCGATCAACAAGGACGAAGACGCGCCGATCTTCCAGGTGGCCGACTACGGTCTCGTAGCAGATCTCTTCAAGGCTGTACCGGAGATCGACGGCCTCCTCGGGTAACCGTTGCCGTTCGACGCAGAGGCCGGGCTGATGCCCGGCCTTTTGCGTTCTGGCTGTCGATGACGCCGCGTCAGAGCAGCGCCTCCATCAGCAGTTCGACAATGGCGGTGCCGTCCGCCTGCATGCCGAGCGTGGCGTTCGACGGTTCGGCGACGACGGGACTGCGCCGGTCGCACACGGTCATGCCTCGAGTTTGCGTGCCCGCACATTCAACCGCAACGTGCATTGTCTCGAACGTGATCAGCGCAGGACGGATCAGCGGGACGATGGCGCACACGTCGTGGATTGGTGCGTAGCCGCGTCCGAAACGCTCGAGTTGCCGACCACGATAGAAGCGGGCAGCCGCACCAAGCTCCCGCGCCAGTGTGTTGCCTGCCTCCAGTCGCGCGATCTCCGCCTCGCCAAGTCCGAAGGTCGAGGTGATATCAAGCGGCGCCACTGTCAGGTTGGCACCCGACGCGAACACGTATGCCGCCGCCTCGGGGTCAGCGTGGATGTTGAACTCGGCAACCGCCGTCACGTTGCCGTTGGTGGCAGAGCCTCCCATCAGCGAGATGTCGAGCCCGTCGGCCAGTGTCGGATCGAGCTGCAGCGCCCGCGCAACGTTGGTCAACGGGCCGGTGGCGACCAGGGTGGCGCCTGACCCCCTGAGCGTGTCGACGATGAACGCTGGGGCGTCGTCGCCGTCCGGCAGGCGGTCAGTTTGGAGGTCCGCTCCGCCCATGCCGTCTTCGCCGTGGATGGTCCGCGCGTGTTCGAGCATTTGCGCGTTGGGTGCCTCGATGGGCGTGTCTGCGCCCGACACGACCGGGCAGGTGAGGTTCAGATGCCCGGCGACAGCGAGCGCGTTGCGTGTGGTGTGCGCGACGCTTGCGTTTCCGAACACCGTGGTCAGCCCAACGATGTCGAGATGGCGCGCCGCGAGCGCGAGCGCGAAAGCGTCGTCGACGCCCGGATCGCCGTCGAAAAGAATTGCCGTTCGTTCGGTCACTCTGAGGCTTCGAACTCGACGAGCTCGATACCCTCGTCGACCAGGTCGCCCTCACTGCACCGGAGCGATACCACGGTGCCGTCGCTTGGCGCACGGATCGTGTGTTCCATCTTCATGGCTTCGATGACAACCAGCGGTGTGCCTTCGGCGACCACGGAACCGGATTCGGCTTCGATGCGGATGATCCGACCCGACATGGGTGCGGCAACGCCTGCTTCGCTGTCGGCACTACCCGTGTATTGGCGCTGGCGCGCGAAGGTTCTCGTCGCGCCGGACAGGAACACGTGGAGTTCATCTCCGTCTTCGATGATGCTGAAGCGGTGCAGCGTGCCGTCGATGATCGCGGAGGACGGACCTGCATCCGACACACGATGGGTAGCCCCGTCGACCGTGATCTCGAGCGCGGCGCTGCGCCGCAGGACCCGGGTATCGACGGGATCCTCCCCGTCGTAGAGTCGAATCCGAGCCGTGTGGGGCTGATTCAGGCGAAACGCGGGTGCCGGGTTGTCGTGCAGCAGCCAGCAGACCGCGGTGATGGTCGCAAGGGTGCGGTCTTCCGCGATCTCGTCCCGCCCGAAACCGTGGGTGTCGAGGTAGTCGGTTGTGACTGTGCCGTCGCGCACCGCGGTCCGACGTAACATCGCGAGCAGAAAGTCGCGGTTCGTTTCGAGGCCCGCGACGTGGAGTCCGCCCAGAGCCCGCTCGAGAGTCGCAAGGGCCGCGTCCCGGTCGCTGCCAGACGCGATGACCTTCATCAGCATCGGGTCGTAGAACACCCCGACAGCGTCCCCGCGCGCTACTCCGTTGTCGACTCTGATGCCGTCTCCCGATGGCACCAGAAGATAGCTGATCGTGCCCGAGTCGGGCAGAAATCCGGCAGATGGGTTCTCAGCATAGATGCGCGCCTCGACCGCGTGGCCGGACCGGGTGATCTCATTCTGGGCCAGCGGGAGAGGTTCGCCCGACGCGACGCGAAGCTGCCATTCGACGAGGTCCAGACCGGTGACTGCCTCCGTGACGGGGTGTTCGACCTGCAGCCGCGTGTTCATCTCCATGAAGTAGAAGCGGCCGTCCGCATCGAGCAGGAACTCCACGGTACCTGCGCCGCGGTACCCGATTGCGCGTGCAGCGTCGACGGCCGCGGATCCCAGCGCGTCCCTCAGTTCGTCCCGGATGTGCGGCGCGGGCGCTTCCTCGATGATCTTCTGATGGCGGCGCTGCAGCGAGCAGTCGCGTTCGCCGACCCAGACGCAGCCGCCGTGGTTGTCGGCGAACACCTGGACCTCGACGTGACGGGGTCCGGCGAGGTAACGCTCGATGAGGATCGTCGCGTCACCGAAGCTCGCGGACGCTTCACGCTGCGCAACCGCGAACAGTTCCTCGAGTTCATTGTCGGCGTTAACAACGTGCATCCCTTTGCCGCCGCCGCCCGATTCCGGTTTCAGCAGCAGTGGATAGCCGACGGCTTCGATGTCCGCGCGGACGGCGTCACTAAGGGATGCGAGCCCGGGAATGCCGGGGAGGACCGGAACACCGGCGGCAGCCATGGTGTCCCTGGCATCACCTTTGATGGCCATGGCGCGCATTGCCTCGGCCGGTGGCCCGACTAGGATCAGGCCTGCACCCGCGCAGCGTTCCGCAAACTCCGGGTTCTCCGACAGGAATCCGTAACCCGGATGGACGGCTGTGCAGCCGGTGTCCCTGGCGGCTTCTATGATGGCATCGATGTTGAGATAGCTCTCGGCAGGCAATGGGCCACCGATTACCCGCACCTCGTCCATCGCGCGCGCATGGTACGCCTGACGCTCGATGCTGGAGCACACGCCGACGGTCCGGATCCCAAGGCGTTTCGCGGTGCGGGCGATTCGTGCGGCAATCTCGCCGCGGTTGGCTATGAGCAGTCGTTCGAACATGGCGTCGGTACCAGGGATGAACCTTACATGCGGAAGACGCCGAACCGCGTCTCCTCGATTGGCCGATTCAGCGCGGCAGACATGCCCAGCGCCAGTGCGGTCCGGGTCTCGGCGGGATCCAGGATTCCGTCGTCCCAGAGACGTGCGCTGGCATAGTAGGGATGGCCCTGCGCTTCGTACTGCTCGAGGATCGGCGCCCTGAATGCATCCGCCTCCGAGTCCGTCCAGGGATTGCCGCGTGCCGCCAGGTTGTCGCCGCGGATGGTGGCCAGAACGTCGGCGGCCTGTTGGCCTCCCATGACCGAAATCCGTGCGTTGGGCCACATCCAGAGGAACGTCGGGTCGTAGGCGCGTCCGCACATTCCATAGTTGCCGGCGCCGAAGCTGCCGCCGATGATGAGCGAGAGTTTGGGTACGTTGGCGCAGGCCACCGCGGTGACCATCTTTGCACCGTGTTTGGCGATCCCTTCGTTCTCGTACTTCTCACCCACCATGAAACCCATGATGTTTTGCAGAAAGAGCAGCGGGATGCGTCGCTGGCAGCACAGTTCGATGAAGTGCGCGCCTTTCTGCGCGGACTCCGAGAAGAGGATGCCGTTATTGGCCAGAATGCCGACCGGCATGCCCCAGAGATGCGCGAAGCCGCAGACAAGGGTTGGACCGAAGTTGCGTTTGAATTCGTCCAGTTCGGAGTTGTCGACGAGACGTGCGATGACCTCGCGAACGTCGAACGGTTTGGCGAGATCGGGTGCCACGATTCCGTAGATTTCCGCAGGGTCGTAACGTGGCGGTGCCGGGTCGCGCAGCTTCACCTGGTCCGGCTTGTTGCGATTGAGATTTGCGACCGCGGTCCGTGCGATGGCGAGGGCGTGTTCGTCATCTTCGGCCAGGTGATCCGCGACACCTGAAATCCGGGTGTGGACGTCGCCGCCGCCAAGCGCTTCGTCCGAGACCACTTCGCCTGTTGCGGCTTTTACGAGGGGCGGACCGGCAAGGAAGATCGTGCCCTGATTGCGCACGATGATGCTCTCGTCCGACATCGCGGGGACATAGGCTCCGCCGGCGGTGCAGGAACCCATGACGGCAGCGATCTGCGGAATTCCCCTGGCTGACATGTTGGCCTGGTTGTAGAAGATTCGTCCGAAGTGGAAGCGGTCGGCGAAGACCTCGTCCTGATGGGGCAGGTTCGCGCCTCCGGAGTCGACGAGGTAGATGCAGGGAATGTTGCACGCTTCGGCGATCGCCTGTGCGCGCAGGTGCTTCTTTACCGTGACGGGGTAGTAGGTGCCACCTTTGACGGTCGAGTCGTTGGCAATGACCATGCACTCTGTGCCGTTGACAGTGCCGATGCCCGTGATGATCCCTGCACAGGGCGCCTCGTCGTCGTACATCCCGTATGCGGCGTGTTGCGAGAGTTCGAGGAACGGTGCACCGGGGTCGAGAAGCCCTTCGACACGATCGCGCGGCAGCAGCTTGCCGCGCGACAGATGCCGTTCGCGGCTCCGCTCACCGCCGCCCTCGGCGATTGTTCCGAAACTCTCCCTAAGGTTGTCGACCAGCGTCTGCATCGCCACGCGGTTCGCGGTGAACTCCGGGTCGCGCGTGTTGATTCGTGACGGGATGACGTTCATGCGGACTCCCCAAATAGTTCGCGCCCGATCAACATGCGTCGGATCTCGGAGGTGCCGGCGCCGATCTCATACAGCTTCGCGTCGCGTAGCAGTCGACCAGTCGGATAGTCGTTGATGTAACCATTGCCACCGAGCAGCTGGATCGCATCGAGGGCGGTCTGTGTGGCCGCTTCCGCGCAATGGAGAATGACGGCAGCCGCGTCTTTGCGCGTGGTTTCGCCGCGATCGCACGCGGCGGCGACGGCATACAGGTAGGCGCGGCAGGCGTTCATTCGGGCGTACATGTCCGCGAGCTTGCCCTGTACCAGCTGAAATTCACCGATGGCCTGGCCGAACTGACGTCGCTCGTGCACGTATGGCACCACGACGTCCATGCAGGCCTGCATGATGCCGACCGGCCCGGCCGCGAGTACAACCCGTTCGAAGTCGAGGCCGCTCATCAGCACGCGGACGCCGGAGTCGCGCTGGCCCAGCATGTTTGCCGCGGGTACCGGTGAATCTTCGAAGACGAGTTCACACGTGTTCGAACCGCGCATGCCGAGTTTGTCCAGCTTCGGCGAGCGGGAAAATCCGGGAGTGTCGCGCGGCACGATGAATGCCGAGATGCCGCGGGCTGCGGCACCGGGCGTTGTCGATGCATAGATCACGTAGGTGTCGGCATCCGGACCGTTCGTGATCCACATCTTCGAACCCGTCAGACGGTAGGTGTCGCCATCCTGCTCGGCACGCAGCGCAAGGCTGACCACGTCCGAGCCAGCGTTGTGCTCGCTCATGGCGAGTGCGCCCACGTGCTCTCCGGAAATCAGTCCGGGCAGGAAGTCGCGTCGTTGCCCGGCGGTGCCGTTGCGATAGATCTGGTTGACGCAGAGATTGGAGTGGGCGCCGTAGGACAGACCGACCGACGCAGACGCGCGGGAGATTTCCTCCATGACGACGGCATGGGCAAGGTAGCCCATGTCGGCGCCGCCCAGGTCTTCGCTGACCGTGATGCCGAGCAGTCCCATGTCACCCATCTTGCGCCAGAGTTCACGCGGGAACGCATTCGTGCGGTCGATTTCGTCAGCACGGGGCGCGATCTCGTCGGCGGCAAAGCGCGCGACGGACTCGCGAAGCAGGTCGATGGTCTCACCGAGACCAAAGTTGAGATTGTTGTAGGGCAAGGCGGTGCGGGATCGGCTCTAAAAGCGTTTCGCAGTATACCAATTGACCTTTCGCGAGTGCCGGGAAATCTGCCCCACGACGTCGAGGATCAGCGCGAACAGGGCCATCCGGATCAGCACGCCGTTGTCGGTCTGGCGAAAAATGGCGAGGTTGGGATTTTCGTTGAGGTCTGCATCGAGGTCGCTCGCGTTTTCACGCGAGTCCCTGGGCAGGGGATGCATGATCACGGTGTTCGGTTCGCAGAACTCGGTATAGATGTTCCGGTTGACCTTGTAGATGCCCTTGTACTTGTCAGCCTCGGCCTGACTCCCGAACCGCTCTTCCTGGGTGCGGGTGACGTACAGGATGTCGGCCTGGGCAATCCCGTCTTCCAGTCGGTCAGATTCGATGACCTCGTGGCCGGAGAGGCGCAGCGCATCGATATACCGGCTCGGCAGCGCAAGCTCCGGTGCGGAGATGAGTGAGACGCGGATGTTCGAATAGAGTGTCAGCATCTGGACGAGCGAGTGCACCGCCCGACCGTACTTCAGATCACCGATGAGGGTGATGCGCATCCCGTCGATCGTCTTCCCGTGTGTCGCAAGTTCCCGTTTGATCGTGTAAAGGTCGAGCAGCGCCTGGCTCGGGTGTTCGTTCGCGCCGTCGCCCGCATTCAGGACCGGGCAGCGGGATGCCTTGGCAAACTGCTGCACCGAGCCTTCGAGTTCGTGACGCATGACGATCACGTCGCTGTATCCGGACAGCACGCGGGCGGTATCGAAAAGCGACTCGCCTTTTGCCAGCGACGAAGCCCGCACTTCGGTGGTTTCGCGTACCTCGCCGCCGAGCAGGTTGAACGCGCAGCCGAAACTGACCCGCGTCCGGGTCGAGGGTTCGAAGAACATATTGCCGAGGATCGCGCCTTCGAGCACGCGCGTCACCACTTCCCGATGCGCATACGGACGCATCATGTCGGCAACCTCAAAAACACGTTCGATGTCGTCGCGGTCGAACTGGGAGACGGACAGAATGTGGTTGCCTACGAAATCCAAAGGCTCCTCCTAGTGTGTGTGGCGGAAGGTGTTGGGTGGGCGCTGCTCAGCCCGTGCACGTCGGACGTGCCGGAGGGAGGATACGGGGCGCGCACCGGTTCGAACAGGGCCCTAGCGAAACGTGGCGCCAAGGGTGAGGATCTGGTTGCGCATCCACTGGTTGGCCTGGTCGCTGTCGGTGCTCTCGTGCCAGTAGAGATAGGTTTCGAGCGGTGGCACGTCGAACGGCAGGTTCTGGATCTCGACGTCGTAGTTCGATCGGATGAGTTCCGCGAGCATCGAGGGTGCCGTGAGCACCATGTCGGTGTTGGCCACCAGTCGCGGGGTGATCAGGTAATGCTGGGTGCGCACCCCCACCTTGCGTCTGCGGCTCATCTTGCCGAGCACCAGATCGACGTGGCCAAGTCCGCCCCGCCTGGCCGAGACGTGCACGTGGTCGAGTTCCAGGTAGCGCTCGAGGTTGAGTACTTCTGACGCGATCGGGTGGCCGCGGCGATACACGCACACGTGATCGTGTGAGAAGAGTTTCGACTGCCGGATCTGTGGGTCCGGTGTCAGCGGGATGTCGATCGCCAGATCGACATTGCCTGAAGCCAGTTCGATGTTCATGTCCCGGCGCCGGACCTGATAACAGTCGACGCTGACCATCGGTGCGGCGGCCTTGACGCTTGCGACCAGTCCCGGCAGCAGAAGCTCCTGGGACAGGTCGGTCATACTCACACGGAAGCGTTTGTCAGAGTCCGTCGGCGAGAAGCTTTCGGCCTCCTGAACGCTTGCCCGGATGTAGCCGAGCGCCTGCCGGACCGGCCCGACGATGTTTTGTGCAACCGGCGTGGGAACCATTCCGTCTGCCGTGCGGACAAACAGAGGGTCGTCGAAGAGATTGCGCAGGCGCGAGAGGGAATTCGAAACGGCTGGTTGGGTGATGCCTATGATTTCGCCCGCACGGGTGAGGTTGCCTTCTGAATAGATGGCGTCGAACACCACGAACAGGTTGAGGTCGATGTCGCTCAGTTTCATCTTTGGACCTTGGAATCCGGGCGTATCGTCATGCCCGGCCGGCGGACCGCGATCCCAACCAGCCTTGACGGGCCGTCCGGGCCCTTCGCTTTTCCTGCAGGCCAGACCGGGTTCTCTTGTGATCTGTCGTGATCTCTCGGGCTGGCTGACCGCTGACTACTATCAGTGGTCTGAATGCTTGTTCTCATAGCTTATCAGCATGACTTATAGTAGGAGAAAGCACCCTGCCGTGCCAAGCGGTAGCTCTCACATCCGGAACGACGCCGTACACCGGCCCCAACACGACCACGACTCAACCTCGATCGGAGCGTCTTGAATGAGCGAACCCGCGTCCCGCAGCCGTCTGCCGTTTCGATTCGCCAAGCGTCACGGCGTCATTCTCCTGCCTCCGGATGAGACGGGTGACGCACGCAGTGTCGTGTTCAAGCGGGGGATGCCCGTGAGGGCACTCGCTGAGGTCAGGCGCTTTGCCGGCCGGCAGTTTTCCCTGGCGGAAGTGGATGACGCGACCTTCGACGCCCAGCTTTCCCACACCTATCAGGAAGGCAGCGGGGAAGGTATGGAGATGATGGAGGGCATCGGCGATGAGATGGATCTCTCCAGTCTCGCCGACAGTATTCCCGAGACCAGCGACCTGCTCGAACAGGAGGACGATGCTCCGATCATTCGTCTGATCAACAGCTTGCTGTTGCAGGCGGTCAAGGTCGACGCATCGGACATCCACGTGGAGACCTATGAGACACGCCTTGTCGTCCGGTTTCGCGTTGACGGTGTGCTCCGCGAGGTGGTCACTCCGAGACGGGCGCTGGCGCCGCTGCTCGTCTCGCGGATCAAGGTGATGGCAAAGCTCGACATCGCAGAGAAGCGCTTGCCACAGGACGGACGGATTTCGGTCCGGGTCGCCGGCAAGGAGGTCGACGTGCGGGTGTCGACGATCCCCGCGTCGAATGGCGAACGCGTGGTGATGCGCTTGCTGGACAAACAGGAGGGCAGACGCGACCTTGCACATCTGGGCATGGCGCCGACCGATCTCGGGAACATGCAGGAGATTGTCTCCCGGCCGCACGGCATCATCCTCGTAACCGGTCCCACGGGATCGGGCAAGTCGACGACGCTCTATGCCTGCCTCGACAAGCTGAACGACCGGAGTCGCAACATTCTGACCGTCGAAGACCCTATTG
>MDTE01194066.1_pt1 | contig 14125 bp, 3 predicted proteins | sample 811231 | NCBI WGS metagenome assembly MDTE01 (sample SAMN05326651, study PRJNA326480) | marine metagenome | isolation source: seawater | place: Indian Ocean: Red Sea | collected 2010 | reverse complement strand
GTAGGCAATGGCTGAGCAATTTGTTGCATCAAAACAATTACCGGTAGTCTTACAATCAACAAAGTTAAAAAACTTTTTTGATTCAACAGTTGATCAATGGTTCAAAAATGAAGACAATGAATATACTCATGGCTTTGTTGGAAGACGTGAAGGTAGAATTTTCGAACCAAAAAAAGATGCCTATTTAGGAGAACCGTCAATTGATAGATTTAATTATCAACTTGAACCTTCGGTTGTAGTTAGAGATAATACTACACAAGGAATATCATATCAAACTACATATGATGATTTTGTTAATAAATTAAGATTTGATGGCGGACAAATTTCAAACCATAAAAAATTATTTGAAGAAGATTATTATTCTTTTGCTCCACCTATTGATATTGATAAATTTTTAAACTATGCTAACTATTATTGGTATCCAGCTAAAGATGATTTGACAACAGAAACGAGTGGAGTATTTCCAAGTTTACCAGCAATTGTAGTTGACGGGTCTGGTGCTACACCTATTGATCCAGCAACAGATATTATTGGAAAGCAAACATATACAGCACCAGATGCCACGGTGTTTACAAATGGTTTACAAATAAAATTTGGTCAATCAATTACTAATGATGCATACAAATTTAGACATACAATTACTGCAATAAATTTAAATGGTGGTGGATCTCAATATGCAGTAAATGATAAAATTATAGTTTCAACTGTTACTATTGGACACGTTACAAGTGTTAATGCAGGAGGAACAATCACAGGAGTAGAATTAACAAATCCAGTTCTTGGTGATGGTGTTACTCCAACTGCGGTAACAATCACAACTGCAAGTGGTAATGGTGCATTATTAACTATTACTACATCACAAACTGATATTACTTACATAATTGAAGGTGTAGGAACAGAAATTAAATTAATTGATACAAAAGAGTTAAGGAACTTACATGGACTAACAACTTCGTCAAAAGATTATCTAACAATGCAACGAGGTTGTAAAGATGGTAACATTTGGTCAAAAACAAACGGATGGGTACATAAAAATACATTAGACAACTATCCTAGTGTAACAACTACAACAGAAGAACAACACCTATGGGATACAGAAGGGTGGGCAGGTCTTCAAACTTGGGATAGTATAACAGTATCGTCTACAACTGCATTTACAAAAACAACCGGTAGAAGAGCTACAAGACCAATTATTGAATTTAATAGTAATATGGAATTATACGATTATGGAAAAAATCATATACTTGATGTTACAGTTATTGAAGATACATTAACAAAAACACAAATAGAATCTTATGCTAATATAACTATTGATGGTAGGCAAATTCAAAATAGAGATACTATATTATTTCCAAGTGCGGCCAGCCAAGATGATTATGTAGCTTGGGATGGAAACTTGTGGGATCATGATACTGACTCAGACATATCAACAGGTGGCGGTGGACAAACTGGTGGTGATTTAGGTTGGGATGTATCTAGTTCAGCTTTTACAATTGAAGGATCTATTTGGCAAGTATCTGGTGTAGGAACAGCTCTAACACTTACACAGGTTATTACTAGTGTAAATGAAAATGATAAAGTTTATATTGATCAAGGTACAAAATATGGTAGTACTGAATGGTACTATGATGGATACAATTGGAATCAAGCACAATTAAAATCTAAAGTAAATACTGCACCATTGTTTAATTTATTTGATAATAATAAAGTTATATTAAATGATACAGGAATATATCCATCGTCAACGTTTACAGGTTCAAAAGTATTTGGCTATAAAGTTGGTTCAGGAACCAACGATGCTGAATTAGGATTTCCACTATCATATGTGTCTGGTAGTGGTCAAAGTGATATTGAGTTTTGTAACTATCTTAATATCGATTCATACACATATAATACCTCAACTGCGATATCAGGATACAAGTTTTATAAGCAATTCTTGTATCCTGAAACTATTGCTAAAACTACAAACTATGAAGTAAATATAAATCCTAGTCAAAGAAATACAGCAAACAATGTATTTTATATAAATGGTGAAGAAAGCCCAATATTGATTTTACAAAGAGGAGACACATATAATTTTAAATTTAGTTCTCCAGAAAGTGGAAGTACAGGTTACACAGGAGTAAATCATCCATTTTATATTTCAACAGGAACTCCTTGGTCATCGGGAACATATACTGGTGAATATACAACTGGTGTAACAGGATCTAGAGCATACTATGGTGGTACTTATAGTACATTAGAATTTACAGTTCCGTCAAATGCTCCAGATACATTATACTATCATTCTGCTACAAGTAATAATCCTGTTAAATTAGTTGTCGTTGATAATCCTATTACAAAAATTAATGAAGCGACTGAAACGTTCTATAAAAACGAATGGAATAAAAATTTAGGAAGTAAAAAATTAAAACAACGTTTGGTTCAAGAACATACAGTTTCAAATACAAATTTAACTACTAACCCAACACTAGAAGTTATACCAACATCTATTATAGATATGGAAGTATATAAAAATGGAATTAGACAAAAGTTTGGTACAGATTATACTACAACTGCAAGTGTTATACTTAACTTTACAACTGCATTAGTTGAAAATGATTTTATTAAAATTTATTATGAAACAAATGATAAGAAGCCAATTCGTCAAATAAACTATTTTGAAATACCAAAGAATCTTGAATCAAATGCTTCAAACGAAGAAGTTGTTTCAGGAACATATTCAGAATTTTTCCAACACTTTGAATCTATAATTCAAAACCAAATTGGGTTTACTGGCGATGTTAGTGGAGCAAATAATTATCGTGATACTGAAAAAGATTTAGGAAAAGGTAAAGTTATTTTACAACACGATGGTTCATTAATGAAAGCAATGGCATTTGCTAACAATGATGATTTAGATATTATATCATCTATTAGGTATGTAAAAAATAGATATCAAGAGTTTCAATTAAAATTTTTAAATGCTGTAAATAAAATTCAAGTATCACAAGATGCTTCTTTATTAACAACTTCTCAAATTGTTGATAAAGCAATTAAAAATATTAATATAGATAAAATTGCAACTGATCCATTTACATATTCATTTATGATGGCTAGTGGTGATAGATATACAACAGAATCTCATACTATTACGTCAACTAATTATACCTGGGGAAGTACAAATACATTTTTACAAAGTAGCGATACACAAGAAGTATTTAATCAAGAACCTGGGTTAATAATTACATCAGCATATAATCCAAAAACTGATTATGATAGTAAAGCATTATACGTTTATAAAAATAATGTATTAATGACGTATAACCATGATTATATTATAAGTCACTCATCAGATGGAACAAAAATTATTTTTATAGGGTATGCGGCAGATAAACCAAAAGTTAATGATGTAATCTTAATTAGATACTATACAACGATTCAACCAACTTGGATACCACCTACTCCAGCAAAATTAGGTGCGGCAAAAGTTTATCAACCAGTAGAAATATCTGATACTGTAACGTATTCAACTGGAACTAGAAACTTTATACAATGTCATGATGGATCATTAGTTTTAAAATATAATGATTTAAGAGATACTGCATTATTAGAATTAGAAAAAAGAATTTATAATACAGTTAATAGAAGATTTACTTCTAGAGATTATGTTCCATTGTTAGAAATTAATCAAAAGCAACCAAACTATTTTAATTCAACTAGTTGGACTAGAGATGATATTATTGATTTAATGCGTCCAATATTTACAAGATGGGCATCTGAAAATGCGTTAAACTATCATGAGAATACTGGTTATAATAATGTTCTTACATTAACAGGGGTTTCTGGTACATTTACAGTTGGTGAAACAATTAGAGGTGGAACATCTAGAGCAACTGGTGTTATCACTAAAATAGAAAGTGATGTTATAACAGTAAACACAGTTGTTGATAGCTTTCAACTTAATGAAACTGTTACTGGTGTAACAAGTGGAGCAAGTGGTACTATAAATCCAAATGGTGGTATTACTATTGATTGGAAAGTACTGAATTACTCTTCATTAAAAGATCCAAATGGAAATAGTTTGCCAGGACATTGGCGTGGTATATATCGTTGGTTCTATGGAACTGATAGACCACATACTCATCCATGGGAAATGTTAGGCTTTGCACAAAAACCAATTTGGTGGGACAATTATTATTCTTGGACAACAACAGCAACAAGAAAAAAATTAATAGATGATATCGAGCAAGGTATTATTAGATCAGGCTTACGTGAAAACTATACTGATAAGTCATACCTTAATGCAAATAATGTTTATAAAAAACCAAACTTTTCATCATATGTTCCAGTTGATAATACTGGAAAACTATTAAGTCCAAAAGAAACAGGAATTATTTCAGATAATCCTACAGAATACAATTCACAACTTGATTGGAAATTTGGAGATGGTGCTCCAGTTGAAAATGCATTTGTTATTTCTCCAGTATATCAATATGCAATACAAAAAATATTATATTTGACAGCACCAGGTTTATACATTGACTTACTTTGGAATTCAAACGATATAATAAAATCGTCAGCTGACGCAACACAAATTATTGACTCTGTAAGTGGTAAAAGACCTAATAATAAAAACTATTATGTTCATAGAGAAACAGATACAAATAGTGTAACATATAATAGAGCAGGTGTACAAAACTTTTTAGTTGAGCATTTATATTATACAGGTACGTCAGTTACAGGTTCATTTGGTAATGTAGTAAGAAACTTACAAACAAATTTATCATATCGTTGTGCAGGGTTTATAGACTCGTCAACACTTACTATTGAATCACAAGCATATGACTCAGTAAGTAATTCAACTAGTATTGTAATTCCAACTGAAGATATTAATATATCATTACATACAGGTGGAAGTATTAACGAAGTAGCATATAGTGGTTTTATTGTACAAGTTGTTGAACAAGGTTATAAGGTTTTTGGATACGATATTGTACATCCATATTTTAATATACTTAAACCTATGGTTTCAGGTAGATCAAAAAAACTTAGAGTTGGCGGAAAAGAAATATCCCCAGTTTCTTATAAAGCTGGAACAACATATCATACAGATGAAATCGTTGTACATGGTGACAAGTATTATCAAAGTTTAACAACTCAAGTAACATTAACAACTGACGCTACTCCAGATTTAAACAAATGGAAAGTACTTAAAGTTTTACCAACTGTTGGTGGAACAGAAGTAGATCATTTTTATGATTATGATGAATCTAGTGCTTATCAAATTGATTATGGAACAGTATTTAAAACTAGACAAGCAGTTTATGATGCAATAGTAGGATATGGAAAATATTTAGAATTAGTTGGCTGGGACTTTAGTGAGTTTAATGTTGATGTTGGAGAAAACAAAAATTGGGAGTATAGTGCTAAAGAATTTTTATTCTGGAGTTTAGGCAAATGGGATAAAGGAAATTACGTAACATTAAGTCCATGTGCAGATAAATTAAAATTTATACCACAATCAGGAGTTGTTCAAAGTATTAAAGATATTAATAATGGTGTATATAGTGCATTAAACAAAGAAGGATTTGGATTAGATGCAACACAATTAGAAGTTATGCGTGATGATGATATGGTAACAATATCACAAAAAGCTGGAATTGGAATTTATGGATTAAGATTATCAGTTAAAGAAACTGAACATATGATTACATTAGAAAACAAAACCATCTTTAATGATACAATTTATAATACAGTATTAGCACAAAGACAGCCACGTGTAAAAATTAATACAACTAGAACATTAGGTTGGCATGGTAAATTAGAAGCAGATGGTTATATTATAAGTGGAACGTCATTAATTAATAACTTTGAAAAATCAGTTGCAGATACTGGAAAATATTATGATATAGAATCTTCACTTGTAGATACTAACTTTAGAGATTCAGCTATGCATTTAATTGGATTCCAAGAAAGAGATTATTTAACTAATTTACAAATCAATAAAACAAACCAAGTTAAGTTTTATCAAGGAATGATAAAACAAAAAGGTACACAAAATAGTATTGATAGATTACTAAGATCAACAACTGTAAGTACTGATCAAACGTTTGATACTTATGAAGAATGGGCATTTAAAGTTGGTGAGTTTGGGTCAACAGCATTTGAACAACAAATTGAATTAAAAGTAAAATCAGATGACGTTGTTAGTGATCCACAAACATTTGAATTTTTATTACCATCAGATGACGCAACTACATCAGGTTATGATAGTCCAACTGATAATGTAATTACAATTGATATTGATGATACAGCACGTTGGTTGAAAAAACCTAAAGGTGAAAAAACGTTAGCTAATTTATGGCCAGTAGTGTCTACTGTTAATACAGTAGTTCCTACGTCAGGCTATGTACATTATGATGATCCAACTTATAGAGCATTAAATTCAAATGCACTTGCTAACGTTTATTCATCAGAAACTTCAAATATAACAATTGGGTCAACAACTTGGGTAGCAAAAGATGATGTAGCTGGAAGAGATTGGAACACATATAAATTATACGATACTGGAGATACTATTGATAATATTGTATCAAATGGTGATGCCAATACTGCAATGAAAGTTACAGTATCTGGTACAGGATCAAATATTGGAGTAGCAAAAGATTTAATTATACATAAAACATATGATGGTAATGGAACACTTGTTATGGATCCAACTAGTTGGGGTACACATAAAATAACATTATCAACTGCAACACCAACAGCACCTACAATTACAATTCCATTTTCTGGCATAGCAGGTAATGGTGCAGAAATGGCAGTAGGAAATATTAATGGAACAGTATCGACTGTAACTGTTACTGGTGGTGGAGATGGATTTGCTGTAGGTGATGTAATTTCATTTGCAGGAAGTAATGGAACAGGTGGACAAATGACTGTTAATAAAGTTGCCGGCGGAGCAGGTGCTACAGCATCGGCAGTTATAGCTGATACTTTCCCAATTACTTCAATACAAGTTTTAGAACAAGGTTCAGGTTACAGCTCTGCAACTGTTAATATTTCAGGTGGTGGCGGTTCTGGTGCTACTGCAACAGCAACTATTGCCGGCGGTAAAATTACTGCTATTACATTAACTGGTGCAGGTTCAGGATATACATATCAACCTACAATTACAATTACTGGTGATGGAAATGATGCAACGGCATTTGCTACACTTGGATCAAAAGCAGATGGACAAATTACATCAATTACTGTTAGCGGAGGTGGAACTGGTTATACAGCAACACCAACAGTTAAAATTACAGATACTTCTGGTACAGGTGCAACTGCAACGGCAGTTATGTCAGGTGGAGCGGTTGCAAGTGTTACAATAACTAATTCAGGTTCAGGATATACAGCACCAACAGTTTCATTTACTGGTCCATTAAGTGGTGCAACTACAGGATCAGAACTAACACTTAATAATGGTGGAGACAATTATGCAGAAGCACCAACATCATATTCAGTAGTTGATTCTTCAGGCGAAACAAAAACATCAGGAGTACATTATACACCAGCAACATTTACATATACAGGTGATGGTGCTAGTGGAGTATTTGGTGAAATAAAAGATATTACAATTACAGCAGGTGGTTCAAATTACCAATCACCAAGTATTAAAATTATTAATGCATCAGGAACAACAGTACATACATTAACAACACCAACTAACATTACACTTACATCAGGATCTATTACTGCGGTAACAGTTCCAACTGGAGCATGGAATAAAGGATTTAGTGCAGGAGTAATAAGTACTGCAACTGGAAAAATAACAGTTACAGATACTAAAGCAAATCATACAGTTAACTTGTCTCCGTCATTAGCTAAAGTACACGCATTAACATCATTAACAGCAAACGTAACTACAGCATTTGATGGAACACCATCTGTAACATTAGAAAAATCAGAAGACAATGGAGCATCATGGAATGCATTATCAACTGCGGCAGTTGATTTAACTACCGTTGCTTCAGCAAACGTTAATGTTACTGGAACAATTACTGATAATGCAAACGCAATTGTTAGAGCAAAAATATCAGTTTCAACAGGAACAACTGGAAATGTTTCTTTATCATTAAATTATACTAAAAAAGAATATACAATAACTAAAAATGGTAATGCTGAATATATTTCAACTGCTGATAATACAACAATTAATTCATCTGGTATTAAATTATTAGATTGGAAAGATGTTAGATTAAACAATGCGTTAGCAACTGATAAAGCACACGTTGTGACTAGTACTGCAACAACACTTACAAACTTCTTAACAGGAACAGGTTTAAGCAATAGTGTTTGGACAGAAGGTGCTCTTGTTTGGTTAGATGATGACTTTACTGGTAAATGGGGAGTATATAGATATACTGCCGATGCAAGTATAGTTTCAACTTATAATAACATACGTGGAAATGAGCCTGCAAGTTTTACAGCGGCAGGAGGCACATGGATTTTACATAGTGGAGTAGACTATAGTAATACTTCAGAAACTACTGCATCTTATTTTGCAAAAACAAAACGTAGACAAAAAGATAGAATAGATACAACACAATTTAATAAAACAGAAATGTATGATGATAGAAGTCATCAAGTTAATTTAAGCATGAATATATTTGATCCATTAAAAGGAATTCTACCTGCGAGTGCAGATAGAGAAATTTCATATAAATCTGAGTTAGATCCTGCAATATATAATAATCATAGTGATACAACTTTAATTAGTACAAACAATCCTTGGAAAGATGATTATGTTGGAAAAGTTTGGTGGGATCAATCAACAGCTAGATTTATTGAATATGAAAGTCATGATAATGATTATAGAAGAACACATTGGGGTCGTTTATTTGATGGAGCGTCAATTGACGTATACGAATGGGTTAAGTCAACGTTAACACCAAGCACTTATACAGGAACTGGAACAGTTAAATCAACAACAAATTATGTAAGTGAAACTATTATAGATCCATATACTAAAACAAATTTAACATATTATTATTATTGGGTTAAGAATAAAACTTCAGTACCAAAATTAGATTCAAGAATAAGTGATGTAGCTACAGTATCTAATTTAATTCAATCTCCGTTAACTCAAGGGTTAAGTTATTTTGCACCAATATCACCTAATTCATTTATGATATCTAATGTAATTAATAACTTAACTAAAGAAAATACTGTATTACAAATTAATTATAGAGATCGTGCTACTAAAGATAAAACAGATGGTACACACGCACAATGGTTATTAATTAAAGAGAATTATAAAGATGCACAAATTCCAAATCAAATTTGGAATAAAATGGTAGATAGTATTTGTGGTTATGATGTTACAGAAAAAACTGTGCCTGATACAACGTTATCAATAAATGATCGATATGGAAATAAAGTTAGACCAAGACAAACATGGTTTAAAGATCTTAAAAAAGCAAGAAAAGTATTGTTCCAATCAGTAAATAATATTACTACTAATATTAGTTTAGATATTGAAAATTCTAATTGGGATAGTACAGTTACAACGTCAGTATATTATGAAAAAACAAATTGGTATTACAATACTACATTTAGTGACAATACAATTATAGATGAAATTGTTGATTATAAAGATGATATAGTTACAGCAAATTTAAATGAAGGTGACGTAGTTAAAGTAAATTATGATTATGCATCTAAATGGGCATTATACAAATATACTGATGCAGATTATTTGGCTGGTACAACAACATCGATTGATACAAATAATTTATCTTTAGTAAGAATTGGTTTACAAACAGCAACTACTAAATTTAAAACTACATTGTACACCGAAGACAATTCTACAGCATTGGCTACAGAGCTAAGACAATATTTAACAGCATTAAGAAACAATGTGTTTATTAGTGATAAATTAGGAAAACAAAATGATGTATTGTTTGCATTAATAAGATATGTAGCTAGTGAACAAAGTCATATAGATTGGTTATTTAAAACAACGTACATGAATGTAATTCAACAAGATACTACATTAACACAAAAAGCATCTTATGAAAAAGATCCGTTTAATGATATTAAATCATATGTTGAAGAAGTTAAACCATACAAGGCTAAAATTAGAGATTTCTTAAGTAAAAAATCTCCAGCAAGAGAAAATGCAAATATGGCAATGAGCGACTTTACATCTACGTCAGATTATGCAACTAATTCTAGTGGTAGTGGTACAATAAACCCTACTCCAAAATTTACAACTAAATTAGCATTTGATAGAATTAGTAAAAAAATAACAATACTATCTCCAACAACTAATAATATTGATGCATGGATGGGAACAACAGTTGCTACAATATCTGGAGCAACAAAATCAGACCCAGTTAGCATAACAGCTATCGGACATGGTTTTACAAGTGGAAGACAAGTAACAATTGACGGTGTAAATGGAATGACTAACCTTAATACTAATACATATACTATTACAAGAGTTGATGATGATACATTTACTTTAAACTCTACTGATGGTACAACTTATGGAGCATACACATCTGGTGGTACAGCAACGGCAATTGGATTATCATATACAGCAGGTAAAGAACTTAAACACAATGGTGGCTACTGGCAAGTTACAACAAATCATACTTCAGGAACATTTATATCTGATGTACAAACAGGTAAATTACAACGTTATAACTTTAGTCCAGTAACTAATCCAACAGATGTTGCAAGTATTAATCAAATTAAACAAGCAACACCTGAATCATCACACGTTGATAGATTAGCAAAATATCATTTTGCAAGTGAGTTAGCAAATGTAGATACTGCAAATACATCTTCAGTAAGTTCGTTTGTAACGTCATTAGAAAATGCTATATCATCTTATACAGATTTAGATATACAACCAATTGGCTTTGTTGTTAATAGAGATAGAATAGGTCAAGAGCTAACTTCTTTTGCATGGGATAGTTTAAAATGGGATGCCACAGCATTAACTACAAATCCAACAATTGGATTTGCTGATGAGTCAACTCAAAATTGGTATGATTCAAAATTTGTAAATGAAAACTTACAATGGAAAACAGGAACAGTATTTACTAAAGATTCATTTGTACAATATTCTGACTTAACACACTTTACAGCTTGGACGGCATCAACAAGTTATACTGTTGGTGATATTGTTAAGCATGAAAGCAAAGTTTATGTTGCAAACGTAACACATAAAAATTTAACAGCAGAAACAACTATGCAAACATCACGTTGGGATGAAGTTGTTGATTTAATTTATTATACAAACGCAGAACATACTGCCGGGGCAACATTTAAAACAGATTATGATGCAGGCAAGTGGGTATTGGTACAAAAAGTTTTAGACTCTTCAGGATTTGCAAGACCAAACAACGATCCATATCCAGAAGAAGTATTACCAATTACTCCTAGAGAGAGTTTGTTTATTACAGTTAAGACTTATGAAGCTGTAACCGGTAGTGGTACTAATGCAGATCCATATGTTGGAGATGGAGATTTATCACAATATATGATGCATTATAGACCATATGGAACAGTTACATATTTGAGACAAAAATTTGTTGATAGTACATACGGTAATACTCCTGGAAATAAATCAACTACAGACCATACAACATTAAGTGATGCTTGTAGTGAATATTCAAATATTATTGTAGTATCTGATGCAAGTAAATTACCTGTTCCTAAACAATCACAATTAAGTGCTGATGGAGTATATACTGCACAGCCAGGAGTAATTTATATTGGTACTGAAAGAATAGAATATAATAAAATTAGTGGAAATAAACTTTTAGGTGTAGTTCGTGGTACTAGAGGAACTACTATTGGAAGTTATAGTCCAGGAGCAGAAGTATATAGTGGTAATACATATATTCCAAGTGCAACTGATGGATTTTATAACGCAGATGGATGGTCATTACATGATGATAATTCATCCGGAAGGGCGGCAACTTATCTTAAAAATGGTGAACTTGATAATGATTATGTATCAGGTACAGACTTATATGTTGATCCAAACCAAAATAGTTCAGGAAAAGCAGAAGACAATTATGTTGAATAGTATAAATATATAAAATAGGATTATAATATGGCAGTAGTAAAACGTTTAGTAAAAGGATCAGCTTTAACCCACGCAGAATTAGATGGGAATTTCTCTGATTATGAAACTTTTAAAGCATTATGGGATGTCACTAATTTTACAGCAGGTAATGATGGCAAAGTTTTATATTGGGATAATACAGCAGGAACAGTTGAAGTAAAAACTTTAACAACAACTGAAATAACTGAAGGTACAAATTTATATTACACAGATGTAAGAGCTGATGCTCGTGTTAATAATGCAATACTAGATGAAGATAATTTTGCAAGTGATAGTGCAACAAAAGTACCATCACAACAATCAGTTAAGGCTTATATAGCAACTCAAATTGCTACAAAAGATAATTCAGATGAAATTACAGAAGGGTCAACTAATTTATATTTTACTAACGCAAGAGCAAGGGCGTCAATTAGTTTAGGCTCAGCAGGATCACAAGCATATAATAATAGTACAGGTGTTTTAACTATTCCTGGTACAACAGATCATATTACAGAAGGTTCAACAAATTTATTTTATACAGATGCTAGAGCAGATGCAAGGGCACAAGCAAAAGTTGATGCAGTAATTGATTCGGCTCCTGGTGCATTAGATACATTAAATGAATTGGCCGCGGCATTAGGAGATGACGCTAACTTTTCAACAACAATAACAAATAGTATCGCAACAAAAATTAGTAATGTTGTAGAGGATACAAGTCCACAATTAGGTGGATCATTAAATGCAAATGGTAATGATATTGATATGGGTACAAATATTATTACTGATGCAAAAGTTGGTAATTGGGATACAGCACATGGTTGGGGAAATCATGCAAGTGCTGGTTACGGAACACTATCAAATGTTGTAGAAGATACAACACCACAACTTGGTGGTCAATTAGATACTAACGGTAATGACATTAAAATAGCTGATAATGATGAAGCAAAATTTGGTAATAGTCCTGACTTAAAAATATCTCATACTAATAGTCTTTCTGGTCAAGATGATTCTAATGGAGATAGTATTCTTGATGGTGGTGATTGGTGTTCATATATTAATGAAAATGGAACAGGTCCATTAGTATTTAAATCAAATGGTGGTCCTTCAACAGGAGCATTTCATTTCTATGATACTGGTTGGAGACCAATACTTAAATTATACAGCGGTGCAACTGCAAGGGCATCTTTATATTATGCTGGAGCAGAAAAATTAATAACTGATTCAACTGGTGTTACTATTACCGGTAGAGTTAATTCAACATCAGAACCAGGCTTTGATATAAAAAGTGCTGACTTCAATACAGCTTCAGGTATGCGTTATGGAATTGATACAACAAATAATACCGTGACAGCAACATTACCAGGTTCACCGTCAACAGGTGATGCAATATTTTTTAGTGATGCAGGTGGCAACTATGCAACAAACAAATTAACAATTAATAGAAATGGAAAAACTATTATGGGACTAGCACAAGATATGGATGTTACAACTAATAATCAATCATTTGGTTTGTTTTATAATGGTGCAACCTGGAGAACTTATTAATGAGCAACTTAAACGATTTTAAAAGTGATTCAACATTAACACATATTAGATCATTATCTATTGGTAATGCACGAGGAAGAGATGGCGGTTCATATAATGAGTCACAACAACAAATTACTTTACACGCAGATACAAAAGTTTTAAAGATAAGAAGAAGAGGTGGCGGGAACTGGAATTTAGCATATACACTTGATGGATCGAGTATTACTCTTGGAACATCATGGGAAGGTACAGGATCTCCAACTCCATCAAGATATATTGGAAATTATACCGACGACAGTGATTATAACTTTACTTCGTTAAAAGTTTCTGGAGGAGAAACATTTAAGTATGAGTTTGTTGACGCTGACGGGACTAGTACCCCTAATGGTGAAACAATGATTATTGAGGAATGGAAATACTAATATGAGCAACCTGAATGATTTTTTAGCACCAGTTTATAAAACTCAAAAAACTAGAACTACTAAAACTCTTTCTGGTGATGTTAATGAT
>MDTE01171867.1_pt1 | contig 14126 bp, 11 predicted proteins | sample 811231 | NCBI WGS metagenome assembly MDTE01 (sample SAMN05326651, study PRJNA326480) | marine metagenome | isolation source: seawater | place: Indian Ocean: Red Sea | collected 2010 | reverse complement strand
TACCAGGCGCAGATGGGCGTGACCGACAGCCGCGAGGCCGTGCTCGACTATATCCGCGCCGTGTCGCCGGACGGCTGGCACAATACCGAGGAGCCGCTCTGGACCGCCTTCGTCGATACCGTGCCGGAGATGTTGAAGTTTCTGGAGACGGAGACGCCGCTGCGCTTCAACCCGAACCGCGACCCGGACCCTTACGCGGAAGCGCCCGGCGGTCTGCCCTTTGGCCGCAACGTGTCGGCGGCGCCGATCCGTATCGGCATTCTCGGCGAATGGCGCGACAAGGTGCGTCCGGCGAGCTTCGACATCCGCCTTAACTACGAGGAAATGGTCGACACCTTCTTCTACGCCAATCCGAAGCGGTGGGCGTTGCGCTACGCGCCGCGGATGGCCTGGCGCCATCTGATGAACATGCGGACCAAGGGCAACGCACTGGCGATCGGGCTGCTCAAGGGCTGTCTCGACAAGGGTATCGATATCTGGCTGGAAGCGCCGGCACAGCGGCTGATCCAAGAAGACGGCGCGGTCGTCGGGCTTGAGGTGGAGCGCGTGGGCGAGACCGTCTCTGTCGGCGCTGCCAAAGGCGTGATCCTGGCGAGCGGCGGCTTCGAATGGAACCCGGAGATGATGGCGGAACACTTTCCGGGACCGGTTGAATGGACGTCCAGTCCGCGGACCAATACCGGCGACGGGCAGCGCATGGCGGCGGCCGTCGGCGCGCGTCTGGACAAGATGGACCAGGCGCTGGTCATGGGCGCGACTCCGATCACCTATGAAGGACAGCCGCATGGGTTGCCGGCGGCCGACTACTTCCTGCCGCACAGCATGATCGTCAACCGGCACGGGAAGCGCTTCGTCAACGAGAAGCAGATGAACGTCGGGCTCGCCTTTGCTGAGATGGATCCGGAGACGGGGACCCCCGCTCATTTGCCGGCCTGGCGAATCTACGACCATCAGTTCGCCACGAAGTATCCGCACGCCATGCCAAAGAAGACGGTGCCGGGCAATCGGTTCGAAGCGGAAACGCTGGAGGATTTGGCCCGTCAGATCGATGTCGACCCGGAAGGGTTGGTGGAAACGGCGCGCAATTTCAGCGATTTCGCGCGCACCGGCGTCGACGAGGATTTTGGCCGCGGCGCCAGTACCTGGGACCGTAACCGCGGCGGCGATCCCAACCACAAGCCGAACCCGACCTTGGGGACGATCGAGCAGGCGCCGTTCTATGCCATGCCCTTCAAGGCGAGCTTCCTCGGCACCAAGGGCGGGGCGCGGACCAACGAGCGGGCGGAGGTGCTGAATGAGGACGATCGTGTGATCCCCGGTCTCTACGCCGCGGGCAACGTGATGGCCAATTCGTTCGGGTCAAAAGGGGTCGGAGCGGGGACGACCCTGGGACCGTGCCTGACCTGGGGCTACATCGCGGGGCTGAACGCAGCCAGTCGCTAAAACGCCGGCGACGGCTTGTCTTTCGCTTCCGGCGTCAGGGCGGGCGGGAGGTCCGCCGGGTCGAGACCGAGCTCGTGGATGGCGATGTTGAGCAGGCAGAAGTCCGCCTGCGGCGCCTGGATCGGTGCCAGCGCGCCGTCGCGGAACATCTGTTCGATGCGCGATCCCTTGAAGATGGTGTGCGCCCCGCCGAGCCGCAGCGCCATGCCTGTCACCTTGCTGCACATTTCGCCGACCATGTATTTGGCGCGGAACAGAGCAGCCAGGCTTTCGGGCGTCGGACCCTGGCTGTCGAGCATCCAGGCTGAGTTGTAGACCAACAGGCGCGCGGCTTCGATATCGACCGCCATCTCCGCCACTTTGCGCCGCGCATCCGGATGGTAGGCGAGGGACTGGGTGTAGCCCGGCGGCTTGCGGTCCTTCAGGACCTTGACCACCTCCTTGTAGGCCGCCGCCGCGACTCCCAGGTAGACCGGCGTGTAGGAGGCCCAGAACCAGTGTGCCTGATCTGCCCGAAAGGGTTGGATATTGTCGGTCAGGTAGAGCGCGTTGCGCTCCGGGATGAAGCAGTCCTTCAGTACCATCGAGTCGCTGCGCGTCGCCCGCATGCCGAGCACGTCCCAGTTTTCGATGACGCTTCGGCCTTCGGTCTCGGTCGGGATCAGGATGAACAGCCCGGCGCGGGGGTCGGTCTCGCCCTCCGGATAGGTCAGGATCGCGCAATAGTCGGCGGCCTGCAGCATCGAGGCGAACATCTTGCGGCCGTTGATCAGCCAGCCGCCGTCGACCTTCTTCGCCATCGTGCCGAGATGGCGCTCGCCGATCAGCGAGGTGCTGGTCGCTTCCGAGAAGTTGCCGGCGATCATCGCCTTGTCCTCGACCGCCAGCTTGGCGATGAAACGCCGCGTGTCGTCCGGCACGTAATCGCTTTCGGTCAGCGGCCCCACCATCGAGGCATGCATGTTGAAGGCCAGCGCCGTCGCCGGGCAGCCCTCGGCCAGCGCTTCATAGGCCAAGGTGTGGTCGAACAGGCCGGCGCCGCCACCGCCGAACGCTTTGCCGATATTATGCGCCAGGAAACCTTCCTCGCGCAGCCGGTCGTAATTTTCGTGCGGATGGCTGCCCTCGCGGTCGTGATCGCCGCTTCGCGTTGCGAAATCGGCGGCCAGTTCCCGGCACAGCCCGACCAGCTGCTTCTGCTCGTCGCTGAGGTCGAAGAACATGCGGTCAGGCCCGCGCCAGCGCGTAGATTAAATGGCCCTCCGGAAGGGCGGGGAGAGTTTTCCAGCTCTCGCCGGCATCGTCGCTGCCGAAGACCTCGCCGCCATTGGTGGCACACGCCATGCGGTCGGGGTGCCGTTCGTCGAAGGCCAGCTTGAACATGGTCGCGCCTGGCTTCACCCCCATATCGACCCGGGCCCAACTGTCGCCGCCATCGCGGCTGTACAGCAGCACTCCGATGTCGCTCTGGAAGTTGCCGCCGGCGGAAACCCAGATCTTGCGCGGGTTGCCCGGCACCTCGCGGATGTCGCGGCAATAGATCTGCCCCTTGGCGTTCAGTGGTTCCAGCGGCACATGGCTCCAATGGTCGCCGGCGTCAGCGCTGCGGAACATGCCGGCCCGGCCGACGGAATAGACCGTGCCCGGCCGCCAGCGGCTCGCCAGCACGCCATGCATGTCGACCGTGTCGTCGTTTACATACTGGCCCTCGCTGAGATTCTCCCAGCTGGCACCGCCATCGGTCGAGCGGATGATGCCGCCCACTTCGATCGCGCCATACAGCAGGTCCGGTTCGCTTTCGCTCGCCGCCATCATCAGCACGCGCTTCACCGGATTGGCGCCGGGCGCCGTCGTGATGTCGGGAAAGCGGACGCTGACCGGCAGAGGCGCCCAGCTCTTGCCGGCATTATCGCTGCGGTAGATGGCGCAATTCTCGTAGCCGACAAATATCACGTCCGGATCGCGCGGGTGGAACAGGAACGACCAGACCGGCTGTCCCCGATCGGGGACGCCGACCTTCGTCCAACTTTTCCCGTAATCGTCGCTACGGTAGGGGCCTTCCTGCGTGCCGGCGTAGATGACGTTGGGGTGCTGAGGATGGACCGTCAGCGCGCGGATCGCGGGTTGGTCCGGTAGCCCTTCGGTGGCTCGCTCCCAGCTCTCGCTCCCCGCCGCAAGCCGATAGAGACCGGAGTGAACTTCGCGGTCCAGGGCGGTTTCACCGCCCAGCCCGGCAAAGATATAAGAGTCCGTCGCCATGCCACACCCTCCTTTGGCAAAAGTGTAGCACAAGAGCGCCCGCCCGCCGAACGGCTCTCTCAACGGGTCCTTTCTGGCGTGCCCAACGGATCACGCGCGCATTCGATCCGCCGACCGATATCCTCCAAGGTTTCGCCAAAACTTCGTGTTATCGGGACAAATGGAAGCAGTGCCAGCGGCATATCGAGGCCGGGAAACGCGCCGTTCTCATCCTCGATCCGGTCAGCCAAGGTGCATAGGGCCTGCAGGCGTTCCAACAGGTAGAACTCCTCTGACCGACCGGGATTCTTCGCCATCAGCGCGAACGCGTTGGACGTGAGCGGCGTCTGACGCTCGAGGGTATCGAGGAGATGACGTCTAGTCTTCGTGTTCCCGACCGTGGCCCACCGCTTTCGCGCGCCCGACAGGCCTGACTCGAGCTCCTTTGCGAACGAAGTCCAGTCCTTTGACAGGGAACGATACACAAGCACCGGATCGTCATTGGGGCCGTAGGTGCCGGCCTCGCGGAAGCCCTGGCAGGGTTCGGCTTCGGAATGGTCGGCCAGCAGATGGGTCGCGACCTTCGCGAAACGTGGGTCCGCGCTGCCGATCGTGGCGATTTCCAGCACGGGAACGAAGGTGAACTGACCGGGCTTCACCGCGTCCCGCAGCGTTTGGAAGTACCGCGCGACCCCTTCGAGAGCGGCCCCTCGATGCGCCGCCGACGGCGCGTCATCGTAGTTTTGCAGGACCTCGCTGAGATGTCTCGTGGCGTCGCGCATGGCGACGGCGAGGGGCAGCCGCGATTCCGTGCCGGCACGGGGGCGCTCCGCGCGGTAATACTGCATCAGTTGGCCATGTCCCTTTGCAATCAGGGGCAGCCGCTCGTGCCATTCGTAAACAACGTAGCGCATCGCGTCGTCGCTATCGGCATGCACTTGCGACGGCGACGCCAGAAAGGTTGACAGTAAGACGGTGCAGACCAGCGGGGACGCGAACCGGAAGCTTCGTTCCATGATGCGTCCCCGTCGGGTCCGTTTCTGCCTTGTCTTGTTACGCACCCTTCCAGTTCGGCGGGCGCTTCTCGGCGAAGGCCTTCGGGCCTTCCACGAAGTCGTCGCTCTCGCGCATCGCCTTGACGGCCGGATAATCCGACAGCATGGCTTCCTGCAGGCTCGGCTTGTCGAGACCGGCATAGACCGCCTGTTTTGAGGCGCGGATCGACATCGGCGAGCACTCCATGATGAGCTCGGCCCATTTGCGCGCCGTCGCCATGAGTTCGTCCTGCGATACGACCTCGTTAACGAAGCCGAGCTCCTTGCCTTCCGCGGCGGGGACGCGGCGGCCGGTCAGGATCATGCCCATCGCCTGCTTGCGCGGGATGAAGCGGGGCAGGCGGTGCAGCCCGCCGGCCAGCGCGGCCAGACCGACGCGCGGCTCCGGCAGGGCGAATACGGCGCCTTCGGCAGCGATGATCAGGTCGCAGGCCAACGCGATCTCGAAGCCGCCGCCCATGGCGAAGCCGTTCACTGCGGCGATGACGGGCTTATCCAGATCGAAGCGGCTGGTCAGCCCGGCGAATCCGCTGTCCGGCCGCTCGCGCGGACCGCCGGCGGCCTGGTATTTCAGATCGTTGCCGGCGGAAAACGCCTTGTCGCCGGCGCCGGTGACGATGGCGATCCACTGGTCCGGGTCGTCGCGGAAATTGTTGAAGACCTCGTCGAACTCGAAATGGGCCGGCGGGTGCAGGGCGTTGTACACCTCGGGCCGGTTGATCGTGATGATAGTCAGCTTGCCGTCGCGCTCGACCTTGAGAAATTCGTAATCGGCCATGTCTCTCCCTCTCGCCGGTTGTTAATTTGGCCTATCATACGCACCGGAGCCGCGCCGTCGACTGCGCGGGCGCACAGGGAGAAACCGATGAAAGTCACCGCACTCGAATCGCTGCATTGCGACGCTGGCTGGCGGAACTACCATTTTCTGAAGCTCACGACCGACGAAGGGATCGTTGGCTGGTCGGAGTATGATGAAGGTTTCGGCTCGCCAGGCGTGACGACGGTGATCGAACGCATGGGACCACGCGTGGTCGGGCAGGACGTCTCGGCGCATGAACGCATCCACGCCGAGCTCTATTGCTACACGCGGCCGGCCGCCGGCGGGGTCGTCGCCGAAGGCCTCGGCGCGATCGAGAACGCGCTGCTCGACGCCAAGGCGAAGGCGCTCGGCGTGCCCTGTTACGAGCTGCTCGGCGGAAAGGTGCGCGACCGCATCCGGCTCTACTGGTCGCATTGCGCCACCTGGCGCATCAACCAGCCGGATTACTACCCGCCCGCCATCACCGACCTCGACGGGGTCAAGGCGATGGGGACGGAGGTGCGCGAGAAAGGCTTCACCGCCTTGAAGACGAATACCTTCGACTATGACGCGACCGGCAAGCCCAGCGGCTACCGGCCGGGGTTCGGCGTACCCTTCGAGCCGGGCCTCAATGTCGAGCGCAAGCAGTTGCGCGATCTGCGCACCCATCTGGAAGCGATGCGCGAGGGAGCGGGCCCGGATATCGACATTCTGCTCGACCTCAATTTCAACATGAAGACCGAGGGCTATCTCAAGATCCTGCGCGAGATCGCCGATATGGACATGTTCTGGATCGAAATCGACAGCTACAACCCGGCCGCTCTCGCCTATATCCGCGACCACAGCCCGCACCCGATCAGCTCCTGCGAGACCTTGTTGGGGCTGCGCGAGTTCCTGCCCTATTTCCAGGCGCAGTCGATGGATGTGGCGATCATCGACGCGGTGTGGAACGGAGTCTGGCAGTCGATGAAGATCGCCGCCGCGGCAGAGGCGCATGAGATGAACGTTGCCCCGCATAACTTCTACGGCCACCTGTCGACTATGATGAATGTCCACTTCGCCGCCGCAGTACCGAACCTGCGGATCATGGAGATCGATATCGACCGGCTCGCTTGGGACGATGAGATCTTCACCAACGCGCCACCGATCGAAGATGGCTACATGGTTGTGCCCGACACGCCGGGCTGGGGCACGGAACCGAACGAGGACGCGATCAAGGAACGGCCGGCGAAGGGTGCGGTCGGGCTGGTCAGCTACAAAAACGATTAGCGTTTCAGGCCAAGCGCGCAGATGAAGGCGATGAAGCCGCCGGCGCCGAGGGTCCAAAACGCGTAACCCCAGGCGATGTCCGGCGGCAGCAGGTCGAGCGTCAGACCGAAGACGGCGGGCGCCGCGGCGCCGGCGCTCATGCCGAGGATCGAGCGCAATCCCAATATGCGACCCTACCGGTTGGCCGGCACCGCGTCGGTCATGGCCGAGGACAGGACGGCGGAATCGCCGATCGCCACGAATCCGTAGACGGCCGTCACCGCGATCAACAGTGCGACGCTCCCACCGTCCAGCCAGCCGATCGCGAACGAGCAGAGCGCGCCGACCAGTGCGAAGCCGATCAGCACGCGCCGTGCGCCATAGCGATCGGCCGCATATCCAGACAAGAAGGAGGAAAAGAAGCCGGTCAGGTGCAATGCCAGCGCCGTCCAAAGCCCGAGCTCGATCGGCGACATCTTCCCGCGGCTGAGGATGGCGGCGGCCAGGAAGGCGGGGACCCAGGCCCAGGCACCCAACAGCTCCCAGGAATGGCCGATATAGCCGAGCATCAGCAGCGTCGCCTGCCGCCTCGGGGTGGGCGCGGCCGACGTTGCCGCCGTGCCGCCCGCGGTCTCGTCGCGGTCCCGCGCCACCCGTACCGCGTAGATTCCGAAGCCCCATCCCGCAACGGTGAAGGCCGCCGTGGCCAAGAAAGCGGCCTCGTAGCCGAACCGTTCGATCATGGCGGCGGACAGGAAGATCGAGATGACGTAGCCGGCCGACATGCCGGCCAGGACCCAGCCGACGCCGGACGCCTTGCGCGCCGGATCGGCATTCGCCAAGACCAGCATGATGGCGGGCGTGTAGGTGCCGCCCTGCGATAGGCCGACCAGGCAGACGAAAATCATCGCGCTGTCGAAGGACCGCGCGAACAGGGCGAACAGCAGTGCGGCCACCGCGGAGAAGGCCATCGCGATGTTGAACACACGCCTGGCACCGATCAGGTCGCACAGGGCGGAGGCGACGAGCAGAGACAGGGCAAACCCCACGGTGAACGAGGCCTGGACGAGGCCCGCCTGCGCCGCGCTCATCTCCCACGCGACCAACAGTGTGCTGAGACAGGCGGGATAGGTCATGAAGACCGCGGAGGTGCAGACCCGCGCCAGCACCAGGGCCGGCAGGCTGAGGCCGCCGCGCGCGGGTGGGAAATCGGCAGACATCGGGGTCATCGGACGATCGGGTTTCTTCGCTTGAGCGGCCCGTTGCACCGGCCGCCGGCGCGAACCGACCATAACCCTGTCGAGGGATCAAGCGGCGTTTTCCGGTCCAATAAATGATCCACGGGCCGTCGGTTTGGCATTCCTCGTCCGGTGTTGCACAATTCGCGTCGAATGACTTGCCGCGGGCCCGGTGGGTTCGCAGGTCGAAGCCTGTTCTCCAACTGAAGGGCGTCCGCCATGCCAGACACCGCGTTCGAGACATCCGCAACTTCGCTTGAAGACCGTTTCGCGACGGCATTCGGCAACGATGTCGGGGTCGAAAGCCCGCTTGCCGCGAGCGGCATGGGCGTTCGCCTGTCCGGTATCGACCTGACCAAACCGTTGACGCCGGCGCAGGTCGAACTATTGCTGGACACGCTCAGCCAATGCCGGCTGCTGAGCCTCGCTGGGCAGGACCTCGACCGGTTCTCTCTGGCGACCTTCGAACGCTTCGCGAACTATTGGGGCGCGCCGGTCGCGCATCCGTCGAACTTCCTGCGCGGCGGCAAGCCGGCTCAGCAGGACGGGGCGACCGATGGCGCCATCGAGTTCCGGCCCTATGCGGACCGTAAGGTCGCGGCGGCCGATTCCACCTTGCCCGGCCAGGTCGCCTGCATGCCGCATGAATCGCCGGCGGTGCTGGTGGCCACCAGCCTGCTCGGCGACGGCGACCGCGACAAGTCTCGGCTGAAGGATGGCGGATCCTGGCATACCGATATCGAGTACGAACCGCTGCCCATCTATGTCTCGATGTTCCTGGTGCATCACGTGCCGGTGGCCCGCGACGCGTCGAATAGACACTGGGTCGAACGGCCGGTGGTGTCCGGACCGGAACCCTATTTCCCCGGGTCGGACGACGAATTGATGGCGCTGCGCAAGGATCTGCCGTTGGACGGCGAAACCTCCTACGCGGATACGGCGGCGGCGTTCGCCGCCTTGCCGCCGGACGAGCAGGCGAGGCTGGAGACGATCCAGGTCCGCCGCCGCCTGAACGAGGGGGACGAAGGGTTTTTGGCACCGCTTGTGCGCACCGATCCACGCTCCGGCGTGAAATCGCTGCACAGCCCCGTCTGGGCGTCCCGGCCTGGCGTGCGGCCGCCGATTGAGGTCGAGGGCATGAGTTCGGAAGCGTCGCGCGAATTTCTCGATCGGCTGGAAAAGCACGTGCTGCAGCCGCAGTTCCGCTACGACCATCTGCACCGGCCGGGTGACGTGACGATCTGGAACAACTACATGTCCCTGCACACGTCGCCGCCGATCAAGACCGGCATCGACCGGGCGGAGGACGCGCGGCTGCTGTACCGGCTTAGCTGCAAGGGCGAACCAGCGCTCACCCTGCCGCGGCAGGACGATCCGTCCTGGATTGCCGCCAATATTCCCGGCGAGTACAGCTCACCGTCGGAGATCGTGGAAGTTTAAAACGGGCCGCTTAAGTTCGGTCGATTATTCCGCCGCCACGGCACCCTTCATGCCGATCGCATCCTTCAGGATCGTCAGACGGTGCATGATCCGCGTGTCCGGCCAGTAGTCCGCGACCGCATAGTGCAGGCTGGAGAGATTATCCCACATGGCGATGGTGCCCTTGCGCCATTGCAGCCGGTATTGGAACTCGGGCTTGGCGCAGTGGCGGGTGAGGAGGGCGTGCATCGCCTCGCTCTCATATTTGTTGAGGCCCAGGATCGAGGCGGTGAAACTTTCCGAGAAATACAGGCAACGCTCGCCGGTCACGGGGTGTTTTGGGACAAGAGGATGCTGCACGGGCGGATTTTCGTCGCGTGACTTGATCATCCCCTCGCGGCTGGGGCCGGTCCAGTTGCGCGCCTTCTCTGGAGTCGAGTGCAGCTTCATGAAGTCATAGACCGCGATCTTGTCGTCCAGGGTCGCGCGCAGCGCGTCCGACAGCCCGTTCCAGGCCGCCGTCAGGGAGACGAAAATCGTGTCGCCGCCCATCGCCGGTGGCGCTTCGGCCTTCAGCATGGAAGCAAATTCCGGCTCGGCGCGGAACATGCCATCGGCGTGGTAGTGGTCGATATAGGGCGGATGCGCCCGGTCGTTGACGATGACCGAGACCTCCGGCGTGTCGTCATGCAGTTCGAAGGCGGAGCGGTGCTTGATCCGCAGCGGACCGAAGTGCCGCGCGAACGTGGTTTGTTCCAGCGGTGTCACGTCCTGATCGCGGAAGAACACGACCTGATGCCGCATCAGTGCCGCATGGATCTCGCGGCAAACGGCCTCGGTTATCGGTTTCTTCAAGTCGATACCAGCGATGAACGCCCCGCAATTGCGAGAAGCGGGTTCGACGGTGATATGAGCATAGTCCTGCACGCTGCGATCTCCTGTCATGCTGGTGGCGCCATCGCCAGCAAGGCCTGTTTGTCGACCTTGTTGCCGTTTATGCGCGGCAGTTCTGCCACTTCGACGAAGCGAACCGGTATTTTGTAGCGCGCCATGCCGCTGTCCCGCAAACCGTCCGCCAACACAGCCGAATCAAGATCGTGCCCGGCTCGCAACTGCACAAACGCCCAAGGTACCGCGCCATATTCCTGGTCCGGTGCGCCGGCGACGGCGCAAGCGAAGACGCTGGGATGCTTGGCGATTTCCGTCTCGATCTCGATGGGCAGAATCTTGTGGCCGCTGCGGTTGATGGTTTCCTTCATGCGGCCCAGCAACGAAAGACGACCGGTTTCGTCGAGGCGCCCCATATCGCCCGTTGCGTACCAACCGTCCTGCCACACCGCTTCGGTGCCCGGTGGGTCCCGCCAATAGCCGGAGGAGGCAAACGGGGCGGAAACCTTTACCTGCCCAATCGCACCCAGCGGCAGCGCGGCGCCGTTTTCGTCGTCGATGCGCAACCGGCAGCACCGCAGGGGCAGGCCGACAGAACCGTCAAGGCGCCGATCGATGGGTTCTTCAGGGCTGGCATGGCCGAATCCGGGACATTCCATAGCGCCGGATGCGGTGATCACCTTGCAGCCGGTGCGTGTCTCGAACGTGCGCGCCGCGTCCACATCGGCCGCCGCTGTGCCGACGCGGAGCATTCGCAGCGCGCTGAGATCATGCGATCCCGAAGCTTCCTGGGCCAGCCGCGCCAATATGACGGGCACGGTCGTGGCGATGGTGATCTGCCGCCGCTCGGCGAGATCGAGCAAATGGTCCGCGTGATAGCTGCTTGGAAAGACGAAGGTGCAGGGTGTAGTTGCCGAAACGGTCCATACCAGCAGGCCTGCGGCGCCCGCCATTGGCGCGAAGACCCCGACCGTGTCGTCGTCCCGGAACCCCATGCGTTCACCGATAACCCGCCCCATGCAGATTTGCGCTGCTTCGGGCCACTCGCAAAGCTTGGCGATCCCGCTGGTGCCGCTGGAAACGGTGATCAGCGATATTTCGTCGAAGGCGAAAGGCCGATCATCCGGAATTTCGGCCTCGTCTGGATCAAGTAGCCGGTCCCAGTCGATCCAGCCCGCCGCGCCGGAATTCGAGAGATCGACGCGCCGACGGATATCGGCACTCATATCGAGAGTGGTCGCATCGGCGATCAAGAGGCTGGGGGCGATCCGTTCCGCGACATCGTCCATTTCCTTGCGCCGCCATTGCAGGGGGGCGAACGCACCGATGAGTCCTGCCTTCTTAAAGGCGATCCGGATCAGGACTTCACGGCAGGATGAGGCGGTTTGGACCAAGGCAGTGCTGTCTCGCTCGAGATCCAGCGCGATCAGGTTGGCGGCGAGGGTGTCGGTGACGCGGTCCAGCGCCTCCCAACTGAATGTGTCAGTTTCGTCGAGACAGGCCGTTCGCTCGGGTACCGTCCGGGCGAACGCGCGATACCGGTCGATCATCGTTTCGCGCGACCAATGGCCGTCGGCCAGGTACCTGTCGATTGTTTCGGGTGTTAGCAGGGAGGGGCGCATTCAACGTCCCTTGTAGTCGGGTGGCCGTTTCTCGGCGTACGCCGCGAGGCCCTCGCGGTTGTCGTCGGTCGCCATGCAAATCGCGTAGAGCTTGCGCTCATAGTCGATGCCGTTCAGCAGGTCCGTTTCGGTGGAGCGGAGCACAGCATCCCGGCCCGATACGAACGCCAGCGGCGCCCGCGACCCAAGCAACCGAGCCAGTTCCTTCGCGCGGGGCAGCAAGTCGGCCTGCGGCATCACTCCCGTCACCAGGCCGATCGATCGCGCCGTTTCCGCATCGACCGGTTCACCAGTGAGGACCAGTTGCATTGCCCAGCCAAGACCGACGAAGCGGTACAGCCGTTGTGTGCCGCCACTGCCCGGGATTTGGCCAAGGGTGATCTCGGGCTGCCCCAGCTTGGCGTTGTCGCTCGCGATACGGGCGGTACAACCGAGTGTGAACTCCAACCCGGCACCGAAGCAATATCCGTTGATCGCGGCCACGGTCGGCTTGCCGAGCCGTTCGATCGCCGTCGGCAGTTCCTTGCGAAGGGTCGCCTCGGGACCCATCTCTGACGGCAAGGTCCGCTGCGACAGCTCGGGGATGTTCGCGCCGGCGCAAAAAGAGCGGTCGCCATGTCCGGTGAAGACGATCGCGCGCACCGTCTCATCGGCTTCTGCCTTGCGTGCGCAATCCAACAGGTCGACGCGCATTTGATGCGTCATGGCGTTGTGTTTGCCGGGCCGGTGCAATGTCACCAGTAGCAGTTCGTCTTCTTGCTCTGTCAGGATGTTTTCGTATGCGGTCATGGGCTTAACCCTCTTTCCTAAACCGGTTCCCTAACGCCGTGCCTCCAGCAACTGCGGCAACCTTGCCCGTTATTGTTTGATGCGGCCGAGCAGGTAAGCCGGGATCATCGCGCATATAAAGAAGAACACCAACAGCAGGAAACCGTCTTGGAAGCCCATGGTGCTGGCCTGGGCGTGAATGATCTCGCCGAGGAAGTGCAGCGCGCCAGGCAGGTGCAGATCGGTCGGGAGCCCGGCCTCGGTGTAGATGCGGCCGATGCCCTGAAGCAATTCCTGCGTTGTCGTGTTCGCCGAACTCTGCGTCGCGGTGAGCGCCTCGCTGTGAAACTGCGTCCGGTTCTCCACGAAGGCGACCCAGGCGGTGAGACCGAGCGACCCGCCGAACTGGCGGCAGAAGTTGATCGTGCCGCCGCCGGCACTCAGCTTCTCGGCGGGCAGGGAGGCGAGCGCCGTCTTCATGATGAAGGGGTTGGTGAAACTCATCCCGAAGCGGCTGATGATGAAATAGATCATGATCAACAGGAACGGCGTGTTTACGTCGGCGCCGGCCATCGGGGCGGTCCCCACGGCGAACAGGAACAACCCGATCAGGATCCCGATATAGGGCGGGATTCGGTCCGCCAGCTTGCCGGTGAGCGGCAGGGCGATGACGATCAGAATGGAGGAGGGAAACATGACCAGGGCCGCGACGATCGGTGTCATGCCTTGAATCAACTGCCCGAATACGGGTACTCCGTAGCCGGTGCCGAAATTGCCGATGCCGAAGACGAACGCGATCAGCGCCGTCATGGCAAATTCCTTGTGGCTGAACAGGGAGACGTCGATCAGTGTTGGTCGGTCTCGCAATTGGGACCAGATCAACGCGATTCCTGAGCCAATCCCGATGGTGAAAAGACCCAGAATGTAGCCCGAGCTCCACCCTTCGGCGTTGCCCTCCGTCAAACCGGTGATCAGGCAATAGACCATGACGACGAGCAAAATGTAGCCGATCCAGTCGAAGGAGCCGCTGTCGCGATTCGGCACGGACGGCATGAAAACCCAGCCCATGAGGGCGGAGACGACGATGACGGGCAGAGGCGCCCAGAAAATGTAGCGCCAATGGAACAGGTCGATTGACACGCCGCCGATGATCGGGCCGACCGCCACGGCCATGAAGACGCCCATCGAATAGATTGCCATGGCGTAACCGCGCCGTTCCGATGGGAACACCTGGAATGCGACGACCATGACCAGGGGCTGGATGATGCCGGCCGCCATGCCTTGCAGCACGCGGCCGAGGACGACCAGGTTGAAATCATGGCTCACGCCGCCGATGATGCTGCCGACGGTAAAGATCGCCGAGGCGAGCAGGAATCCGCCACGCTGGCCGAATGCGGCAACAATCCAC
>MDTE01070461.1_pt1 | contig 14128 bp, 12 predicted proteins | sample 811231 | NCBI WGS metagenome assembly MDTE01 (sample SAMN05326651, study PRJNA326480) | marine metagenome | isolation source: seawater | place: Indian Ocean: Red Sea | collected 2010 | reverse complement strand
TAGCTGTCGAGAAAGATGAAGATCAACTTGCTTTAGCTACAGGAGTAAATATTACAGGCACGCTTATAGGTCAAGACACTAATACCCAAATAACAACAATAGTTACAGGACAAACAATTAGTTTGCGAAGAAGCGTTAGCGAGTCAGTGCAAGTTGATTTAAATTCTGGCAACGGATATACCGTTATCTTAATACAAGATGGTGTTTCTAATATAGTTAAAATAAATGGAGGAGGAGATAGTGTAATCACTATCACTCAGAGTGATTAAATGAAAAGATTATTATTACCAATACTTATAATACTTTTAACACCTCTAGTTTATCAATCAACGCCATTACAAATATTAAAACTTAAAGTATTTGATAATTTTGTAACTACGCCAGATCCTAGTGGCAATTTTGTAATACTAAATATAACTGAAGATGATGTAGAAAGAGAGGGTGGTTGGCCAATACCAAGGCAAAGATTAGCTGAAATTCAGTTAGATTTAATTAACAACGGAGCTATAGGTATTGGTTGGGTTGTAAGTTTTCCACAAAAAGATCGTATGGGAGGTGACGAAATATTTGCTGAAACTTTACAATTTGCACCATCAGTATTAGCTATGTTTGAAGATGGCAAAGGTAATTATCCTTCATCACCAGGAACGGTAGTGCTTGGTGAAGATAATGGTGGTATGATAAGTTCGGGAGTGAAAGCAAACTATCCTCTCTTGTCAAGTAAAACAATACAAGGTTTAGCCGTAGCTCCCACAGACGTTGATCAATTAGTAAGAAGAATACCTCTTTTAGTTAAAACACCTAATAACGAATGGATACCTAGTTTTGGCACACAAATATATAAATCTTTATTAGGTGTAAAAACTTATATTATAAAAACTAATGATAATGGTATTGAAGAAATATCAATACAAGGAATACCACCTGTTAAAACAGATAGCTTAGGTCGTAAGTGGATAAGTTGGGTGGATACAGAGCAAACCAATCTTAGACAAATGTATGTAGCAGGCAAGTTTGTATTTGTTGGTGTTACTGCAAATGGAGTTATGCCTCAAATTGCAACACCTGTTGGATTGTTAGAGCCGCATAAAATACAAGCAGCCTTAGCAGAAAGTATATTAATACAAGATAGTCCTTATATACCAGATTATGCACTAGCTGTAGAAATACTTTCATTAATATTATTTGTTTCTTTAATTTGGTTCGCTTTGCATTTATTAGGTATTACTTGGGGTATAGCTGTTGGCACAGCACTAATGATGATTACAGCTAGTGTAGGATATATACTCATACAAAAAGGATTATTAATAGATGTTTCTTGGACATTAATATCAGAGTTTATAACAGGATCAATAGCTTTTTATTTAAGATTTAGACAACAATACAAACTAAGACAACAGATCAAAAAACAGTTTGAACATTATCTCGATCCACGCCAAGTTAAAAAATTACAAGACAACCCTGATTCTTTGGTATTAGGTGGTGAAAAAAGATATTGCACGTTTCTATTCAGTGATGTAAGAGGCTTTACTGCCATGTCAGAAAAGCTAGAACCAGAAGAAGTCACTAAAATTATGAACAAAGCTTTAACCATACAAGCTGATGCAGTTAAAAAATATGGTGGCATGGTAGATAAATATATTGGCGATGCAATGATGGCCATATTTAACGCACCAATAGATTTACCAAATCATGAAACTATAGCTGTGTTATGTGCTGAAGAAATACAAAACAATATTAAAAAAGCTAATCTTGGTATTGAAATAGGACTAGGTGTTAATACTGGATACGCTGTCGTAGGTAACATGGGTAGTGATACTAGGTTTGATTACTCAGCAATAGGTGATGCAGTAAACCTTGCAGCTAGGCTTGAAAGTTCAACTAAGGAAGTTGGAGAAGATATTGTTATAGGTTATGATACTATCAGTTCAAGTACCTTTAGTGATCAAATAATACTAAAGCAACTTGATAGTATTTTTGTTAAAGGCAAAGAAAAGCCAATTAAAATATATACATTACAAAATGGTTAATAAAAAAATGACAGTTAATGATCTAGCAGAAAGACTAACAAAGTTAGAAACCATATCACATGAACGTTGGAAAACTGCTTTTAATGAGTTTTCTGATATAAAAGAAGAAATAACTTATATTAATTCAACTATGAAAGCAGCAACATTTGGAGTGTTTGGTTTTCTTGGTGCTATTGGTATAGCAGTATTAACGAGTATATTAGTATGAAAGGATTATTAAAAAATATCGTGGGAGCTGTTGCTCCTACATTAGGATCAGCTATGGGTGGCCCGTTAGGTAATATGGCTATGAATAAAATTGCACAAGTGCTTGGAGTATCTAATGACCAAAAATCAATACAACAAGCCATGCAAAATGCAACACCAGAACAAATGTTAGAGCTTAAAAAAGCAGAACAAGAGTTTGAAGTACAAATGAAAGAGCTCGATGTAGATGTTTTTAAACTAGAAACACAAGACAAACAACACGCAAGAGGTTTGTTTAGTAAAGATTGGACAGCTAGAATTATAGGGTTGGTCACTATAGGTGGTTTTCTAGGATATATATTCTTAGTAACACTACAACCACCAGAGCAAAACAGTGAAGCATTAATAAATTTAGTGCTTGGTTATTTAGGAGGATTAGCTAGTGCAATTATTTCGTTCTATTTTGGAGCGTCTCACACCAACGATAAAGGAGAGTAATATGGAAATATCACAAGAGGGATTGTCTTTAATTAAAAAATTTGAAGGTTGCAAACTTGAGTCTTATAAATGTGCAGCAGGTGTTTGGACTATAGGCTATGGAAGCACTAACGATGTAAAAGAAGGTATGGAAATATCACAAGAAAGAGCAGACATGTTACTACTTGAAGATGTAGAGGTATTTGAAGAGTCTGTAAACAAACTTGTTGAGGTACCATTAGAACAAAATCAATTTGATGCTTTGGTATCTTGGACATTTAATCTTGGATCAACTAATTTAAAAAACTCTACTTTATTAAAAGTATTAAACGATAAAGATTACGATGGAGTTCCTGCACAAATTAAACGTTGGAACAAAGCAGGCGGTAAAGTTTTACAAGGTTTAATAAGAAGGAGAGAAGCAGAAGCCTTATTATTTGAAGGCAAAGAGTGGCATGAGGTATAGCCGTGCCATTAACTAAATTACAATTTAATCCAGGCATCAACAAAGAGATGACTGATCTTATGAGTAAGGGTGGTTGGACAGATGGTAATTTAGTTAGGTTTAGAAAAGGACTACCAGAAAAAATAGGTGGTTGGGAAAAAGGAACTGATGCGTCTTACTTAGGCACAGGCAGGGCATTAATAGGTTGGGTTGCTTTAGACGCAACTAAATATTTAGGACTTGGTACTACTTTCAAATATTACATAAAACAAGGCTCTGATTTTGATGATGTTACCCCAATAAGATCAACCACATCTGCTGGTGATGTCACATTCTCTGCTACAAATGGTGATGCTACAATAACTGTAACAGACACCTCACACGGGGCTGTTCAAAACGATTTTGTTACATTTGGTGGAGCCGCCTCATTAGGTGGAAATATTACTGCTGCGGTATTAAATCAAGAATATCAAATAACAACTGTGGTAAATACAAACAGTTATCAAATAGAGGCTAAAGATAGTTCTGGTGCTACAGTGACTGCAAACTCTTCAGATAGTGGTAATGGTGGATCTTCTGTGGTTGGTGCTTATCAAATAAATGTTGGTTTAGATGTTTTTGTTACATCGACAGGTTGGGGTGCTGGTGCTTGGAATAACGGTACTTGGGGCTCAAAAACCGAACTAACAGAAACTGGACAGTTAAGATTGTGGTCACACGATGCTTTTGGAGAAGATTTAATTATAAATCCAAGAGCAGGCAGTATTTATTATTGGGATGAAACTAACGAAACAAGCACTAGAGCAGTAGAGTTAAGTAGTTTGAGTGGTGCAAATCTTACACCAACTAAAGCATTGCAAGTAATTGTAAGTGATATTGATAGACATGTTATAGTTTTAGGTGCTGATCCGATTAGTGGTAGCTCAAGATCAGGTGTTATAGATCCTATGCTTATAGCTTTTTCAGATCAAGAAAGTGCAACTAATTGGGAGCCTACTGCTACCAATACAGCAGGTTCATTAAGACTATCATCAGGATCACAAATAATAGGTGGTTTAAGATCAAGACAAGAAATACTTATTTGGACTGATACATCTTTATATAGTATGCAGTTTATAGGTGCACCTTTTACTTTTGGTGTTAATCTCATAAACGAAAATGTAGGACTTATATCCCCTAATGCAGCTATAAACGCACCAGATAGCGTGTATTGGATGGCAAGAGATGGATTTTATACCTATTCAGGATCAGTAAAAAGATTAGTATGCAGTGTGTTAAATTATGTATTAGATGATTTTAATTCCTCTCAAGCATTTAAAACTATAGCCTTTACAAACAAAGAGTTTAATGAAGTTGGTTGGTTTTATTGCTCATCTTCCTCAACTGAAATAGATAGATATGTAACTTATAACTATTTAGAGGGTGCTTGGAGCATAGGTAATTTATCAAGAACAGCTTGGCTAGATGAAGGTGTATTTGAAAAACCAAGAGCAACAGGTAAAGACAACGACACAGGATACTTATATGTGCATGAAGACTCTGACGATGATGACGGATCACCAATGGACAATGTTTTTATAGAGTCAGGCGACATAGATATAGAAGATGGTGACAGTTTTGGTTTTGTCAGCAAAATTATTCCTGATGTAAAATTTTTTGGTTCGTCTGCGTCTGATGGACAAATAAATTTTGTTCTTAAAACTCGTAACTTTCCGGGCGATACTTTAACTACCAATTCAACAAACGATGTCACTAGCTCTACGCAACAAAATTTTACACGTGCTAGAGGCAGACAGCTAGTTCTTAGAGTTCAATCTGATGATGACGCAGATACAGGCGTGCGAACAGGTTTTAAATGGAGACTAGGCTCTAGTAGAATAGATGTTAAAACAGACGGTAGAAGATAGTGGCTAAACTACTTGAAACAAGATTACCTCAAGCAAATGGTCAAGTAGAGGCAGGAACTTTTAACAGATTAATTAGAATACTTGAAATAAACTTAGGTAGATTTGATCCAAACTCTACTCCACAGTTTAGTGATGCTGAAATATCATCTTTAAATTTTAACGCTGGTGATGTAATATGGAATACATCTATTGATGTTTTACAGGTTTATGCTGGCAATCAATGGATACAGTTACATACTCCAAGCAATCCACAAGGCTTTGAGATGACTGCATCAGTAGGATCACTTTCTGTTAAAACTAACGGAAACATATCCATAAATATAACTGCAAATTAAATATGAAAAAATTATCTGAAGGAAACAAAGGGATACAGGCACTAGCAAAAGAAAACCCTGCCTTAGTAGAAGACAAGTTTGGTTATGATGTGCCAGGCTATTTTATGGGTGGTATGCCAGGTGTTGATGAGGCCGTTGATGAGGCTCAAAAAGATTTAGAAAAACAAAATAAACTAGAAAAATTAGGTGAAATACTTTCAATGATAGGAGAGTCATCAGACTTTACTCCTTTGGTAAAACCGGGAAAAATTGCAGGAATAGAAGCAATTATACCTAAGATAAGAAGACCAGAAATGATGCCACAAGGTTTTAGAAGAGGCGGTATGACTGGTGGTATAGGAATGTATGAAAGAGATTTTATCTTTGATAATTTTGATATAAATGATTATATAGAAAATATTTTAGGTGGAGACAAAACACCAGAGCTAACAGAAGAACAAATAGCAGAGCAACAAGCACAACAAGCAGCCATGAGATTAGCAAAAGGCTACGGTGCATCTGGTTCTATGGGTGGCAGTGCTTATAGAAGCACAGCCCCAGGTGCAGATATAACTATAAATGCACGATCAGAAAACCCTGCTGTTTACAAATTTTACCCTAGTGAAGTCTCAAAACTTTACTCTCAAATAAAAGGCGTGCCATTCTCTCCCCTGGTGGCACCGCCTAAAGAGGCAACCTTCATTGATGATCTACAACCAAGAAGAATTACAAGTCAACTGTATGCTAAAGACGGTAAATTTGTAGATAGAAGTGAATTAATTACAGGCCCTGGTGGAGAGCGAGGCGACAAAATACCAGCCATGTTAAGTGATGGAGAGTTTGTTGTAAACGCTGCTGCTGTAAGAGGTATAGGTTTACAGGCTGGTGCAAACCCAGAAGACGAATACGAACAAAGATTACTCGGAGCTCGTAAAATGTACGAAATGCAAAAAATTGGAGAAGATTTTGCTAACAAGCTGACATGAGTTTAGTATTAGAAACTGTAGTTCCTAGTGCTGAAAATGGTAAAAAGATTGCAAAATTTTTATCTGAAAATTTTTGGACAGAGCACTCTTTATCAGGAGAGCAGTCTCCTGAAATAGATTGGTCAAGGGCTTCTGCTCACATAAATCATTTTATGTTTGAGGGTATTGTGTATAATGTGAGTGATGGCGATAAAATCATAGGTAGTATAGCTGTCGCACCTGATAAACATTGGTGGTCAGCAGAAGAATATGTAGGAGATGGATGGTTTTTTGTTTTACCTGAATACAGAAACCTAAAAGATCAAACATCGCCTTCACATCTTTTAATAGATGCAGTTATAGATTATGCTAATAAACTAGAAAAGCCTTTAATAATGGGCGTGTTTAACATACATGGAGTTGAACGAGCTAAAAAATTATTTAATAAAAAAGGCTTCCACCAAATAGGTGGTATGTATTATAGGAATTAATTAAATATGTGTCTTAGTAAAACAAAATCAGCACCACCAGCAGATATTATAACCACTCCTCAAACTGGTTATTCTTTTGTATCTCCTTATATTGAAGACTATTCAAGAAGAATACTTAGTTCTTATTTTGGCTCTCCCGGTGAATATGAAGGTTTAATATCAAGACCTAGAGATATACCTATAGAACAAACAGCAGGTCTTACACCACTGCAAATACAAGCACGACAAGCCTCACAAGGTTTAGGTCAATTTATGCCTTTTATAGATCAAGCTAGAGGCATGATAGAAGAAGGTGCTGGAACTGTATCAGGTGGTATAGGTGCATTACAAAGAGCAGAACAAAGTGGCATAGGTGCAACTCAAATGTTTGATCCTAGCAGTGCATCAATGTTTTATGATCCATACGAAGATCAAGTGGTGCAACAAACACTTCAAGATATAAACAGAGCAGCAGCACAGCAGGACATAGGATTGCGTGACAGAGCTATAAGCCAAGGTGCGTTCGGTGGATCAAGAGGCAGAATAGCCCAAGAAGAACTAGCAAGACAAACAGGCAGAGGTGCAGCTGAAGCTGTAGGTGCACTTAGAAGTCAAGGTTTTGGTAGAGCACAAGACGCTGCCATGAGATCTTTTGAGGCACAACAAGGCAGACAGGCTGGACTTGCAAGCTTACAATCAGGATTAGCTGGTCAACAAGCAGCTTTAGGTGGACAGCAAGCGGCCTTAGGTCAAGGTATTGCAAGCCTAGGGCAACAAGGTCAAGGCATGTTAGGAAGTCAAATTAATTTACTAAACCAACTTGGAGCTCAAGGACAAGCTACGCAACAAGCCGCACTATCAAGACAGTTTGGTGCAGCACAACAGCTTGCTCAAGAACCATTACAAAGATTACAAACTGGTCAAGCATTACTTGCTGGATCACCAATGGGAGGCATCTCTGGTGGAACTGGATCAAGTGCATATCAACGTGGTGTTTATCAGCAACCAACAGCATTAGGGCAATTAGTTGGAGCTGCTGGAACACTTATGACTGGATATGGTGCAATGCAATCTGATGTTGATTTAAAAGAAAACATTACAAAAATAGGTGAGCTTGAGCCAGGTATCGGTTGGTACACATGGGATTGGAATGATAAAGGTAAGGCTATAGGTGTTGAATCAGAACCAAGCGAGGGTGTGTTAGCTCAAGAAGTATTAGAAGTTAAACCAGATGCAGTAGTAGTTAAAGACGGATATTACGCTGTTGATTACGCTAAGGTATTGTAATGATATTTGGTGATAGCACTTCAAAAGGAATTACATCTTTGTTTCCATCTCCATTATTAATGTTGCTTTTAGGTGCTGATTATCTTAAAAGAAAAAAGAAAAAAAAGAAAAAAGAAAATAAAGGCATAACATCTGGATTAGAACCTGTAGAAATGATTTCAGGAGAACCAATAGAATTAAAGAAAGGCGGCTTTCCTGATCTAAGTGGTGACGGCAAAGTAACTCAAAAAGATATTCTTATGGGTAGAGGAGTTATTGAAAAAGCTGATGGCGGTATAGCTGTTTATGCAAACGGTGGTGAGGCAGGCACAAAATATTTTGGTGAAGATGGATTATTATTTGATCCCACTAATCCCCTAGATTATATAATGGCAGTGCCTGGTGTTGGATTAGCAGGTGCAGGTATAAAAGCTTTAATGGTTGGTAACAGACTACGTAAAGCTAAAAAAGCTTTAGAGCCAGTAGCAAAACTTAGCAACCCAACTACAAACGTAGCTGGACTAACTGCATTGGGAGTTGACTTAGGAACTGATCCAGAAATACAAGATATGTTTAAGTCACAAAGTTATAGTGAAATGTATGAGCCCGGAGTGGCTTATGAGTATGAAGGTGGTTACTTTGAATACGATCCTAATGATGATGAAATTTATGTATTAGATGACATACCTGAAGGATACAGAATAGAGAAATAATTATGGCAAAGGTAAAAAAAGAAGCAGCTAAAGGTATATTAAGTTTTTTAAATAGACTTAGACCAAAACCTAAACCAAAAAAAAGAGGAAGACCTCCAAAAGAAACGACTAAAGAAAGCGTTATACCAGAAGAATTTTCTGTTCCAATTCGTTTTGGTAGAGACATAACAGCAAAAAGTTTAAGAGCTCTTGGCGGTGGTAGTGCTGGGAAAGGAGCAATAAGAGCAGGTGTTTATGGCACAGGACTTGGTCTTGGAGCTAAAGCTTTGTTTGGTGATGATGAAGATTCAGAGCCTAAAAGACGTGTTATTACTCCTGAAGAATCAACAGAAATAGAAACCTCAGATAAACTAGGAGACATACTTAGAGAAAGAACTATGACTATAGCTGCTGAATCAGGCAGAGCAACACCTGTATTCTTTGACTATGTAAAAGCTTTTCCATCTAGTTATATGGAAAAGGTAGATAGAGATCCTGAGTTTGCAAAACAAATGATGGCAGGATTCTTAGCAATGATGAAACCTGTTGCTGGGCCTGTGCCTGTAAATCCATTTGTAGCTTTTGGTGAGGCTGCAATGGCAGAGGGAGTAAGACAGGAAGGCGAAATACCAGATCAACTTAAACTAATAGAAACTATAAGCCAAGACCCAGAATTATTAAAAGCTTACAAAAGATTCCAAAGAGAATCCACACCAACTCCAATAACTCAAAGACAGGCTGACGCTGCTGCAATAGAAAACATAGTAAAAGAAGAATTATATGGTAAAAAATATAAAGACAAAGATCAGGTGTTTAATATAGAAACTGGTCTTCCAATGAGCTCGTCTGCTCTATTAGAACTGTATTATGATAGTGGTGAAAACTTAAGCGTATTGTTGGAAAAAGTTGCAGCCTCAGACGATTAATCATGCCAACCATTAAGCTACCAGATGGCACAAATCTTTTTGTTCAAAGTAGCAATCCAGAAGATATAGAGATAGCTAAACAAAGATTTCAAAAAAGAAAAGCATCAGGAGGATCATCTGGTTCTCTTATAGGAGATATAGGTAGAGGCATAGGTGCTGGTGTTGTTTCTATACCACAAGGTATTGCTACCTTACCAACCACAGGTATTGATCTGCTATTTGATACAAATGTTACAGAAGATGTAAACGCATTTTTTGAAGAGTTTAAACCTGAAGTCGATAGCACTGCTGGTAAAACAGCACAACTCATAACACAATTTGGTTTGCCGGGTTTGAGAGCAGCAAGTGCATTATCTAAATTAAGCAAAGGTAAACAGTTAGCTGGAGTTGCCGCAGTAGACGCAGCAGTAGCAACAGATGATGTTGAAACATTTGCAGACATGATTTTTGATGATGAGTCAGATGAAGAAAGGTTGCAAAAGCTTGAGGGTAGAGACGCTGCTACTGAAAGATTAAAAGAAAGACTACAAGTTTTTGGAGAAACAGCAGCTTTTGTGTATGCTACTCCTAAAATTGTAGGTGGTGCTGTTAAAACAGCAGGTGCTGGATTAGATTTAGCCGCACCTTATTTAAGTGCTTTAGCAAAAGCCACTATAAAAGACGGTTCTGATGGTGTTGCTGCGGCAGCCAAAGCCGACAGAGGTATAAGAGATTTTTTAAGAAAAAACTTTACTTACGGTGGTACTTTTGAACAGACTGCAAAAAACAATAAAGTCATAGCAGACGCTATGCAAGCCAAAATGTTATATGCCTCTACTCTTGAAAGAGAGGTTATTGATAACATGGAAAAGATCAGAAAAACAATGGAAGACGCATCTACAATCGGTGGCAAACTAACAGATAAAGATGCCTTAGAACTTACCAAAGCCATATCGGCGTATCGAACACCTTTGTTAGTCGTAGAAAGACAGTACCCAAATTTAAAAAGCGGTGCAAAGAAAAAAGCAATAATGAAAAGAATTAGAGAGGACGCACTTAAAAAAATAAAAAGCTTTGAAGGATCAGGAAATAAAATAGATTACGAAAGTTTGGGTGTTAATACTAATAACCATATATCTAAATTATTAGAAGAAAACAATGGCTTATTTAGACAAGAACAACAAATGATGTTAGAACTCAGCGATCCTAAAGCAGCTGTAACTTCTTTACTAATACCAAAACAATTTAGAAAAGCTATAGAGGATAACATTGGATATTACGGAACAACTATATACAGATCAATTCTTGAAAAAGGTTATGAAGTTCCTAAACAATTAAAAGATAAAGCTGTAAAGCAAATAAAAGAAGCTTTTAAAACAGATGACAATACTGCAAGAGATATATTTTCAAAATTAATTAAAGGATCTCAAGGTGGACAAAAATATGAAACACCTGAAATGTTTGTAGAAAATATTAAGTTTGGATTATTACAAGGCAAAGACTTAAAAAACTTACCTGCCGTTAGAGAGGCTATGGGTGAGGTTACACCTTTAAGTTATAAAAATCCTAGTGATTGGAGAAAAGCTTTGAAAGACGAAGCAACTGCAACAGCAGCTACCATGTCCAAACTAGGTTCTCTTGTTGGTAGTTCTAAAACTTTTGCTACTATAAGACAGTTAAACGATGATGCAATTAGACTAGGATCAACTCCATTTTTAAAAACTGCTAATGATTTTGGAGGACAACTTCCAAGAGAAGCAAAAAAAATAGACCCCAAAACAGGTAAGCCAGAAACATATAAATCAGGGCCTTTAAAAGGTGAAGAAAAACCTGCACCAGTTAAACAAACTCTTTTTCTTGATGATGCTGACGGCAATCCAGTTGAGTATGTAAAGTTTGGCAAAGAGTCAGGTGCATTAATGGACACCTATGCACCTAGAGTTTTCTTTGATGCAGTTACAGGAGCACAAAAAGATTTTATATCTGTAATGCCAGTGCCAATTAAAAAACTATATCAAGGATTATTAGGACTAAAATCTTTTGCACAATACGGTAAAACAATACTAGGGCCAACAGCACAAATAAGAAACAACACCAGTGTGCCTTTCATGGCACTTATGAATGCTAACCTTGGTCCGTCTGGTAATTTTATCAACAACTTTAAAATGGCTTTTGCTGGTGCTCTTGATCCAAGACAAAAAACTAAATTTACAAAAGAAGTTAAAGAAGCATCAGAGTACGGTCTTATGGTGGGCAGAGGTACTCAGTTGCAAGAGATAGCTGATGTTGCTACTTTTGCTACTGATGATAGTTCTTTGTTGTTAAAACTTAAATCAACTGGTGTTGGAGATACAATCAACAGGATAAAAGGTGTACCAGAAAAAATATATACAGGATCAGATAACGCAGCCAGGTTAATAAATTGGAGTGGTGAGCAATCTAAACTAACCAAAGTAATAGCTAAATCATCTGATGATTCTATGATGCCTGTAGCTTCTGCTAGAAATATGACTGACTCAGACATAGCAAAACTAATTACGGTAGACAAAGACATGGGTGCTGTAGTAAATGTAGGTCAATTAAAAAGAGCAGGTGACAAAGTTTTAGATAAATTTATAAAAGGAGAGGCAGCTGACATAGCTTTAAATGTGACTCCTACTTATTCAAGAGTTCCTAGAATAATAAAAGAATTAAAATACTTACCAGTAATAGGTAACTTTACAGCTTTCCCTGCTGAAATAATAAGGAACACTGGCAATACTTTAACAAGAGCCATAAAAGAATTAGCTAGTAATAATACTGAACTACAAAAGATAGGAGCTAGAAGAATAGCAGGTGGTTTAACTGCAACTGTTGGTGTGCCCTCTGCACTTACAGCTACAGCGTTAGCATTGACAGGTGCAGAACAAGAACAAGTAGACGCATACAAAAGATCATTTGCTGCACCTTGGGAAAAAACTGCAACCATGGTACCAACAGGCACAGACTCCAAAGGTAATATAACTGGTTTTTATAATTTTAGTTACACCAATCCTTATGACTTTTTGCAAAGACCATTTAAAGCAGTATCCAACGCTGTAGCTAATGGCAATACAAATGAGGCTAGTTTAATGAACATAGCTGGTAATGCTATGTTTGATTCAGTGGGAGAGTTTGTAGATCCATTTTTATCAGGAAGCATAGGTGCGGCAGCACTTCAAGAAGCTTATCAAGGTAAGACTGCTACAGGAAAAGTTATATGGAACGAATCGGATATGTTAGGAGAAAAATCTTACAAAGGAATGTTACATGCTTTAAATGCAGTGGCACCTACTGCTACTCCATTTAGAATAGAAGTGGATGCAGAGGGAACTCAAATAGTTCCTAAAGATTTTACAACTGCGGCAGCGTCTTTGTTTACAGGAGAAGATGCTACGATCAGCCCTAGGGGTAAAGAGATAGATGTAGCAGAAACTTTAGTATCTGCTTTTTCTGGTATTAAAATAGCAAAACCACAAATACAAAGATCGTTATATTACAAAGCAGCAGAATCTAAACGAGCTATTAGGGAAACAACCAATGAATTTAATAGATTGCTTAGATCAAACAACAGAAGAGACGCAGAAGATTTTGTTAAAGGATATATTAATACTAATGAGAGTAGATATAACTCATTAAGAACTCTTTACACAGCCATAGAAGATGCAAGAACTCTAGGCTTGGCTGACTACGAAATAGATGAACAATTAAAAATTGCAAAAGTTGCAAACAGAGATTTGGTTATGTTAGGTATATTTAAACCTAGCGAGATTAATCCAGATGTGCTTCAGTTTGCTATACAAGGCACAAAAACTAAATCACCACAACCTGTTCCTGTTGGTGAATTAGCCGTAACTGGTGCAGATTTAACCGGGCAATCTTTGAGAGGTCAATTTATACCACCACAAACTAGAGCATCTAGTGTGCTAAGACAAGAAGAAATAGATAAGTTATTTGGTGGCACCTAAAAAGGCACGCCTGTTTCAACCCAAGGCCTTATACTAGATATTGTTCCGTTCAAAAGCTTTCTAACATTCTCACACTGAACGATCAGTTCTTTTGGAAAGTTGCTGTTGACTATCTCTATCAGCTCCTCACTAGAATAAAAGTTATCTCCTGTAGATTGTTTGTCTTTGGCTACATTAACAAACCTAAAGTCATCTTTCTCATAGACTACAAAGGTATCATCAACTTGTAATACTTTAGCTGGTATTAGTTCAGGTATGTAGTTGTGATCTGCACAGCCTGTGACTTGTTTTTCTTTGCTTATCACTTTGTTCCACGTAGAACAAATCCACTCACCTGTTTCAATATCTGGATTAGAAAAACGACAAGACCTACAGTGTAGTTTCTCAGGCAAAGATCTACCAAGATATGCGGCCTGTTGTTTCTTTGACATGTAACTGCGTATTCTGTAGTCAGTCAATGGTATGTTATTTTCTGGTGGTGTCTT
>MDTE01183994.1_pt1 | contig 14132 bp, 11 predicted proteins | sample 811231 | NCBI WGS metagenome assembly MDTE01 (sample SAMN05326651, study PRJNA326480) | marine metagenome | isolation source: seawater | place: Indian Ocean: Red Sea | collected 2010 | reverse complement strand
GGTCCAACGATCCCTGATTCATACAATGGCTTCAATGGCAGAAGAAAAATGGCACGCCCGGATGGATTCGAACCATCGACCCACTGCTTAGAAGGCAGTTGCTCTATCCAACTGAGCTACGGGCGCCCAAGGAGCACCATTGATAGTGGGTGAATCGAACTTTTCAATCCAAAACATGCCAAGGCTGGGGCGATGCCGTTTTTAGGACTCGGTGTGGGTGGGTCGACTCTCAGAAGCCGAAGCCTGTGCGTTTGCCCCAAATCGCTGATAGAGCACTGAAGAGAGGATGGCGATGATGGCCACCCCCACCAAGGCCGCAATGCGATAAAGCTGATCCAGTTGTGCCATGTCATGGAAAAAGACCTTCAACAGGGTCATGGAAAGGAGACCCAGGCCTGCCCATCGAGACTCTCTGATATGATAGCGAAGACCGTAGCCCATCATCCCCAATGCAAAGAGTGACCAACTCAGTGAGTACGTCACATCTCTCCCAAAATGGCCTCCAAATTCAAAAATCAGAGTGGCTTGTCCACTGGGGGCAAAAAAATCAGCGATTTCGATATTCATCAATAGAAAGGACAGCAAGACGGCCATTGCCTGGAATGCCTGAGGCATCCAGGTCCACGGCTTGAGCTTAGGTGCCCACTGCTTCATACGATGACTAGCAAAGACAAGTGATCCAATCACACAGGCGTAGGTGTAGAGGTACCAGTTGAACAAAGCCCAGTCTCCTCGTGCCTCATAGCTCAGAATGGCCGGGTTGAGGCTCAAACGAAAAAATGCCACCGCTAATAAACTGCTCCCGGCCATGAGCAACCCCCGGTGCGGGATGCTGCGGTAAAGCCAGATGAGCGCCGCTCCTTCCATAGCCCACCCGATCGTCAGCCATTGGTGTTGGAATTGGATCGGAAAAATCAAGGTCACAAACAGGGTGGTGGCAGCGGCAAACCAGGCAAGAATGGTCTGATCCGGCTGATGCTTGACCGTCAATCGTTGCCATAGCCAGCGGGTCAACCCAAAGGTCATCAACGCGTAGATCAGTGGCAAGATGCCCAGATGCGACCATGTGCCCTCTTGCTTGAACCAGGTATGGATCAGGAGAAAGTGAATGGGGCTCGACCAGGCCGATGCGCCAAAGCTTCTCTTTGAAAGCTCTTCTTTCTTTTGAAGAAAGGGTGGCAGGAGGAAGAGTGCCTGATGAGAAAGCACCCAAAGCACCCACCCCCATGAGGGGAGATCCTTATCCGTGAGGAGCCACACGGCCTGTGCCGCACAACCTGCCATCAATCCGGCCACATCAAGGCCTGGAACGCGATGACGATGCCACAGCGTCATCGCCCCGAGGAACACCGTACTGCCCATCACCCAGTGCATGGCATTCGCTGAACATTGAGGTATCATCAAAATCAGCAGCAGATAGGGAAGGAGGGAGTGCAACCGAAGACCTATAGCCTGGATCTGTTCCTGACGCTGAGGGCTGATGACACTCCTACTCGAGATTCCGAGAGCCTCGAAGCCAGCTCTCCAACGAGTCAAGTCTCTCATCCACCACCCCAGCACAGCAACCGGAAGAAGAAGCCACAGAAAACCCAATCCCTGTCCGAAGGCGAAGGAATCGAGGCTTAAGACCCCCATGGCAAACATCCCAAAACCGACCAGGACACTCAACACCAACAAGCCCAGCGAGCCAGCGACCAGAGCCAGGGCGACCAACCCACACTGAAGGAGCAGAATACCCACACCCACGATCCAGGAAGCCTCGCCAAAGCCTGGTAACATGGGGAGGATCACCATCAGGGGGAAAAGTGGGGCCAACAAAATGGGCGCTTTCTGCTCTGGATGGCTTGCCTCTCGATACTGACGCGCCACCATCCAAAATTGAAGCAATCCAAAAAGCAGGCACACCAGCATGAGCCAAGCGGGGTGCATGGATGAGCCCATCCAATAGGACCAGCACGCGAGAGCGCCACTCAAGGACGCTATTCGCAGCCATTCGAATCGAGGAACAAAACTACGAAGCAGTGACTGGCGAGACAGGCATCCCCCTACTCCCAGCAAGTAAAGACCGATCCAAAGTGGATGCAGGGTCGTCGCCCCATGGGCGCCCATGAAAAGCATCATCATCACCAACAAGGCGAAACCAGGCCATTCCAGTATGGCAGCATGGGAGAGGCTCTTGGCACCCCATCGACGCAAGCGCTGGCTTGCTGCCGTATAAAGGAGCGCAAATGGAAAGGTCAGCAGGCAGGCCATTGCCCAGTTGATGCCCCCTGCCTGTTGAGCGAACCAGCAAAGCTGATACACCGTGGTGACAAAAGCCAGCGTTCCGGTGATCCACACCCAATCGTGCCGAAGGGATACCCAAAGGATCCCCACCGACAGCAGGCCGATGAATCCAAAGAGCGGCAACCCATCGCCCAAATCGACATCCAGCAGCAGGGGGGTCAGCAAACCTCCCAGCATACCCAAAGCCGCCATCAACGGACTCTTCCATCGATCGGCGAGAAAGACAGCTCCGCTCAGCGTGATGGATGCCAGCAGCACCGTCACCGGCGTATTGAAGAGGGCAAAGTCATAAAGGGCATAAGCAGCGAAAGTGACCGAATAAAGCCCCACTAAGCCTGTGGCTGCCAGGGTTTGAGAAGTGACCCTAAGCTCTTTGCGGCGCAACCTTATTCCACCCACCGTCAAGCCCATAGATACGAGATAGCCCAAAGCAATTCGGAGCCATGGCGCAATCAAGTCATGATCCAAAGAATACTTTACAAGGAAAGCAATGGCAAAAAAGAGCGCCAAACCACCCAACCATGCAAAGAGTCTGGCCCCCATGAACATTTCCCACTGAATGTGTTTCAATCCGGGAAATAAGCGCGGTTGATTCGTGCTCCCCTTGACTTTGCTGTCATCACCGGGAGGCACATTTTTCTCTTGAACTTTGGAATGCGAACCACGATCGAGATTCAAGGAACTTGAGGAATCAGAGAATCCGGAACCCTGGGAAATGCTCTGTGGCAAAGGAGGTGGTGCCGCTTCACTAGAGGAACTTGGTTCATGCGAGGCATCATTGGTCTTCGGCACTTGGGATGGGTGATACTGCAATCCTTGAGGTTTCGTGGAGGGAACTCCCGCCTCCCCTTGCTTGCCAGGAGCAAGGTCTTTGGCTTTGTGTGTAATCTGCCTGTGACGTCTTTTGAGTTCGACCAAAGAACGACGGTTATCCAAAGCCATTAAAAGGGCCAGGAGTGATATCAAGAATGTTAAAAAGGCCATGATGTCCTAGTTGGCGAAGGTTAGATTTCTACTAAAAAGATCTTTCTAAAAAAAAGGACGAAGGGCTGAGTCATGACAACCCACCCTGAGTATTTCAAAGTTGGGGGTAGCATAGAATTAACACGCCAATTCTTTCATTGTACAGCCATTTTCCTCGAGTAGATCCTTATCCTGTTCTCAACTAACAAGAAACATTCCACGCTTAACAAAAACTTTATTGTTTTGATTAAGAATTACTTACAGATTATCAATCCAAATAAGCAAAGATTCTACTGAAAGGTAAAACTCAAATAATGCCCAGCAGTAGACATTATTTGAACATGTTTATCGTCCTTAAAATCTTGATATCATCAAGGATCCAAGAATGCCTGGGCTTGCCAATGTGGTAAGCCGTGGAACATAGTAATAGATTTGTTGGGCATGCTGACAGACAGGCAATGGTTTCTATGTGCGACGCTTCTTTATGGGCTGGGCATGATGTATTCGGTTTTTCTCTGGCGTAAGGGATTCCGAAAAGACGACCGCATCCATTACTTCCTCCTGCTTGCTGGTTTTGCCCTGAATACCACTGCCATGTTTATGCGGGGGTTTTCCTTCAATCGATGCCCCGTCAATAACCTCTTCGAGGCGACCATGTTCGTGGACTGGTCTGCGGTGGGCGTCTATCTGATCCTGGGTTTGTGGCAGAAATTCCGCTTCGTGGGCGCATTTGCTTCACCGATTTTTCTATTTCTGGGGATTTTTGCCCTGATGCCCGGGTTGGACCATCAGGATCCGGAAGGGCAAATCACCAAAAACTGGGCCGTGAGCCTGCACGCCGTGCTGATTCTCTTTTCCTATGGCGCCTTTGGCCTGTGCGCCGTTGCCTCAGGCATGTATCTCATCCAGGAAAGGCACCTGAAGACCCACAACATCCTTGCCATTCTTTCCAAGCTTCCCTCCATCGAACGTTTGGAAAGCATTGCCAGTCGACTGGTTCTAGCGGGAGTGATCCTTCTTTCCGTCGGGCTTTCTTTTGCCCCGTTCCTGGGGCAGCCAGATCGCGCCTTGGCATGGTATCAAGACGCCAAGGTCATTTGGTCGATAGTCATCTGGGCCACCTATGTGGGTGTGGTTTCAAGCCGCTACCTCTGGCGCTTTGGTGGTCGCCCCATGGCATGGGCCCTCATTGCCTGCTTTGTTTTCCTCATCCTCACTTTTTCCGGGACCAACCTGATGTCGGAGATGCACCAATGAAGGCTTGGGCCAACATCGCATCAGTCATTAGGAGAAAGGGTTCGCCCTCATGAGCCTGATTGTAGTCGGTCTCAGTCATCATACCTGCCCCGTGTCCGTGCGGGAGAAGTTCGCTTTTGGGCAAGAGGAGATTGCACCATCACTCGCTAAGATGCAGCAGAGCGGGCTGGCCGATGAGTGCGTCCTTCTCTCCACATGCAATCGTGTCGAAGTGTATGTCGCCTCGCCTTTCTCAGGCAGCGAGGCCTTTGAAAGGATTCATCACTTTCTCCAGAAGGATCGCGGGTGCGAGGAAGAGGCGCTTTTACCTTCGCTCTACAGCCATGTGGACAGCGACTGCATCGAGCATCTCTTCAAAGTTGCAAGCGGGCTCGATTCACTCGTTTTGGGTGAAACGGAAATCCTCGGGCAGCTCAAGGATGCTTACCAATGCGCTGTGGGAGCAAAATCCACAGGTAAGGCCCTGAACAAGCTTTTCCAAAAAGCTTTTCATGTTGCCAAGCACATCCGCTCCAATACGGGGATTCAACGGGGCAGTACCTCCGTAGGTTCGGTGGCCGTCGAGCTGGCAGAGAGGATTTTCGATGGCCTGGAAGGAAAGCGGGTGATGGTGATTGGTGCGGGTGACACGAGTGAGAAGACCGCGCGCTCGCTGCTTTCCAGAGGCGCATCTGAACTCTTGGTCACCAACCGCTCGATAGAGCGCGCCAGGGCTCTGGCAGATGAGCTTGATGGAAGGGCTGTCGCCTTTGAGGACTGGCAGGAGGAATTTCACCACCTGGATATCGTCATCAGCAGCACCTCTGCCCCCACTTACGTCCTCAATCGACTCAAGGTTCAGCAGCTCATCCAACACCGCCCAGCCACCCCCCTGCTGTTGATCGACATCGCAGTGCCTCGTGATATCGACCCCGAAATCAATGAACTTGAGAATGTCTACGTCTATAACATTGACCACCTTCAGTCCATTGCTCAGGATTATTTGAAACAACGCCGAAGCGAATTGACCAAGTGTGAAACTTACATTCGCTCCAAGGCACAGGAGTGGCTTGAGGCATGGAAAACCCCCCCCAAGAGAGGTGGAGGAACAGATTCTTACTTCCAGGCAGGTCCTTCAGGTGCTTCCTGAAACAGGCTCAGTTGCGTGAGTTCAGGAAGACATCTTTTGTATCTCAATCAAGAAGCTCCATTACGAAAACATGGCATCCAAAAACCCTCTGGAAGAACATCGCACCCTCTTCATCGCGACTCGAGGAAGCGCGCTGGCCTTGGCTCAGGCAAGGCACATACAATCACTGAGTCAGGAGCTTTTTCCCGATCACACCTTTGAACTCAGGGTGATTCGAACCACTGGGGATCAATTGCAAGCCTTGCAGGACGATCAATCCTCCAAGGAACCTCTGCCCAAGGGGCTCTTTACCAAGGAGCTGGAGGCAGCCCTCCTGAATGGCAAGGCAGACATGGCCATTCACAGCCTGAAGGACCTGCCCACCGAGCTTCCTCCGAAATTGTGTCTGGGCGCCATTACCGCCAGGGAAGATGCCCGGGAAATCCTCATCCTCAAGAAACCTGTGGATGCAGCCATCGCGCATCCCTGCGCCTTACTTCCCAGCAAGGCTGTTGTGGCCACCAACAGCCCCAGAAGAGCGGCCCAAATCAAGGCTTGGGACAGCCCCGTAGAGGTCGTTCCCATGCGAGGCAACGTGCCAACGCGTCTGGAAAAGCTCGCCTCACAGAAAAAACTGCATGCCACAGTTTTGGCCTTGGCAGGGCTCAACCGACTGGGTTACCAGCTGGAAGAGAATGGACGACTGACGGGCAACGACGCACCGGAGGGACTCTACGGTTATGTCATCAAACCCGAGCACTTGCTCCCTTGTGTGGGCCAGGGGTTTCTGGGCATCGAAATCCGTGAACAGGATCCCTTCGTGGCATCGCTGGTCAAGGCGCTGGAGGATACCCCTTCGGCCACCGCAGCCACTGCAGAGCGCAGTTTCCTCCATGCCATGGGAGGTGGATGCCAAACCCCCTATGCGGCCTTGGCATCCTGGGCGCAACCCGATCGACTGACCCTCAAAGGACGTGCTTTCCACGGCCCTTCCTGCGTGGAGGCCGAGTTGGAAGGAAAAGCCGATGATCCCCTCTCCCTTGGTCAACAACTCGCTGAAGCCCTGAGCCCATGATGGACTCCGTCCTTGCCATCGCCTGGGTGGGTGTCGGCAGTGCCCTGGGAGGCATGATGCGCTACGCCATGACGCTGGGCTTTGAACGCTGGATGCCATCCTCCTTCCCCCTGGCAACACTGACGGCAAACGTCGCCGGGTCCTTTGTGATCGGTTGCCTCGCAATGTGGGTCCAGGATGGCGAACCGCTGGCTCACCTCAGCAAGCATCTTCAGCGATGCCTCATGGTGGGAGTCATGGGAGGCTTTACCACTTTTTCTTCCTTCAGCCTGCAGACTCTGGAGCTCATGCAGAAAGGCCAGCTGACCTCTGCTATTCTGAACATGGTTCTCTCACTCCTCCTCTGCTTGCTGGCCGTAGCGTGGGGTTTCAAGGTAGCCAAAGCCTAATACCCGCTGGGGTAATCACCCCATGGAATACGACACAAGGCACACCGGGAGAGTTGCTTTGAGGGGATGTGCTTGATCCTTCGGTCGAGCGCGGATTAGAGTCTGCTCCATGGCAACCCGTCAGCTCTTCATCGGTATTGATAGCGGCACTCAATCCACCAAAGCCCTAGTGGTGGATGGCACTTCAGGAAACGTACTGGCTGAATCAGCCGCTGCCTATGGCCTGATCCCTGGTCTGGGTGCGGGAGCCAAAGAACAGCATCCACACACCTGGAAGGAAGCCACCAAACGATCGATCACGCGGGCCCTTAAGGCTTGCAAGGCAAAGAAAGAAGAAGTGGTGGGCATCGGAGTGAGTGGGCAGCAACACGGCTTCGTGCCCATGGACAAGCACGGTGAGGTCATTCGCCCTGCGAAATTGTGGTGTGACACCAGCACGGCCAAAGAATGTGAAGAAATCATGGAGCGCCTGGGAGGCAGCAAAGCCACCCTCAAAGCCCTGGGCAATGCCATCTTACCAGGCTTTACCGCATCCAAGATCCTATGGCTCAAAAAACACGAGCCCAAAAATTACAAAAAATTGGCCACGATCCTCCTTCCTCATGATTATCTGAACCATTGGTTCACTGGAAGAGCGGTGATGGAATATGGCGATGCCAGTGGCACCGCGCTGCTGAATGTCCGGACACGCACGTGGTGCGAATCTGCCCTCAAAGCCATTGATCCAGGGTTGAAACAAAAACTCCCCGAACTGATCTCCAGCGATCAGCCCGCCGGGCATCTGCAGGCTTCAACTGCCAAGGAGCTGGGTCTGAGTACCAAGGTATGGGTCAGCGCAGGGGGAGGAGACAACATGATGGGGGCCATAGGAACGGGTAATACTCGCCCCGGCATGGTCACCGCAAGCTTTGGGACCAGTGGAACCATCTATGCCTGTGCGGGCAAACCAGTGGTGGATCCCAAAGGAGAAATTGCCGCCTTTTGCGATTCCACCAATCAGTGGTTGCCCCTGCTGTGCACGATGAATGTCACCGTGGCCACCGAATTGGTGCGATCGGAACTGGGATGGTCGCACGAACAGTTTTCCCGGGCTGCGGCCAAGGTCCCGGCCGGATCCGACGGTCTGCTGCTGCTCCCCTATCTGGAGGGAGAGCGCACGCCAAACATCCCCCATGGCACAGGTGTCTGGCTGGGCTATCGCGCAGCGACCGCCTCGCCTGGACATCGCGCCCGAGCCGCCATGGAAGGGGTGACTCTTGGAATGAACTACGGGCTCAATCGCCTTCGCAAGCTCGGGGTTCGCCCGTCTCAAATCCGGGTCACTGGCGGTGGTGCCAGATCCAAGGTTTGGCGACAAATCATGGCTGATGTGTTTCAAACCGAAGTCATCACACTGAAAGTCAGTGAGGGAGCCGCCTACGGTGCGGCCCTGCAGGCGATGTGGTGCTGGCACAATCAACAGGGCAAATCAACATCCATCGACGCCCTGACCGATCGGTTTGTCCGGATTCATCGTCAGGAGCAAGCCACACCCAACCCGAAGCATGCCTCCGTATACCAAGAACTACAGTCCATGCAGGACACTTCGGGCAAGGCCCTCCTGCGCTTGTTTGATCAACACCGCGGCTTTACGCAAGGTTGAGGCCCTTAAGGCGGAGCCCAATACACCAGCCCTTGCCAATGGATCGCTCCCGAGGTTTGCGTCCAAGTGATTTCACTCAGGCAAGCTGGAGGAGCCCAACTCCTTCTCGAGATAGGCCGTCACATCCTTGAATTTCTCCTGATTCGAGGGATGCAGCGCCATCAAGGTTCGATGCGCCTTGAGGCTGGTTTTTGCCATCTCCTGGCGACTTCCCTCCTCCATGGCAAGAGGCGTTTCATGGGTTCGGAGTGAAGCATCTGCTTCATGACTTGCTTGACGGATTTCAAACCAATCCAGGACCCCTAAATTATCAATCAGCCCCAGCACGCGCTCATTGGCATGGACTAGTTCCAGGTGATCCGACGCGGCATCCGTGTCTTGGAGTTGCGCTGCAAGCGAAGCCAAAACACCCAGAAACGTACTGTCCATGACCAAGCACTGACTCAGCTCAATCACAAAGGATCGGTGCCCGAGATCAAGCTGCTCCAACATGAACCGCTTGAATGGCACACTGGAATGAACCGTCGCGCGCCCCTTAATGCGAATGCAGACCATGCCCTCCAGGTGAGCCACGCGGATCTCGGCATGTTTGGGGGGCATGTCGTTCATGATGTTTTCGAAGTTTTTTTCGGAGTGGGTCGTGCCATGATTGACACCAATGCTTGCTGGAGGATCTGATCATCGCTCATGGGACTGGAGACCAGGAGCTGGTTGGCACGAAAAAGCTGATGCATAGCTGAAACCAACTCCTCCATCTGGTAGGAATTTGACTGAGGCAAAGCACGGAAGAGCACATAGGGATTGATTCTCATGGGGTTGAAACGAGGATCCTCCGGCATTTCACCGGCTGGTATTTGCTCCAGTTGCTGTTTGAAACGAAAAAATTGCCTTTCCGATCGCAGCCACCCCCTGGCCTGCATCTCCTTGACCAAAATCAAGGTGCGCACCTTGGAGATCAGACCATACAACAAACCGATGGCGCTTCGCTGCCGATCCAGTCGTATTTCCCAGAGCTCTTCATCCAGACAGCGCATGGCTGTCTCCAGATCTCGATTTCCCAGGGCATCTCCCAGCGCAAATGCCTTGGCCTGTTTGTTCCGAGAAACCACTTGCCGAATATCTTCAGAAGTGGCCTGCCCCGAGGCCGAGGCAAAGAGCATCACCTTTTCAGATTCCTGTTCAAGCTGCCTGGGATGAGGCCCCACCAGTTCGACCAACAAGGAGATGGCTTCAGCGTCTGCCTGGATCTGGGCTTGAGCAAAAGAGTCCCGAACGCGCTGTTCAGCCTCGATCACCCAGTCTGATTTGGAAGGATCCCAGCCATCGTGCACTTCCACTTTTCCCAGTTTCTGGAATTGCTTGTAGAAGGACTTGCGCTTGTCCACCTTTCCCGCCGATATCAGTAATCGGAAACTTCCCTCCCCTACCTGCTGCACTTCCTGAACGACGGCAGCCAGCCCTTCGGTGACTGCCTTGGATGCCGCCATCTTTTCTTCTCCAAGAAAGGTGCAGTGGCGAAACCAGATCAACTTACCAGCTCCAAAGAAAGAGAGGGTCTGTAAGGCCTCAAGACATCTTGATAGAGCCTGAGAAGCTTCACTTACCGTGGCAGCGGAGCCATCCACGATTTCCTGCTCATGGTCCGGGCAATCGCTTATCCACCGCTCGTACACCTGCTTGGACCGCTGTCGGGTGGCATGGTCATCCTGACCACAAATGAGGACAAAATCACTGGATGCACTTGCCTTGCTGGGGGGCATCAGAGTTCGTCCGATGGACTGCTGGAATTTTTGATATCCTCCAGGATATGGGACATGTCCTCCACCTCCTCAAACAGCGGAGCAGAGACAAAAATCGGCTTTTTCTGAGCCGTTGCCATGGCCAGGCAGTCGCTGGGACGCGCATCGACTTCAACAATCTTACGCCCCAACTCATTGCGCTGCTGCAAAACCATGCGGGCATAGTAGGTCGTACCCTTGAGTTCACTGATCAAAATACGCTCAACACTGATCCCAAAACCCTGAAACACATGGGTCATCAAATCATGTGTGAGGGGGCGCTGCTTGGCCTTGTTCTGAATGAACATCTTGATGACCTCCCCCATGCTGCGCTCGATTTGAATCACAAACACCTTGTCCTTATTGCCAAGAAACACCGCCTCGCCATTGTTGACCGGCAAGATACCCCTTATTTTGACAGGGACCACCTCAGAACTCATGCCTTTACTGTAGGCCGATGGCGTTTTAATTCAAGCGCTCCCTTCGTTTTGCGCGCCTCGGCCGACCTGGTTATCGCCTCTCTTGAAAGCACGCCACAACCATGAGGCAGCATGCAGCCCAGATGGTCCCCGGCGTCGCAGGACTCCATCCCCGGCTGGCTTCGATCAAGCCCCTTTGGCTTTACTTTGTCGGGTCCTGCCATCAGAATCATGAGACCCAAAACACCCCTCATTCTGCTCATGGAACATCCATCAAACAAATCCCTTGGAACCCTTTCCAATCGTCGAGCCTTTCTATCCTCCCTGGGTTTGGCGACCACATCCTTACCTGCCCTGGCCAGGGATTGGAGTGGAAAGGAACCCACCCGTTACCCCGACCCCGATATCGTGGTCATTGAGCCCACCTTTGCTAAATACAAGTTGGGCAATACCCCCATTCAGCGACTGCACACCGGGATGTTATGGGCTGAAGGTCCGGCTTGGAATGCGGTGGGCAAGTATCTCATGTGGAGTGATATCCCAAACAATGTGCAGCTGCGCTGGCTGAACGAAAATGGCGCAGTAAGCACTTTCCGCGACCCATCGGGAAACAGCAACGGGAATACGTTTGATTTTCAGGGACGACAGCTGTCCTGTGAACACGGCAACCGACGTGTGGTGCGTTATGAGCATGATGGCAGCGTAACCGTTCTGGCGGATCGTTGGCAGGGCAAACCCCTCAATGCTCCCAACGACGTGATCGTGCACCCCGATGGGGGCATCTGGTTCACTGATCCCGGCTATGGAAGCATGTGGGATTACGAGGGGAACAAGGGACCGCTACAATTGAAGGAAGCTGTTTATCGCATCGACCCCGATTCAGGCTCCATGAGCCTGGTCACCGATGAATTGGTCAAACCCAACGGTTTGTGTTTTTCCCCAGATTACAAGCAGCTCTACGTTGCCGACACAGGTGAAAATGCCCCCAAGGGAATCTATCGCTGGGACATTGCCAATGGGAAAACACTTCGCGGGAAGAAAGCCTTTTGCAAGATGCAGATCGAAGGTGTGGGCGCAGGGGGCTCGGATGGCATCCGTGCCGATGAAGATGGCAATATCTGGGCGAGTGCCGGATGGGTGGGAGATGGCTTCGACGGGGTGCATGTTTTTTCACCCGAGGGGCAGCTCATTGGTCAAATCAAACTCCCCGAGATCTGCAGCAATCTTTGTTTTGGTGGCCCAAAGAGAAACCGTCTGTTCATGACCGGGAGTCAATCCCTCTATGCAGTCTATGTGGCAACCAAAGGCGCGCATATCACCTGAGTGCGTTTTGCTGGTTTCGATTTCACTCGGACAAATTCAATCACCCCGCTCCATGCCAATGCATTCTTTTCAGTCGCCTCGCAAGTGGGTCTCTTGGCTCTGGCTTTTCTCGATGAGCGCCTTGCTTGCGCAAGGAGCCGAAAACGGCGAGAAATCAATCCCCAGGATACTCATCATTGGCGATTCCATCTCCATCGGCTATACCCAGCCGCTGAAGGAGCTTTTCAAGGGTGAAGCAGAGGTGCATCACAACCCAGGCAATGCCCAGCACTCAGGGCATGGACTAGCTCATCTCGAGGCATGGCTGGGAGATGCATCCTGGGACGTGATTCATTTCAACCACGGCCTGCACGATCTGAAATATGTCGACGCGCAAGGTAAGAACACTCGGTCCAAAGAAGATGGGCACATTCAGATTCCTCTGGAAAGCTATGGTGAGAATTTGGAAAAGATTGCCAAGCGCTTGAAGCAAACCGGAGCCCATTTGATCTTTGCCACAACCACCCCCTTCCCGGATCGGCCTTCAGGCCCCTTGCGAGAGGCCCAAGAAACCCAACGATACAACCAAGTCGCCCGCGACATCATGCAACGCCACGGCATCCCCATCAATGACCTCCATGCCCTGGCCTTGCCCAAGCTCACGGACTGGCAACAGCCCCATAATGTGCACTTCACCAAGGAAGGCTCTCTGGAGCTGGCCAAAGAAGTGGCCAGGCACATACGCAAGGCGCTGTCCATCCAGCCCTGACACAATGCCTGTCCAGCTGGGGATTTGGGCTCCAGACAATCTGCCGGCGGCAGGGCTCCAAGCTTGCAGTCAGGAAGGGTTGGTTTAATTTCAATCGATGAGTTCGAATCCGAAAACAGCGACCACCAGGAAGTGTCCTCCGGGGCTTTTTGTGCTTCTTCTCTTTTTGATGGTGCTTGGGATGTTTGCCTTCTTCCACATACCCACCCAGAAAATCAAGAACTCCGAAACCTCCTCCGGCATGCAGGAGGAAGCCCAAGCCGCTCGCTTCATGGAAATCATGCAATCGGGCAAGAATCTTTTGGACCAGGGGCTCAATGGAGCTGAGAAAGCCGCCGAGTTGTTCGCTCAGGCAGTGGCCACCCACGGTGGAGATCTGGATGCCCGACTGAACTACGCCAATGCGCTGTTGCTCCTCAACCAGACAGAGGAGGTGATCCTACAAACCAGTCAGGCCATTGATCTGAATCCCAATGCAGCTGCAGCGCACTATCTGAGGGGTTGTGCCTACATACGCGAGGGTAACTTTGAAGAGGCCATCAAATCCCTTCAAATCGCCAAGCAGATTGATCACACCATCAATGCGGTCAGCTATCAGCTTGGAAGGGCCCACCAAGGTCTCGGACAATGGGAGCCTGCCACCGTGCAGTTCGAAGAAGTCATTCAATTCGATCCGCTTCACCCTTCGGCTTACTACAATCTGAGCCAGACCTATCTCAGACTGGACCGCGGAGAAGAGGCACAGGCCATGCTGGAGAAGCATCAGGAAGTGATCGCCAACCAACCCCTGAGCACCGACCCGTCGGTGATCGAAAAGTGCCTCTACACCGAGGCGATTGCGCCCTTTGAACTGGAGCAACCTGACAACTCCGGCATTGACGTGCGTTTTGTCGATGCCACCAAGGAGTTTCTTGGAGATCTGGCAGCCACCCTCAGGGGCCCGGTGGGCCTGTTGGACATTGGCCACGATGATACCTTGGATTTGCTGCTACGCGACCCGGACCAGGGTTTCCAATTGCTGGTCCAATCCCCCGAGGGTTTTCAGGCAGCTGGCTTTCCTGTGCCTGCGCTGCCCGAGGCACGTTACTCTCAATGCCTGATCGGCGACTTGCAACATCAAGGCACCATGCGGACCGGCCAACAG
>MDTE01169682.1_pt1 | contig 14132 bp, 26 predicted proteins | sample 811231 | NCBI WGS metagenome assembly MDTE01 (sample SAMN05326651, study PRJNA326480) | marine metagenome | isolation source: seawater | place: Indian Ocean: Red Sea | collected 2010 | reverse complement strand
TTACTGTTAGGGAGGCTGCCTGATGGGTACTAAATTAAGAAGAGAGAATGGTCGTTTTGTTAGCGACGCTACACCTGAAGAACGTGAAGCTTTCAGACAGAACGCTCGGTCTTTTCGTACCGCCCCTTCAGCTATGCCTTCTCGTAGTAGCGCAGCTGGTGAGAAAGAAGCTTGGAATGATTTGGAAACAGACATGGATTCCTACAAGCGTTTAAGAGATGATGGTTTACAACCGCCTTCTATTCGTGGTTCTGCCGACTTAGAGAGTCGTGCCGAGACTAAGATGGAGGTGGAGTCGGGACAGATTGTTAAAGATAAAACAACCCGTGACCAGGTAGAGAAAGTTATTAAAGAATCAAAGGATAGTGGAACATGACAGCACAAACCTGGATAGATAGAACTAGGGATTTGTTGCTCTCTGGGACTGTTGAAACAATCAACAGATTGAATGGTGCTATTAACAGCACCACATCAGGGACTTTTACTATTGAACTTGATGCCGGTCCTATTGCCCCTGGTGCGGTTATAGAAATTGGCACAGAGTTAATGTATGTGACATCGGTTAGTGGTCTTAATATAGGTGTCATCAGAGGCTATGGTGGCTCTACTGCCACTACCCATATTGATGATTCTATTATCAGAGTTTCACCTCAATACCCTGCTCACATGATCTTGGATGCTTTGAATGACGATTTGAATGATCTTTCAGCTCAAGGTTTATACCAAATGAAAGTAGCTACGTTTACTTACACGGCTTCCACTCAAGGGTACAATCTTGCTTCGGATGTTCTTAGTGTTCATCGTGTTACTTTCACTGATGAGTCCGGTGATTTGTCAGAACCGGAAGTTCGTAGATGGTCGTTGCGTCGCAACAGGCTTTCTTCTACGTTCGCTTCTGAAACTGCTTTAGTTTTAGCTGATGCACCAACGTCAGGTCAGGGTGTTCGTGTTGAATACAAAGCACCTTTCACTACTTTGAGTGCTTCTTCGACAGCTCTATCAACTGTTGGTCTTCATTCAGAAGCTTACGATCTGCCACCTTTAGGTGCAGCTTTAGCTTTGATGACTTTCAAACCGATAGCCCGTGAAAGTGTGATGACTCAATCTCCTATCAGACGAGCCGAGGAAGTTCCTTCGGGTGCTATTTCTGCTTCTATGCGTGATCTACGTTTCCGTCGTGAGCAACGGCTGGAAGCTGAGAAGATGCGTTTAGCACGAATGTACCCTACTCAATGGCTTCGTAGCGGGGAGTAGTAATGGCGGTTTCGCCTCAATATGATGTTTCTATAAATGGTCGAGGATACCAGGTTGATTACACTAACTATCGTCGGAGAACTGTTCCCGCACAAAAAGAACAAAGGGATACATCGGAAGATGTTGGTGAGAATACTCTTAGTAATGTAGGTCAATGGGTTAGAAGTCAAACAGATTGGTCATACGGAGCTGGTCAAGAACATTATGACCTTCCTGATTCTGATAGAAGAAGGTTTCATACTTCTAAGAACATAGACATTTTCACTAAAGGTCAACTGACCATGTGTAAAGAGATTGAAAGAAAACAAGCTGTTGGCACTAATAGTAATATGTATGCCAGGATTGTTAATGGTTCTGTGTTTTATTTCTCTGATGGTTCTAATTTAAAATTCGGCAACCCAGATCAGTCCGGTGAAATTAGTTTTAGTGCCACTCCTATGGGTGGGACTATCACTGATTGGACTTCTGATGGTACGGATCTTTATGCCACGACTGGTTCAGCGGTTAAAAAAGAAACAGTTTCTAGCACTTCTACAGCTTCTACTATAGGAAGTTTCGCAGGGGATGTTATTGAGTACGCTAATGGAAGACTTATATCAGCTGATGGCGGGAGAATAGTAGAGCTGAATACTTCAGGTGCAGTTTTAACTTTTGATAAAACTCTTACAGGAACCTGCCAAGCTATTAAAGGTGGGGCTAATTGTATTTATGCGGCGTATAATGTAAATGGACAGGGAATCCTCTACGCTATAGGGATATCTGCAACAGACGGTTCTCTCTCTTATCCGGTTCCTGCGGCGGTGCTACCAGTGGGGGAAACATTCTCTACGCCGTTTAGTATCGATACGTTTGGAGAGCTTGTCATGGTAGGCACCTCCGCAGGGGTCAGGTTTGGTGTTGTTAATTCTAACGATCAACAATCAGTAACTTTTGGACCCGTTATAGATTCAGGTGGAGCAGCTTATGGTGTTCGTATCTCCGGTAAGTATGGATATTGGGGTACAAAAAATGGAGATACATATAAAGCTGACCTTTCTATTTTCACTTCGACACTCGTTCCAGCATATTGCCGCTTTCTAGCATTTGATTCTGCGAGTTATGGGAACGTGCTTTCATTAGAAGTATACAATAGCAAACTATTTTTCACTGATAGCAATGGAGAAATATATGGTGAAGATGCTACTGGTGATCTTTCCACTTCAGCTGAACTAACAGTGGGTGAAGTTACTTTCGGGACTACAGCTTCTAAGGTTGGTCGAGCTGGTTCGGCTAGGTTCTCTAAAGATCAAAGCGTTTCTGCTTCAGGTGATTTAGATTACCGATTAGCAGGAGTTGATTACAGATCGGGTTCACATAACTATCGTGGTTTAGTTGAAGGTAATGTTACTGGTTCGGCAACGATTACTGTCACAGATGAAAATAACATTTCAACTGCTATGGCTGTTACAAGCACAGGAACAGAAGTAGCTTATTCTCCTACAGATCCAGCTAGTGAAACATTTGTTATTAAAATAACTTTAGCCAGGGAAGCTGGTTCTACTACAGCTGGACCGATATTCCAACGCTGGTCTTTTCATGGCAGACCACAACCAGTTCGCATAGAAGAAATCATTGCACCATTAGTATTACAAGGGCAAGTTGCGACCATACATGGTTCAGGGGCTTTCGCAGGGTATGATAGTAAAGAAGAGTATTTACATTTGCGGAACCTTGCTAACCAATCAAAGGCGGTTACTTTTGAAGAAGGGGATCAATCACTCACAGTCACAGTTGAAGACATTGAAATGTCTCCAATTCGTATGAGTAACAATGATTCTTTTTGGGAAGGAACTCTTACATGCCGACTTCTAACAGTCCCATAAGTCTTAAAGATTTCACAGAAGCCACCAGGAATGGTGGTTCAGGGAGATGGTGCGACACTCTTCCTGAAGAACTTAAAGAAGAGATCATTGCTTCTAATGCTGGCTCTAAAGTTGTTTCAGATTGGTTGAAAACAGTTCACGGTTTCAATGAGGCTACTCCTAAAAAGGTTGAGCCTTTAGTTGATGAACGAAAGAGGCGGGCTTCTGAGTGATTCTTTAGAAGAGTTCACTGAGATAAGTGTTCTCTTAGATCGTTTATCACGGTTAGAGAAAGCGCACACTAAAGCTAAGTCAGAGCTACGCATAGCTCGTAAACAATCAGCTGCACTTTCAGAAGAAGTAGAAGCTAACAATAAACTTCTTGATGCTTACGAAGCCAGCCGTAGGAAAACTATTCCCACCTGGTTGACTCCTAAGAAACCTAAGAAAAGTTCAGCAACAGTTGTGGCTATGATGTCTGACCTTCATTTAGATGAAGTCGTTGACTTGGATGAGATGGGTGGGGCTAATAAATATGATCGTTGCATAGCTGAGATGAGGTTAAAACGTTTCGTTGATAAGACAATAGAGCTGTCAGATTCTTATATAGATGGTGTGAACATAGATGGTCTTTGCCTTTTATGGGGTGGAGATATGTGTTCAGGTGATGTTCACGAAGAGTTAGCTCAAACCAATGAAGGTGTTTCTGGTTTAGATACGTGTGTTTATTGGTCACCAATTCTTGCAGCTTGTGTCACGAAGCTGGCAGATTTTTTTGGTAAGGTACATATATCTTCCGTTGTAGGAAATCATGGTCGGCAGACCAGGAAACCCCGAATGAAAGGTCGGGTAAGAGATAACTTAGATTTTCTACTAGCAACGATGACCGCTAACCTTTTGGAAAAAGATGCTCGTATTACTTGGGACATACCTGACACAGCTGACTGTTTGGTTTCTGTGTATAACACTCGTATTCTTTTAACACATGGAGATCAGATTCGTGGTGGAGGAAACGGAGTGGGTGGCTTAATGGCTCCTGTTCTAAGAATGGTTGATAAGAAAAGACTTCATCAGCCTTTTGATGTGATGGCTTTCGGTCATTTTCATCAGCAAATACTTGACCCTGGCAACGGGGTCTTTGCCTGTGGTAGCAGTAAAGGAGTTGATGAGTTCTCAAGACTTATGAATTTCCGTGACTGTCCACCGTTACAGGCGTATGCTGTAGTAACACCGACAAACGGTTTTACTTTTACAGCTCCGATATTCGTACAAGATAAAGAAAAAGAAGGATGGTAATAACCATGATTACAAGAGATTTAATAGAGAGAGTAGTAGCCACATTCGTGCAGGCTGCCATAGGTGCCATGTCATCAAACTCCATGTTCGACCTAGGTGTTGACCAATGGAAGATGATGGCAGGTGCAGGTGTCGCCGCCGCTGTGTCCGTTATTAAGGGCGCTCTCGCTCAAAAAGTTGGAACTAAAGGAACTTCTTCCTTAGCTGACTGAATGGTTAGGGAGGGGGTTCAACCCGCCAGTTTTTCCTTCCCCCTCCCTAGCTATAAATTGCTTGCATCTAACTATGATAACCCCTATAATTAGAGGCATAGTCTAAGGGTCTAAAGGTGATCCAATAATAGAGGGGGTTCTTTTGATACAAGAAACCAATACTGGCAGTGGTCTTATTGCCAGCACAGTAGATGCACATTTGCGTTATGAACGTGAGCAGGAAGGTAAAAGACCCACTGCTTTCGGTACTGCTTTACGTGGTTCCCAGGCGTATAATTGTGCGAGGAAGATTGGATTTGAAATGGCGCAAGTCAACGAATCCGAAGAGCTTCCTTATGAAACTCTTATTGCTTTTCATTTAGGTCAAGCAATGCACGAAAAGGTTCAACAATCTCTTACCGCAATGTGGGATGATTTTGAAGCTGAAGCTCCTGTTGATCTGCGACCTTTTGGTTATGACATTAGTGGTCACGCCGATGGGTTGTTCACAATAGGTGACAAGAAATATGTTTTAGAATTGAAAACCATGACAGCTTTCCCTTTCAAGCTGGCGTTAAAAGGTGACGGCACAACCACTGATTCACCTAAGATTGAACACATCCTTCAAGCAGGTATTTATGCTTACGGGTTGGAAGCTGACGGTATCCAAATCGTTTATGTTTCTAAAGATGCCTCATACAGAGATGGTGTTAAACCTGGTATGACTTTAGAATTTCGTTTCGACATGGATGATGTTGTTCCTTCTGTTAATACAACTGTCAGAGAATTAGTTGAACAAGAACTAAGCAGGCTTAAAGTAATCTCTGAAGAAGTTGAGTCCGGTATGATCCCTCCAAGGTTCGTGCCTGATGAGGGGTGGATAGAAGACCCTCCTAGATATGCAGCTTCTAAAGGTTATTGGCGTTGCCGGTACTGTGTATTCAACATTGATTGCAGAGCTTTACCTACCCAAGCTGTACCTGTTGAAGCTAGTACCCCTAACATTCAGAACAGTTGGGATCCACCTGCGACAGAGTTTAATGAACACATTTCTTTTTACACATCATTGGATGACGCAACTGAGGAGGAAGCAAAGTGACAAACCTTTTTGATGGTCTTACATACGACAAAGAACAAGATGAAGTTAGGCTCACAACTTTATTCGATAAAGTATTAGAGCTTATGAAAGATGGACATTGGCGCACGTTGAATGAAATAGCTTTTCAAGTTGGCGGTCAAGTCCAAAGTGTTAGCGCAAGATTAAGAGATGCACGTAAAGCTAAGTTTGGTGGATACCAAGTGGAACGTAAACGTGTTGGAGGCGGGTTGTGGGTTTACAGAATTTTAGATCCCATACCTGAAGATCAACAAACCTTGGAGGTGTGAGATGGGTTTCAACCCTGAAGATTATGAAACTGTCCATGACAGAATCCCGTTGTTTTGGGAAAAATTTCCGAATGGTCGTATGGAAACCGAGATGGTTGAATACGACGAAGAGAAAGGCACAGTTGTTTTCGTTGCCCGTTTATTTAGAGAAGGGGAAGACACTCCTTTTGCTACTGGTTGGGCTAGAGAAGTGCGTGGCGATGGGTTCGTTAATAAGACAAGCCACCTGGAGAACTGTGAAACGTCAGCGTTGGGCAGGGTTTTAGCAAATGCTTGTTTCTCAGATCAGAACAAGCCACGCCCTAGTCGTGAAGAAATGTCAAAGACGGTGGGGTCTGGTAAAAACCCCAACGGCGTTACTGGCAACCCCTCTAGCCAGCCTGATCCCACCGTCGTTTCGATTGACATTAAAGCAGAGTTGAAGGAGTTAGCTGACAGAGGGAAAAAGCTTAATGTTTTAGATCAGCTGACAGAGATAGCTTCTAAAACTCTTGATAGAAAAATCGCTAAAGCATCTGACATTAAAACTATTGAAGATATAGAAAAAGTTCATACCGCTTTAGATGACATTGAAGAATCCAACAATAAGGAGAAAAAGTAAATGGGTTATATGCAAGTAACTGCAACAGGTCGGATGGTAACTGACCCTGAATTGAAAGAAGTATCAGCTGGTAAGCATGTCGCAAAGATGCGAGCAGCTTTTACTAATAAAGGCGGGCAAGATGGGTCTTCTCTTTTTGTTGATGTCGAAGCTTGGGATGACCTGGCTAAGAACTGTGTCTCAACTTTAAAGAAAGGTTCACCTGTTGTCATTACAGGCAGGCTTAAAGAAGACAGTTGGGAAAACAAAGACGGTGAGAAGAGAAGCAAAATGAAAATTGTTGCTTCGGATATAGGTGAACAAATCTCCCCTTGGGCTGATGATAAAAAAGATTCTAATAAACCACAGGAAGTTGAAGAAGAACTTTTCTAATGTCGTCACGTAACAAAGCTAAGGGGACACGGTTTGAAACCGATGTCGTAAATTTTATTAACGAGAAGAAACCATATAATGTGGAACGTCGTGCGCTGTCAGGGGCAAATGATAAGGGCGATATCATAGGCGTACCCGACTTCGCTCTTGAATGTAAGAATGTAAAAGACTGGTCTAAACAGTTGGGCGCTTTCGTTCAAGAAGCAGAGATAGAAGCGGGTAACGCCGGTGTCCCTTTCGGCGCTGTTGTTATTAAGAAAAGAAACAGTAATACTTCACGCTCGTATGTTGTGATGTCTTTAGAAAAGTTTGTTGAGCTGATGCCATGAAAGATTATGATTTAAGAATTTTTGATCCTCAAGAAAAAGCTAAGGCTAAAGCTGAACAGATATTGAAAGAGTGGCAGAACAATCCTTACAGGAAACCTTCACTGCAAACTCATCGCAACTCTACGATTGTCAACAGGATTGTTGAAGCCTTGGAAGCAGGTTTCACTGACCCTGTAATAGCTTTGGCTTTAGATAAATGCTGGAAGTTCAGTTCAAGACCAGCGTGGGGTGTCGCATTAAACATAGCTTACGGAGAAATAGACGAAGATAATAAACCTACGTTGAATGAGACACAGAAATCCGTGTTACGGCTACGTTCTTGGGATGACAACTATGAGCTTCCTGAAGGTAGGTAAATGGAGTAGTGATGCAGCTTGCCGAGGTGAACCCATTGAAGTGTTCTACGAAAAAGAATACTTGGATGTTGCGAAAGCTATCTGCCGGAAATGCCCTGTCCGGCAGGAGTGTCAAAAGCAAGGGCGTAAAGAAAAGTTCGGAGTGTGGGGTGGATACCCGCGAGGGTGGTTGGAAGAATAACATGATCTCTTTAACGTCTATGCCTGAAAACATTTTTGCTATTAAATGTAAACGGCATGAAACCCGTTACCTGGCTGTAAGAGGAGATGACCCTGATAATAAAGAGATAGTTCTTTTTACAGCACACGACAATCTTGATGCAGAGAGTACGGTTGGTTGGGTTATTGATACAGCTGTTGTTTTAGATCGTGACACCGCCATTGATTTATCTCAAGCATTATTGTTTATCGCAGCGAACCTAGATTCAGACAGCGACCCTTCTTCTAATGGGCATAGAAGCTATGATTGAAATACTTCCTGCACCTGGTTGGTTCAAAGAAGCCCGTTGTCGTGGTCTTAAAGCTGATATGTTTTTCCCTAGTAGCGGTAGACCCAACCAATCCGTGACTGCTTTATGTGAGAACTGTCCTGTTCAGCAGGATTGTTTAGAGTATGCCTTAGAGCATGATGAGCTGGAAGGCATTTGGGGTGGTCTTGGTAAGAAAGATCGTGTCCGGTTACGTCGTATAAGGCTCGGAGGTTTCGGAGATAAGAGAGCTTGTGTTATTTGCGGTGCGTCTTATACAGCTGAATCGTATAAACATAGGATATGTTCTGATGCGTGTCGTGCTGTAGATAAAAGATTGAAGATAGCTGAGAGCCGTAAGAAATGACCTCTCTTTTGCTTGCCGTGATTGTTGCCGTGAACTCTATGGTTGTGATACCAGAGATAGTGGATCAAGAATATCGCATGTATGAGCGTGGTTCTCATATCGTGGAGTTACAAAAAGAAATAGGTGGAGTCCAGGTTGATGGTATTTATGGACCGAAGACTAGAGCGAAACACATTGCTTCTGTTGGTGGTGGCGTAGTTGCTGTTTACAGATGGTACGGGTTCACCCCTTTAACAGACAACACTAAACCTTTAAGCGTTCTAATAGATGAGTATTTTAAAACAGAATCAGACCGCCTATGGGCAACGCGCGTCGCTTTCTGTGAGTCGTCTGCCTTACCTCATCATGTCCGTTCTACTGCTGTTTCATCTGCTCTTGCTGTGGGAGCTATGCAAAATCTTATGCGTTACTGGTCAAGCCGTGCAGTGTCAGCAGGCTTATCAGCTGATGCTTCACCTTACGATTTAGAAAATAACATAAGGGTAGCTGCACATTTGTTTTACACATCAGGTAAACATCATTGGAATCCAAGTAAGAAATGTTGGGGGGAGTAATGACTACTGTTGGAGAGTTTTTCTGTGGCGCAGGAGGTATGGGGTTAGGTGCTAAACAGGCAGGGTTCGAGCATAAGTTCGCTATTGATTATGAGTTCGATGCTGTTGCTTCTTTTTCATTAAATGTTTCACGTAATGTTTTATGTGCTGACATAAAAGAAGTTGACATTAAAGAACTCCCGTATGTGGATGGGTTCATGTACGGATTTCCTTGTAACGATTTTTCTATACTCGGTGACAGCAAAGGACTTGAAGGTTCTTTCGGTGGTTTATATTCCTATGGTGTTGAGTATTTAAATTTACATTCACCGAAGTTTTTCGTAGCTGAGAATGTTGGTGGCATTTCAAGTGTCAATGAAGGTGAAGCGTTTAAGAAAATCTTGGCTGACCTTAGTGAAGCAGGCAATGGCTATACATTAACCGTGCATAAATATAAGTTTGAAGAGTACGGCATACCACAAAAACGTCACAGATTCGTAATCGTTGGTATGCGATCTGATCTTGGTTTAAAGTTTGAAGTTCCTGAACCATCCGGTCAGATAGTTACAGCTGGAGAAGCATTAGCTTGCATACCTTCCTGGGCTAACAACCATGAGTTCGCTAAACATCCTGCGAAAGTTGTTGAACGATTGTCTTATATAAAACCTGGTGAGAATGTTTGGCAAACCCACCTGCCGGAACATCTAATGTTGAAAGAACAATTAGAACAGAAGCAAGATAAAGCTATGTCTAATCGTTACAGGAAAACTCATCCTAATAAACCTGCTTATACTGTGACTGCTAGTGGTGGTGGTGGTACTCATGGCTACCATTGGGAGGATCGGGCTTTAACTAACAGAGAACGTGCAAGGTTTCAAACTTTTCCTGATTGGTTTACTTTTGTTGGAGGTAAAGAATCAGTTAGAAAGCAGATAGGTATGGCTGTTCCTGTGTTGGGTGCAAGAATTATTCTTGAAGAGATACGGGGTTTGTTGTGATGACTGAAGAAGAGGCAGCTAAGACTTTGTTTTTAATGTCGTCTATATGGACACAGAAAGTAAGCGATCCTACTTTAATTATTTGGAGAGACAAGCTAACCAGGTATCCGTATCACATGGCTGAAGAGGCTGTTCATAGGTTGGCTGATGTTAATAAGTTCTTTCCTTCTTGGGCAGAGATGAAAGAGATGATTGATTCTATTAAGCGTGGTTCTGTTGAGCCTGTTAAGGAGCTGGAGTCGAGTAAGGATTGGTTGTCCAGGGAAGAGAACCTTGAGAGGATTGCAGAGATTAGAAAGAGGCTACGTAAGTAATGAAAGTTGGAAGTTTTTGCACAGGCTACGGAGGGTTAGACCTTGCAGTAGAACAATACTATAACGCTGAACTCTCATGGGTTTCTGAAATAGATAACAACTGCAACAAAATCCTAGAAAAAAGATTTAACAAACCAAACTTAGGTGACCTGACATCTGTTAATTGGGAGGATGTAGAACCCGTAGATATTATTTGTGCAGGTTTCCCATGCCAACCATTCTCAGATGCCGGATCAAAAAAAGGAGACAAAGATGAAAGAGCAATCTTCCCACTCATTGCCAAGTCCATCGGGGTATTACGACCACGATACGTGTTCCTGGAGAATGTCGCAGGGATCATTACTACAAGAAATGGGGGAGGACTTGATGTCGTTGGACTCCTTACCCAAATGGGGTATGACTGTAGATGGGGTATTATACGAGCTTCCGATATCGGAGCATGTCACCAACGGGCGAGGTGGTTTTGCGTTGCTAGTGACTCCCGCAGCGACAGAGAAGGAGGTGGGCAGACCGGAACGGTACGTGAGCAGGGGAATAATGAACGACAGATCAACGAGGTTCGACCTGACAGATCAAGTAGCTTACCTGCTTCCGACTCCACAGCATTGGGACAACAAGGTGTTCGGTCCGAATGTGGATTGGAAGAAACGGAAAGAGAAACACGCCGACTCAGTAGCTTCCGTGATTATGAACCTGCAATTAGAAGATGGGAATACGTCACAGGAAGAGACTGCCCATTCCCAACTGATGATAGAGGATTGAGAACTGAATTTGTTGAGTGGATGATGGGTCTTGAGGAAAACTGGGTTGTGAATCAAGGCTTATCGAGAACAGCTGAACTTAAAATGTTAGGCAATGGTGTCGTGCCACAACAAGCCTTACTAGCATTAGAGTTATTGAATGAAAGAATTGAATGACTGTTCACGAATGGTTACAAGAAGGAATTGATAAAGGTTATTGTTCAGAGATGTGTTGTGAAACACATAATCCTGACTACTTAACTGAACAAGAAGCTATCGACAAATGGAATGGTGAAGATCATTGCATCTTTGTTGTCAGAATCTTAAATGCTTAGGATATACTGATTTCATACTAAGGTAAACCTCCTTAGCTATGTGACAAGTAATAGCCTAGAGTTCCTGTGTGGTTTCTCTAGGCTATTGCTCTTCCTGTCGCCTGTCGCCAATGGTTCTGTCGCCTGTCGCCTGTCGCCTGTCGCCAATGGTTCTGTCGCCTGTCGCCTGTCGCCAATGGTTCTGTTTAATAATTTTTTCTAGCTGCTGCGCTGAAGCTGCGTAGCTTGTTTACCAGGGGAAGATTGTTTACCAGGGGGATCAATGTTTTTACGGAGGGGACAGACGCAATCTAAGCGCCCATCCCCGTCGTAACAGATTCGTTTATGCCTCAATCCAATTCACCTCTTTCGTAGCAATCAAAGCAGACATCAGGAACTTCTGAACACCACCATTCAGATGGTTTGAAACAACATAAACAAATATCTAATTCGCTTGTCATACAACCTCTAACTCACCAATTTCAATTTCATAATGGCGTACACCGTGATACTCAGCGCTCACCCAAGGGTCAACACGATCTGATTTTGCCCAACGTTCATATTCTTTCTTTATCTCTTGCAGGTTCTTCCTTTCAGAATTACCCACGATCCGTAAAGTATAATTACGAACGTCGCACTCACTTAATATAAGTTTCATTTCACGCTCCAATCTTTCTGCGATTCTAAAAAACACGGGTTGCACTCGTTGAAATTCTCAACGTGCAACCAACCATCTTCCGAGTCATAGATAACAGGATGTCCACAATCTTCACATTGCTCAACAACACCTAAGACTGTAAATGGATCCCATTTGTTATCTTCTGTTGGCAAGCGATCTAAAATGATTGGTGCTATCTCCGTGTCCCATGTCGTCACCAACGCACGGGACAACACAAGATTAAATGCTTCTTCTGCCGTCAATGAATCAGCGGGTAGCGTAACGGTAGCTTTATAATCGCCCAACGTCACACTCACCCGCCATTCATCTTCACCCGTGCGAGGGTTAAAAGTAGCCATTAGAGAGATGCCTCTGCAACACTCACATATTCAGTAGTGATCTCCCTCAGATACTCGTTGCTAGGGTTGGATGTTCGCCACACTACTTTATGAGGGAAATATAATTTCATTTCATCACCGTGAAAAGATAGCAACCATCTCTCGTATTCTTCACCGGCAAATTCCATTGCACCCGTGAGCAGGTCGGCGATACCTTTTAAAATTGCTTCCTCACAGATTGATTTGTTCAACGGATATGAGAGTTGAAGATGTCCGAGTTCATCCTCTGTCACCTCAAAAAAGTTGTGTTCTAAAATTTCGACAACGCTCAAGTCTTCAACGTCGGAAGATTCTACCCAAGGGTATGAGTCGTCTTTCTCCCAATACTTAGTGCGGAGTCTGCGATGAACCTCGTCGATATTAGACTTAGGGATTTTACAATTACTATGAACTGACTTAATAAAGTAACCCATTAGTTTCTCCTCGGTTTGATATAAACACAATCTTCTTGAACGAAACCAAACAAAGCACCCGCTCGGTTTCCTTCCCAATCAGCAGACGGGAAGAGTAAAGAACCATCATTAAGTTCTATTACCATCCCATCCTTATACTGCCATTCTCCTTCATCCCATCCTTGCATGGATGCCTCGGAGGCAGTCATTTCTCTAATGTCAACAATAGATTTATCTATCGGTGACCAATCTTTATCCGGCATAAGTTTCTCCTTTACTGTTGTTTACTTTGCCGTGCCGTGCATGGAATCGAACCACGCTTAAACCATTACGGCGACTAGAACTTAATCGTCTAGCTTGTTTAAAATCTCTGCGACCTGTTTGAGTTGGTCGGGATTTAAATTGTCAACGCTTGCTACTGCATGGTCAATTACTTTATTCCATGAGGTAACAAAGTCTTCATGTTTGTCAGTAGGCATTAGTCATCTCCCATTAAAATTTGTTTTATAGTTTCAACACAACACCAACATTTAATGTCGGGTTCAACAATCCAACAAACGTCGTGTCCTTCGTGTTCACAAAGAGAACACTTGTATTGAGCTTCTAAGTCAGACAGGCGATACTCTAAAGTTCCATCATCTTCTGATGAATCCATCCACTCACGTCTGTCGTCATCCAAGATGGATGCGTATGCGTGATTCATCGAAACAATCTCGCCCCATATATCTTGATCGATGACCTTTACACGGTCACCTATTTTTAATTCAGGCATTAGTTACCCGCCTTGTGACACCCCATTCCATCATGTCGTTATATATCTCTAACTCTTTATCCTCACGTGCTAAGTCAGGATCAGGTTCAAAGTCTTCAGGCACCGGATCAATGAGTTCGATCTTTTCAATACCCGACTCGTCGTATCTTCTCCAAAAGTTCTGTTCAATGTCTTGATAGAAGGCATAGAAAGCAAAACCTAAAACAATATCAGTCCAAGATTCCGCACCTTCAGGTACTCCAACCCCAATATCAAATACTGCATCAGAGTTATCTGTATGTCTCATTATTTGAGTGTTGTAAAACGTGTAGATAATCCATTGGTGACCATCAACATACTCATGCAACATATCGTAGAAATCGTCGTTGATTTCTTCTAGTGATCGCACTTCCTCGGCGAGAAAGTCGGCACTCTCGGCTACTGTTTTCCAGTAATCGGAGTAAGTTATTTCATCCACAATTAAACCTCCTTTTAGTTTTTAATGTGACGTAATAATTCTAGACGTAAACCAACGTAGGCACAAGTTCCCTATCGCCTATCGCCTATCGCCTAT